>Ga0181534_10000015_pt1 | contig 164348 bp, 133 predicted proteins | sample PEATcosm2014_Bin_37_FD_119758 | JGI IMG/M metagenome (GOLD analysis project Ga0181534, IMG submission 119758) | Peatland microbial communities from MTU Mesocosm Facility, Houghton, MI, USA - PEATcosm2014_Bin17_10_metaG | ecosystem: Environmental > Terrestrial > Soil > Wetlands > Peat | place... | reverse complement strand
GGCAGCCTGGCCGATGCCGACCGTCTGCGCTGCTTCCGCAACCGACGCGACTGCAAGGGCCTTGGCCGAAATGGCCGCGCCCGCGTTGACCGCGCCGAGCAGAGCCGTCTCAGGAAGCACAACATTTTCGAAGGTGATGTCCGCAACCGGGCAGCCCTTCAATCCCATCGTCTCCAGCTTCTCGCCGACCTTGAGGCCGATGGCATTGGACTTCACCAGGAAAGCGGTGAGTGCTTTGGCTCCCAGCGCCGGATCGGTGGTGGCAAACACTACGTAGACGCCAGCTTCGCCGGCGTTACGCACAAAGGCCTTCTTGCCGTTGAGAACATATCCCACATCCTGCTTGGTGGCGACAAGGGCGTCTGCTCCCACTCCCGGAGTCGGGCCGTGCTCGAAGATCGCGAAGCCGCCAAGGATCTCGCCCTTGGCCATGCCGGGCAGATATTCCTTCTTCTGGTCGGCGGTACCCCACTGCTGGATCGCGTAAGCGGCAATGGTGTGATTGTTCACGATGGAAGCCACCGCGGCAGAGTAGCGCGACAGGTTTTCGACCACTTCCACGTAGCTCACAAAGCCGGCTTCCGCGCCGCCCAGTTCGCCGGGGATCAGCAGTCCGAGGAAGTCATGCTTGGCCAGTGCCTGCACGGCCTTCTTCGGAAAATCGCCCGTGTGGTCCAGTTCGACGGCGATGGGTTCGAGGTATTCCTTGGCGAAGTCGCGAGCGCTTTGCCCGATCAGCTGTTGTTCTTCAGTCAATTCGAAGTTCATTACTTACCTGCTTTCTGTGCAGCGGCCATGGCCGGAGGAGGAGCGAGGACCGCACGCGAAATCACAAGCCTCTGAATCTGGTTGGTGCCTTCGTAGATCTGCATGATCTTGGAGTCGCGCATGAACTTGCCAAGTTCGGAGGTGTATCCGTAGGAGCCCATCAGGCTGACCGCCGTCGTGGTTACCTGCATGGCGACGTCGGAGCAGAAGGTCTTGCTGATGGCGGATTCCTTGGAATAAGGAAGTCCGGCATCGCGCAGGCGCATTGCTTCGTGCAGCGAGTTGCGCGCTGCATCCACCAGGATCTGCATATCCGCCAGCTTGAACTGCAGAGTCTGGCCAGGGTAGTTCTTTCCCGTGAAGGTTGCCTGCACATGCTTGACGCACTCATCCAGAGCGCGCTGCGCAAGGCCGACGCTGAGGGCGGCGATTGCCGGACGCGCCATGTCGAGGGTCTTCATGGCGATCTTCATTCCCTCTCCTTCCTTCCCAAGAAGGTTGGTGACGGGAATGTGAACGTCTTTCAGCAGCAGTTCAACTGTGTTGGAGCTGCGGATTCCGAGTTTATGATCCACGGTTCCAATGGTGAAGCCCGGGCGCCCGCGCTCGACAATGAAGGCGCTGATGCCCTTCATCCCGGCAGCAGGATCGGTCAGCGCATAAATAACGTAGACGCTGGCATATCCGCCGTTGGTGATCCAGCACTTGGTGCCATTGAGAATGTACTCGTCGCCAACCTTGACAGCCGTGGACTTGCCGGCGCCGGCGTCAGAACCCGCGCCGGGCTCGGTGAGGCCGAAGGAGCCGATTTCCGCGTTGAGCATCGGCGTGAAGTAGCGGCGCTTCTGTTCGTCGTTGCCCGCAACCAGAACCGAATCCATGCTCAGCACGCTGGCGGCCAGAGTGGTGCCCATGCCCGCGCATCCATAGCCCCATTCCTCCAGCACGATGGCCTGGGTGAGAGCATCGTAATCAAGGCCGCCGTACTCCTTGGGAACTGCCATGGCGAAGACCTTGCTCTCCTTGGAGGCCTCGAGAAGATAGGGATGGAACTCGCCCGTCTTGTCGTATTTTGCGGCAAACGGAATGATGTTCTTGGCGACAAAGTCCTTTGCCGCTTGTTTAATTGCCTGTTGCTCAGGAGTTAGAATGCTCATGGTCTTTAACCTTTCCTCAAAATCTTCATCATGCTGTGGTGAGTTCAGCCGAGGCAGCAACGGCCTTCGCAGCTTTTGCCTCGAGGACTTTACGCAGTCCGCCCCACTTCGGGAGGAAGATGCCGGCCGGCATCAACTTCAGGGTGGGAGAAATGCGGGGAGTGAAAGTCATCTGGGCAAGGATGTCTTCTTCCAGCCGGACGCCTGGTGCAATCTCCGTGAGGGTGACGACGCCATCCTGTAATTCAAAGACCGCGCGTTCGGTGACGAAGAGAACCGGCTGTTTGGTGGAGGTGGCGTAGGCTCCGCTGAACGTAACCTGCTCAACGTCCTGCACGTACTTCTTGCCCTTGCCTTCCTGCTTGATGATCAGCTTTCCATCTTCTACCGCGATCTTCAGGCCGCCCGCGGTGAAAGTACCGCAATACACAACCTTCTTGGCGTTCTGGGTGATGTTGATAAATCCGCCGCAACCGACGCAGCGTCCCTTGAACTTGCTGACGTTCACGTTGCCGTTCGGAGCGACTTCCGCCGCGCCCAGGAAGGCCTGATCAAGTCCGCCGCCGTCGTACCAGTCAAACTGCGCCTGCTGTTCGACGAAGGCCTGAACGTTATAGGCCATTCCGAAGTCGCCGGCCGCCGGAATTCCTCCGATGGAGCCGATCTCGGTGGTCAGCGTCAGCAGGGAAGCGACGCCTTCCATGCTTGCTACGGCTGCAACGCCTTCCGGCATGCCAATTCCAAGGTTCACAACCGAACCCGGAGTCAGTTCCATGGCGGCGCGGCGCGCAATGATCAGGCGCTCGTCCAGAGGCATCTCAGGAATGTCATTGAGCGGGACGCGCAGATCGCCGGAGAAAGCCGGATTGAAGCGGGTCGCTGACGACTGCCAGTGATCTTCGGGAGTCGCCACAACAATGTAATCAACCAGTACGCCCGGAACGCGTACCTTTTTCGGATGAAGCGAGCCGGTCTGGGCTACATACTCCACCTGTGCGATGACGATTCCGCCGCTGTTCTTGGCGGCCTGAGCCAGGGGCAGGCACTCCAGCAGCGCGCCTTCATCATCCACCGTGAGGTTGCCGAACTCGTCGGCCGTGGTGCCGCGGATAATCGCGACATCTACGTTGAAGGTGGGGTAGAGCAGCCACTCTTCGCCTTGGAGCTGAATGACCTGAACCATCTCCGCGGTGGTGGCCTTGTTCATCTTTCCGCCTTCCAGCCGCGGATCGACAAAGGTGCCAAGCCCGATCTTGGTGATGACGCCCGGACGCTTTGCGGCGATCTCCCGCCATAGCTGGCAAATGACGCCCTGGGGCAGGCAATACCCTTCGCAGCCGCCTTCAATGACCATCTTGGCCATGAGGGGAGCCAACCCGGTGTGTCCGCCAATCCAGCGCTTCACCATTCCCGGATGGGCAAAGTGCTGCGTGCCCTTGGTCTTCCAGTCACCGATCCCGGAAGCATGAACAAGCGTTAGATCAGCCGGATGATTTGTCTCAAGGAACCGGCTCTCGATGGCCATGGCCACTTCTTCCGGCCAACCGGCGAGAGTCAGTGCGCTGGCGCACACCGTGGCTCCGTCCTTAATGAGTTTGACGACCTCGTCTACCTTAATAACTTTGGACATGTATAACTCCTTTGAATACGCTGGAACCTTTTCAGCCTTCTGCAAGCATGGTGACCCGGAAAGTCTCTTCCTTAGTTGCTCCCAATCGGCACTGCATTCCATGACTGCCAATCGCGACTCTTGATTGCTGTAACACACTATGAATGAACAATGTACGGCCTGTTCCGATCCTGTGTCTGAACTGATATTCGGAGACAAAAACCAGCCATAGCTTCCAGTGCGAAGCTTGTTGGACAACAGGACAGAGCGCAACAATGGGCAAATGCCAGGTGGAGAGTTATAGCGATGGATTCACAGCGGGGAGGAGAGGCGAGCGAACGGTGTTGCGAATAAAAGTATGAGACAAAATGAGATCGTATTTCAGTACTCGCCGACTTTTTCCTTTACCGCATCTGCTTCCGGCTGTCCCAGTTCATTTCGCGGGACTGCCGATCTCCATCAATCTTTCTCCGTTTTCAACCTCCTCGAGTCAGGAACTCGTACCTCTAACCGGCGTGCGTAGTCCTGAGACTGGCACTCACCAGAAAACACCTGAAGCTCGGCCTGTGCAACCGTAGCGCGCTTTGCCCAGAGTCCGACGATGCGAACTATATCGGTATTGGTGGGAAGAGGGAAATAGTTTGTTCGGATTGAATCAGATGAGTTGAGTCTCATAGGCTGAGGGTCTGACTCCATACGTGCGAAGAACCCTGGCGGCGATGCTGCACCCCGTTGGTTGAGAACTATTTGCCGGAGGAGCTGCGGTTAGAGTATGACCAGAGGCTTTTCAAATCAGGAGATCAGGACGATCTCGGGTGGGGTGAAATCCGGGCGGCACCTGCCGTGCCGCCCCGTGGCGCGCCGCTCAGCGGAGAGGAATTCGTCGTGTTTCTAGCGCAGAAATCTGGGCGTTACAGAGTCCCGCGCCATTTCAACTACTTCGCCCTGGCTACTCCGCAACCCGTTCGCTGGAGCAGGGAACAAGCCTCACTTCAGCAGGGCGATTCCTCCCGGACCGAGGCTTGAAACCGACCAGTTGACTGCCTGGATGAAGAGGTTGGGGAAGAGTCCGATGACGACCGTGGCCGCCGCCGTAAAGTACAGCGCAACGTTCATCGCCGGGGTGGACGGAACCGGATCGGCGCTGACAGCCTTGCGCATGTACATCGCGTTGGCGACTCTCAGGTAATAGTAAAGTCCCACTACGGCGAAGAGCACAGCCACGGATGCCAGCAGATAATGGCCTGTTTCGATGAGGCTGAGGAAAATGAAGTACTTTCCGTAGAAGCCGGCAAGCGGCGGAATTCCGGCCAGTGAGAGCAGAAACACCAGCATCAGTGCGGCCTCTACCGGAGCCTTCTGCGCAAGCCCGGCGATGTCCTCAATATCGTCTCCAACGATCTTGCGGCGGCGCAGCGAAGTAAGCACGGCGAATGCGCCCAGGTTCATGAAGGTGTACACCAGCAGATAGAAGAGGATTCCCTTGATCCCGGTGCGGTTTGTAACGCCGTCGCTCGCCACCAGGCCCAGCAGCATATAACCGACGTGCGCAATCGACGAATAAGCCAGCAGACGTTTCAGATTCGTCTGCGTAATCGCGGCCAGATTTCCGGCGGTCAACGTCAGCAGCGCGGTGAAAGCCAGCACCGGTACGTATAGTTCGCGCAGCGGATACAGCCCGAAGAGAAGCACGCGCAGCATCAGTGCCCAGCCCGCGGCCTTCACCGAGACGGACATGAATCCGGTCACGCTGGTCGGAGCTCCCTCATAAACATCGGGCGCCCACATGTGGAACGGTGCGGCTGCAATCTTGAAGAGCATACCCGTCAGGGTCATCAGCAGGGCCAGCAACACAATTGGATCCCTGGGGTGTGCGGCAATTCGCAGGCTGAGCGAATTTGCGATTACGCCAAGGTTCGTCGAGCCGCTGAGTCCGTAAAACAGTGACAATCCGTAGGCGAAAATCGCTGAAGAAAACGCGCCCAGCAAAAGGTACTTGAGAGCCGCTTCGTTCGAGCGCTTGTTGCTGCGCAGAAAGCCAACGAGGATGTAAGTCGATATCGCCATCAACTCAAGGCCGATAAAGAGCAGCACCAGGTCGTATCCGGCCGCCATGCACATCATTCCGATGACGGCAAACAGCAGAAGCGCGTAGAACTCTCCATGGTTTTCGCGCTCGATCTCCAGGTACTTGATCGAGATGAGCACGGCGACCGCGGCGCCCACCAGGAACAGGTAGTAGAAGTACACGGCAAACGGGTCCAGCACCATCGCCCCGAAGAAGCCGCGCAGAGGCTCACCGCTTTCCGGCAGCATCTGCTGTATTCCGCGGGTTGCAATCGCGGCCGCGCCAAGGCCAACCAGTGCAGGGATGGAGCTGTATTGCTTGTGCCTGGCGGGCAGCACCAGGTCCAGGCAGAGAATGCCGAGGGAAAACAGCGTCAGCACAATCACCGGCGCACCCAGGCGGTAGTCCATTGCCGTGAACGGCGCGAACGATGTCATCATCATTGCCACCAGAGTCATGGTTCTAGCGCCCCGCTTCCGCTGCCACAGAGCCCTGCGCCAGTTTGGCGACCTGGGACGCAGCCGTGGCATCTTGAATTTTCACCAGGGGCTTGCGCAACTGTTGCGCGTTATAAAGCTTCGGATGATTGATCTGTTCCACCAGCGCCGTCACCGGCTGATCGAGGATCTGGAAGAACGGCTTCGGGTACAGACCGATCCACAGGGCAACTGCGACCAGCGGCAGGAAAGTAGCCAACTCACGAGCGCTCAGGTCCAGCAGCTTTTCGTTCTTCGGATTTTCCACCTTGCCAAAGAAGACGCGCTGGTAAAGCCATAGCAGGTACGCGGCGGCCAGCACCACTCCAGGAACCGCCCACGCGGCCCACGCAGGATTCGCCATGAATGCGGCCTGAAGAATCGTAAACTCGCCGACGAAACCATTGAGCAGCGGCAGGCCCATTGATGAAAGGAACATGATGAGCGCGATAGTTGCGTACACTGGCATGATTGTCGAGATGCCGCCGTATTCAGCAATGTCGCGCGTGTGCCTGCGCTCATAGAGGATGCCGACGATCAAGAAGAGCGCGCCGGTCGAGATGCCGTGGTTAATCTGTTGCAGCACTGACCCGGCGAGGCCCGGACCGTTGAGCGCGAAGATGCCGAGCGTGCAGAAGCCAAGATGGCTCACCGAAGAGTAGGCCACCAGCTTCTTCATATCCTTCTGCACCAGCGAGACCAGCCCGCCATACAGAATGCCGATGATCGACAGCGCGATCATCGTCATCCGCACTTTTGGATAGTGGATGACTTCCGGGAAGAAGGGAAGTGAGAAGCGGATCAGGCCGTACGTTCCCATCTTCAGCAAAACGCCAGCGAGGATGACCGATCCGGCCGTTGGCGCTTCCACGTGCGCATCCGGCAGCCAGGTGTGGAAGGGGAACATCGGAACCTTGATGGCGAACGCCAGGAAGAATCCGAAGAACAGAACAACCGCCGCCGTTGTGCCGTAGTACTGCGGAACCAGCGGCGCCGTGCGGTACAGCTCCTGGATGCTGAACGTGCACACTCCCGTTCTTGCAAAATGGAAGAAATACAGGAAGAGCACGCTCAACAGCATCAGCACGGAGCCGAATAACGTGTAGAGGAAGAACTTGATGGCCGCGTATAGCCTGCGCGGGCCGCCCCAGATTCCGATCAGCAGGTACATCGGCACCAGCATGGCTTCCCAGAAAACAAAGAACAGGAAGAAGTCGAGCGACATAAAGACGCCGAGCATGCCGGTCTGCAACAGGAGAAACCACGCGTAGTATTCCTTCACGCGGACATCAATCGCCGTCCAGGAAGACAGGATTGAGATCGCGCCCAGGAACGTCGTCAGCATGATCAGCAGGAATGATATGCCGTCAATGCCAAGGTAGTAGCCCGCTCCGATGGTGGGAATCCATGTGTCCGGAGCGCCCTCCACAAACTTGAAGCCCGGCAGGTCTTTCACATGCCAGAACCAGCCCACCAGCGGCAGCGAGACCGCGAAGCCGAGGAGAGCGAAGATGTTGGCCACCCAGCGAATTACGTCCTTGCGCTCGCCCGGAATAAACATGAGCACGACGGCACCCACCAGCGGTGTGAACAATATGATCGAGAGAATGTGGTTGTACATTTGATCCGTTCCTGCGGAGTTCCCCGCAACCATTTACCCCTACCGGAGCACGTAATACCAAAGCAATCCTGCAACGCCAAAGACCATGACGAGCGCATACCACTGCAACAAACCCGCCTGCATGAATCGAGCCGGATATGAAAGCAGGTGAACGATCACAGCGGGACCGTTGACGCAAATGCCATCGACAATCCACTTGTCCCACCAGGAGGAGACGCGGCCCATTGCGCGCGTCAGCCAGCCAACATCGTTCACGCCGCCGTCAATCACGCCGGAGTCAATCTTCCACAGAGCTTCTCCGGCTCCAATGGCACCCAGCCGAACGCCGCCAACTTTGCTGCGCCCGGTGAACACCTTGTCGTAGAACTCATCGACGTAATACTTGTTGAGCAGAGTGCGATAGAGCGGCGGAGCGGCCACCGCAATCGGCTCACGCACACCGTCCGCGCAGTTGGCATAGGAGCGGCGTGCGCTCCACCAGCCGAGGCCGGCAGCGGCAATCGAGAGTGCCATCAGGATGTACTCGCTTGGCGACCCCTCCTCGTTCTTGCCTTCCGGCTTTCCATCCGCAGAAACCGCGGCTTCCGCGGCCTGTGCGTTCTCCGCGCCGTTTTCAAAGACTGGCGCAAGGAAATGTTCGAAGCGATTGGTTTCGCCGTGCAGCCCGACGAAGCGCGCAATGCTGGGCGACACGCCAAGATATCCGGCAAAAACCGAACAGCATGCCAGCACAATCAGCGGTACCGTCATCGACCGCGGCGACTCATGAACATGATGCTCAACTTCATGCGACATGCGCGAGCCGCCAAAGAAGGTGAGGAATATCAGCCTGAACATGTAGAACGAGGTCATCAGCGCTGTTGCAAAAGCCACATACCACAGTATGCGGAACTCTCCGTTGTGTGCCGACCAGGCCTGCCACAGAATCTCGTCCTTCGAGAAGAAGCCCGCAAGCCCAGGAATTCCCGCAATGGCGAGTGTTCCGATGAGCATCGTCAGGTAGGTCGTCGGAATCTTCTTGCGCAGGTTGCCCATGAAGCGCATATCCTGCTGGCCGCCCATCGCGTGGATCACTGAGCCGGAGCCAAGGAAGAGCAGTGCCTTGAAGAACGCGTGAGTAAAGACATGGAAGACTCCGGCGGTAAACGCTCCCACGCCCAGGGCGAGGAACATGTAGCCGAGCTGCGAAACCGTGGAGTAGGCAAGCACGCGCTTGATGTCGTTCTGCACCAGCCCAATGGACGCCGCGAAGATCGCCGTCAGCGCGCCGATGATGGCTACAACCTTCATCGTCTCCGGCGCCAGCACAAAGAGCGCGTTCGAGCGCGCCACCATGTAAACGCCCGCGGTCACCATGGTGGCCGCATGGATCAAGGCGGAAACAGGCGTCGGGCCTTCCATCGCATCCGGCAGCCAGACGTAAAGCGGAAGTTGCGCCGACTTGCCGCACGCGCCGACAAAGAGCAGTAGCGTCGCGGCGGTGACAATTCCGGTTCCCATCAGGGTTGCCGACTGCGCCCGCGCCATCTCGGTGACGCGCACAAAATCAAAGGTTCCGAAGAGCCAGAAGATAGTGAGCGATCCCAGTATCACGCCCGCGTCGCCGATACGGTTTGTGATGAACGCCTTGTTTGCCGCGGTCGATGCCGAGTGCTTGTGGAAGTAGAACCCAATCAGCAGGTACGAGCACAGTCCCACGCCTTCCCAGCCGACGAACATCAGCAGGTAGTTGTTCGCCAGAATCAGCGTGAGCATGGAAAACATGAACAGGTTCAGGTATCCGAAGAAGCGGTAGTAGCCGCCCTCGTGAGCCATGTAGCCTGTGCTGTAAATGTGGATCAGCGTGCCGACGCCGGTCACAAACAGCAGCCACACGCAACTCAGCGGGTCCAGCAGCACGCCCGCGTTGACCACAAACTCCGCGCTTCCGCCGCCGTGCAGCGTGTACAGCATCTTTCCGCCGCCGCTGCCAAGCCAGGTGAACAGTACGTGTTCGTAGCGTGGCAATCCGCTATGCGTGAATTGCCATACGGCCAGCGCCGTCCACACGAACGTCAGCGCAACCGCGCCCACGCAGCAGGCGTTGACAACGCTCTTCGGCAACCGCTTTCCAAACAGCAGCATGATTGCCGCGCCCAGTGCAGGGAGCAGCGGTACGATCCAGATGTTTTCAAGAAAGAACATTTCAGCTCTCAATGTTTGCCTGGCTATGTATGGCGCTTACCACTTCAGCAGATCCACTTCATCCATATTCACCGTCGCGCGGTTGCGGAAGAAGGCGATCAGAATTCCCAAACCGACCGCTGCCTCAGCGGCGGCGTCGGCTGCGATGAAAAGAGCGAAAACCTGCCCGTGCAGCCCATAGAGACGCGAAAAAGCCAGCAGGTTCAGGTTCACCGCGCTCAACATCAACTCAATGGACATGAAGATAATGACCACGTTACGGCGCGTAATAACGCCCACCATCCCGATCAGGAACAGCACGGCGCCAACCAGCAGGTAGTGCAGGGTTCCAATCTCCAGCATCTTCAAACTCTCCGCTTCGCCATCACAACGGCGCCAACCACCGCCACCAGCAGCAGGATGGAGGCGATTTCAAAGGGGAACATGTAATAGCCTGTGTCGCGGCCGTAGAGCAGCAAACCGATCTCCTGCACGTTGCTCTGTTCGGGATGGTTCACAATCTGCTGCGGAAGCGTGCTTGCCCCGCGCACCAGCGCGCCCAGCATCAGCAGCGCCAGCACCGCGGTTGCCACCAGTCCCACGATCCACTGCCGGTTCAGCATTTTTTCAATGTAGAGATGTTCGATGTTCACCAGCATCATCACGAACAGGAACATCACTAGAATGCCGCCCGCGTAGAGCACGATCTGAACGCCTGCCATGAACGGCGCGTACAGCATCAGGTACAGTCCCGCGCTTGCCAGCAGGGTTACGATGAGAGCCAGCGCCGAATGCACGGGATTGACCTTCGTAACCATCACAATCGCGCTGATTACGGCAATGCCGGCGAGAAAGTAAAAGAAAAATGGTGTCGCTACCGGTGTCATCTTTCGTAAACCTTTCTCTGAACTCCCTGCTCCAGTTGAGTCTTGTCCAACTGCATTCCTTCGCGGGTGTAGAGCGCGAGTTCGTAATCCGGTGACAGGGTCAGCGCATCGGAAGAGCACGCCTCTTCGCACAGGCCGCAGAACATGCAACGGCTCAGGTCGTAATCGAATTCGGTGAGCACTTTCTTTTTTGTCTCGGGATCGCGCAGGCTTGCTACCTTGATGAGTTTCTCCGGGCAGGCCAGCGCGCACGCGCCGCACGCGGTGCAGAGCGGCTTCCCGGTTTCGTCCTTCAGCAGGCGTGGTTGCCCGCGAAAGCGTTCCGAGATCTCGGGGCGTTGCATCGGATATTGCTCGGTCACCAGGTCCTTCGGATTCTGATGACGGAAGGTCACCCACATTCCTTCAAGCAGATCGATCAGAAAGAACCTGCGCACCAACTCGGTAATCGTCATCCGCCTACCTCCATACCAGGGCAAGCAACTCTTGCCGCACGCCAATCAAGGCCGTTAGGATTACCACCCCAATCGAAATTGGGAGCAGCACTTTCCATCCGATTTTCATGAGCTGATCGAAACGATAGCGGGGGAAAGTCGTGCGGTACCAGATGTACAGGTACATAAAGAAGCCGGCCTTGAGCGTAAACCAGTAAATGTCCTGAATCCGCTCGCGCACGCCCGGCAACAACATCACCAGGCCGATCAACCCGAGCACTCCGCCGAAGCCGGCCAGGCCCAGGGCGTCGGCGCGCATCGCGCGCATCCGCGGCATCCGCGTGAAGTAGAAAAGGCACAGCGCCGACAGCGCAAGAAACGTGATGCCTGGAACCAGCGAAAATGCAGCGTCCCAGAGCCTGCCGCCCAGCAGGTTCGGAAAGGGACGGAGCCAGCCGCCGAGCCACAGCGTGGTTGCAATCGCGCTCACGGCCATCATGCTGGCGTATTCAGCCAGGAAGAACAGCGACCAGCGGAAGCCGCTGTACTCGGTAAGAAAGCCGGCAACCAATTCGCTCTCGGCTTCCGGCAAGTCAAACGGCGCGCGGTTGGTCTCCGCCACCATGGCGATGGAGAACACTCCCAGCGCCGTGATTCCAACCGGGAAGAAGGAAAACGCAAACCAGGTATGCTGCTGCAACTGGGCCTGCACAATGCCGATCATGCTCAGCGTCCCGGTGCCCGTAGCCATGCTCGTCATCATCACGGCGGATACCACCGTCATGCTCATTGCAATTTCGTAAGACACCATCTGCGCCCCGGAGCGCAGGCTGCCCATCAGCGGATAGTGCGAGTTGGACGCCCAGCCCGCCATGATGACGCCCAGCACGCCAAGCGACGAAACGCCCAGCATAAAGAGCACGCCGATGTTCATATCCGTGATCGCGTGAGTGCGCCCGAACGGGACAACGATGAAGCCGCAGAAGGCCGTCATCACCACGCACACTGGAGCAAACCAGAAGACGATCTTGTCGGCGTTTGCCGGCATCAGGTCTTCCTTGATGATGAGCTTGAGGGCATCGGCAATCGGTTGCAGCAGTCCATGCGGCCCAACCCGCATGGGGCCAATGCGAACCTGCATGTGCGCCATCACCTTGCGCTCAAACCAGTTCATGAAGATCACGCCGATCGAAATTCCGGTAAACACCAGCAGGGCGTAAACCACTTCCCAGAAGATGTTGCCGGCCTCGCCTGGCGTCACGCTTGAGTGCAGATACTGGAGGATGTAATCGATCACCGGTCAACCTCTCCGAGCACGATGTCGAGCGTTCCGATGATGGCCACCACGTCGGCCACCAGGCTGCCCTTTGCCATCTTGGTCAAAGCCTGCAAATTGATGAACGAAGGGGGCCGCACTCTCACCCGGTACGGCTGCGCGCTGCCATCGCTCACCAGGAAATATCCCAGCTCGCCCTTCGGCGCCTCGATGCTCACGTAGACCTCGCCCACCGGAGGCTTGATCACTTTCGGAACCTTCGCGATGATCGGGCCTTCCATCAGGCCCTCTACCGCCTGGCGGATGATGCGGATCGACTGCCGCATCTCTTCCACGCGAACCACATAGCGGTCGAACGTGTCGCCCGCCGTTCCGATGGGCACATCAAATTCAAAATCTTCGTAGGAGGAGTACGGCTGCTTCTTGCGCAGATCCCATTCGATTCCACTGCCGCGCAGCACAGGCCCGGTGATCCCGAACGCGATACAGTCTTCGGCGGAGATGTAGCCGACATTCTTCGTGCGCTGCAGCCAGATGCGGTTCCCCGTGATCAGATCCTTGTACTCATCGATCTTCGGCCCAAGGTCGTCGCAGATGTGCAGTATCTCTTCGGCGAATCCCGCATACGCATCGTAGCGGCAGCCACCGATGCGGAACGCGTGGGTAGTCAGCCGTGCGCCGCAGTATTTCTCAAAGACGTTGAGGATGTCCTCGCGGTCGCGGAACGCATAGAACAGCGGAGTCACCGCGCCAATGTCGAGGACGTGCGTCCCCAGCCACACCTGGTGGCTCGCCAGCCGGCACAGCTCGGTAAGAATCACTCGTAGGTACTGCCCGCGCTTCGGCACTTCCACGCCCAGCAGCTTCTCTACGGCCAGGCAGTAACCCAGGCTGTTCGATACAGCCGCCGTGTAATCCAGGCGGTCCACAAACGGACCGAACTGCGCCCATGTGCGGTTTTCCCCAATCTTCTCGATGCCGCGGTGAAGATAGCCGATGACGCATTCGAGGTCATTTACCTTCTCGCCGTCCAGCTTCAGAATCACGCGCAGCACGCCGTGCGTCGATGGGTGCTGCGGCCCCATGTTCAGCACCAGCTCGTTGGAATCTAGAAATGTAGTGTGCCCCGGTTCAATCTCTGGGAGCGAATCATAGAACTGGTTATCGCTCATTGTCCGCTCTCGATTCCCAGGTTCTTCTGGACCCAGTCGGTGTCCTGCTTGTGTGAGTCATAATCCTTGCGCAACGGGTATCCCGTCCAATCTTCGGGCATCAGGATGCGCCGCAGATCCGGGTGTCCTGTGAAGCGAATGCCGAACATGTCGTACGCCTCGCGCTCCATCCAGTTGGCTCCTACCCACAGGTCGGTCACCGTGGGAACTTCTTCGCCATCGGCAAACCGCGCCTTCACGCGCACGCGTTCATTCGCCGCCATCGAAAACAGGATCCAGACCATCTCAAAGGGCAGCGCATCTTTCGGGTAATGCACGGCCGTTTCGTCGGTCAAGCTCGTATAGCCCGACACTTCGTAGAGATTGCGCAATACGTCGTGGCAAACCGAGCGGTCTACCACCAGGTAGTTCTGGCCCGCAAAGCTGCCTGCGTCGCAAATCCCGGAGCCGAACGCGTTCTTCAACTGTTGCACTAGGGCGCAGTCCCACGGCGCGGGCACGGGCTTGTTGATTGCCGCGGCCGGCGCTGGAGCCTTCTCCGGAACCGGAGCCGGCGGGTTTCCCTCTGGTACTTCGGGCATTCGTTTTACCCCACTATTCCGTACTTCGAAGCCATCCATTCGAATTACGGGTTCACACTGCGTTTGTTAGCTGGAACAAATCTCTGCTGCGACTGCCGCGGAACTAAATCCACTCCAGCGCGCCCTTCTTCCATACCCACACATAGCCCAGCACCAGGATGCCCAGGAAAACCAGCATCTCCAGAAAGCCGAACGCTCCAAGTTGCTTGAATTCGACCGCCCATGGAAACAGGAAGATCGTTTCCACGTCAAAAACCACGAAAAGTATGGCGACGATATAAAAGCGCACCGTGTAACGCTGGCGCGCGCCTTCCAGTGCTTCAATGCCGCATTCGTAGGCCATTCCCTTGATCTTCTCGGGATTGCGCGGGCGTACGATCGTGGCCACCACGAGCGTGCCGGCTGCCACCAGAAAGGCCACAAGCAGGAAAACAAAGATTGGAATATAGTTCTGCGGCATAGTCTTACGGCACCCCAGGCCGTCTGATCCCTACGTCTGCCGCCGGCTGACACCCCACACCCCCGCGGCAGGCAGATTGTCTTAGTTCATTGCTGAAAACACAGACAGATAAAGTGGCAGTAATGTAATGCGGAACCGTTCCGGTAATCTGTGATTTTCGTCACATTCTGCCATACGCAACTCCCGCTCAACCCTGCCGGTCGCGCCGAAGCCCAACAGTTCAGCGCTTCTGCACTGCAGTCCCACATTGGTAAATTTCTAACAGGGATGAAATGGACCGATCAGCTTACTACACTCGGCCCTGCATCGGGACTCCATTCTGCATTTGTTGGCCTCCAGACGCGGGAGAAGGTAGGATGGTGCGCTGGCACTGACATGCAACTCACACGGCGCGAGGTAAACCATGGCGGATTCTAACGAGAAGCTCAGGACCGAGTTCAACCAATGGGCGGCGCAGGGCCGCGGCGAAGAGATGGAGTCTCACCACATCAGCATCGCCGCGCAGACCATCGCGCAAATGGAACTGAAACCAGGCGACCGCGTGCTTGACCTTGGTTGCGGCGCCGGCTGGGCTACCCGTTTGATGGCACGCGCCGTCGAAGGTGGTCCAGGGATGGCCGTCGGACAGGACATCTCCGATGAAATGATCGTGCGCGCCCGCGCGGCCTCCACGGACATCGAAAACGTTCTCTTCGTCGTCGGAGCCGCAGATGAGATTCCCTGGCGCGACGAGTACTTCGACAAGATCCTTTCCATCGAGAGTTTTTATTACTACCTCGATCAGGAAGCGGTGCTGCGTGAAATCTATCGTGTCCTCGGAGATGGCGGCCTGCTGTTCATTCTCATCAACCTTTACAAGGAAAATCCCTATTCGCTGCGTTGGGTCGGCAAGTTGAAGGTTCCGGTTCATGCGCGCTCGGAGGCCGAGTACCAGGAGATGTTGCGGGCGCTGGGCTTCGTCGATGTCGCCGTCCAGCACATTCCTGATCTCACCGAAACGCCCGCGCAATACAGCGGCGAGTGGTTTGCCAACGCCGAAGAGTTGCGCGAATTCAAGCGAATCGGCGCGCTCCTGCTGGTTGCGCGCAAGCCCGCCGCCAAGGTCGCAGGGTAGTTGAGGTACAATGCTCGCAATCTTGCGAGCACGGCAATTGCAGAATCTGTGACGCAAATCACCGACCAATTGTTCTCCGGTGAAACAAACTTTACGGCACGCGCTTCTTGTGGGGGTGGCATGAGCTGGATTGACGACCGTTTTGAAAACAACTTTATGATCAGCACCGTGGACTACGTCTTTAATTGGGCGCGCAAGTCCGCCATCTGGCCCATGACCTTCGGCCTTGCCTGCTGCGCCATTGAAATGATCGCGTCATCAACTTCGCGCTTTGATATCGCGCGCTTCGGCTCTGAGGTCTTCCGTCCAAGCCCCCGCCAGAGCGACCTGATGATTGTCGCCGGAACTGTCAGCCTCAAAATGGCTCCTGTTGTGCAGCGCATCTACGCCCAGATGCCCGATCCCAAGTGGGTCATCGCCATGGGCGCCTGCGCCTCTGTCGGCGGCCCCTTCAACTCCTACTCGGTTCTGCAAGGCGTGGACAAGATCGTTCCGGTTGATGTCTACGTCGTCGGATGCCCGCCGCGTCCTGAAAACCTCTTCTACGGATTGCTCAAACTGCAGGACAAGATCGACCAGATGTCGGTTTCGCGCCGTCCCACGGAAGTGCGTCTCAAACAGGAGATGGCCGACGAGTTTGCCCGGCAGATGACCGTCACCCAGGCCATTCGTGAAGGCTCCGGCATGCCGATTGAGCCGACGGATAAGCCGCAGTCCCTGTAACTCCCGCCGCCAGCCGGAGCTGCATCTCTTGCGCCTTGCTAAGTTTGTTTGCGGAACTCTCTCTTCGTCGCACCCTGGCCGCCCTGCTAACTTCGGGCGGCTTTCGAGTGCGGAATGACAGCGTACTCCCAACGTTTCCGACTGCTATTTGGTGCAGAACTCGCGCCTTCCGGTGTACATTGCCTCACCAGGCGGAAGGGAAGCCGACTCAGTCATTTGCGGCCTTCCGCACCCTCGCCGGGGAAGCCGGCCACGACATGTTGTCACCGTGTGGTGTGACGCCCATCACTTCCCTTAGGTCTGTAAAGCACCAAAATGCTGCACAACGTGAGGAGGCAAAATGGCCCGTGGGTCCGTTTCAATTGTTGTCGAACGATGTAAAGCCTGTGGTTTCTGTGTTGAATTCTGTCCAAGCAAGGTGCTCGCGCTCTCCGACGCCTTTAACTCCAAGGGATACCATCCACCGCACGCAGTAACCCCCGAAAAATGCAGCGGTTGCGACCTCTGCGGTATGTATTGCCCGGATTTCGCAATCCACGGGCATCGCACGGACAAGCCCGCTGCCGCCACCGCGGAAACCGAGACTGAGAAGGAGTCGGACGATGCATGCTGACCCAGTAGGCGTCCTTACAGGCGCACATTTTCTTGACGGCGATCACGCCGCCTGTGAGGGAGCCATTGCCGCCGGAGCGCGATTCTCCGCAGGATACCCGATTACTCCCTCCACTGAAGTCGTCGAGCGCTTCTCCGCCCGTGCTCCCAAGATCGGCGCAACCTTCATCCAGATGGAAGATGAGCTCGCAGCCTCCATTGCCATTCTCGGAGCCGTCTGGGGCGGAGTAAAGGCCTTCACCGTTACCTCCGGCCCTGGATTTTCGCTGATGATGGAACATATCGGCTACGCCGTCATGACCGAGACTCCCTGCGTGTTCATCGACGTACAGCGCGGCGGCCCCTCCACAGGATTGCCCACGCTGCCTGCCCAGGCTGACATGATGCAGGTGAAATGGGGCTCCCACGGCGATTACGAAATCATCGCCCTGTGTCCGAATTCCCCCCAGGAATGTTTCGATCTCACCATCAAGGCCTTCAATTTCTCCGAGCAGTATCGCGTTCCCGTCTTCATCATGATGGATGAAGTTGTGGGCCACATGACGGAGAAGGTTGTCATTCCAAAGGCCGAGGATATTGAAGTCGAGCCGCGCCACTGGACCAGCCAGGACAAGAGTTCTTTCCAGCTCTTCGCGCCCTGCGGTGACACCCAGGTTCCCGAGATGGCAAAGGCCGGCGACGGTTATAAAGTGCATGTCACGGGGCTCACCCATGACGAGCGCGGTTATCCCAACATGACGCCTCCCGTGCAGGACAGGATGGTGCGGCGCCTGGTCAACAAGATTCGCGACAACGTCGACAAGATCTGCATCACCGAGCAGCATGACATCGAAGATGCCGACGTCGTTGTCATCAGCTACGGAATCACCTCCCGAGTCGCCCAGCGTGCCATTGAGAACGCGCGCGCCGAAGGCCTCAAGGTTGGCAGTCTGCGCCTCATCACCGCTTGGCCTTTCCCTGAGCACATCATCCGCGCCATTGCCCCCAAGGTGAAGGGAATCGTCGTCGCCGAACTTAACCTCGGCCAGATGGTTCGTGAAGTCGAACGCTGCGCCGGCGGACATTGCAAGGTGAAACTCGTCGGCCACGCCGGCGGAACCGTACACAAGCCGGAAGAGATTCTCAAGGCCATCCAGGAGGTGGGGAGATGAGTTCACCCGTGATTTCCATAACGGCGCCGGATCGGAACCCGGTAGAAGACTTTTTGCGTACCGACCGCATGCCGCACATCTGGTGTCCCGGATGCGGCATCGGCACCACCGTGAACTGCTTCACCCGCGCCCTCATCGACTCCAAGACGGATCTCGATAAGCTGAGCATCGTCAGCGGAATCGGTTGCACCGGCCGGGTCGCCGGTTACGTGAACCTGGACTCCTTCCACACCACGCACGGACGCGCTATTCCGTTCGCAACCGGCCTCAAGCTCGCCAGTCCTGATATGACAGTCGTCGTTTACAGCGGCGATGGTGACCTGTTTGCCATCGGCGGCAATCACCTCATCCACGCTGCCCGCCGCAACCTGGACATCAAGGTGATCTGCGTCAACAACCTCACCTACGCCATGACGGGCGGCCAGACCGGACCTGCAACTCCGCTCGATGTCATCACCGCCACGGCCGCTTACGGAACCTACGATCCTCCGTTCAACCTGCCGCAACTGGTCGATGCCGCCGGCGCGGTCTTCGTCGCGCGCTGGACGACCTTCCACGTCAAGCAGCTTGCAAAATCCATGGCCGAGATGTTCAAGAAGAAAGGCTTCGGATTCATCGAAGTCGTCTCGCCCTGCCCAACTCTTTACCAGCGCCGCAACAAGATGGGCGATGCCCTCGACACCATGAAGTTCTACAAGCAGATTTCCAAAATCAAACACGGAACGCCAACCAGTGAAGTTGGGCTCACCAAGAGCGGTGAAATCATCGTCGGCAAGTTTGTTGACCGTGAGCGCCCCGACTTCACAACCATGATGCACGCGCATCTGGAACAGGAACTTGGCGAAAAGTACATCCCCGCGGAGGCACCCGTATGCGGCTAACTGAGATTCGTATCGCTGGCTTCGGCGGACAGGGCGTCATCATGTGCGCTATCGTGATCGGCCGGGCCGCTTCCATCGTCGAGAACGGCTACGCCACCATGACCCAGAACTTCGGGCCTGAGGCGCGTGGCGGAGCCTGCTCCGCGCAACTCGTGCTTTCCCCCACTCCGGTGCTCTATCCCTACGTCGTCTCGCCGGACCTGATGGTTCTTATGTCCCAGGAAGCCTACGTGAAATTCGCCGGTGGCATTAAGCCGGGTGGCACCCTGATCATCGAGCGCGATCTCGTCCGTGTGCAGGAACTCCCCGTGCCGGATGTAAAAGTCTTCGCGATTCCCGCCACCCGCATCGCCGAGGATCTCGGCAAGCGCATGGTGCAGAACGTCGTGATGACCGGCTTCTTCGGCGCCATCTCCGGTCTGCTTGAGCGTGAATCTTTGCGCAAGGCCATCGAGGATTCCGTTCCCGCATCCTTCGCCGAGCTCAACCGCAAGGCCTACGACGCCGGCTACGAGTACGGACTCAAGCACCTGGAAACCGGCGCGCTCGAACTCGGCGAAGAAGACCCCGTCGCAATCTCCGAATAGTCACGCCAGAAGAAACGAACCACACACCGCAACAGGCGACGCCCCGGGCAACCGGGGCGTTCTCGTTTTCCGCAGTCCCCCCTCCTCGCCTATCAGAATCCACAGTAGCTGGAGTTGGTTCCGCTACTATGGCACAATGGCTGGGAGGCATCTCTTTGCGGGGATGGTGAAATGGCAGACACACTAGCCTTAGGAGCTAGCGCCGCAAGGCATGGGGGTTCAAGTCCCCCTCCCCGCACCACATCATTCAAAGAAAAGGCCGGTCGCTGAGACCGGCCTTTTCATCTTCGGATTTCCTGCTTAGAACGCGCTCCAACTGAACTCATCAACGTGTAGTGCTCCCGTGCTTGACGTTGGCGTGCTGCCGGTGTTCACGTTCCACTTCTGGTTTGCAAGATTGGTGTCGTAAATCACGTGGCCGCTTCCCTGGAATGTCGCTGTCTTGGCGACAAGTGCGCCGTACAGGCCGGAGTTGCCCGTAACGGTTACAGGAGAGTTCGGTGCGTACACCGTCGCAAACATATTCGCGCCGGCATTCAGAGTGATTGGTTTTGTGCCCGCATACACAAACGTAAGGTTTCCCGGGCTCCCACCATTGTTCGCTACAATTCCACCGCTATCGGTAAGCGGGGTGGTGGCCGTGCCATTGTCCAGAATGTTGATAACCACGGTGCCCGTTGCGGGCAGCTTGATCTGGGCTCCAGCGGTGATGTTCAGGCTGTCCATGTTATAGGTGCCGGCTGCCAGTTGGACCACCGCGCATGCGGCAAACGTGACCGTGCCGAAGTTCGCTGCGCCCGATCCGGCGGATCCATTGGGAAGGGTGCTCGGAGGAATGCTGACGGCACAGCCGTTCCCGCCTCCGCTGCCGCCTGAGCAGATTCCGTTGTAGCCGCTGCAGGCCGCGGTGTTCACGGCCACGGTTGGCATGATCGGCGTCGGATACGAAGGCGCGGGGCTGGGAAGCGCATAGCTCTTCTGCGAGCACGAACCGGAGTTTGCCGCCGTGCATCCCACGCTCGAGCCGCTGTTGTCTTCATACACCGCCCACTCCGTGCCGCCTGTCGCCGTGCTGCAAGGTGGCGGAGACCCATAGCTGTACGGCCCTGTCTGCGGCGCATTCAGCCCCGGCCAGATTGGCCCGCCCGAGATGCCGTAGGTTCCCGTAGCTCCCACGTTGTAGAACGGTGTAAAAACATTGCCGATGATGTAGGCGCCGTTGGTGATCGTGACGTTGCCGTAGGTCGCCACGTCGCCGCCTGCGTTCGCCAGGGTGGGAGAAGTAACGCCCGGTTGCGCCGCCGAGTTGTAGCTGTTCGTATACTGTCCGCCGGACATCGTGATCGCGCCGCATCCCGTGCCCGTGGCGAATACCCCAGCCGAATACGTCGGCGAAGTACTCGAACTCGAACTTGAGCCCGTGGTCGTGACGTTATCCACCACCTCAACCACCTGCACAAAAGCCTTGCCGCCCACCGAATTTACCTGTCCCTCGGAGACGATCTTCCAGCGTGTCTGCCATGCTCCGGAACTCGTCTGCACCGCCGTCAGCAATTGCGCCGCAACATCAAAGTGTGGGCAGGTTGAGGCCGAGCAGCCCGGTGCCATCGCCGAGTACGCTGTCTGCGTTACCGCCGCTGAAAAGTAGCTCTTAAAGGCTGCGTCCAGCCCGGTGCCTAACGCCGAATCGATGGTGGCGTACGTGTCCGCATACTTGGAAGAAATGCCGCTGGTCGCAAAGATCACCGGTGTCGTCGCCGTGGTCGCCGGGTACATAATCGGCATCGTGTTCACCGCAAAGTTGGCCGCGGTGAAACCCGTCGGAGGCGTGGCGAATGTAGTTTGCAGGTAGTTCAACGCCTGTTGCGCTCCGGCTTCGGCAAGGTAGCGCGCCTGCGTGCTCGCGCGGTAGTTGGCGGTCGTCCAGATCTCCGACTGCGTCGAGTACATCACTCCTACCGCCAGCGTGGAGATCACAAAAAGGCAGATCAGCGCCATGATCAGCGCAATCCCGCTCTCGCGCCTGGAGCCGCGCGCCTTGCTCAAACCGAGATGACTGCATTTCTTCATCGTTACCATGGCACGCTCGCTAACGCTGGCGGATCTGGTTGTAATTCGCCGAATAGGTAAGTTGCATAATTGCCTACGGGAACCGCATTATTGGCCGCTGTGACCGCTGACTTGTAGATGTTGTCGGCCGTGATGATATTGCGCGGCTGCATGTTGGAGTAGCTCTTTGTAATCGTGATCGGCTGGGTCGAGCCGGAGATCGTAACCGTTTCCGATGCCGTAATCGTGAAGCCCACCTGCGTAATCATCGAATACTTGCAGTAACCCGCTGGGCTGCCCGCCGGGCAGCCTGTATACGCCGTGGGTACGGGCAGATTCACCGTATCCGGAGCCGCCGCAAGCGCCGGGCAATTTGGATTTCCGGTGCCGGGGCTGCCGCTGCCCGGTGTGTCCTGCCAGCAGAAGTAGCACTGTGTCACGTTGTCGATCAGGTTGGACTGGGTCGCCGTCAGCGGTGAGTTCGAGAGGTTCCACGCCGTGCGCGTAAGGCTTCCAGGGAACGTGCTTGGGCAACTGTATTCCACTGCCCACAACCCATTGCCCGAGCCGTTGATTTCGCCGAACATGGCCAGTTTGCTGCCGGCCACTGCCGAGACGCTCTTGTCGGTAAGGATGCCATGCGGAAACACTCCCATCGGATAGGCCGGAGTGTTTGCAGCGTGTGCCATGCCAAACGTGGCCTGAATCGTCGGCGTGATTTGCGACAACTGGATCGGGTCCTGGTTTGTTCCGCCGTCCACGTTCAGCCACTGCCCGACGTAGGGCGCAAACACCGCCGAGCCCGAAGTTGTCATCGTGAAGGTCTGGTTGGTGCCGGCGCTTACCGCTGAGATCTTGTAAGGAGAAGTCGCGCCGTTGATGCCGTCCGTCGCCGCTCCATCGACCGTAGAGGCCTGCAGCCCCGCCTGTCCAATCTCCTGCGCCATCAACTCCATGGTCGAGCGCAGCTGCTGTTGCAGGGCGGCGTTCACTTCTCCCGTGCGCGTGTTCGCTTGTAACTTCGCCATTCCTCCCAGGACCGATCCTGAGATGATCAGAAACAGCGCCATTGCAATCAGCAACTCCAGAATGGTGAAGCCGCGCGAGTTTTCTTTCGTAATCCTACTCATCGATTTCACTCAATATGGCTGTTTAATTCCAACCAGCGTCGTCGAGGGAGCGAGTCCATTGACGTCCGCCGTAAACTTCGCCTGCACAAACACCGTGATGATCCTCACGTTATTTGTGGAACTTACAATCGACCACTCGCGGATGTACTGTGCGCCCGACGCCGTGGCTGAAACTCCGTCCGGTGTGGTCGAGGTGCTCGGGTTTACGTAGTCCACATAATTCGTCACCGGGTTCAGCGGATCCACGCTGCCGCCCGCGGTCAGGCCAACTCCGGTGCCCGGCGTGGTTACGGACCCCACCACATTGCTCGTGGTGTCCGTGTACGGCAGGGCCAGCAACTGTTCCATCTTGTCCTGTGCGTACTCCGTGCAGCGCGTCGCCTGGTTGCCCTGTCCGGCGTTCTTCGCCGCCGCCACAACAAAAAGCGCCATCAGTCCGCCAATGCCTATCAGCATGATGATCGAGGCGATCATCACCTCAAGGATTGAGAAGCCGCGCTCGCCGCTTCTTCCTGTATTCACGCGCTCAGGCTGTCTCATGTTCCGCTTGTCCCCGTCCCGTACTCCGGCAGCAGAATGAATGCAAGGTGGGCGCTGTCCCACTGGTACAGCGCGGGATGCCCCGTCTGGTTCACCGTAACGGCGTAGTAGCGGCCTGCGGTGTCGGCCAGGTACAGCGCATAGTCGGAGGTGAAATTCTGGCCCGTCGCCGCATCCACAGGCAGTCCGCGCGAGTTGAAGACAATCACCGGGTTCGCCGTCGTGCTCGGCGTATTCTCCGCCTGGTCTCCCTGGTACGCGCCCGTTGTCTGGTTCTGCACCGGCGTCGTAATCGTCGCGGGAATTCCGAAGCTCACTCCCGATGAAAGATAGACTGTTTGCGGATTGGTGGGCGGTTCAGGCACAAAGCTTGTCGCCCCAAACCCCATCGCCTTCAGTTGGCAATTGGCAGGGCCGGAGGTTGGCGTCAGCGTGCAGTAAAGCTCTACATGAGCAAAATTCGTGGACGCCCGCATCTTCGCCATGGTAATCAGGCTGGCCAGCGACCGCGCGTCGTTTCGTATCTTGTCAGGCCGTGAATTGTTGACGAAGGACGGCACCGCGATTGCTCCCATGATCGCCACAATGGCCACCACAAAGAGCATCTGCACCAGGGTAAAGCCGCGCATCCTGCGGGCGCCGGTGCCTGCAGGCTCAAAGTCAGCCGCGGCTCTCGTTCGCTCGTCATCCCACTTCAGCTTCCACTTCAACTTCATCACTTCAAATCCCGCCTGGAAATTCTTGCTTTCTTGCCCTATGTCAGTGTACCCGCCGGGCGATGTAGCTTTGCCCACGGACAGCTATGCCATTTTCTCATCCAGAGATGATTTTGGGCGTTCCAGCCTATCCGAGTAAAGTTACCGAAGTGTTGAAACGTATCCAGTTTTTGTTTTTCCGCGCACTTCGGCACCGGACCGCTCTGGAACTTCTCCAGCGCCTTCCGTCCTTGCCCCTTTAGAATGCGCCATATCGCCACCTTGCCGCGTCCTTGGTAGCTGGAGTTGACCGCCGTACTGTGGCACAATTGCTACATCGTCGAGGGCATGTGCGGAACTTGTGATGTGGCTGATCAGGCCGCGGAGGAAGCCGCCGATCCTCCAGCCCGTGGAGCCTTCGCGCCGGTCATGGCCGTCCAGCTCTTCTCAGCACCAGCAACCCGCGTAAATAGCGGGTTTCTTTCTCTGGAAAGGCACTCATGTCGCTGATTCAACCCTTCCGCGCCTACCGCCCCGCCCCTGAACTGGCTGCCCGCGTCGCCTCGGTTCCCTACGACGTCATCAACACGGCGGAGGCGCGCCAGTTGGCCGCCGGAAATCCGTACTCGTTCCTCCACGTCTGCCGCCCTGAAATCGATCTCCCCGAGGGCATTGATGAGCATGAGGACCGCGTCTACGCCACCGGCGCCGCCAATCTCAAGAAGTTCATCGCCTCCGGCATTCTCGCACCCGAGGCCGGCGACTCGCTCTACGTCTACCAGCAGCGCATGGGAGATCACATCCAGGCCGGCGTCGTCGCGCTCTGTTCGGTCCGCGAGTATGAGCAGAATCTCATCAGGAAGCATGAATTCACCCGCCGCGACAAGGAGGACGACCGCACCCGGCACGTCTCCGAGCAGAACGCCAATGCCGAGCCCGTCTTTCTCACCTATCGCGCTCAAGCCAACATCGACGCCATCGTGGATGCCGTGCGCCTCTCGGAGCCTCTCTATGACATCACCACGCCCGATGACATCGGCCATACCGTATGGAGAATTGCCGACCCGGCCATCATCGCCCAACTGGTCGCGCTCTTCCGCTCCGTTGAAGCCCTCTACATCGCTGACGGCCATCACCGCACCGCCTCCGCCGCCCGTTACGGAGAGGCTTGCCGCGCCCGCAATCCGCATCCCACGGGCAACGAGCCGTATGAGTCCTTCATGGCCGTGGTCTTTCCCCATAACCAGCTCAAGATCTTCGATTACAACCGCCTCGCCAAGGATTTGAACGGACTCAGCCCTGAGCAGTTTCTCGCCAAAGTGGGTGAGAATTTTGAGGTGACTTCCGCCTCCAGCCGCCAGCCTTCCCAGCCCGCCAGCTTTGGAATGTTCCTCCAGGGGAAGTGGTACGCCTTGAAGGCCCGTGCGGGAAGCTATCCGCAAGGCGACCCCATCAAGCGCCTCGATGTCAGCATTCTCCAGGAGAACTTGCTTTCTCCCGTGCTCGGCATTCACGATCCCCGCACCGACAAGCGAGTCGATTTCGTCGGCGGAATTCGCGGCATGGACGAGCTCGAGCGCCGCGTCCGGGAAGGCTTTGCCGTGGCCTTTTCCCTCTACCCTACTTCTCTCGATCAATTGATTGACGTTGCCGATGCCGGCCAGGTTATGCCGCCCAAATCCACCTGGTTTGAGCCTAAGCTGCGCTCCGGCCTGCTCGTGCGGCTTTACCAGTAGCCACCGCGAAAGAGATTCCATTGCCGAGCGGCACTTTGTTAGAATTCCGTGCATGCTCTTCTTCCCGGGCGGGCCCCTCTCAGCCAATCCATCTTGGAGTATTGCGATGCTCACCACGATCCCGCAACCACAGTGCTACCAGCGCTCGTCTGCCTCCTGGCGTTCGGTGCCATCGCACGCAGCATCCGTCCGTTAGTTTTCCGCGGAGCATCGCGTTGAGGGCTTCCGCTCCTCGGCATTTTGTGTTTGAACCGGCATTATTCTTTCCAACCGCGGCCCGCCGCGTATTTCCTTTCAGGAGAAGATTTCATGTTCCGTAAAACTCGTCTTTTCACACCGGGCCCAACTCCTCTGCTTCCCGCCGCTCAGTTCGCCATGGCCGCCGCGGATATCCATCACCGCACCCCCGAGTTCCGCGCTCTTTTTCTCAAGGTGCTCGCACAATTGAAGGTCTTTATCGGAACCGCCAATGACGTGGTGATCCTCGCCTCCTCGGGAACCGGTGCCATGGAAGCCGCCGTCAGCAACCTCACCAGCCCCGGCGACAAGGTTCTTGTCCTCAGCGCCGGAAAGTTCGGCGAGCGCTGGGTTGCCCTCGCCAAGGCCTTCCAGTGTGACGCTGTTGTTCTCACCAAGCCCTACGGCGAAACCTTTCCCATCAAGGATGTCCAGGCCCTCCTCACTCCTGACATCAAGGCCGTCTTCGTGCAGGCCACGGAGACCTCAACCGGCGTCCGTCACGATGTCTCTGCGCTCGCCAGGCTGGTCAAGGGAACCGACGCGCTGCTCGTCGTGGACGCCATCACTGGCCTCGGCACCACCGCCTTCAACGTCGATGGAGACGGCATTGACGTCATCATCGGCGGCTCGCAGAAGGCGCTCATGATTCCTCCCGGCCTCGCCTACCTGGCCGCCAGCGAGCGTGCCTGGGCGCGCATGGAAACCAGCAAGCAGCCGCGCTATTACTTCGATCTCCGCAAGGAGCGCAAGAATGCCGCCAAGGGAGAAAGCGCCTATACTCCGGCCGTCGCACTCATCGCCGCCATGGGCGCCGCGCTCGACTATCTTGAGCAGCAGGGAAGCGGCGACCTTGCCAAGGGCCGCGACCTCCTTATCGCCAACGCCGAACTCAGCGCGCTCTGCATGAGGACCGCAGCCAATGCCCTTGGCATGGAGCTCTTCTCCGCCTCGCACGCCGCCGCCGTCACCGCCATCAAGGCTCCCGCCGGAGTCTCCTCCACCGATCTCGTCAAGGGCTTCAAGAAGGAATTCGCCGGCGTGCTCTCCGACGGCCAGGGTGAGATGAAGGGCCAGATTCTGCGCGTCGCCCACATCGGCTACCTTGACTATCTCGATTGCGTCGCCATCATCGCCGGCCTCGAACAGGTGTTGATGCAGCTCAAGCCGGAGAGCTTCCAGTACGGCGACGGCCTTCGCGCCGCGCAGCTTGTCTACGCCGAAGCCCGCCAGCGCGGAGAGAATCAGTGAAGATCGTCGTCGCCGAAAAAATCGCCGCCGCCGCCATGAAGGTGCTCGAGGAGATTCCCAGCAGCACCGTCGTCACGCCCGAGCAGTTCGCGCTCGATCCCGCTCTCGCCGTCTCGGATGCCGACGCCCTCATCGTGCGCTCCGCCGTGCAGGCTGACGCCACGCTCATCGAGGCCGCCCGCAGCATCCGTGTCATCGGCCGCGCCGGGGTCGGCGTGGACAACATTGATGTCGAAGTCGCAACCCGCCGCGGAATCGTCGTCATGAACGCTCCCGGAGCCAGCGCCATCTCCGTCGCCGAGCTCACCCTCGGACTCATGATCGCCATGGCCCGCCACATCTCGCGCGCGGACCACACAACCCGCGCCGGCAAGTGGGAGAAGAAGTCCCTTCAGGGAACCGAGTTGGCGGGCAAGACCCTCGGCATCATCGGCCTCGGCAGAATCGGCACCGAGACCGCCCGCCGCGCCCAAGCCTTCGGCATGAAGCTCGTCGGCAGCGATCCTTACCTTTCGCCCGCCCGCGCCAAGGAGCTAGGCATCGAGCTGCTCTCCACCGAAGAGCTTTACGCGCGCGCCGATTACATCTCCCTCCACCTCGCCCTTACGCACCAGACGGCGGGCATGATCAACTCCTCGGCCATCGCCCAGATGAAGCCCGGCGTGCGTCTCGTCAATTGCGCCCGTGGCGAACTCGTCGACGAAGCCGCCGTTGAAGCCGCCCTCCGCTCAGGACACATCGCCGCCGCCGCCCTCGACGTATTCTGCGAGGAGCCGACCCGCAACTCCTCGCTGCTCTCCGCGCCCAACCTCCTCGCCACCCCGCACCTTGGCGCTTCCACCAAAGAAGGGCAGGAGGCAGTCGGAATTCAGATTGCCCGCCAGGTGCGCGATTATCTCCAGCAGGGCATCGCGCAGAATGCCGTCAACCTGCCTTCGCTCTCCGACGTCGAGTACCGCCAGATCAAGCCCTATATGTCGCTTGCTGGAAAGCTGGGCCGCTTTGCCGCCCAGTTGTTTGCCTCCAACCTCGCCGAGATCGATGTCAGGTTCGACGGAGAAATCGGCGCATGGAAGACCCAGTTGATCCGCAGCGCCGCCGTTGCCGCCATCCTCCAGTCGGATTCCGACGAGCCAACCAACATCATCAACGCCCAGAGCGCCGCCGAAGAGCGTGGCGTCGTCGTCCGCGAGACTCGCGCCGAACCCAACGCACGCGTCAATGTCATCCATCTCAAACTCACCGGCCCCACCGGCGCCGTCGAGTGCAGTGGAACTATCGTCCATGGCGCGTCTCCGCGCCTCATCCATCTCAACGGCATTGACATTGAGTCGCACCTCGAGGGCAACTACGTCGTCGTCGCCAATCTGGACGCGCCCGGCGTCGTCGGCTCCATCGGCACGCTTCTCGGTAAACACAATATCAACATCGCGCGCCTCTCGCTCGGACGCGAAGGCCGCCAGGCGCTGGCCATTGTTCAGGTTGACGAGTCTGTTCCGCCGGAAGTCCTCGCCGCTCTTCGCAATGTCTCCTCCGTGCAGAAGGTCTCCAGCGTCAAGGTCTAGCGCGCCAGTCCGTTGCCCGCATATGTTCTGGTGCCCCACATCTGCCGCAGTTACAGATGTGGGGCTTTTGATCTTGCTTTTGAACTTGTTCTTAAACCTGCTTTTGAACTGGCATTTGAACTCCCGCGGGTGCCCCACCTTCGCCGCGCGTCCTTTGCGCGACGAAGGTGGAGAGCAGAATACGCCAATCTAAACCGGCTTCACACGGGTGCCGGACTCAACGCTCTTTTCGTTGAGTGGGGCTGTTGACGTTGTGTCCGTTACGCTTCTGTTTCGGGATTGTGAGCGCTTTGGCGATCATGCAGCAGCTATCGCTCTCACAACGCGCCCAAGATGCGTCGCTTCTGAACGATGGGTCTATTTCTAAGAGGGTCATCCTGAGGCGTAGCCGAAGGACCCCAGCCCAGCTCACATCCAGACGTTCCGTCTAAATTTTTCGGCCACCAAGATAGCGAGCTACTTGGCGATATATAAACAGGTATCCCGCTCCGCTAAATGGTCATAGCTCACAACTGCGGGACTGCTCCTCCCGTCCTGCTTTGAGCCTTCTTCTGGCGCTCGGCCAATATGCGCTCCTGCTCCATCAACTTGTTGTACAGAGCTTCGTTGGCGTCCTTCTGTCGCTGAAAGTCCTGTTCGATAGCGGAAGCAGCAAACTCCAACTTGTTCCCCCGCAGGGTTATGGACTGGGTGTGCTTGGCTGCGAACCCGTAGAGTGCTTCGACTCCGGTAAGCCAATGCTTTTCGAGCGCGAGTGTCGATGCCTCAAGGTCTTCCTGATCTTGGCGTTCGGCATCCCAAGCCTTCAGGTATCCGGGGTCGGCTGTTGCCATCTTCTGCCGGAATTCCGCCATGGATTGGCGATTCTTTGCGGCGTACTCGAAATCCATCTCGGCACACTCCTTCATCGCGTTTGAGGTGCTTTGAATCACGTTCACGTTGGCAAATGACTCGGGCGAGTAGAGGGCAGGTGAAAGTGGTTTGAGTTGGGCAAGGTAGCGATTCTCTTCGCGGGTATTCGTAATTCGCCGACGAATGAGTTCGACGACCAGCCGTCTTTGTTCCGGTTGGATGTCGGCCAGTGGCGTACTTGAAAGAGCCAGTTCGCGATAGTCATTACGTACTGGAATGGAAGCGACGGTCAGGGTTGTTACCAACGCCGAGAACACCGCCAACCCGACCGTCCAGAAGATAAAGCTGCGGGGAGTCTCGATACCCTGACGCTTGCGCCGGGACGTGATGCCAACCACTACCACGCAATTCATAAACAAGAGGGTGACGAGTGCGCTGATTATCGCAACGTTGGCTGTCACGTCGCCGGAATATGTTTTCCAGCCCAGCATGACTGGAATTGTGAGGTTGACACACAAAAGGACGAGCCAATCGATTTGCTGGCGAGAGGGAGTGGGCATGATGAGGGAATTCTAACTTGCACACCAGAGTAGACCAAGACGTAAAACCCATACGCCCCGACTCCGGATTGTGGACGACTACACCCCCATGCACTCACTCTCCCAACTTCGACCAATGCGTTCACTTCTCCCCCAGAAGCATTCAACCAGACAGCGCCCCGGCCTCCCGTCTCACGATGTGAAAAGCTCTTTCAGGTACTTTGTCCCGAGTGCCCCCATCCTCCGCACCCGCGTGTTTACTGCCTCTTTTGCGTCTCGAAATTCAAAGCTGGCCTCCCGGCCACTTCTTCTTTAGAATGATCCACGAGCGCGATCATCATTGATGTCCACTGAATTGAAACCTCTCTATATCGATTCGCCGCAGAAGCTCGACACCCTGTTGCGCGAGCTTTCGTCTCACAACGTCATCGGCCTCGACACGGAGTTCATCTCCGAGGGGCGCTACGAGCCCGAACTCTGCCTCGTCCAGCTCTCCACCTCCGACGGCATCTATATCGTCGATCCCATCGTCCTTTCCGGCCTGGAGCCCTTGTGGAAGCTGCTCGCCTCCGAGGGCCGCGAGATCGTCACCGTCGCCGCCCGCCAGGAGATCAAGTTCTGTGCCAAGGGCGCCTCGGCCGCACCCGCCTGCGTGCTGGATTTGCAGGTCGCCGCCGGTCTGCTCGGCTTCGGCTATCCGCTCTCGCACACCAATCTCTGCCTCCGCATCCTGAACGCCAAGGTCAACGGCGGCGAGAGCTTCACCGACTGGCGCAAGCGTCCGCTCCGCCCCGTGCAGCTTGAGTACGCCGCCGACGATGTGCGCTATCTCCTGCCCATGCGTGAAAAGCTTCTCGCCAGGGCCGCCAAGCTGGAGCGCACCAGTTGGGTTCGCGGCGAGTGCGATCACCTCGTCAAAGCCGTGATGCGCGAGGATGAGCGCTGGAGAATCTCCGGCAGCGCCCGTCTCAGCCGCCGCCAGCTCGCCGTCCTGCGTGAGGTCTGGCGCTGGCGCGACCGTCAGGCCCGCGGCCTCAACGTTCCAGTGGCGCGCGTGCTGGGCGACAGTATGCTCATCGAAGTGGCGCGCCGTTCCCCCGCCACCGTCGAAGACCTCTTTTCCATTCGCGGCCTCGATAGCCGCCTGCTGCGCAAGGCAGAGCATGAAGTGGTTGCGGCAGTTGCCGCTGCCCGTGCAATCCCGGAAGCGGAACTCCCTGGCAACGAGCGCCGCGACGATCCTCCGCAGGTCGCCGTGCTCACCAAGCTTCTCTCCGTCGCCGTCAGCAATCTTGCGGCGGAAACCGACGTGGACACCGCTCTGCTGGCAACCACCAGTGATCTGCAGGAAATTGTCCGCTGGTTTCTCGATCAGGAAGGCACGCCTCTGCCGGACGTTCTGGAAGGCTGGCGCGGCGCGATTCTGCACGAAGCCCTGATCGGCTTTCTGGAAGGCAAAAAAGTAATTCGCGTCGGAAATGTCCGCCGCCCCAACCCGCTCGTCTTCGAGCCGTTTCCCAGGTAGCCGGCCCCTGGGAGCAATCCCAGGGCGCTAAGTTCTGCTCCAGGCGCGCCATACCCACAGCCCAGCCATCAGCATCACCAGCAGCCCGCTGGAGGCTCCCAGCGCGTTCACAAAGGGCCGCACCCGGTCCATGCGCGCCATCAACTGCTTCTGTTCCTGTTCCAGGTGCGATTCGGCGTTATCCAGAAAGATTTGATCGTCCTCGTGCATCGAAAGCGCGCTGCGGTAAATCAGCAACACCACCAGCGCAACCGTCAGCACCGACCACAGAGTGACAAGCACGGACATTGCTTCCATACGAGCGCCTCCTCCTCCGCCGCGCGCTCCCCGGAGCATCGTTCCGCACGCTCCGCAGCGCCCGGCGAACTGAGCCGCTGGCATTATAGGCACGGATTCCGGCAACCTTCTCTGGAATATATTTCCCGCCCTGCGCCCCCGCGGCGGCAACCCCGCCCCTCACCGCAAGCATCCCGGACGCTATTTTTGCGACCCCGGAGTTTGCGGACGCATCAAACAGCCAAGTGAAAGACTGGCTGGGTCAAGCGTCACACCGGTCTGTGACGCCCAGAGCCGTTTTTTTGCTATAATCAGCTTTTATTCGAGGAGAGAAAACGCCATGTCCACGCCTACCACAACTCCTGAAGTTAAGAACGCTCCTCTCACCCTCACCGCGGCCGCAATCACCAAGGTGAAGGAGATCATGGCGCAGCAAACTCCCGTTCCCAGCGGTCTCCGCGTGGGAGTTGTGGGTGGCGGCTGCTCCGGATTCTCATACAGCATGCAGTTTGAGACCGGCGCCGGAGCAATGGATAAGACATTCGAGTTCGAAGGCCTCAAGGTTTTCATCGATGCGACCTCGCTCATGTATCTCCAGGGCGCCAGCGTCGATTACATTGAGACCCTGGAAGGCGCGGGCTTCAAGTTCGAGAATCCCAACGTCAAGAGCACCTGCGGCTGCGGCTCCTCGTTCAGCGTCTAAGGCTCAGCTCCAGCCCGTCCGCAACATCAGCTTCTTTACAATGTGAAAAGCCCCGACGGTCGTCGGGGCTTTTTGCGATTCGCGGCCTATCTCCGTTCAGTGCTTGCCCGCGCCTTCCGGCCGCAGGTACTGGTTCCGCTCCTCCGGGGACGCTTCCGCAAGCCGCTTGCTTCTGTGCTCGTAGCTGGCGTGGATGAAGCTGAGGAAGAGCGGATGCGGCTCCAGAGGCTTTGACTTGAACTCGGGATGGAACTGGCAGCCCAGGAAGTACGGGTGCTCGGGAAGTTCCACAATTTCCACGTAGGTTCCGTCCGGCGAGTTTCCCGTGATGCGTAGTCCGGCTCCGGTCAGCAGAGCCTCATACTCGCGGTTGAACTCGTAGCGATGCCGGTGGCGCTCGCTGATCTCCGTGCTGCCGTATGCCTGGAAAGCCTTGGAGTCGTTGTCGAGTTTGCAGTCCCAGGCGCCCAGACGCATTGTGCCGCCCAGCTCCTCAACGCCGCGCAGTTCGCGCAGTTTGTAGATCACGCGGTGGGGCGTCGCCGGGTCGAATTCGCTGGAGTTCGCATCGTCGAGTCCGCACACGTTGCGCGCGAATTCGATGCACGCGGTCTGCATCCCCAGGCAGATGCCGAAGTACGGAACTTTGTGCTCGCGCGCAAAGCGGATGCCGTTCAGCATTCCTGCAATCCCGCGCTTGCCGAAGCCGCCTGGCACCAGAATTCCGTCGTAGCCCGTGAGCTGTGATTCGTAGCTGCGGTCGTCCTTTTCCTTGGTCTCAAGTCCTTCCGCTTCAATCCATTGCAGGTTGAGCTTCAGGTTGTACTGGAGAGCGGCGTGAACCAGCGCTTCCTTCAGCGACTTGTATGAGTCCTCGTACTCCACGTACTTGCCCACCACGCCGATCAGCACTTCGTCCTGTGGATTGTAGGCGCGGTGCACCAGCGCCTCCCACTTGCTCATGTCGCCCTCTTTGGCGTCGATGTGCAGGTACTTCAGCACCAGCTTGTCCACGCCCTCGTGGGCAAATGCCAGTGGGCACTCGTAGATGCTCGCCACGTCGCGCGCCGTGATCACCGCGCGCTCCTCCACGTTGCAGAACAGCGCGATCTTGCTCTTCATCTCCTGCGGCAGAAAGCGGTCCGTGCGGCACAGCAGAATGTCCGGCTGGATTCCAATCGAGAGCAGCTCCTTCACCGAGTGCTGCGTCGGCTTGGTCTTCAGCTCTCCCGCTGCGGCGATGAACGGAACCAGCGTGACGTGGACGAAGAGAGTGTTCTCGCGCCCATGTTCCTGGCGCATCTGCCGGATGGCTTCCAGGAATGGCAGCGACTCAATATCGCCGACCGTGCCCCCGATTTCGCAGATGACAACATCCACATCGTGCGAGACCTTCTTCATCGCGGCTTTAATCTCGTTCGTAACGTGCGGGATCACCTGAACCGTCTTGCCCAGGTAGTCGCCCCGCCGCTCCTTGGCGATAATCTGCTCGTAGATCCGCCCCGTCGTCAGGTTGTTGTCCCGCGTGAGCTTGGAGTGCGTAAAGCGCTCGTAGTGCCCAAGGTCCAGATCGGTCTCCGCGCCGTCGTCGGTCACAAAGACCTCGCCATGCTGGAAAGGCGACATGGTGCCGGGATCGACGTTGAGGTAGGGATCGAACTTCTGAAGGTTGACCCGCAGGCCGCGACTCTCAAGCAGGCAGCCGATGCTCGCAGCGGCCAGGCCCTTGCCGAGAGAAGACACGACTCCGCCCGTCACAAAGATGTACTTTGCCGACATATCGTCCTCTTAACCAGGATGTATTTAAGTTGGTGAATTTGGCAGGGGTGCACAATCAATTCTGTACGAAAACCAGCTTGCGGGCAAGGCGCAGAGGCCGGGAAATTAGAAAACTTTTTGAAAGCGCAAGCCTGGATGGGCATCCGCGGGCCCAGCCAATGGTATCTTGTGAGCCTATGCGTCGGACTATCTTACGCGCGCTGAAGAGGTTGGGGGCCTTGGCCATGCTCGCGCTCGGCTTGGCGGCTGTGTTCCCACCCACCGCCGGCGCTGAGGTGGTCAAGCGCCTCATTCTCACCGACGGCAGCTACCAGGCCGTCACCGAGTGGAAGAAACTCGGCGACCGCATCAAGTATTTTAGCGCCGAGCGCGGCGAGTGGGAGGAGCTTCCCGATTCTCTCATCGACTGGAAGGCAACCGATCAGTGGAACGCCGAGCGCGCCAAAACCGATTCCGAGGAGATGAAGCAGGTCACCGCCGAAGAGATTGCAGCGCGCAAGGAGGAGATGCTGAACACTCCTCTCGTCGCCCCCGATCTCCGCCTCCCCGCCGCCGGAGGCGTATTCCTCATGGAGGAACTGGCGGGCAAGCCCGTCCTCAGCAAGGTCGAGCGCAACAAGATTCAGATCAATGACAACGTAGGCAAGAACATCCTGAAACGCTCGATCAACCCCGTCTCCAGCCAGACTCAGACGATTGAACTCAAGGGCCCTTCAGCCAAGGTGCGCGTCCATACTGCCTCTCCCGCGATCTTTGTCTGCGAAGAGAACGATCAGGGAGTGATGCAGGGAGACCTCTTCCGCATCGTGCGCCTGGAGCGCCGGAAGGATCTCCGCGTGCTCGCGAAAAACAAGGTCGCGGTCACCGGGCAGGAAAGCATGACCGAGCGCTTTCTGCACTCGCGCGCCGAAAAATTCAGCGGCGACTGGTGGAAGGTAATCCCCCTCGAAGACCTGGCGCCCGGCGAGTACGCCATTGTCATCTCCGCCCCCGGCGGCGACGACGGCAACGGCGCCGTATGGGACTTCGGGGTGGAGAAGTAGGCTGCGAGTGACGGGCGAGTAGCCCATTCCTGCTCTTGTTTCTGCCTTGCTTTTGCGCTTGCCGTTGCCTTTGCTCTTAACCTGCGTAACCTGCAAAGCTGTTGCTCTTAACCTTGAAACCTTGAAACCTTGAAACTCTGAAACCTTGAAACTCTGAAACCTTGAAACCTTGAACCTATTTCCCCTGCGCCGCAATCACCTTCGCGTACCACTTCGCACTCGCCTTCGGCGTGCGTGAGAGCGTGTTGTAGTCCACGTACACCAGTCCAAAGCGCGGGGTAAATCCCTCGTTCCACTCGAAATTATCCAGCAGACTCCACGCGTGGTAGCCCCGTACGTCCGCGCCGTCGGCCACGGCCTGTGCCAGTTCGTGCAGGTAGCTGTTGTAGAAGTTGATGCGCTGCTGGTCGGGAATCTCGCCATCGTGGTCCGGCCCTGTGTTGTAGGCCGCGCCGTTTTCCGTAATCTCGATGGGCAGCTTGTAATCGCGCCAGATGCGCATCGTGATCTCATACAACCCGCGCGGATAAACCTCCCACTGCACGTCGGTCTTCGTTCCGCTCTCGCCGGAGAGCCATCGGATGGCGACGAATGGAATAGGAAAGTGCGAATCGTGCTCAATCACCGCGCGCGAATAGTTGTTGATGCCGATAAAGTCGAAAGGCGCGCGAATCTGTTCCATGTCGCCGCTGCGGATGTCGAGCAGCTTCTCCGGCGTCGGGCCGACGGCTCCAGGGTAGCGTCCCCGCAACGCGGGCTCCAGATACCAGATGTTCTCCCAGGCATGGAAGCGTTCGGCGGCCTTGCGGTCCTCTTCGGAGTCCGAGGACGGATACGGCTGATACATGCTGAACGCGCTGCCAATGCGAAGCTTCGCCGACACCGCCTTCATCGCGCGGAACGACTTTCCCTGCGCCAGATTCACAATGTGTCCGGCGCGCATCGTGATTGCCGGGTCTTTGATCCCCGGTGCGTGGATTCCGCTCAGGTGGCCCAGGTTTACGAACATGCTGGGCTCGTTGAAGATCAGCCAGCTCCGGCAGCGGTCGGCGTAGGCGTTTGCGGCAATCGCCGCGTATTCGGCAAAGCGCTCGGCTGTCTCGCGCGCGGCCCAGCCCCCGCGATCCTGCAACGGTTGCGGCAAATCCCAGTGGTACAGTGTCGGTAGCGGCCGTATTCCGTTGGCCAGCAGCTCGTCGATGATGCGCGAGTAAAAGTCGATGCCTTGCTGGTTGCTCGCGCCTGATCCCAGCGGTTGCAGCCGCGGCCATGCCAGCGAGAAGCGGTAGCTCTGGATGCCCAGCGACTTCATCAGCGCGATGTCCTGCTTCCACAGGTGGAAGTGGTCGCACGCAACGTCTGCGTTTTCGCGTCCCTTGATATGTCCCGGAGTGTGGCAGAAGCGGTCCCAGATGCTCTCGCCGCGTCCCCCTTCGTGGACTCCGCCCTCGATCTGGTAGGCGCTCGTCGCCGCGCCCCACACAAATCCCGCGGGCAGCTGCGGCAGCTTCTTGGCGCGTGCATTGTCATCCATAAGAGCTGTGCGAACCCAGTCGGGCATTCTGGCCTCCTGCGCCTGCGCGGCCCCTGCTGAGGCCACTGCGCCGAGAGTCGAGAGGAGGAATGTGCGTCGCTTCATTGGGGGCGCGTGGGCGATTTACTTGGTCGGTCCCTGCCCGCATACGGCAATGCCATCGCGCGTCGTGTTCTTCACCGTGTACATCATTTCGTCCGCGCAGCGGATCAGGTCGTGCGCGTTCTTGGCGTCATCCGGGAAGCTGGCTACCCCCATCGAGGCCCTTACATTCAGGTCCAGGTTGTCGCCCAGGTGGAACTTCGTCGTCCGCATGATGTCCAGCAGCCGCCGTGCCACCACCAGCGAGCATTGTTTGCTCGTCTGCGGCAGCAGCACCACAAATTCGTCGCCGCCATAGCGGAAGGCGTAGTCGATCAGCCTCAGGCGGCTCTTGATCGTCGCCCCGATTTCATACAGCAACCGGCTACCCACCAGGTGCCCGTGGTTGTCGTTCACCAGCTTGAAGCGGTCCAGGTCCAGAAACAGCACGCTGAACTCGTAGCTGAAGCGTGTCGAGCGGTAAACCTCTGACTCAATCGTGTTGTACAGGTGCCGTGCGTTGTACAGTCCCGTGCAGTCGTCCGTAATCGTCAGTTCCTGGATCTTCTCCACCGCGCGCGCATTGTCAATGGCGATGGCCGCGTAGTCCGCCAGCGCCTGCAACAGCATGAACTGGTCGTTGCCGAAGCGCGTCATATCCACGTTGATCAGCTGGATCACGCCCAGAATGCGGTTCTTCGAGGCCAGCGGGACGCACAGGATCGACTGCGTCTTCCACTGTGTCATCTCGTCGATGCGCGCCGCAAAGCGTTCGTCCTTGGAAACGTCGGGCACAACCAGCGGTTCGCCGTACTTCGCCACCCAGCCCGCAATCCCTTCGCCAATCCGCAGACGCACTGACTTCAACGACTCGCTGGCGTCGCCCACCGCAATCGCAAAGTAGAGTTCGTGATGCTCGTCGTCCGTCATCAGCAGGCTCCACGTATCCGGGCGGAAGTAGGCGGCAACCTTCTCCATGATCGTCTGGAGGATCGATTCAAGATTCAGGGACGACGTGAGCGCCTTGGCTACGTCATGGAGAATGGCGAGTTCTGGTTTCGATTGGCTGACTTCAGCCGTTTCCTGCGGTCGAGTCATGGTTTGGTGCCTGAGCCTTGGCGTGCCTGCGCCTTGAGTTGAAAGAGTCTCCATTATAGCTTGCCCGCCCTGCTTGCACAGCAGCTTAAGTTTGGCGCCCGCATCCCATTGGTACAGCCCACCGACGGATGCATCCCGCTTCGCGCCGTGGCTGTGGCCCATAATAAACGTGGCAAACCAAGGGTTTATGTTTGACTTGCGTTTGCGGCATTTCTATGATGACCGCAGAACTGCAATCACTTCCACGGCGCACGCGGCGCCGTCAGCGGCTGGCGCAGCCCGGAGGCCGCAGTTCCAAGACCGGAATTCAGCCGAGGGCACACGTGGCATCGTTCGGGGAAAATCTTCGCAAGGCGCGGGAAGCTCGCAAGATCACGCTGCAGGAGATTGCGGCCACCACCAAAATTGGCACCAGGGCCTTGCAGGCTCTTGAGGACGAGCAGTTCAACCTCCTCCCCGGAGGCATCTTCAACAAGGGATTCGTGCGCGCTTACGCCCGCGCCGTCGGCCTCGATGAAGAAAAAACCGTAGCCGCCTATCTGGAAGCCGCCAAGGTCACTCCCTCTGAAACCGATATGGAGGCCCTGGCCCAGCAGGTCGCCGCCGCCCGCGCCAACAAGCGCGAGCCCTGGTCGCCCAATGCCGCAACCCTCGTCGGAATGGTCGCCATTCTGGTCGCGCTCGGACTCGGAGCGCTCTGGCTCCGCGAGCATCGCAAGGAAGCCCAGGCCGATGCGCAGAGCCGCGCCGAGAACCTCGCCGCCAACTCCAACGCCGCGCCGATCCAGAAGCCCATCGTCGTGCAGGGCGATCCATCCCCGGCGCCAAATGCGGCGGCGAACTCAACTGTTACCGCGCCTCCAGGCGCCGCCCCGGACACAACTCCCAGCGCGTCGCAAAACGCGACGCAAAGCGCACCCCAGCCCACCGTGCCCGGCCCAATGCAGAGCGCCGCTTCCATCGCGCCTCAGACGAAGCCTGCAACTCCGGCCCCTGGCGCATCGCCCGCGGCAGCTTCCGCCGCAAAACAGGATTCCGCCCCGGTAGAGATTTCCATCTCAGCCAAGGCCCGCGCCTGGATCAGCGTCCTCAGCGACGATAAGCCGGCGGTGACCATCACCCTCGATCCCGAGAAGCCGGAGTTGAGCAGCCGCAGCTTCAAGGCACGGGAGCGCCTCCGCCTCACCGTGGGAAATCCGGCGGGCGTCTCCGTCACCTACAACGGCAAGCCCACGGGAACACTCGGCGCAGCCGGACAGCGAGCGACCATCATCTTCACCCCCGAAGGAATCCAGAAGCAATAATCCTCCTCGCCCGCAGGTGGCCCATATTCGCCATCTTTTGGCGAATGTGGGAATGCAGGAACGATCGCACCCAAGCTGAACACCCAACGCCCCTCCCCCTATCCTTGCCCCTGCTCTTGCCTCTGCTCTTGTCCTTGCCTCTGCTCTTGTCCTTGCCTTTGCTCTTGTCCTTGCCTTTGCTCTTGTCCTTGCCTTTGCTCTTGTCCTTGCCTTTGCTCTTGTCCTTGCCTCTGCTCTTGTCCTTGCCTTTGCTCTTGTCCTTGCCTTTGCTTTTAACCTGTGCAACCTGCGTAACCTGTGCAACCTGCGTAACCTCCAAAGCAGTAAAATCCCCTATACCGCCTTTGGCGCTTGGAGTGAATTCAATGAAACAGATTGGGGATTGGGCGCTGGCCATGGCCGCCTCGCACGGAGCAAGCCACGCCGAGGCGCGCATCGTGCATGAGCGCCTGCGTTCCTTAGGAACGCGCAATGGCCGCGTCGCCGTCGCCTCTGAGGGCGAATCGCTCGGCCTCGGAGTCCGCGTCCTCGCCCAGGGCGGCTGGGGATTTGCCGCCACCCAGGAGCTGACCCGCGAGGGCGTCGAGCGTTGCGCGGCCCTGGCCGTCGCCATTGCCAGGGCCTCGGCGCGGGTGCAGCGACAGCCCGTGCAACTGCTGCCGGAGCCCGCCGCCGTGGCCGACTGGACTTCGCCCTGCGAAATCGATCCCTTCGCCGTGCCCATCGAGGAGAACTTCGAACTGCTGCGCCGCATCGACGCGGCTCTCACCGCCGTTGAGGGCGTCACGCTCGCCGAAACCAGCATGATCTTCCGCCGTTATGAGCAGTGGTTCTACAACACTGCCGGCGCGGCTATTCACCAGACGCGCACCACAACCGGCGCGGGATTTGCAGCCCACGCCTTCGAAGGCGATTCCATCCAGACGCGCTCCTATCCCAATTCCTTCGGCGGCCAGTACCAGAACAAGGGATACGAATTGGTCGGCGAGCTTCGCCTCCTGGAGAATGCCCCGCGCGTCGCCCGCGAGTGCGTTGCGCTCCTCAAGGCTCCTCAGTGCCCTGAAGGACGGCGCAACATCGTCCTCGATTCCTCGCAACTCGGCCTGCAAATTCACGAGTCAATCGGACATCCCATTGAACTCGACCGCGTCCTCGGCTATGAGGCCAACTTCGCAGGAACGTCCTTTCTCACCCTGGACAAACTGCACACCCTCCGCTACGGCAGCGAACTTGTAAACGTCGTCGCCGACGCCCGTCCCGAGCACGGCCCCGGCCTCGGAACCTTTGCCTTTGACGATGAAGGCGTGGCCGCCCAGTGCGTGCCCATCATCACCCAGGGCCGCTTCGAGGGATACCTCTCCTCGCGTGACACCGCGGCCATGATCGGCCGCAACCGCTCCGGCGGACACATGCGCGCCGAAGGCTGGGCGCGCGTTCCCATCGTCCGCATGAGCAACATCAGCATTCTCCCCTCGGAAACTCCTCTCAGCTTCGACGAACTCATCGCCTCCACCGATGACGGCATCTACATGGAGACCAACCGTTCCTGGTCGATCGATGACAAGCGCTACAACTTCCAGTTCGGCTGTGAGGCAGCCTGGGAGATCCGTGGCGGCAAACTCGGGCAGATGTTCCGCAACCCATCGTATTCCGGCATCACCACCGAGTTCTGGAATTCCATGGACGCCATCTGCGACCGCCGCCACTGGACCCTGTGGGGCACTCCCAACTGCGGCAAGGGACAGCCCGAGCAGGGCATGGGAACCGGCCACGGCGCCGCCCCCGCGCGCTTCCTCCAGGTAAAGGTCGGCGGAGCATACGGAAGTTAGATCGATAAATGTAAATGTATCGGGTGACCCCACCAAACGCCCCGCAGCATAGACACACTTGAGGGTGCCCCGTCCTAACCTTCGTTTGGTTAGGGCGGGGTCTTTGACCTTGCCCTCGTTCTTGTCGTGGATTTGCTCCTGGCCTACACTCGATATCTCGCGGTCGGCGTCCCATGTCTGACGCAGTCAACAGGTGTGGGTCACTTGAAGTTGATGGAACCGGGCGACGCGACAGCCGGACATGACCTGAAATACCTGTCCTATCGGCGCCACCACAGGTAACTCGAACCTCAGGTATTGGCAACCTAGTTAATCTCTTGAAAGAGAGAAGGTAACATATACCAAAGGGTAACCATGGGGCTCCCAACGATTCACCTTCATGCCAACCCTTCGCGCCAATTTCAACAACTTACGCGGATCGCGCGCCTCCGTCGAGCTGTTTTGCAGGCAAAATATGTTACAAGGTAAAAATCGATGAATGTAAATGTTCCAGTCAGTCAGGACCAGTGCGCGGAGATCTTTGAACGCGTTCGCCGCGCGGCATCGGTCAGTGATGTTGAGGTCACGGTCACCGGCGGGCAATCGGCGCTCACGCGCTTCGCCAACAACGCAATCACCCAGAACGTCAGCGAAGAAGGCTGCGAGCTTTCCGTGCGCGTGCAGATGGGAGGGCGCACCGCGCGCGCCACCACCAACCGCCTCGACGAAGAGAGCCTGCGGCGCGTGGTGCAGCAGGCCGAAGCGCTCGCAAGTGTGCAGGAAGAAGATGCGGAGTTGCTCCCGATGTTGACTGCCGCGGAACAGGGACGCGCTCCGCTGCTGGACCGCCATTGCGAAGAGACGGCGGCGATGGGAGCTGGCGAGCGCGCCGCGCAGGTGGAGGCGATGGTCTCCATTGCCCTGCGCGACGGACTGAATGCGGCGGGAACCTACTCCTGCGGAGAGAGCTACGAGGCGCTCTTCAACTCGCACGGCGTTGCCCGCTGGCGCCGCCAGACCTTGGCCGAGGCTTCCATCACCATGCAGGCCCCTGACAGCTCCGGCTGGCAGAAGCAGAACTACACCAGCGCCAAGCGCCTGGATGCGCGGCGTCTGGCAGAGATTGCAGCCGACAAAGCCTTGCGCTCAGCGGCTCCTATCGAGCTGCCGCCGGGAAAGTACATGGTGATCCTCGAGCCCTCGGCTGTCGTCGATCTGATCGGCTTCCTCGTCGCAGACTTCAGCGGAGCGGCTTTGCTGGAGCAGCGCTCCTGCCTGAATGGCCGCCTTGGAACAAAGCTCTTCGGTGAAAACATCTCGATCAGCGACGACGTGAGCCACCCCGAGCAGACCGGCGCGGCCTTTGACGGTGAGGGCGTGGCCAGGCAGCCGCTGACGCTGGTCGAGAATGGAGTGGTGCGCCAGGTCGCAATGTCGCGCGGCACCGCGGCCCGGATTCGCCGCTCAACCCTTGCAGAGAAGCTGGCCGAGGCCCGCGCAACCGGTCACGGATTCAGCCTCCCGAATGAGGGCGGCGAGGCCGCCTCGAACATCGTCTTCAAGGTCGCCCCAGCCGAGGCGAAGACGCTCGACCAGATGATCTCGCGCACCGCGCGCGGTCTGCTCGTCACGCGCCTCTGGTATATCCGCGAGGTGGACGCCTACGAAAAGATCCTCACCGGCATGACCCGCGACGGCACATTCCTGATTGAAGACGGACGGATCGGAAAAGGAATCCGGAACTTCCGCTTCAATCAAAGCGTGATCGAAATGCTCCGTCACGTATTGGACTTGGGCCTCGCCTCTCGCGCCTGCGGCGAAGAAGCCTTTGACATGGTTGCCCCCGCAATGAGGGTGGATGGTTTCCAGTTCACCGAGACCACGCGCTTCTAAGTCAGTGGAAAACAAGGCCAGTCAGGGGCACTCGGAAGTACATGTGTACCGAAGAGGGCACTTTGGTAATTTTTCATTTGGCGTTTTGGCGGCTATATTCTGAGCATCGTGAAAGCCGAGAACACGAACGACCTTAAGCGAAACCCAAGCACCAACGACCTGCGCGGTGCAGTGAGGTTTCCGCTGCATCTGCACGTAGACCTGCACGAAAAGGCGGAAGGTGAGTCGGCGGAGACGCAGGATATATCAGCGGGTGGAGTACTGATTCACTGCGGGGTGGATTACCCGGTGGGGTCGACGATTCAGTTTTCCATTGCGATGCCGGCACAAACGATGGGTGCGGAAAAGGACGTGATGGTCGATTGCGTTGGACGGGTCGTGCGCTGCGCTCCTGCCGGGAACAGGATTGCAGTTGGCGCAATCATTGACGAATACCGCATTAACCGCTAGTCTAGGCAAAACTAGAACTCTCAAGAGAGCGGGAAGCCCAAATGGCCATCGGCGAGGCCAAGCCTTTACTGCAACCGGAGTTGGAAACTGATTCGGACGACGCTATCCGCATTATTGTGGCGGACAGCGAGCCGATTTTCCGTGTGGGCGTGCGGAAGATTGTTGCAGTCGAAGACGACATCAGGATCGTGGCGCAGGTGGAGTCAGCGCAAAGCGCAATTACCGCCGTGAGCCGATTCAACGCGGACCTGATGCTGTACGAGTGCGGACTGAGCGACTCGCCGCGCGAAGTGGTAACCGACCTCCTGACTCTGGCACCCTCACTGAAGATCGTCCTGGTAATGATCGAACCGACCGAGGAAGAGACGGTCGAATTGCTGCGCCGCGGAGCGCGCGGAATTGTGACGCGTTCGATCGCTCCTGACCTGCTGATCCGGTGCATCCGCAAAGTACATGCGGGCGAAACCTGGCTGGACAACAAGGGCGTCAACTGGGTGATCGAGGCGTACCGCGCGCAAGCCGCGCAGCTGACTTCGCCGCGCAACCGGGTGAAACTGAGCCCAAAGGAAATCCAGATCATTGCGGGTGTGACGCAGGGATTGCGGAACAAGGACATTGCGCAGGAAGTGGGCACCACGGAGCAGGTGGTGAAAAATTATCTGCGAAAGGTCTACGACAAGCTGGGCGTCTCTGACCGGTTGGAACTCGCTCTATATTGCATGCACCACAAGCTGCTGGAAAACTACTCCCGTCCGGACGCTTCTATCATGGCCCCGCCCGCAGCGGAAACGCTGGTTGACACGTTGGTGGCCAGCTCCGACGGTACTCCGCGAAAGTAAACAGTGGGGCAATCAGTAATCCACAGGAAGCGACTTGGGCCGTGCGCACGGAAGCGAGTGCGTACGTTACAATAGAAATGTTCCCGCAACCGGCTACTGCCGATGAAGCGGAGAGATGGCCGAGTGGCTGAAGGCGCACGCTTGGAAAGCGTGTTTAGGGGAAACTCTAACGTGGGTTCGAATCCCACTCTCTCCGCCAGACCTTATCTGTAAATCCAATTTGCTCAACTGAGCGGTGCTTCTGTCTGGATGGCCCATTTGCAGGGCCGGACTCCTGCTCTTCATCGTTGTTCATGGGATGGAGCTAATACACCGCTCCGCTCGGGTGCTCAAGTTGCGAAAAAAATGAAGACTCCCCGTGACCCCAGCGGGTCCGAAACAGGTCGTCTTCATCGTCGATGCAACTCTGCCACTGGCTCGGTTTCCGGCGGCTCCGAGTTGATTTCTCCGGAAGCTATTTGTTGGGCGCAGGAGACGGCTGTGCTGGAGCGGATTGCCCTGCCGAGCTTTGTCCCTCAAACTGCGCTGAGGCCGCCGGCGTCGGCGCTCCGGCACCAAGTTTCGCTGCCTGGGCCGCTCTCGCCGCCTGAGCCCCCGCTTCCGCTTTTGCATCAGCTTGTTTGTAAAGGGCGGCCCGACGTGCCTCCATATCGTCGTGCGCTGCCATTGCCACTTTTAGTTGTTGGAACTCTTCGTCGAAGTGGCCTACCGTCAGTTCCCACATGTCAAGGTTGGCCTTGGCAACCGGATCCTTGGTTTTGCTCTTAGCCTCAGTCTGCTGCATCAGTCTCAGCGCCTGATGCATCTGTGAAAGCCTGGCTTCCATCTCCTGAACGCGTTGATGCAGCGAGACCGTCTCCGGCACGCTGCGGGATTGCTTGCCAGCCACGCTTTTCCGCCCAACATAACCAGGCCTCTGCATGACCTCACTGCCTCCCGGTACGGCAACAGCAGGGCTGTCTGACGGGGCAGAGACGCTGGGGGTGCTTTGGGCCATAGCAGCCGTTACCGCCAGAACGAGAATGATTCTGGTTGCATTCCGAAACATCATCTCAATTGCTCCTTTGCGAGATAGATCAACTATGAACTCCTTCCAACGAACCGCTGTTCGGCTACTTGTTTTTCGATGCACCGGGGACTTCCAGCTTTGAGAACAATTTTTCATCCAACTTGGGATTCACTACGACCTTGTCGATAACTATCTTCTCCGGCGGGACCGGAGCATCTCTCATGCCCATAGTTGTTTTGGCCACCGGGAGGACTCTTGTCTCCAGAACAAATGGGATCCGCAGACCGTCCACGGTCCGATAATCACGGTAGTAGACTTCGACGGGATGGTCGGTGCTGTCGAGACGCCGGGGCGTTCCTTCAATCTTGGTTTCGAGGAAGGTCTGCGCGTCAACCCATACGTGTAATGCGTGTCCGTTCTTTTCTGTAACTGTGAGTTTATAGGTGTCCCAACCCTCCACTTTTTCGATGCCGTCCAGCTCGACGCGGCTGCCCTTGGCGGCATAATCCACCAGGGGACCATCAAGGTCGGGTTGCATGGAGGCTACCTTCAGTTCCTCCGCGGTATAGGGCTCCACTTGCATGCGGTTCAGGAACGGGCGCAGCTTCCATCCGTTCATGCCGTTATAGACCTGGATTGCAGTCTGGCCCTTGAACTGCAACTCGAAGCGCTTCTTGCCGCCGCGCTTCAGCTCCATAAGAAAGGGCAGTTGAGCTTCCTCGGACGGACGCCGGGGAAGGACGGTGGATTTTTCATTTGGCCCTGGCATGGCAAGGGTGGCCCGCTGATTGCCGCCCGCGCCTAGCTTTCCTTCCAGGGACAGCGTCTGAACTGCCCGCCAGGCCTGCAAGCCGCCGCGAGCAGCCACATTCTTGTCGACGATCTCGGCAGCCGAAAGCTTGCCTTTTGACATAGGAGCATCTGCTGACTTGGGTGCATCAGCGGCGATGGCGATTGAGACGGCCAGCACCAGGGAAGTGCAAACTGCCAGTGAGGTCTTATACATGCGGTGTCCTTATCGAAGTCGAAAGTCTTGAGCTTCTATGTTGCGTTTACTTCCCAAACTCCTGCTGCCGACGGCGGAAGCCAGTTCTCAGGTTTCCAGACCCTGGGAAAGCCTGCGACTATGACCCCGGTTCTGAAATCTGCGCGTACCCATCGCATCTGCTATGCACTCCGACAGCCTCACTCCACCATGAGGTTGTTTGCCCGGAATGACCCGATGACCACATCCACTCTGTGGCCGCGTTTCACCGCGAAGGTCGGATTCGAGAACGCCATCCAGTAAGTCATGCCTGCTTTTGGCGTACTGCTCTGGCGCAACTTCCCCACCTTCTCCATCTGCGGAACTACCAGCTTGACCCTGGCCTCGGCGTCCAACAATTCCGGCTCCGCTTTCTTGTCGTTGAGGGCTGCGGCCTTCTCCGGATCCAACACCCGATAGTCAAATCGAATCAGCCGGCCTGACTCTGCGACCTTGATGCGGAGTTCGCCAACGCCCCAAACTCCCTCGTAATACATTTCCGCTCGACGCGAAAGGCGATCCACCTGAGCACCTCGCCAGGCCGGCGCCGCCTGCGCCGCCGCCGCACTGCTCCGGGAGGGAGTGCCGGTTTGAGCTGGCGGCGCGGTTGACTGTCCCGCGGCCTGCGATTGGGCTGGCAGCGCCGTTCCGCCAAGCATGCCCCCAAGGAGCAACGCCGACAGCACAACTGCGCAAAACGGGTTTCTGAGTTTCATGTTTGAGTCACTCCTTGTACAGCTCACCGCGCCTTCATTTCTGCACCGCCGGAAGCTCTCTTTGAGCGTCCGCTGCTTGACCACGTCTTGGCCCGTCTTGAGAAAGTGGCTGAGTTCGCCCGTTCTTCTTCACCCCTTTTCGACAGAGCGCTACTTGCCTCCGAGATAAGCGGAGCATGCCTTCACCGCCTCATCCTGCGATACCTTGACAAGCGCATCGGTTATCTCCTGGTAAGCATCCTTGTATTCCTGTGCGTTGCGCGCGTCGGCCACTTCTTTCTCAGAAGCGGCATCAGCGATCAACTTCTTTCGCTCCTGATATTTTGTGGCGGATTGGGAGTCTGCCTTTGCGCAGAAATCGAGAATGCCCTCGATTTTTCCGAATGAATCGTTCGGCAATGGAAGAGTGGCGCCCGCCATTTGCGGAATCAAGAGGGCCGAGCCCAGGCAGAACATTCGAAGAGTATTCATGGCCGTTTTCCTTACCTCACATTCTTTCCGCAACGCCACCCGCATTCCATAATCGTGCCGCGGGGCGGTGTGCGGCTTGCTGCGAAAAGCTGCGCAAACATTAAGATGCTGCTCGCGGGATTGCCGCGAGCAGCACCGTCTTACGGCTTGATCACCGTAATCATTGAGCGGTTCCGCTCAGGGTTGAGGTTTGCGTACCAGCCGAGTCCGTTTCGGAAATCGTCGCGGACTTGAGTCCGGCCGCCTGAGCGGTCAACGGCTTGAATTGCACCGTCGTGACGCAGGTTGCGCCTGGAGCCAGGGTTGTGGTTGCAACCAGTTGGCCGCCCGTTGCTGGACCGCAGGTCGAGAGCAAATGGACCACCAGGTAGTTGGCATCGTTAGCGGCCGTACCGCCCAGAACTGCCTGGGTGATACCGGTCAACGGCACGTTGCCGGTGTTGGTAAGCGTGAACACCTGCGCCGGATCAAGCGTGCAGGCGAGAATCCCAAGAACGCCAGTGCCGGGACAATTTCTGGCGTGGGATAGCGTCCACGATGTTGGCGTCAGCGTCGCGGCCGTTACCGGTGTGGCGCCCGTACCGCTGAGAGCTACCGGTGAACCCGTGACAGCAACGTTCGCAGAGATCGTCAGCGTACCGGACACTGCTCCAAGTGCCGTCGGCGTGAAGACGACGATGATGGTGCAGGTTGCACCTGCGTTCAGGGTTGTGCCGCAGGTGCCGCCCGTCCGGCTGAAGACCGTCGACGAGAAGGCCACCGTGATGCCGAATCCCGCGGCGTTTCCAGTGTTATGCAGAGTCAGCGTGTGAGCTGAACTCGGGTAGCCAATAGCCACGGAGCCAAAGGCCACCGGCCCACCTGTCACACTCAGCACTGCCAGAGGAGGCGCTGAACCGAACTCCACCGCCCCTGGGTCGAAGTAGGCAGTGTCTCCCGGCTCCGGCCTCAGGTTGCCGAAGAAGTCCGTCTTCGGCACCAGCGCGTAGTTGGCCTCAGTTGTCGGAACGGCGGCTGCGGTGCCGTCAAAGGACTTCGATGGCGCGTAGTTGCCGAACAGCGCTCCGCCACCGTAGTTCCCATTCGCTCCGCCTGCCGTCGAATCATCACTCATCGCAAGCGGACCCCAACTTACGTTGATCCAGTTGTTCCCCTCGTCCACCGTTGCGGATGGAGTGAGGCTAAAGACCGGATTCGGGGTCGAGGCATCGACGATACCCGGAGGTACGCCGTATCCGCTCGGCCCACCGCATCCATCCGCCACAGTGCAGGTCGGCGGCACGCGCGAGCCGTTGCAATACTGGCTGACGAAGCTGGGGGCGGTGGCACTGTTATGCTGCGTGGTGCCGGTGTATCCCGTAGTGCTGGTCAACACCGTATAGGTTGGGTTGAGAGTGCCGCCGGTGTGATTCGTCGGCCCAGTGTCGCCGCGGACTCCGATGTCCCAGTAGCTGACACCCGAGGTGCACTGGCCGGACGCGGTCTGCACCGGTGCGGCTGCCCCAGTGAAGGCGTCGAACAGAGAGACGAGCTTCTGCTGGTTCAGCGTCCCTTGACCCAAGTTGCCAACGCCGATGTAGAACGAACGGTTCTGCCAGATCACGTTGTTGAGCAGCAATGGGTTCGAGATCGCCAGGCACGGATTTGTGCTTCCGAATGGACACGTAATCGTTAACCCGGTAAAGGTCGTGGTCAGCACCGAGGAGTTCTGCGTACTGGTCACGCCTGCGGATTGCGGGCACGACGCTGAAGTCGGGCCGGTTGGGCCGGGCTGCACGCAGTTTCCTGCCGGGGCGCTGGCTTCTGGCGTTCCAATGCTCTGCGTCAGCACGCCCGAAGAGGCAAGGGAATCGTTGCTTGCGATGGTGTTGTTGATGATGGACACGTTCAACGAGTCCTGCAGCGATATTCCCGCGCCATCCCAACCTGCCATGTTGTTGGAGATGATGTTGTTCGTGATGGAAACACTGTTCCAGTAGTTGACGACAGGAGTTCTGCCGGTGCAACCGGTGGTGGTCAGGTTCCCGTAGGTGTTAGCGCACCCGGTCGGGAATGTGGAAACGTCGGTGCCGTTCACCTGCTGCAGACGGATACCGCCGCCGCTTCCGCTCTCAGCCGCGTTGCCCTGGATCAGGTTGGCGTTGATCACCAGGCCCGGTCCCGTGCCGTCGCTCAGTCCCGGCGGGCAATCCGCGTCAAGTTGCGTCCCGCAAACCGGATCGGTATCAGGCGTACCCATAACCTGAATACCGCCGCCGTTCGTGGGAATGGTGGGGTTGGTGCTTTGGTTGAAGATGATCGTGTTGTGCTCGATGTCTCCGTCGTAGATAAACCCAAGGTGAGCGATACCGCCGCCTTCAGCCGAGCTGAGGTTTCCGCACACCCAGTTGTAGTTGAATTTGTAATAGTCGGAGCCGGTGCAGAACGACGCGCCGCCGCCACCCGACAGGGTGCCTGAGAACAGCTCATCACCAAGTGACGAGTTGCTCGTGATGCTGTTGTTGTGCACGTTGACGTGCATATCCAGGCAGTACGGCAGGTGCGTACCGAGGATCGGAATCCACTGGCACGAGGGAGGATTGTCGGGGACAAACTCTCCGACCGGGGCAGTTGGCCCCGAGGTTCCTTCCTGGTCCACCACGGTGAGCGCGATTGGAAATTCACCCTGGCCAACGCTGATGCCGCCCGAGAGCGTACCGGCGTTATTGTAGATCCGGTTGTTGGCGATTTGCAGGTTATGTGCCCAGCCATGGACGAAGACGCCGCCGCCACCCTGAGAGCTGTCCCTGATGGTGAGGCCGTCAATCGATGACGGATTGCACACAAAGTTGCTGGGATAGGGGTTGGGAACGAGTTCCGTTGATGTTGAGCCAGTAGCCGTGGTGGTCCAGCAATAAGAGTACTGCGGACCCAGCGCGGCTCCTTCATCGTCCGGGTTGATTGGAACATCCTGGAGCAGCAGAGCGTCTGGTGGGAACGCCCCCGGTTCGGAGCCGTCCGTCCAGGGACTCTCTCCGGGCGATACCCACACGCCCTTGCCCAGGACCGTAATTCCCGCTCCCTCATAGGCGCCCATGAGCGAGGGCTCCTGCAGTTGTTCGGCGAGGTTGCCGTTCACCGTAGCGTCCCAGCCCACAACTGCTTCCAATGGCAAGCGGTCAATCTGCGGACTGTTAGTTTGGCCGACGTAGTAATTCCAACCTGCGTCAGGGCAGCTGTAGGTGCCGGTTGAATCGTACGTTGCCGGCGTCCCTCCGGTGCCCGAGGTCGTACCGACTGGCACGCCAGTCAAGGTCAAGCCGAACAGGCAGTTAACGTGCCGCCGCCAGGGATCAAGCAACTTCCCGGCAGGGCTGGCGTTGGCATCGATGATGGAAGAAACGGCGCCAACACCCTGCAACCGGACAGGCTTCCACATCAACAGCATCTCGCTATGGGCTGCCGCAGCAGCGGTTTGAGTTGGCGTTGCAGCATGAAGCGAACTGGTGCTGCACGCAGTCGACGCAGGAGTCGCGGCGGTCGTCATGCAAGTCGGGTCGACGATCAGCAAATCGCCCGGAGCCGCGGCGTCAATCGCGCCCTGGATGGTCTGGTTGGCGGCGATGTGCGTAGGCGCTTTGCCGCCGATGGTGACGTTCACGGTATCAACGGATTGCTTACCGTTGCCCGCGGTGATGACCAACTGCCCGCACTGGGCAGTCGAGCCTCCGTACTGTACCTGTTGCTGCACGGCGCAATTGGGAACTCCGGCCGGCACGATCACTTGAATCTGTGTGTCGGACCAACTGCTGATGGTCGCCAGAATTCCGCCGATGGTCACTGAAGACTTCGTGCCGCAAGTTGAACTTCCCGCGGTCGGAGTTGAACACTGCGTGCCAAAGCCATAGTGGCGGGTGATGGTCTTCAAATTGAATGGAGCTGTGTTGGCCGATGGACCTGAGTATGCGTCGTTGTCCACCTGCGAGTTGCCGAGTGCCGTAATGGTGAGGGTATTGCCGCTCTTGCCGACCCACGGACCGATACCGTCGCCGTCCACTTCCTTGATTGCCGGCGTGGCGTCGGGGTAGCTGCAATCGGGATTGTTGTATCCCGCACCGACGAACCCTTCGGTGGGCACAACCGGCGTGTCAAGGTATGCGGTCAACCCTGGCATGTACGGCTCTTCATAGCAGAAGTCGCTGTACGCCCGGTTATACAAAGGATCGGTAATCAGCTGGCCATAGGTCGGCGAGCTGGGGTTGGTATCCATGATTGGGCCCGGGTCGTTCATGCACTGCGTCATCATGCTGGGCGAGTATCCCGTGATGTTCGGCGGGTTCACTTCCCAACTTGAGAAGGTCAACCCGTTATAGATTCCCCAGTGATCGGAATAGACACGGGAGAGTTCGTTGCCGAGGTAGTCCTTCGTGGAAATTGACATGTTCGGCGGGGCGAATTTCTCGCCGAACTGAGGCGCAAATGGATCAAATTCGGAGGTGAAGTCGTCCGTGATCACGCCAGTGAACTTCGAGGCGATGTGCGTCGAGGTGTAGATATAGAACTTCGCGCTCACCGACATCTGGTTGACCAGCGTCACTTCCTTGCGGTCGCACAGCGGACGAGTTGCTCCGGCAAATGGAGCCGTTTCCTTAGCCTGCGGGAAGAGGCTCAGGTAGTCAGGCACAACGCGCATCTCGCCCACGCACGGCCATACCGGATCGATGAAGCCCGGGAAGCCCGGGACACCCGAGAGCATGCCTCCCTGCAAATCCAGGGACGTGGTTGAATCCTGGTAGTTGCCAGAGGGGTTGAAGCCGTTGGCATTCGGATCGTACATCGAAGCCACTGAGGCCTGGTCAGGGATGATGAAGATGTCCGTACCCAGACCGCCGAACTGTTGCGTGACCGGAGCGATGAAGTTGTCGCCGATCAGCAGGTTCTTGTCTTCCTCCTTATAAACCTCGTAGCCGGGAGGCATGATCGTTTCCACAACATACTTGCCAGGCGGCAGCATGGGAGTGCCGTAGCGGTACTTGTCAGTCGCATCAGGATTCGCTACGCAGACCGTGCAGTTCGTTCCGGGCATGGATGCCGGAGTAAATCCAGTGGTGCCGGAGCCGCTGCCCCCGACGCCGCCCGTGACCGTGGCGACCTGCTTTCCGGTGCTCGGGTCGATGCCAAGGACGCTCGGGAACGAGTACTTGCCGTCGTAAGGAGCCGGCTGCAACTGGTTCCAGATGTGCATCGCGTCATAGCACTTGTACTGGGAGTTATAGGGAAGCGCGTGCAACGTGCCGCCGTTGTGTACCGAGTTGTACCAGTCAAGGTAGTTCGGCTGGTCAAACAACGTGAAGTAGAACAGGTCCTGATTGGCAGTACCGTTCACATTCGTTCCTTGTCCGGGGCAGCTCATGTACGGCATGGGCGTTCCGCTGACAGGGTCGGTATAGTTCGGGTAGAACCCTTGCGCCCAATCATCCCAACTGCTGGATTGGGTAGTGTCCACCAAAGTCAGGGTCGGCGTTACGCCATCAGACGCAAAGCCTTCCTGGTAGAGGTTGAGGGTGACGTGCGGAACATTCGGCTCCCAGGGCTGTTGAATCATCTGAGATGCATCGTCAAAGGGGCGCGTTGAGGCATACGCGACCTGTCCATGGATGCCTCCGTTTTCGGCCACCTGCGTGGTAGTTGAAGCGGTTGCTCCCGCAGCCTTGGTGGTGACCGTTGCGCACGCCGGAGGACAGGGCGCATACGGCGCCTTGCCGAAATCAATCCAGTTGCTCGCGCTGGTCATTCCTGACCAGCCCTCCGCCCAAACCCACGGAGGATCGATGCGGCCGGTGGAAGAGGTAGGCGAACTGGCTTTGGCTGTTCCGGCTGCGAATGTAGCGGCATCCCCTCCGCAATCCGCTTTGGCGCAATAGACCGCACCCGGTACGGACAGATCAGCGGGCAAAGGAACCGACTCAAAGGTGTTCGACATGAAATTGTAAGCGGTTGAAGTTCCGCACTGCCGGGCGCCACTGGTAGCAGTGCCGCAGGACGTTGAGCCGTCGGCCGGACCACCCGCGTCGTACACGGTGTGGGTGCCAGTAGTCTTGTAGCGGGATGAATCCGCTTCTACGACATACCAGTTGAACAGCGGGAACGTCTCGTTAAAGTTGGCGATTCCGTTGAAGTCCGTCGTCAGCGAGTTGGAGTTATGTCCATCCCGGTAGCGAATCATCGTATAGATGAACGGAATTCCGATCTCGCCTGGGTCCCAGATTCCATTCTTGTTGTCGTCAATGAAGGTGCGGGTGTAGAGGTTCGACTGCCACTGCTGGACACCGACATTCCCCAGGTGAAGGGTAGAAAGTCCGCCCGTGCAAGTGGTAGCGCCCGATGCGGGCACGCACCCCACGTTGGCCGGCGTCGACAGACCGTCGATGATCTGATCATTCCATTGATCGCCGATGGTCAGTCTCCAGCTGCCGCCGGGGACGTTGGTGAACTTGAAGTTCCCCTGGGCATCGCACTTCGTGAACATGAAGTCCTCGCCATCGGGGTCTCCCAAGCTGACCCAGCACTGCGTCCAGTAAAAGGCATCGCGGGAACCGCTGGGATACAGTCTCTGGTCCGGGGTCCGGCTCAGGCGCTGTACATCTACTTGTCCGTCAATGGTGTTCGTGCATGGGCCGACGGCACCGGGGCTTCCGGCGCCAGCGCACACATCGCTATACCGCGCGTTGATGATCGCCGGGTTGGCGAAACCAATGGACACGTGATATCCGGCTGGGCCGTACTCCTGGAAGTAGCTCGGCTCGCCGATGCGAATGAAGGAATCGTGGGGATGCTGTCCATCCAGCGTGTTGGTCTGGAGCCACTGTTCGCCGCGAGCAATCCGGTCCGCGCCGGGGTAGGCCTGGACGCTGAATTTCTCGGGCATCAGGTTGTAAATAACTGCCTGGCCCGCCAGCGGGGACAACGTCTTATTATCAGATTCATACTTCGGACAAGTCACGATCATGCCCGTGATGCCGCCCGCCGGGGCAGGTCCCGCGCCAGCCGGCCCCGAAAGCGGAGTGGCCGAAATCGGGCACGCATCTTGCCCCGTGACAGGATCGATGGTTCCTGCCAGACCATTTGACAAGGGCTGGTTGAAAGCATCGTAGGTGTCTTGGCCGGTTACATCGCCGAGTCCGCCGTAGGTGTCCCATAAGACGACGTTGAAGCCGCCTAACCCGGGCTCAATCGGGGCAACCGTGGCGTTACCGCCACCTCCATCCTGTTCGCCATTGAGCGGATAGTCGTCTTCGAACACGATCACCGAGAGTCGGCCAGTAGGAAGCGGAGTAGGCAGCACAAGCACGTTGACCGCGGCAAATGTTGAGCTTGTGGTACAGGCATTCGGCCCACCCAGTATGTTGCAGGCCGGTGGAATCGGAGCACCGCTCATGGTGTGGCCGCAGTTCGTATTCCCTGCGGGTGCTTCTGCGCCATTGGCGGGACAAACCGGCTGGCCCAAGTATGCTGGAAATGGGTTGGCCGCGTCGCCAGGCAACACCGAAATGTAGTAGCGCTTGGCGGGATCGAGATGGACCGTACTGGGCTGCACCGGGGTAAATCCGTTCCCCGTCGTATCAGGCCGGCAGGCGCCGTTGCCAAGGTCGCATACCGCGGGAATGTGTGTCCCCGCAGTCGTGCTGCATCCCGCAGGGATGGTATTTGTCGGGGGGTTCGTGCAAGCCGGCCGTGAATCGTACATCGTCTGGCCGCCTTCGCACGACAGTGGCCCAGTGCATCCCTGGGCGACAAAGTCCATGTTGCTGGTATGGAAATTCACGCCAAACGTTGGGATGGTGCTTTGTCCCGACGGTCCAACGACGGTGGGGCAGCCTGGCGTGCTAATGCTGCTGTTGGTGGTGCAGTTCGGGTCGACCCAGAAGGTCTTGTCTTCTTCAATGATCCAGCGATAGTCGGTAAACGGGACTAAAGCACTGATGCAGGCAGAGTTTCCCTGGCAATTATTGAATGCCTGGGCATCGAGTACCTTCACCGGGAGATTGCTGGGCGTTGGGAAGTCAATGGTCACCGTTCCGGGCGCGCTTTGCCTACCCTGGGAGTTTTGTACAACGTAGGTAAAGTTCACTGTGGTCGCCGTTGTCGGAGAAGCCCCCAACGACGCAGTGAACCCACCATTGGGGTCCATATTGATCGTTACACCGCTGGCGGAAACACTGGAAACGACAACCTGGAGCGGAAGATTGTTCGGATCCGAACTAATCGCCAGCGGGCCGGGCGATGGAATCTTCAGGAAGGCGGACGTTTTGGCCGTGTAGGTGACGTTGCCCGCGAAAGGGTTTCCTGTGAGGTTTGACGCGCCCAAAGTCACGGTCGCCGTCAGACCTGAAGAACAGGTCGCGCCCGACACCGTACCGTTGGCGCAGTAGGCGAAGGTATCCGAGCTAGTGCCCACATTGGCTGTATACGAGAAGGTGCCGTTTGCGCACAGCCCCGGCACTGGGTTCCCGGGGATTGCGTTACAAGTAAGCGTACCCCCGGTCGGCGCGGTAAGGAGTTGAACGCCGTAAACATTTGTGTCGTTGGCGATTACACCCTTGGAAACATCCGATATTACCACTGGCGTGCAGGGGGCCGCGGTACAGGGGACCACGGAGTCATAGGTATCGTTTCGAGCCACGGCGGCGGCAAATACACCCGTGCTCCCTCCCACGGTAGCCGGCAGGCTGGATCCGTTGATGCCGATGTACGCCAGCATTCCGGCGTCGCGTTCGCTGGAGTTACCCGACAAGCTCAACTCGCGATCATAAACAGGCAAGGATGCAGGTGCCGAAGCGCCGGCCGGAGTGGCGGGCACATTGACCATCACATCGTACGTCTTGCCCGCGGCCATGAAGACGTCGGTCTGTACACGAGGAGCGGCGGGGAAGGCACTGCCGAAAGCCACACCTGGGACGACGTTGCCATCCTCTGCGATCAAAGTGAATCCATTCACCGTAGCGGCAGCGCCTGCTCCGTTGAAGCCCTGAGTCTGCGAACCCACGATCGAAGGCACGTGCATGCGTACACCGGCATTCACCAGGCGCACCAGGATGGTGCCGGTGATTCCAGTTGTGACGGGGATAGCCGTCCCGCTCATCACACCAGCCGTCGCATTGAACAGCGAAGAGCCTGGATTGGTTTTGTTAAGCGCCACACCATTGATCAGGTAATAGAAGGGAGTGTAGTTCACCGTCGCCGGGTAGCAAGTGTTCACCACTCCCACTGGCGAACTGGGATTGCCGCATTTGCCGGGCTGGCCAGACCAGACCGTCGTTTCGCTGAAACCCGCTGTGTTGACGGCCGTGTTGACGGCACTGTTTTGCACCGGGTCGATTTCACTGAATTCCAGCGGGAGTTCTGCGTTGTAAGTCACCGCTGGACTCGTTCCGGCCGAGGGATACGCGGTACCAGCCGTGGTGCCCGAGGGCGCGCTGGTGACCACGAGGACGCCGATCAGACCCATGGGAACCTGAATGGAAGGATGCGTGCCCGACTCGAGCAGGTAGGTGCCCGGCCGAAGCGATGACCACGTCAGAGCCGTGGTCTGCCCAGCGCCAACCTCTGTGCTGAATGATTGCACTCTCGCCCCCTGGGTAGGCGGCATACCGCTGGCTCCCGGCAACAATGCCGTGCATGGAGTGCCCGGCGGGTTGGAGGCGATAAACCACGAGGGGCATCCCTGCGCGAATTCGTGGCTGGGACTCGGCGTTGTGGTTCGCTGCGACAACTGTCCAAGGCCGCCGCCCACCTGTCCGACGATCACGATGGAAGTAGGCACGGTGTTCGCCGTTGTCGCGCTCGTCGCGAACGTGAGGCTGTTGGTGAGGTTAATCGTCAGCGCCTGCCCCGTAGGAACTGTGATCACTACGGGAGACCATCCGGGCGTGGTCGTCGTTCCCCCGGTTGCATGCGGATTCAACGCCGCGCAGGTGGCGGTCGAGGTGCTCCCCACTGCCAGTGGTTCGCATAGATAGCTCCACATCGGTACCGTATTGCCATCGGGAAGAATCGTGGTTGTTGGGGCCGCAGTCAGGTTTACTGTCTGTTGGCCGAAGGACAAGCCCACGGCGACGAGAAGAATACTAATCCCCAGCAACGCCGTTCTCAGGGTAGTTTTAAAGTTGTTCGCTCGCATCGCTCTTCTCCTCGCTAGAAAGACTCGTCAATTGCAAATTCCCGTGAATCCACCAGCAGCATCATCAGCATGCCGCCCGGGAATACGTTGTTCGTGGTGATCTCACGTTCGTTATGCGAGTGCCACATATACGCCCAACCGCGCTCCTGGGAAGGGTTAGCCTGCAAGTTCGAAGGCAGCAAGGTCGTGCAGTTTGTGTTCGGCGTTGCGGTGCCGGTGATGGCGTTACTTGTACAGGCCGGCATGGTCGCGCGTAGGCTTGCATCCGGGCCAAAGTAGGGAGTGCCGCCGTACCAGGCGCCGTTGGTAAGGATGTCTGGATCCGGCAGAGTAGCCGGGCCGCCTCCCGGCACATCGCCGAAGGGCGCCAGTTCTACCGGCTTGTTGTGGTCCTGGCACCACTCGTAATAGTTAAGAGCGGCGGGATTGCCCGTGTTGTAACCATTGGCATCCGGAGTACAGCCCAGCGTGGCTAATGGATCGGACGAACCGGGATGGTGGCCATACTGGTCCCAGTTCAGTCCCCTGCCGCTAAAGTAGAAAATCCCATCGAACGCTTGTCCCGGGGTCGTGTCGGTGTTGAACATCAGGATGCCAGCAAGGCTGGTCGTCGGATTGGTGGGAGTCAGAATCAGGTTCCCATCCCGCGCCAGGATGCGTACGTGGTTGGCGTGTTCGTGGAACGGATGCTGCCAACGTCCCTGGCCGATGGTGCGGATCAGCGTCAGCTCACCCGGATGCATGTGCGGGTTGCCGTTGTAAGGCTGGTGCGGATACTCGGAGGCGAAGTTGGGATCCATGAGATCAGGCATGGAGCGCCCATTGATCAGGAAATACGCGGGATGGTATGGCTCGGTTTGAATTTCTAGACTGCATCCCGGCAAACCGGCGGTGCAGCCGGCCATTGCTGCGACCTGTGCCAGTGCCTGCTTATGGATTCTTGCGTCCATCTCTGCCCACTGGAAGAGGTATTCCCGGTCGTAGCAAGTCCTGGGGTGGTCGTACGCAGCGGTCCCGAGCCGGAAATCCTGCTCCGGAAAGCCTGGTACGTTGTTCGTTGTCCCGTAATCAGTCTTCCCGTACAGGTTCGTGACTGTCGCTCCGTTGGCGCAGTTGGCAGGCGGATTGCTCGGGAGCACGATGACCGCGCCGTAAAGCCCCATTTCAATCTGCAGGTCACCTTGCGTGCCGCTGTAGTAAGGGTGCGTTCCGGGCGCGGAAGCCGTGAACGTGTAAGTCACGGTCGAGCCCGGCGCTGCCTCGCACGTCAACAAGCCTTGCTGACCAGCGGGCGTGGTAGCCGTGCAACTTGTCGTCACGCTGAAACCGGGAAATAGAATTGAGGTATTTCCCGCTGCCGGCGGCAGATTGTTCGTCAGATTGACTGTGACGGTTGATCCTTCTGTGACGACCATGGTGGGACCGGGAACCTGCATGGTGTTGCAATACGGCGCGTGGGAGAAGGTCGCCTTCGGAACGTAGCTAGGGCTGGAGCCGCTAACACACCCGTAACCCCACGAGTAAACCGCTTCTCCATCAGGCATGTTCAGGTAGGAGTCTTGGGCCGTCAGACTGAAGGTTCCCGCTGTTCCCCCCGTGCTTGTCATGCCTGGAGCCGCGGCGTTGGCCGCTGGAGCAAGAAGAAGCAGCGTCAGTGCCACCAGCAGCGCCAGAGGCAATTGTGTCCTCGAGATCGTATTTTTCCTGTTCATTGGCTGCATCGCTGTTCTCCTAATTGCAGGTGTTTCCGAAGGTGTTGCCACCAGTTACGCTGTTGCAGATGTGCACTTCAGTCATCAGCCCGCCGAAATTCTCGGCGTCGTTCGACAAGTGGTCGAGTTGGGGAGTGTAGAGGTAGAAGACACTACCGGCCGGATACAGTTGCGCCGCGCAGCCGCTGATCCCGCAGCTTGCGTCGCTGGCGTCCAAAATCACATCGAGCGACTCGCCGCCACCCAGCGTGATCGAATTGGCGTAGTATTCGGTGTTATTCCCGTCCTGGTCCCGTAAGAGCTTGGCGTTCCATCCCACAACTTTCATCGGAACGCCGAGAGATTGCAGGGTGTGGTATTCCGTGACCGACAGGTTCACAAAACGCAGCGAGGCCTTCCCGCCCACGGGGATGTTGATGATGGCCGGCAGAGGCTGCGAGTAGTGCATCTGGCCATCGCTTGATATGGTTGCTTGCGGTCCGGCAGCGACCGTGTCCGGATAGCTCCGACCGTTGAGCAGGAAGTACTTGTCCTTCATGTCAACGAACATTTCCGGGTTGAAGGTCATGCCGACGAAATGGAAGTTCGGATCGAAGCCGTGCATCTGGAGGGGATACTCGACGTCGTATGCCGTCGAGCCATCGCCATCGTTATAGACATACTTCTGGGGGTTTCCCAACTTATCGAGTCCTTGCACAGCGCCGGTGTTGATAGCGGGCATGGTTGCGCTGCACAGAATATCCGTAGCTGGATTGCACACCGTGCGGCGATCCACCACTGCATTTGCGGTGGGTTCGGCGATCCCATTCTGATAGCCGAGATACGTATAAAGGCTCCCTCCCAGCGGGACTCTATCCTGCCGCGCACGCACATAAAGCTGGCCTACCATGCCCATCTGTAAGTGCTCGGGTGGAGTGATATGGCAGTGCCAGAAGTAAGTCCCGGCATCCGGAGCGAGATAGTAGTAAGTGAAGCTGCCGCCGATGTTGATGGCTACAGAAGCATCCGGCACACCGTCATAGAACGAAGAAGCGTTGGGGTAGCCATGGAAGTGAACCGTGTGCTGCTCGAAAAGGTCCGGGCGCATGATCATGCCCACGTTGGTGAGCGTGAGGAAAAACTCGTCGTCCTCGTCAAATGCAGCCAGCGGCGCCGGGATATTCCCGTTCATCACGCCCACATCCAGGATGGGGCGGGGATCAACGTGCCCGTCAATCGTTGGAGGCGATGCGGCAGTGGCAGCCGCGTCATTCCCTGTGTCTGCCGCCAGCCCTGCCGTGGTATCGACGTATTGGAACGCGTATTCGCTCACTCCGTCCGGACTCATGCCAACGCCGGTCGATACGCAGCTAATGGTCCATGTCCCTGCATAACCAGGCGGGGTCGGTGTGCCGTCATCACCATTGGTATTCGAGATCACAACCTGCGCTCCAACCGGGAGGCCCAGGGGAGCGTCTGTCCACGCCGTGACCGTATTCGCGGTTGGGGTCGGGCAGCCCGGAATGGTAGTGGGCGGTGTAGTGGCGGGGAACAGGCCCTCCACGAGGTTCGCAACGGTCACGATGGTTGTGATTTCGGGGGCCAGACCCACCGCGCCATTCCATGTAAACCCGGGAGAAAATGGCGACGGGGCGCCGGCCCACGGCAACGCTCCGCTGGTCGCGCCATCGGTGGTGGCCGGGTCGCCGCGCGTCAGGGTTCCGCTGTATGGGACGTTAAAGATGTACGGGAACTGCGTGGATGGACGACCAGCGGCAATGTCTGCGAGGCCCGAGAGCGGCCCGAAGGCGAACATGAATATCTGGTTGCCGTCGGCCATCGTCGAGTATCCGTCACCGCCGGAGATCTGCTGGCACTTGATGGCTCCATTCACCGACGAACTGGGCAATACATAACCGTTGGCGCCAGTCGTAAATTGAGTCGGACCGTTGTAGGGAGGCTCCGCGTTATTGTTGTTAAGCGACGCCGGGTGAGTGATGGTGCTCGTCGGGCATTGCACCCGGAATGACTGGGCACCTGCGGTGATGGTTGCCAGGCAGCCAAACAGAACCACTAGCCACAACCGATAACTCTTGTTTGTAGCCATGCTTACTCCTCCTGCAAATCCTGCTAATGGAAACTTGGTGGGTAGTTGCCGCTTGATCCAAAGGGTCGGGTGGGTTCTAGGAACTGGGTGATGCTGGGAAGCGTCTGTGTTGCAAGGTGTAGTAGCGAGTGGAATGCCCGGAGATGGAGTTCGCTGCGGTTGAGACTCCCTATCGAGTTCGCGGCGTGTTTGCTGCTCGCTAGTCCTGCCGCCGACTGCGGTCCATGGTTTTGCCTGCCCGGTATCCTGTAGTGCCGTCACCGGCCCGGCGAAAGCGGCACTGCTCTTATCTCGACAAGGCCAACACAGCTTAAAGACCTGAATCATGAAGATCACTTCTTCCTTAACCTGCCAACATGCTCCGGCTCCGCATCCACAAGTCGGCAGTGCCTACGAATCCGTTCCAAGGTCGCTGGGCGCGGGCGCCTTCGGCGGCTTAATCCACGGACGAGATCGGGATAGCTCGCACAGCGACTCATGGCAGATAACGCGGACGGCGCGAGGCAGTGTTAACCAGTGAATGGCCCCGTGTTTCATCCATAGGTAAACGGCAGAGCGGCTCACTCCTAAGAGCGTCGCCGCACTGACAGCATCCAGATGTTGTGTTTTCTTGGCGCACGACGGACAGTAGAGCGTCAGGAAGTTCGACGATTCTCCAGCTTCCACGAGGTCTTTGGCCGCCGAGGAACGACGAAGCGTTAGATATGAAGCCTCCTTGCGCTCGCCCAACTCCGCGTTACCTGACTCTCTTGGTGGCATATCTACTTCCCGTGCCTTGGGTTTCTTACATCGGACGGTTTGATAGGTATAAGGGCAATGAAGTTGTCGCCTAGAGAAACACTTCACGAACACTTACTCGACCATTAATGAAAGCAGCATGGGAGCCTCTGTTTATGCGGCTTCTGCGCATGTCATCGCTGCAGCGTAAGTTGGTTTCCATGGTTCGTTGCGAAGCCGGCAGACGACACGAGAGGCTCGCGTGCCCCCGGGACTACGAGTGAGCGGCGAAACAGCCCTTTGCAAATTAAGTGGAGGTCTCCTCAGTTGCGAGGCATTACGTTTTGCATTCGCATTAATGACGAGGGGCAATGACCGCAACGGGTCATTACTTAACGCGGACTTTCTGGATTCGATCCGGAGCGCAATGCCGCGTACGCGCAGCCGTTCTTCTCAAGGGGAAGTAGCCATCTTGCGGGTTGGCATTATTCTTTGACGGGAAGATCAGGCTGCCAGTTTGGAACGGGGAATGTGGACAGTAAATCGGCAACCTTCCCCGGTGCTGCTCTTGCAGTAGATTCTTCCCTTGTGCGCTTCAACGATCCATTTACTGATCGAGAGTCCAAGTCCCGTCCCATCTCCCTCACCACCGGAACGGTAGAATCTCTCGAAGATACGCTCCTGGTCGTTGGGATGAATTCCCGGGCCATTGTCGCTCACCGCGATTTCCACAATGTTTGCGGGCAACGTGCGGGTGAGAATTGAAATCCTGCCGCCCTCAGGCGTGTACTTGATCGCGTTGCTCAGCAGGTTCATGAGTACCTGGCGCAGCATCGCCGGATCAGCCTCAACGAAAGCGTCGTCATTTGTGTCGACCGTCAACAGTTGCAGTTTGTCTTGTGCCAATACATCGAGTTCGTTTGCAACATCGCGAACAAAATCTGCGATCGGGAAGCGGGTCCGCACCAGGTGGATTTGTCCCGAATCCATCCGGGAGATCAGCAGCAGAGCCTCAACTAATCGGATCAGGTTGTGAGTTTCTCCCATCATGCTATCGAGAGTCTCTCGATATTCGACCTTCGTCATCGTCCGCTGTAAGGCCACTTCGCCAATGGTTCGCTGGATGGTCAGCGGAGTCCTGAGTTGATGAGCTACCTCCGAGGCGAAGTTCTTCAGTTGTGCAGAGGCGAGTTCAAAGCGCTGCTGCAGGACATACACAATGGAAGCAACCAATAACGCCAGGAGAATGTCTTCGGCGACGCTTACTCCCTGCGACAAGTGCAACCGTTCCACAACGCTGTCGAGCGTATGGTCAGCGGCAAAGATTGCCGCCCCCACGGCGAGCGGGAGCATGTAAGACCGCAGTACCGACTGGGGTCGAAATGTCGCAACGACTCGAGGATTCACCTACGCCGCCTTATCGCTGAGAATGAACCCAACTCTGCGAACTGTGTGAAGCAGTTTGCGGCTGGAGTTAGCGTCGATCTTCTGCCGAAGGTGCGTGATATGTACGTTGATGACGTTATCGAGCGGTGTGTACCGGTTGTTTTCTTTCCAGATATCGCGCGCAAGCATTTCCCTTGAAACGATTCTGCCACGGTTATTACAGAGATATTCCAGGATTTCAAACTCCCGAAAAGTCAGGATCAGCGGAACCCCGGCCCGCCTGGCGGAGCGAGTCTTGACGTCAATTTCAAGATCGGCGCATCGCAGGAGTTTCCCCCGCTCTGGCGCGTGGCGGCGCGTAAGCACGTGGATTCGGGCTGACAACTCGGAAAAAGCAAACGGTTTCACAAGATAGTCGTTGGCTCCGGACTCGAGCCCCATGACCCGGTCGCTGACCGTATCCCTGGCGGAAAGGATAAGCACCGGCGTCTTCATTCTTGACGCGCGCATCCACAGAAGAAGCTGGAGTCCACTCATTCCCGGCAGTACGATATCGAGCAAAACGATGTCGAATGCGTCCCGTTGCAAAATGCCGCGGGCTTCTTCAACCGTCCCCGCGTGGACAACTTTGTTGCCACCCAACCCCAGCCCCGTGCGAAGCGAAGCCGCTAGTTTCTCATCATCCTCTACAAGTAAAACCCGATACGCCGTCTTCGTTCCCTGGAGAATCTTATCGTCCAACGCGGTCTGACTCTTCTCGTTGTAACTTGAGAGGAGGCTCTCACTCAAGTGTTTCGAAGTTGGTCTGGGTTCATTCCCGACAATTGAGCTTCTCATCACGTCAAGCGTTCCTCTCCGAGCTGCGTAAGGTCGAAAAAATCCCCAGGGCGATTCTTCTCTTGTCTTGATGGTCGGTGGTGCCATTCTTTGAGGTTCGCGGGCGAATCAATGCCTCTGAGCGCACGGCCTGCTCCTCGCCGACCCCTCGGCTTTAGTCCTGAAACCGAATGCGGCAGAAGCTGTGTGCTGACTCTGACGCTCTCTGGTGGTGCGCTGTGCAGTTGTCATTCCAAAGCAGAACGAGAATTCGCAAGGGAATGGGATTAAGAGTCGCTAAACGATTGAAAGAAAATAGTAAAGGTAAACTTAACGTGAACTTATTGTCACGTTTACTTCTCAACTACGAATACGATCTTGTAGCTGGAGTTCCACTTGATTGCTTGAGTGTGGCACCCGCGTTCCAATCTCTTGCAGTATGCGTCTAACACGGAGGGACTAAGGGCATCCACAAATCGTGCAACTCACAATCGAGCGACAGCAGCCCACGGCGGGCAAAAGATACTCCGAGATCACATTCAGAGTGTTGCAGAACAATTGGGTTGAGAGCATCGGCACCCAGCCACCATAGCAAGGCCTCAAATGCACACGGCCAGTTAAGTGTGTACAGTCAGTACCTTAGGGGGCGCGTTGAGAATCTTCCAGGAAAATCAACTTTTGATGGTGTTTGTCATCGGAATTCGTGTTTGAGATTCTAGAAAACTGGTGCATATTCATGGAGAGGATTTGCAGCAAGCAATGTGTGTCGGCGGGTATCCGTGACCGGGCTCCCGGCATCACATATTAAAACAATATGGACGCAGAAAAGACCATCGCCGAAATCGAGATGCTGGAGCAGATTCTGACGCTGCAGGACAAGCGCCCGCTCCAGATGTCCGATTGGAAGGCTGCGAACCAGAAGCACGACGAGAAGTACGCCGCCGATCCCTGGTTTCGCCTGTGGAAGCGCGACGGCGGGTAATCCTTCCGCAAGCCCCTTTGTGCTGCGGGGAAACCCGCATACCATGTCAGCATGGCGTTACAATTTACCACCTCCTATCTCGATGACTCGCTCTCCCTCTTTCGCCATTACAAGAGATTGGCGGAGACGGCGATGGCACAGGCTACCGACCAACAACTATTCGCCGTGCTCGATTCGGAGATGAATTCCATTGCGCTGATCGTCAAGCACATGGCCGGTAATATGCGCTCCCGCTGGACGGACTTTCTCAATAGTGATGGCGAGAAGGCGGACCGCAACCGCGACAGCGAATTCGTGGAGCCGCCATCGAGCCGCGAAGAAATGATGCAGCTATGGGAGTCGGGCTGGAACTGCGTGTTCGCGGCGCTGGCGCCTCTCTCCGCAGAAGATATGTCGCGCACGGTTCATATCCGGGGCGAGGCGCACTCGGTGATGCAGGCGGTCCATCGCCAGATTGCCCACTACGCCTACCACTGCGGACAGATCGTCTTCCTGGCGAAGCATTTCCAGTATCGTCAGTGGAAGTCTCCGACCGTGCCACGCGGCCAGTCTGAGGAATTCAACAAGAAAGTGACTGCGGGGGAAGCCAGCCAGCGATAGTTGCGTAGAGGTCGCTCCGGAAGTTGCTTTGAGATGAAAGAGCAGCAGCCCCAATTCCACCGCTTGATGTGCGTTGCGCCGAGTTGTCTTCTGCACTCCCACCCTGCGCTGCCTCCGTGTTTCCGCGCCGAGTTGGGAACTTGCCAGTAATACTGATTGCGCCAAGGCAGTAGGGTGATTGACGAATTCACAGCCCGGATGCACACTGACGAGATGGAAGATCAGCGGCGTAAAGAACTCCTGCAACGAAGACAAGAGTTGATGAGCAAACGTAGCGAAGCCGGCGGTCCGGAAGACAGGCGGCAGGAGGCGGAAGACCGCGTGACGATGGCTGCGGCAGCGCTGCGCACGCCTGGATTTCCCAAGCCGCTGCCGGGTGAAGTTGCGGCAGCCGAGCGCGAACTGCGGGAGACAACCGAAGAGTGCGACCGCATCAATGCGGAACTGCGTGACGTCGACGAAGCGCTGGGCAATCTCTGATTCAGTTCGCAGGGACTGGCCGCCTGCGCCGCGCCACATCGACGGTAGCTGAAGACGAGGAACGCAGCAGGAGCGCATCGCAAGAAGCACATTGCGGAGACGTTTGCATTTCTTCGGCAGCTTTTCAATGTTCCCTGATCAGCTTCTGCTGGATCTCCTTTAGGAGCCCGCGTGCTTCCAAGGCTGATTGTTTCCCGCCGGGAGAGACGGCATTGAGGGCGAGGAGCTTGTCGGCGATCAAGGCATGGGGCAATGCTTCCTGATAGCGAAGCTCGCCGGCCAGTGCGCGAGCCCACATGTAATGCGACATTCCAAAGTGCCGGTCATCGGGAGCGAGTTTTCCAGTCTGCAGCTCGACGAGTTCCTTTGCGATTTTCTCAGCCTCGGCATACCGTCCGGTCTCCACGTAGGCCCGGGATAGAAAAAATAGCGGATCGGCGAGAGCGGGACTGCCGCCCGCGATCTTCCTCCACGCTGGCATGGCGCCTTCCAGCATCGGCACCGCCTCAGCTGCGCGTCCGAGTTTGGTTAACGCGCCCGCCAGGTTATCCAACTGTTCAAGCGCACCGCGGCTCTCGGCGCCGGAGCAGGCCTTGTATCCATCGTAGGCGCGCTGGTAGATGGGGAGGCTTGCCTCTACCTGGCCACGATTGTCCTTCATGAAGGCCAGTTCGCCATAGACTGCGGACTGATCGCATTGTGCCTGCGGGTCCTGCGCGTAGACCTGGAGCGCCTGAAGATAGATGGGCTCGGCTTCATCAAAGCGCTCTCGCAGCTTGAGATCAAAGGCAAGGTTATAGAGCACGTCAGCCGCTTCGCGGGGCGGCAGCGGGTGGTCGCGGCTCTCGTTTACGGCAAACTGAAGAAGGCGGAGATTCTCGTCAGCGACATAACCCAGGCGATCACGATTCACGGCATAGTACACCGCGCTCCAGATGCGCACGGAGGGAGAGATGCCCGGCCTGCGCGATAGTTCGAGAGCATGCGCTGTAAGTTCCTCGCCAAGTCTTGTCTGCCCCTGCGTGTACGCGAGGTCGCCCAGGGTGGACTCCGATTCGGCTTCGGCCTCGGTATCCCCGGCGGTTTTTGCGCTGGCGACGGTCTGGGCTAGCACTTTCCGCGCATTGTCCAGGTCGCCATTCTCGTACATCGATTCGGCCAGGCTGATCTGAGCCTTGCGCAGGTCGGCAGGATCCTTGATGTAGTCCGGCAATAGTTTTACGCCAAGTTCCAGAAACTCCGGCACTGTGACCGTTGGCTTGCCGGTGAAGTTGGAGTTGGCCAGATAGAGGAGGCGGTACATGAAGTTCTGCATCCGCAGGGCGCGCTGCCCCTCACGCAGCGCCTGCTGCTGGCGCCAGGCTCCATAGGCGAGGCTCGTCAGCAGGATCACCGCGATCAGAAGCGATGCCATGGCAGTGCCTCGATTGCGGCGCACGAACTTGCTGAACTTATAAAACCTTGTCTGCGGACGGGCAAGCACGGTTCGCCCATCGATGAAGCGCTGGATGTCTCCGGTGAGCGAATCCACCGAGGAGTAACGGTCCATGGGGCGCGAGCTCAGGCACTTCGCGACGATCGTTGCCAGGTCATCGCTCAGAAGAGAGCGCAGCCGCCCCTCCGAAAGTCCTCGGCGCTCGGCTGCCTCCGCGGTCACCGCATCCGGCAGAGCTTCCGGCTCCTCTTCGTTTACGGCCCGTTCGATCATCGCTGCCACGGATGCGGCTCCCCCGGGCCTGCGCCCGCAGAGTAGTTCGAAGAGGATCACGCCAAGTCCGTACACGTCGCAAGCCGTGGTCACCGGTTCATTGCGGAGTTGCTCGGGACTTGCATAGGCGGGCGTGGCCATTACGGTAACGGTCAAAAGGCTGTCCGGTTGGATCAGCTTCGACGTTCCGAAGTCGAGCAGCTTCACCGTGCCATCGGCGGTCACCAGAATGTTGGAGGGCTTGAGATCAAGATGCACTACGAGGTTGCGGTGGGCATAAGCCACGGCGTCACAGACGTGGAGAAATATCTTCAGACGCTCGGAGATGCCGAGGTTCTTCTCGTCGCAATACGAATCGAGATGAACGCCGTCGACGTATTCCATCACCAGGTATGGCTGCCCACCCTCGCTGAGTCCGGCGTCCAGCATGCGTGTAATGTTCGGATGGTCAAGCGATGCGAGGATGTGCTGCTCTCGATGAAAACGTTCAGCAAACGACGGGCCGGCGGCGTGAGGAGCCAGAACCTTCAAGGCAGCCCGTTGCAGCGCGCCACCCACGAGGCGCTCCACCAGGTAGACGGAGCCGATACCGCCGCTCCCAATGTGCTTCAGTACCGAGTACGGTCCGATCCTTCCGCTCAGGGCCGGAGCGCCTGCCGGCGCGGCCTCCAGACTGTCCATGTTCGCTGCACGGAAAATGGTCATCGCCCGGCGCCGGATCACGGGATCGGGACAGCGTTCGGCAAGAACGCGCTCGCGCTCCTCCTCGGGCGTCACCTCGGCGAGATGGAACAGGGATTGCAGCAGTTCCCAGTGCTCAGAGTCTTCAGTCATGAGGCTCACTCTTCAAAGGGTGGCGCGAAACGGAGAGAAAGTGCGTCAGAAATTACGGGGTGTGCAGGCGGTCGTAGAGCCAGCCGCGCACGAAGCGAAGATCACGGTCCACGCTGGCCTTGGATGTGTTCATCAGTTCCGCCGTCTCTTCCGCCGTAAAGCCGAGAAAGAATCGGAGCTCGACCATGCGGCACTTCTTTGGGTCGAGTTTTTCCAGCTCTGCCAAAACGCGGTCCAAGTCCATCATCTCCGCGTGACGGGCGTCGATCCATATCAGTTCATCGTGCAGAGGAACAGGAATTCCTCCATCCCGCTTCTGTCTTCCCTCGGAGCGTGCGTGGTCCACCAGGACGCGGCGCATGAGGCGCGCCGAAAGGCTGTAGAAATGTTCGCGGTCTTCAAGGCGCAGACTGCGCTGGCGAATCAGCTTCAGGAACAACTCGTTCACCACGCTGGTGGGCTGCAAGAGATTCTCTGGGCGTTCTCCGCGAAACAGCGCGCCGGCAATTTGCCTCAGGTGAGGGTAGACCAGTTCAAAGAGCTGGTCGATGGCAGCGGGCTTGCCCTCATTCCACTCGTGGAGGCGAATCGTGATCTCACCGGGTTCAGGCGGTGGATTGTCGCCATTATGTGGCGCAGAGATCTCGTTCACGCTGATTCTCCCCCCTTTCCGCCGTCGTCCTCAATGCTGAATCGAGGAAGGCGATTATACTCCAGAGTTGCACGAATCGAGGCGACCGGAGCAGGAACACAACGCCCTCTGGCCGTGGCGGTATAAATGGCGCATCATAGGCGTGCAGCAGGCTCGTGCAACCAGACCGCGCTTTCAGGAGAGTGTCCCATGAGTTCGCCAGAAGCATCCGCACCCGTTTCATCGCCGAATCATGCGGCAGAGAATATCGCCGACGCCCAAAAGCTCCTGCAGTCTCTGCGGGCAAAGTTGGGCAAGCACCCGGAATTGGAGGAAGCCATCCTTAAACTGGAATTGGCGTTGAGCGCGCTGACCCTGCAAACCGGTGGATTGCTCTAAACTGCGGCGCAAAGCAAAGCCCCCTCAGCCAGGTTCGGCTGAAGGGGCAGGGAAGAATGTTGTAGCGAAGGAGAGGGAAGGATTCTAGCGCCTTCCACCATGTCCGCCGCCGGATGCGGCCCGACCGCCACCGGAAGCTCCACGTCCACCGCCATAGCCGCCTCCGCGAGAAGCGTAGCCGCCGCGTCCGCCACCACTATAGCCATAGCCGCCGCGGTAGCCATAACCACCGCCACGGTAGCCGTATCCGCGGCCGCCCCAGCCCCATCCGCCATACACTCCGACGCCGCCGAAGTACGGATAAGCGCATGGAGCGTAGGGATAGTAGCCGCAGCCATAGTAAGGAGCCGGCGCTACGTAGCCGTACGGGGCAACACCGATTCCGATTGCCACCTGCGCGCTTGCCTTGGGTGGCGCGGCCAGGGCGAATACCATCACCAGTCCGAATAACGCGATCATTGTTTTTTTCATCATCTGCCAGACCTCGATCCTCTGTAATGGATTGAAACCCGCCCACGGAAAAAAGTTTCGCGACATCGCCTGCCAGCTGAATTTCGCTAGGCCCCTACCACAATGTGAATCGGCAGATTCATTTTGGGCAGTGTTACCTTTCTTTGCAATTTGGCCCTGTGTCTGCAGGCGCGGGGCAGCTAAGTTCTTGTTGATACAATCTGTGTAGATCATCGCGATTAGGGAGTGTGCCATGGGAGTATTCCTGAGCCTTGACGAAGTGAATCAGGTCCTCTTCATCCGTTTTGAGGGCGTGGTCACCGATCAGGTGCTGTTGGCTCGCTACCAGCAGGCCCGGGTATGGATGGCCAGCCATGGTCCCATCTCCAGCGTTACCGACTTTACCGACGTGACCTCCTTTGAGGTGACCGCACAGGGCGTGAATCTGCTGGCGGCAAACTCCCCGCTGGTTCCGGATGGCTATCTGCGCGTGGTGGTTGCGCCGCAGGACGAAGTGTTCGGCATGTCACGTATGTTTGAAATGATGGGAAGTCTCACCCGCAACCGCGTGGACATTGTCCGCACCATGGCGGAGGCGTATGCCCTCTCCGGCATCAAGAAGCCTCAGCTTCTCTCGATCCTGGAATGGTAATGGTACGCCGCTCGCCGCCCGGTTCCTATTGATCCAGCCGCAGCAAGACGCCCGCCCAATCTACGCTCCAATAGGGTCCCTCGCCCTGCGGAAAACGAAAGCGCCGGGAAGGAATACAATGGATAGGGAAGATGTATTTCCAGCGGCAGTATTCCGTTTCCGCCTTTGCACCCTCAGGGCGGCGTTACGCGTGTGGATTCTGTTGGGGATCATGACTGGTGTGGGGTGCCCGGCGCCAGTCTCCCGGCTTCAGAATTCCCGTAAACGGGAGAGCTTCGGCTGCATCGGTTGAGCGATCAACGATGGACAGGCGGCGCTTTTCGATCGGTAAGCGTATGCAAATGCTGGGAGATTTAGAAATCCGCGGACCGGGTTGGACCGGTTCGAATTAAACATCGAGAGATTGGAGTCTGAATGGCAGGAAACTCAAGAACTACCTTCACCAAGCGTTCCAAGGAGCGAGCTCGCCAGGAGAAACGTCAGGAAAAGTCGCAGAAGATGGAACAGCGCAAGTTGGAGAAGCCCGCTGAACCGGTCGAACGCAGCGGCGAGCCGGTCATCCAATACGACGAGGACGGACAGCCGATCGCGCTGGATTTCAACGACTTCTAAAGCGCTGCTCCACACCCGCTTGCGCAGGTTGAGCGCCGATCAAGACAAGTCAAAAGCTTTTCAGCCTCACATTCCTCAGCGAATGTGGGGCTTTTGTACTTCTGTGATGTGGAATTCGTTGTGAGCTGCTAAATGCGTGTCGTTTCCGAAAGGCAGTGTCTCACCCGGAAACGCGGGCATCCAACCATGCGAACCCAGAAATAAGGAGGCTGTTATGTACGTAGTAACGGGAGCATCCGGCAATACTGGAAGCGTGGTTGCCGATCGTCTGCTGGCAGCGGGAAAAAAAGTACGCGGAATCAGCCGAAGTGCCGGGCGCATGCAGTCATTTGCGAAAAAGGGCGGCGAACCGTGTATCGCCGAACTCACCGATAGCGCGGCGCTGGCCAAAGCCTTCACGGGCGCGGAAGGGGTGTACGTAATGATCCCCGGCGACCCCACCCGCAGCGATTTTCGAGCCAACTATGATGCGGTAACCGAGGCGATTGCCTCGGCGCTCGAGCGCAGCCACGTGCAGCACGTAGTTACGCTCAGCAGCGTCGGCGCGGACAAGCCCGAAAAGACCGGGCCGGTCGTGGGTCTGCATCGGATGGAGGAGCGGCTCAACCGTATCTCAGGCATCAAGGTACTTCACCTGCGCGCTGCATACTTCATGGAAAACACCATGATGCAGGCGGCGATGATTCAGCGTCTGAACATGGCTGTCGGTCCGTTGCTGCCGGAGTTGAAGTTCCCAATGATTGCAACGCGTGACATCGGCGCTGCGGCGGCCGAGGCATTGCTGCACCTGAACTTCGACTCGCGGGAAACACGCGAGCTGCTTGGTCCGCGTGATATTACGATGCAAGAGGTTGCGGCCATCATCGGCAGAGCCATCGGCAAGCCGGATCTGAAGTACGCGCAGGCGCCGGACGATCAAATTCGCTCCGGGATGCAACAGATGGGAATGTCCGCTGAAATGGCGGGCCTCGTCCTGGAGATGTCTGCCGCAATGAACACCGGGTACATGAAGGCGCTGGAGCCTCGCGGGGCGCGGAACACCACGCCCACAACCTATGAGAAATTTGTCCACGAGGAATTTCTGCCGCACTACAAAGGCAGCAAAGCCGCGTAGCGTCACCGAACATGCTTCAAGACTTGGCGCGTCAAGCCCTCATCGGTCGCAAGTGCCGGTGAGGGCTTTCCTTTGGCGTTCAGCGCGGCGTCAATTTGTGCAGCCGCTCGGCGGCTGCGGCAAGGGTTTCCGCACGTTTGCAGAAGGCGAAGCGCACCTGCTGGGAACCGAGCGTGCTGTTGTAAAAGCTGGAGCCGGGAACCGCGGCTACGCCAATATTGGCAATCAGGTGGCGGGTGAATTCCAGGTCGTCGCGGAAGTTGAACCCGGCGACATTGGTCATGATGTAGTAGGCTCCGCGCGGGCGGTAGGCGGTCAGTCCGGCGCTGCGCAGCGCGGTGAGGAGTTGATCGCGGCGAACCAGATAATCTGCCGACAGATGCTCGTAGTAGCTGGACGGCAGAGCCAGCGCAACCGCTCCGGCAGCCTGCAACGGAGCCGCCGCGCCCACCGTCAGGAAGTCATGCACCTTGCGAATGGCCGAGGTCAGGTCGGGCGGTGCAATCGTCCAGCCCACGCGCCACCCGGTGACGCTGTAGGTCTTCGACATTCCATTGATGGTGATTGTGCGGTCGGCCATGCCCTCGATGGTGGCGGGCGAGATGTGGCGCGCTCCGTCGTAGAGAATGTGCTCGTAAATCTCGTCGGTGATGGCGATGACGTCGAATTCAACGCACAGGTCGCGAATCGACTCCAGTTCGTCGCGGGTAAAGACCTTGCCCGTGGGATTGTTTGGCGTGTTGATGATGATGGCCCTTGTGCGCTGGCTGAAGGCCGAGCGCAACTCCGGCGGATCGAAGTGCCACTCTCCGTCGGGCGTGGAGGGCGGATGCAGCGGAACATAGCGCGGCGTGGCTCCCGAGAGAATCGCATCGGCCCCATAGTTCTCGTAAAACGGTTCGAAGACGATCACCTCTTCGCCGGGATTCACCGTGGCGAGCAGGGCGGCGATCATGGCTTCGGTCGCACCGCAGCAGACGGTGATCTGGGTCTCGGGATCGACGACCAGCCCCTGCCACTCTGCGGTCTTGGCCGCAATGCCCGCACGCAGATCGCGCGCGCCCCAGGTGATGGCGTACTGGTTGATGTCAGCCGCAATCGCCTCCTGCGCGGCGCGCTTCAACTCCGCAGGCGCGGGGAAATCCGGGAAGCCCTGGGCAAGGTTGATGGCTTTGTGGCGCAAAGCTTCGCGCGTCATCTCGCGAATGACGCTTTCCGTAAACTGCGCGGCCTTGTCGCTGATGCGGCTTCTGGTCTGTGACGTCATGTCGGTTCAACTCGTTGTGAATTAGCGCACCTGGCAGCCACCTGCATCGCAGGCGGCCATGTGGAAGCAACAATAACAGAAATCCCCGCCCAGGCCGTGCATGAGCGGGGCATTGCCTTCCCGGAAGACTACTTGAAATCCGCGTCGAGGATGATGCGGTAGCGGGCTTTCCCGGAGTCCAGATGCTCAAGCGCTTCGTTGACCCGGCTCATCGGGAAGCGTTCGACCTGCGGCGCAATCTTGTGGCGTGCCGCAAACTCCAGCATCTTCGAGATGTCGACCGGAGACCCGGTCGGCGATCCTGAGATTTCGCGCTCCGAGCCGATGAGGTCAAAGACCTGCACCGGAATCGGTTCCGGCACTACGCCCACGACGTGCATGCGTCCCTTGGGCGCAAGGGTATTGATCAGCGCGCCCCAGTCGAGCGAGGCGTTGGCGGTGATCAGCAGCAGGTCAAGCGATCCCGCGATCGACTGGATCGACTTCAGGTCGCGGCTGGAGACAACGTGATGCGCGCCCAGAGACTTCGCTTCGTCGTGCTTGGATTCGCTGGAGGTGAAGGCCGTTACGTCGCAGCCCCAGGCGTTCGCAAACTTCAGCGCCAAGTGACCCAGGCCGCCAATGCCGAGAATGCCGACACGCGCCGTCGGACTGATCGAGTAAAGTTCGAATGGATTGAAGACCGTGATGCCGCCACAGAGCAGCGGCCCGGCCGTAGTAGCGTCGAGAGCTGCCGGCAGAGGAATCGTCCAGGCCCAGTGTGCTCGCACACGATCGGCGAAGCCTCCGGCGTGGCCGATGATGGTGGGCTGCGCCGTGCGGCACAGGTGCTGTTCGCCGGAGAGACAAAGCTGGCAGTGCATACAGCTCCCGGCAGTCCAGCCGACGCCAACGTGGTCGCCAATCTTTACTCCCTTGGCCTGTTCGCCCGCGGCAACCACGCGGCCAATTACCTCGTGCCCGGGGACGAGCGGATAACGCGAGATTCCCCACTCATTGTTTAGCAAAGAGAGGTCGGAGTGGCACATGCCGCAGTGCTCCACTGCGACTTCAACTTCTTCGGCCCCCAGCGGGCCGGGATCAAACTCATAGGGAGTCAACTTCTGCTTTGGGCCTTGTGCCGCCCACGAATTAAATTTTGCCATGGAAGTTTTCTTGAACCTTGCCGCCGGAAGCGCCATGCGGGAGTCTCCCAGCCCTTTCTTTTGGTGAAGACAATCTTCGTGCGGTTTATGGAATGTGAATGCAACGCGAGCACGGCCCGCAGGACTTAACCGGTACACTAGGTTGGATGACCGGCCCTGCCTCAAAGGTGCCGGAAAGAAACCCGCCGCCGAGTCGCTGCATCAGACCTATCGTTGCCTGAGGTTGACTCCGGGAAAGGGAACGGTCTATAAACGGAGCATCATGATCGTCTGCTGCCAGAGCTGTCGCATCGCTGCCTGCTGTTGTTGCGGGGAGATGCCTGCTGGCGAATGCGAGATCGTGGAATAGAAGTTTGATCCAGAAGCTTTTCACGAACCCACCGCCAGTGACCGAGGCCGGTGGGTTTTTTGTTTGACCGAAACCGGGTCGTGGCGCATCCGATAAGCGAGGCTCTCGTACAGATTCCCTGCCGTGCGGCCAGCAAGCACAGCCGCCCCCAGGCGCAGTTCACATTCGCGGTTCGCCCAGGGCGGGCCAAATGGAGACGAAATGCCAATTGCAAACAGCATCACCGAGTTGATTGGGAAAACGCCGCTACTGTACCTCAACAAGATCACCAAGGGTGCTCCGGCACGAGTGGCCGTCAAACTGGAGAGCCAGAATCCGCTGGCCAGCGTCAAGGACAGGATCGGCGTTGCCTTGATCGAGGCGGCCGAGCGCGACGGCAAAATTACTCCTGGGAAAACGGTTCTCATCGAGCCCACCAGCGGCAACACCGGTATCGCGCTGGCTTTCGTCGCCGCAGTCAAGGGCTACGAATTGATCCTCACCATGCCGGAGACCATGAGCCTTGAGCGCCGCGTGCTCCTGCTCGCCTTCGGCGCCAAGATTGTGCTGACGCCCGGCCCCAATGGCATGAAGGGCGCGGTCGCCAAGGCAGAAGAGATTCTTGCCACCACGCCGAACGGCTATATCCTGCAGCAGTTCAACAATCCCGCCAATCCGCAGATTCACTATGAGACCACCGGCCCCGAGATCTGGAACGACACAGATGGCAAGGTGGACATTCTGATCTCCGGCGTTGGCACGGGCGGAACTCTGACCGGCGTCGCCCGCTACATCAAGGAGCGCAAGCCCAGCTTCAAGGCAATCGCCGTCGAGCCCACGGACAGCCCAGTTCTTTCCGGCGGAAAGCCGGGGCCGCACAAGATTCAGGGAATCGGCGCAGGCTTTGTGCCAGGCGTGCTCGATACCAAGTTGATCGACGAAGTCATCCAGGTTACCAACGATGAGGCGGTCTCTTTTGCACGCCGTCTGCCTTTGGAGGAGGGGTTGCTGGTCGGCATCTCCGCGGGAGCCGCGGTCTTTGCGGCTTTGAAAGTGGCGCAGCGCCCGGAGAATGCGGGCAAGCTGATCGTCGCCGTCATCCCCAGCTTTGGCGAGCGCTACCTGAGCACGATTCTCTTTGAGGAACTACGCAAAGAGGCGCAGGCCCTGCCCACCACGCCCATCGGCGAGCCAGCCAAGGCGTAAGCCAGCAGTCCGAGACAAGAGAAAAGTCCCGCGGGGTCAACCCGAGGGACTTTTTCTTGCTCAGCTTGCAGATTCTTCAGCCGCGCGAAATGCGCATTCCGCCCCAGGCTAGTCCTGAGCCCACCACTGCCATGTGGATCACCGCATTACGCAATTCATCCCAGTTCTGTGAAAGCACGGTGGGCGCGCCCGCCGCGCCGCAGTTGCCGTAATAGGCAACGTTGGCATAGTGATCTTCCAGCGCAATGCCCGTGCGCTTGCAGACGTTCTCCAGCATGCGCAGATTCGCCTGGTGCCCAATGAACACCTGGCGGCGGCTTTCCCCGGCAGGCAGCGAAGCTTGCAGACTTTTCACCACGTCGGTCGTGGTCTTGATCGCAAATACCTGCACGGCGTGGCCCTCCTGCGCAAAGTGTCCTCCGGTGGGAATCGTGATCTGGTGCTGTCCCGCCGGGTCGCTGCCGAACGTGGTCTCGGAGATCACCGAGGGCGCGGGCACGCGCGAGGAGACGATGGCCGCCGAGGCCGCGTCGCCAAAGAGCACTGCCTGGCGCCGGTCTGTGTAGTTGATGCTGCGGGTGAAGGTCTCACTGTTCACCACCAGTACGTAGTCGGGCAGGGCCTCGGGCCGCATCTGGTTCAAAAAGTGAATCTGGGACGCGAAGCTGGAGCACGCCGATTGCAGGTCGAAGCAAGTGACGCGGATGCCCAGCGCGTTGGCAATACGGCTGGAGTCAGCGGGAATCTGCATCTCCGGCGAGCATCCGCCAGAGACGATCATTCCCAACTGTGAGACGTCCAGCCCGGCCCGTTCCAGCGCCATTTGCGTGGCGCGAACTGACATCTCTGCTGGCGTGGTGTGAGCCGCTTCCGCCGCGGCTCGCGGATCCTGGTTGCGCGTCTGGCGCAGATAATCCAGTGGCAGTGTGGTGTGCCGCTCAACAATGCCGACCCGGTCTTCGATCCATTTCACGTCCACTCCAATATCGAGCGAAGAGAGAAAGTGGTTGTCGAGAACGGTCTCGGGATGAAAATGACCAAGAGCGTGGAGGTACAGCAAAAAGCGTCTCCTGTGGGTTCCCCGCAAAACTCCCGCCGAATGTTTCGGCATTGGGCGGCCATCCTGAATCCGGCCTTCTGTGCAGAGAAATCTGGACAGCTTTTGGCGCTTGATCCGGCGGTTACAACGGGTTGATGCTCCGAAGTTTAAACGGATTCGCGTGCGGCGGGCAATCCGTGCGGGCGCTTTGCGGAGCCAGCATAGGGTTATGACAGAACTATTACCGAGCGGCCCGCTTGGATGCTCCCCGCAAACTCGAATTCGCCATCATGTCAAGTTGGAATCGGTACAGTTTCGGATAGGTTTTCAACACAAATGTGGAAATTCGAGTGTGAACGGATGATGAACGCGTCCCAACCCCAGTTTCTATACGCCCTTCTCCATTCTGCACAAACATCGGTGCGATGCAGAGGAATGCAGAAGGTCGCAGAAAAAACGGCGAAGCCACAAGGCCTCGCCGTCCACGAGAATCGAAACTATCCAGGCATCAAGCGATCCATCCCCAAACACTCTTGAGACCCGGCCACGGAAATCGTTCTATGCGTGGGTGTAGGTGCTCGTCCCATCGGCGTGCTTCACGAGTTGGAACTGATCAATCTGCTCGCCTTCAATGGCATAAGCGTTATACCTGAGCGCGTCCCCGTCCACCTCGATCACCTGGAAAGCCTGGGTATGGGCCAGTGCCTTAGCACGAAGCGTCCCAAACTTTTCTTCAATCTCATACATTTTGGGGCCGCTTACGGAGATGGCGTAGATGGTCCCGGGCTGCGATGGCGAGACGACCTTTCCGCCGGCAAGTTTGTGAGTGCGGGCATAAGTATGGTCGTGCCCTTGCAACACCAGGTCGACATGGTATTTGTCATACAAGGGCAGAAGAGCCTCGCGCATTTCCACGTAATCGCGTCCTTTGGCAATCGGATACATCGGCTGATGCTGGACCACGATCGTCCAACGGTTGGGATTATCTTTCAGCAGCTCCTCCAGCCAGGCCAACTGCATTTTCCCCACGCGCGCCTTTGCGCTTTCCGCAAATGCTTCGTTGGAATACACGTTTACGTCGAGCGATACGAAGCGCACTCCCTGGTAGTCGATGCAATAGGATTGCTCGTTCAGCTCCTCGACGCCCTTCGGGCCGTTCATCGGCAGCGCAAAGTGATGTCTCCACAGGGGCGACACGCTCACTACCTCCCTGGAGTCGGCGCCTCCGCGCGCCCTGTGCAGGTCGTGATTTCCCGGAGTTGCCAGGCTCGGAACCACGGCGCTGATGAACCCCATGGCATCGCACCACTCGCCCCACAGCCTGTCATCGTATCCCTCCTCCAGCAGATCCCCGGCATGTACGATGAAGCGCGCATCGGGAGCCTTGCTGTAGGCGGCGCGGATCGACCGCGACCACAGGGACTTGATATTGTTCTGCTCATCGCCAAGATAGAGAAAGCGGAAAGCCTCGGGTTTCTCACTGGCCGTGCGGAAGGAGTTCCACTCGCTCCAGGTGGTGCCATCTCCCACGCGATAGCTGTAGCGCGAATTGGGATTTAATCCTTCAAACCGGGCTGCATATTCGCCGGTGCTTTTGCCGCTCGCAATCTCAACCTTCTCCGCCGTCGCAGCCACCGTGGCCGCTGCGTTCGTAAAGTCCGGGTGCGCGGATGCCGGCGCGATCTGGGCCTGCGCGGAATCCAGCGCCTTCTCGGTTCTCCACGTCACCGCCTGGCTGTGTGCTGGATCCGCCGTCAGGCTCAGGATGATGCGCTGCGGAACCAGTTCGGGCAGGAGTGGAAGTTGTGCGTGGGGAGGTTCGGCAAGGAGATCATGCGGAATGAGCGCGGCCCCGGTGGTGACTGCCACGCCGGTTAGAAATTGTCTGCGGGAAAATGAATCAGATTTCGTCATTGGGATTCCTCTTTGAATCGCTCGCTGAATACACAGGGTTGCCATGCAGTTGCGGCGAAGCCGTTTAGCTTCGCCGCTTCTGCCTGATCCGCGGACTGGGCTGGTTTGCCCGCCACGGAACTCTGTTTACCGCTCGCGGGTAAAGTTGTAGCGGATACCGCCCGCGTAGGTCGGCTTGTAGTATTCGCGCTGCACAACGTACTGCGGGCTGCCGTTGTAGAAGCCGAATACTTCGTTGTTCAGGTTCAAGCCGTACGCATACACCTGGAGGCTGCGCGTGATCTTGTAAGTTCCCTGCACGTCGATCTGGTAGTGCGAGTACAGGTAGTTGTCACCAGAAGGTCCTTTGACGCCCACCGAGTCCGCGCCGTCAGTCCACTGGTACTGGTAGATCATGGCGCCGTTGTAGGTCATGCCAACGCGCATTGAGAACTTCTTGGTGTCGAACGTCGGGCTGATGTTCCAGGTGTTCGGAGCCTGGCGAAGCAGTGCCGGATGATCCGAACGTCCCGGAAGTCCGCTTGTCGAAGACTGAGTGTAGCTGTAGTTGGCGGAAAGTCCGAGGTAGTGCATAGGTCCCGGGAGATAGGAAAGATGCTGTTGATATCCGAATTCCAGGCCCTGCACATGTGCGCTTCCGGCGTTGACCGATTGTGACACCTTGTCGCCAGCGTAGATGCCGGTGGTAGGAATGATCAGCGTGGGTACGATGGGATCCGTCAGGTACTTGTAGAAATAACCTGCCTGGATCAGTCCGATCGGTTTCAGGTAGCGCTCGTACAACACGTCGAAGTCATCGCCGTGCTCGGCCTTCAGGTTCAGATTGCCAAGGCTCACTGCGGTTGGCGTCGCGGTATAGTCGATTGCCACCGCCTGCGCCATATCCTGCGGATTTGGACGGGCAATACCGCGACCGTACACAAGTCTCAGGTTGGAGTCTTTGTCGAGAGCGATGCGGAGCGAAGCGCTCGGCAGGACGTCAAGATAGTCGCCGCCCCCAGGTACGTTATAGGTGTTCGTAATCACCGGGTTTCCAGTAACTGGATCGGTCAGAGTCGGGCTGGTGACTGAGTTCACACTGAGCGTGCTCAGGTGAGTGGCCTCGAAGCGCACGCCCGCGACCAGGCGTAAACGGCTTGAAAGATCGATCGTGTTCATTACATATCCAGCCGACACGCGTTCGATGAAGTCGTAATTCGCTGCGATCGTGCTAGGGTCAACAACGATTGGCAGGTTCGCCAGCGCCCATGACCGCACCTTGCTGTAATCCGTAACCGGACCGATGTGGTACGTCTTGTCGTAGTAGTTGGGATCCGTGAAATTGCTAGCCCATTCAGGATTCGCGCTGACCGGGATGTTGCCGCTTGCAGCAAATCCCGCAATCTTCCCGTATGTGTCGTCGAACTTGTGGCCGTTGCGAATCTTGCCGCCGATTTCAAGAGTTCCGAAGTGCGAGCCAGCGTGGTAGTTTTTTGCGAATGCCGCAGACCCCGTCAGGTTGACCTGGGCGCTCTGGCCAAAGGTGGGCAGAGCAAAGCCACTGAGAGCGTAGTTGCCGCTGTCCACTGCGTTATCAGCGCCCGTTCCAAAGCATCCCGCGCTCCAGCCCGGACGATAAATGCTCGTTCCCGGTATGTTATAGCAGTTGCTGGCAATCGCCTTGTCGCCCGCCCACTTATACTTGGCGCTGCCGCTGCCGCCTTCCGAACGCGAACGGCCCGCCGCCACATCCCAGGCGAACCATGAGCCAGTGAATACATGCTTGCCGCCAGCTACCAGGTTGCCGATCGCCATGTTCGGACGGCGCCAATCCTGGCTATATTTCGGCTTTCCGTAATCGTTCATTGTGAACGTCCACTTGTGGCCCCAGTTACGGAAGGTGGAGAACAAGCCGCGCAGATAAATGCTGGAGCCTTCGCCCAGCTTGTAGTCAGCGCTGGCAGTCGCGCCCCAGCGGGTGCGGTCGTAAACATAGTCGCGAAGATCCATGCTGTCGTAATGCGGAACCAGACTGCCTGCGGTCGGACTGGGTTCAATGTCATTAATGCCGCGGCCGTTGTAGTCATAGGTGCCGCCGATCAGGATGCCGAGCTTTTTCTGCGAGCCAAAGCGCTGGCCCAGGGTGCCGCCGCCCTGCATCACTTCACGGCCATTGGTCGAGATCGGTGTGTAGCCGCCGAGTCCGTACAGAGCAAAGGTCGGTGTCTCGGTCGCGGTCTTGGTGCGCAGGTTTACGGAGCCGCCAATGCCGTCGGCGTCGATGTTGGCCTGTAGTGTCTTATTGATTTCAACCGAGTCAACCAAATCGCTGGCGATGGTATCCAGTTTGATCTGGCGCACGCCGGTCTCCGGCGAGGGAATCGTGATGCCGTCCACCATGACGTTGCTCAGGCGGGGTTCGGTGCCGCGAATCTGAACGTACTTGCCTTCGCCTTCATCGCGCTCGATGGTGACGCCGGGCATGCGGCCCAGTGCGTCGGCGATATTGGCGTTCGGAAGGCTGGTGATAACCTCGGCGGGCAGAACCTCCAAGATGTTTTCAGCGGCGCGCGTGCGGTTGATGGCTTCCACTTCGCCGCTCTGCCGTCCCGAGAGCACCGTGACTTCTTCGTTCTTGCCGGAGATCTTGATCAGCGCCCGCAATTGCGTGTTCTTTCCGGCGGTGATGGTTACTTCCTGCGTGAACGGTTCAAACCCTACATAGGAGATCATCACCGTGTAGGTGCCGGGAGCAAGATTGGTGAAGTTGAATTCGCCCTGCTCGTCGGTGGTTACCGTACCGGCGCGCGGCAGCAGTTCAACCTGGGCGCCTTGCAGCACGGCATCAGCCTTGTCTGCAACTCGTCCGCTAAGAGAGCCCTTTCCTGACTGGGCAAATGAAAGTGTTCCAATGAGGCAGAAGCAGGCCAGGAACAAGAATGTCGATGACAAAATTCGACGCATTGATTTAGTTCTCCATTCACGCGCGAGATGCGCATGGAAACCCGAAACGACACACGACTCCTCAGCTTCCGAAGGGCCGCACAGAATGCATGGGACAGACCTCGATTTCAGCACTTCCTGAATAAGCCAGTGTCAAAGCGTTATGAAGATGTTGTGAATAGATTGAGAATGAATTGCCGCGCCGTAATCTTGCCGCACGAATCACGCGCTTACGGCGGTTCCGCATGAGGTGTACCTGGTCTCCGCTCCACTCCGCTGCCGTACACTATTCATATGAAGAAGCCGCTGGCCGCGCTCCTGTTGATGGTGGTGTTTGTCCTGCTGATTTCGGCGAGAGCCGTCCTTCTTCAGCGCTCCCGCCAGGCAACGGCCTACCTCGGATTCGACCGTAACGACTATCCCGGCGACGCCAACCTTGCGGCTCTGCACAAGACCTTTGCATTCACCGGGTACTGGCTCAACAACCCTCCCGGCGCGAAAGCCAACAGTTGGCATGGCAAGCGGGAACGTGTTCAGCGCGCAGGCTTCGGCTTTCTCCTGCTCTACAACGGACGCCCCTACGCGCGGCTGAAGTCTGCACCCAATCCCGGCGCGGCTGATGGCGTGGCCGCCGCAAGCGCTGCCAGGGCCGAGGGATTCCGCAAGGGAAGCGTGATCTTTCTCGACCAGGAAGAGGGCGGGCGAATGCTCAGCGAGCAGAAGCAGTACGTCTTCGCCTGGGCCGACGCGGTCAGGCGGGCCGGATACCGCGCCGGCGTTTACTGCTCGGGCATCGAAATCCCCGAACAGGCGGGAGGCTTCATCAGCACGGGCCGCGATCTCCACGACTCCGCGGGCGGCCGCGACCTGATTTTCTGGGTGGCAAACGATGCCTGCCCGCCTTCGCCCGGCTGCGTCTTCCCCAAAGTGCCGCCGCATCCGGAGCAAAGTGGTGCGCCGTTCGCCGAGGTATGGCAGTTCGCGCAGTCGCCTCTTCGCCCCCAAATCGCCGCCGCCTGCGCCCGGAGCTACGCTCCCGACGGCAACTGTTATCTCCCTGGAGCCGATGCTGGACGAACGCTACACCTGGACGTAAATGCCGCGAGCAGCGCCGACCCCTCGCACGCTCGCCAGTAGGCTCAACGCTTGTGCCGCAACTCTCCTCTGGCGCCCGTAACGCCGGTGGTGCTATCATGAGTTGTCGATCCTCTGCGGCTTTGCTCGTCTTGAGATGAGAGTTGACGGGCGAGGCGCGGTCACTATCCTGTCCAGTTTGTGTCCCGGACCTTCTCTGCAGGAAGCAAAACTCATCTGGCCGAATTTGAGTGCGGAGCTGTTATCTCTGCGCAGGGCAGGAGGGGAGTTGCAGGATTAAAGCCCCGGAAATTGTGCAACTGGAATCGCTCGAAGGTAACCGGAAAAGCTGCAGAATTGGAGCCATGCCAGCTTGGATTCCATAAGAATCAATAAGTTAAGATTAGTTAAGTTCGCAAAAAAGAATGTTGACCTGAGCTCGACAAAGTTTTAATGTACAGCTTGTTGGCAACACTGCGGAAGGGTACAAGCGGTTCAATCGTTCATCTCAAGCCTGGGATTACGTGGGCTACGGCAAGGTCCTCCAAGCACAAAAGGATGTCCATCGGGAGGTTGTTCCCTTGCTGCGCCCCTCAATCGGGCAGGTTGGAACGGGAAGCTGGTTCGCCGCAGAGTACAGGTGGAAGCAGCAGTTCGGCCCAGGATTGAACGACCAAGCCAGTCTGCCCGGCATCTATATTAATGAGCAGTGAGCAGAACCGGTCTGATACCAAAGAGATTTTAGGCACCACCCTGGCGGACTCCGCCGATCATGCACAGGGAACCACAGCCAGCCACGTTGACCTTGAAGCGGCTTTGAATGCCGGCAGGGAGACGCAAAAGGAGAAGTCATGCGTTCAGATAAAGTCTTTGAAGCTTTACACACATTGCAGAATCGTTATATGCTCTGCCAGATTGCTTCCAAGGCAACTCGCAAGTTTCACAAACCGAACACCCGCATTCAGGACACCACGAACGATGTTCTGAACCGCATCTCCGACAACGAACGCGCCAATGTGATGGCCGATCCGGTGAATGCAAAAGACGCTCAGCGTCGTGCGGCTTAGCGGCTGACACTTCAATCTTCTCCTTGCGGACGGCCGCCAACGCGGCTGCCGCAAGGGATCAGCCTTACCAATTCAACGCAAGTGAACAGGCAGTTCGCAGCATCAAGTCGCAACATCAGCCGTGTACCACCCAATCCGGCCACCAGGCGCTCAGGCCGGTTTCCCATCCAAATGGTTGCATGTTAGCCGGGCATGGATAAACAGTAACCACATTTCCCGGCGCTTCGCGGCGCACCTGATTCCTTCCTCTCGATAAACTTTCCGTAGGTGGACATGACGATCGCTGAACTCAAAGAAAAGAACATCACCGAGCTGACCAAGATCGCTCGCGAGCTCGACCTCCCCGGTGCGAGCGGCCTGCGCAAGCAGGATCTCATCTTCAAGATCCTCCAGGCGCAGAGCGAAAAAGAAGGCCACATCTTCGCCGAAGGCGTCCTGGAAATTCTTCCCGACGGCTACGGCTTCCTCCGTTCCCCCGACTACAATTACCTGCCCGGCCCCGACGACATCTATGTTTCGCCCTCGCAGATCCGCAAGTTCGACCTCAAGACCGGTGACACCGTCAGCGGCCAGGTCCGTCCTCCGCACGAGGGCGAAAAGTACTTTGCGCTGGTCAAGATTGAGGCCGTCAACTTTGAGTCGCCCGACGAGGCCCGCAACAAGATTCTCTTTGACAACCTGACGCCGCTCTATCCGCAGGAGCGCCTCAAGCTGGAAACCGTGCGTGACAACATGAGTGCGCGCGTCATGGACATGCTGATTCCCATCGGCAAGGGCCAGCGCGGATTGATCGTCGCTCCGCCGCGCACCGGCAAAACCATGCTGTTGCAGAACATCGCCAACTCGATCACGGCCAACCATCCGGAAGTGGTATTGATCGTTCTGCTCATCGACGAGCGCCCGGAAGAAGTCACGGACATGCAGCGTTCGGTGAAGGGTGAAGTCATCAGCTCCACCTTTGACGAGCCTGCCGCCCGCCACGTTCAGGTTGCTGAAATGGTGATCGAAAAGGCCAAGCGCCTCGTCGAGCACAAGCGCGACGTGGTGATTCTGCTCGACTCCATCACCCGCCTTGCACGTGCCTACAACACCATCGTTCCGCCCTCGGGCAAGGTGCTCTCCGGCGGTGTGGACTCCAACGCCCTGCAGCGGCCCAAGCGCTTCTTCGGCGCGGCCCGCAACATTGAAGAAGGCGGCTCGCTCACCATCATCGCCACCGCGCTCATTGAAACCGGCAGCCGCATGGACGACGTGATCTTCGAAGAGTTCAAGGGCACCGGCAACATGGAAGTCATCCTCGACCGCAAGCTCAGCGACAAGCGAGTCTTTCCGGCGATTGACATCCAGCGCTCCGGCACCCGCAAGGAAGAACTGCTCCAGGCCAAGGAAGACCTCCAGCGCATCTGGGTTCTGCGCCGAGTCCTCAATCCGCTCTCACCGGTGGAAGCCATGGAACTGCTCATCGACAAGCTGAGCAAGACGCGCGCCAACGCCGACTTCCTCTCCAACATGAGCAGCCTGTAGCAAACTGTTTTCGCAAGAATGGTTTTTCGCAGCAGAAAGCGTCCGGCCTCAGCCGGGCGCTTTCCTATTGCATCTGTATTTGAATGGTCACACTGAGCACTGATTTTGAGGAGCATTCAGAATCCCGAAGGGTCATTCTGAACGCAGCGAAGAACCCCAGCGATGTTTAAATATGCAGGCCGCTCCAGAGGGCACCTCTGCCAGCGAGCTTGCGCCAACTATTTCAGGAGATCGATGGGCGTGCCTGATTTATCGATTTCTAAGGTCAACTCTTTCAGTTTCCAGACACCATCGATCTTGATGGCTTGCACTCGCAGATCCCCAGCTTGCTTCATGCCTCGTACGTGGATCAGCATTTCGGATCGGACTGGCACTTCGACGGTGCCTCTGCCCACAGTGCTCTCACCCTCCGAGAACCATCCCTCTTTAACTGGCGAACCTAGGAGATCGTTGAATAGACGCGATTGATGCGCCGTAATGACCGCCAGCTTGTAGTCTCCACCGCAGACAGCCATGAAATGCGGTACGGTCGAGATGAGCAAGAAGAAAATCCCCCATCCCCATAACTGCTTGCGTGAAATCAGCAGCCGCCATCTAGATTGCAAAGGAGTTGACCGCCAACGAACCAGCCACGCCGATACCGCGCGGAATGATATGAATACCATGACCCCGAGCAGGGCGACAGCTGTGATGCCAACTAGGACTGAGAAGAATCCTTGACGGCGTAGCCAAGGTATGCAAGATGCCGCAACGACAATGGCCATTACAATTGCAGGCACTCTTCTCATAGATGTCCTCCGACCGCTTAGTAAACCAGCCAGTGCTGACTATGCGCAAGATACCTGGGCAGAACAGCCCATATGCCCACCTGTCTCACAATCCCACCGATCCCAGCAGTCCATCGAACTCCGCCTTACAACTCCGCCCCAACCCTCCGCGCTCTCCGCAGCACGCGCTCGCTGACGTGCGCCTTCGCGCTCTGTGCCGACAACCCGATCCAGAACTTCGCCACCGGACGCGCGCCGAGGCAGTTGGCCGCAATGCGCAGTGTCTTTGGAACGCCCGTCGCAAACGGCAGGAAGAATCCCGGCGCGGCCGACGATGAGATCAGCACTGCCTTGCGCGGCAACTCCTTCGAGCGCGGCTCGGGGCCGTGCTGCCCCCACGGCCAGTAGACGCAGCCAACCAGCCGCTCCAGAAAGGCGCGGAAGACCGCCGTCGTGTTGTAGAAATTCACCGGCGAACCCAGCACCACGGCGTCTGCGTTCTCAATCTCGGCCAGGATTCCAGCCACATCGTCTTCGATCTCGCACGCGCCGCGAGCGTTGCCGGGCTGCTGCGTGCATTTTCGGCAATTGCGGCAGTAATCGATCCTTTGGTCGATGAGGTAAATCTTGTGCGTCTCCGCCCCCTGTTCGCGTGCTCCGGCCAGCACCGCGTCCACTGCCGTGTCCACGGTTCCGCCCGCGCGGTAGCTGCCAACGATTGCGACCACTTTCTTCGCCATGGGATCTCCTGTTCGCCGCCATTCTAGTGGAAGGGCGGCAATATCTCTGTGACATCTGCAATCGCGCCTTCCCGGTATAATCAAAAGTTACAACATTACGGTTCGTGAGGAAGCATCCTTGCACATGCATGCACATCCAGGCGGTCAGCAACCCGAAGGGCCGCAGGCGATTCCCGGTATCAAGTCCATCATCGCGGTAGGTTCCGGCAAGGGCGGCGTCGGCAAAACCACCCTCTCCGTCAATCTTGCGCTGGCGCTTGCGCGTCTCGGCTTCAAGGTCGGACTGCTTGACGCCGACATCTACGGCCCCAACGTCCCGCTGATGCTGGGCGCAAGCGGCGAGCCCCAGTTGACGCCCGAGAACCTCATCATTCCCGCCGAGCGTTTCGGCCTCAAGGTGATCTCCGTCGGCTACCTCAATCCCGGAGACAAGCCGCTGGTGTGGCGCGGCCCCATGCTCCACGGAGTCATCAAGCAGTTTCTCTCGCAGGTGGCCTGGGGAACGCTCGACTACCTCGTCATCGATCTCCCTCCCGGCACCGGCGACGTTGTTATCTCGCTCACCCAGACCGTGCCTCTCACCGGAGCCGTCATCGTCACCACTCCCTCTGACGTCTCATTGCAGGATGCGCGCAAGGCGATTGAGATGTTCAACCAGGTGCGTGTCGAGATCCTCGGCATTGCCGAGAACATGAGCTACTTCGTCTGTCCGCACTGCAACCATGAGATTGACGTCTTCTCCACCGGCGGCGGCGAGCGCACGGCCAAGGAGTTCAACGTGCCCTTCCTCGGGCGCATCGAACTCGATCCCACCATCCGCGAGGGTGGAGATTCCGGCCACCCTGTGGTGCTGGGCGGCGAACAGGCCAACAACGCCAAGAGTCTCTTTGCCTTTGCGCGCAAAGTTCTGGCCCGCGTGGAAGAAGTGAACTCCACCGGCGGCGGCAGCGTACTAAGCATCGACTAACGAACTCGCGCGGCCGGGAGCATTCGCTTCCGCACCCGGTCACGCGAACTCGCACGCAAGGAGAGCCATGGAGAGCAACACGCCAGAGCCCGCGCTCACCGTCATGGCTGCCCCGCCGCCCGTGGAGAGTCCGTGCGTCATCCCCTACTGGCACACCGCCGTGCTTCTGCTGGTGCTCGGAGCCTTGAGCGTGGGCAATGCCCGCAGCGCCCACGGCACCCTCTCCGGCAACGGGCATGTACGCATTTACCTGGCCACCATTGCTTACGAGTGGCTCTTCACCGCCTACGTCTGGTGGGGAGTGCGCCGCGCCGGGGGCACTCTGCGCGAATTGATCGGCGGCCGCTGGCAGCGCGTTGAGGATTTCCTTCTCGACATTGCCATTGCCGTCGGAGCGTGGATCAGCGCCCTGTTGGTGATTGCCATCGCCGCCCTCGCCATGGGCATGGATCACTCCGGCAACCTCGACGACGCCCGCAAGCAGATCGGCTTCCTTGCGCCGCAGAGTTCGCTGGAAGTATTTCTGTGGATATGCCTCAGCGCCACCGCCGGTTTCTGCGAAGAGGTTCTCTTCCGCGGATATTTTCAGAGCCAGTTCACCCGCTTGCTGCGTAACCGCTGGCTTGCCCTCGTTGCGGTCAGCATCTTTTTCGGACTCGGCCACGGATACGAGGGGGCGCAGCGCATGGTGCTCATCGCCATGCTCGGCTTCTCCTTCGGCGTCCTCAGCATGTGGAGAAAGAGCCTGCGGCCGGCGATGATGGCGCACACTTTGCAGGACACAATCTCCGGATTGCTGCTGCGAGCCCTGCGTTAGACCGCTGGTTCGGCGAAAATTTCGGCGCGCGGACGCAATCAATACGTCCGCGTTTTCTTTTTCTTCTTGACATCTTTTTGCATAACACATATACAACTATGCAATTGCAACGTTTGCGTTGTAATTACATTCCAAGATTGTTCAAAGGGAGAATAGTCATGGCAACGAAGAAAGCTGCGAAGAAGGCCGTTAAGAAAGCCGCCAAGAAGGTTGCAAAGAAGAAGTAACAACCCAACGGAAACAAAGGCTACACGGGAGGGGGACGCGAAAGCGTTCCCCTTAGTGTTTATGCGGGTAAAACGCACACAAGGAATTCAATCAAGGAGCGCCGCCGCGGCTGCCAGCGCGGCAATCGCCGCCGTTTCGGCGCGCAGAATTGCCGGGCCCAGGGTCACGCTCTGCCATCCCGCGGAGTCGAATTGTGCAAGCTCTTCCTCCGCCCATCCGCCCTCCGGTCCCACGGCAAAAGCCAACGGCGAGTCCGCTCCGGCCAGCGCCTCGCAAATTTTTTTGCTGCGCTCATTCTCGTTCAGCAGCAACCTCGCGGGAGCCTCCACCCCCAGTGCGGATTTCAGTTTCACCGCCTCGTCGATCTGCGGCACGCGCTGCCGCCGCGACTGTTGCGCCGCCTCATGGGCGATCCGCCGCCAGCGCTCCACCCGCTTCGCCGCCGCCGTCGCCAGGTGCGCGTCGGTACGCCGGGCAATTACCGGAATGATCCGCGTCGCGCCCAGCTCGGTGCATTTCTCAATCGCCCATTCCATCCGGTCAAACTTGTAGACGGCCATCACCAGCACGATCTCGCGCTCACCGCCCGCCGACACCACCTCGCCCAATGAGAACTCAACGCGCTCCTCTGTTACCGATACGATGGTGCCTAGCCTCACCTCTTCGCCGCAGACGATGTCGTACTCCTGCCCGGCGCGCGCCCGCAGCACGCGCGCCAGGTGCGCGGCGTTCTGTCCCAGCAGGGAAGCATGATCGGAGGAGAATTCGTCGGCAATCCAGCGGCGGCGTGTCATGCCTCCAGCCTAAAGCAAGGTGGGGTAGCGTTCAAATGCTGTTCAGAGGGGCGAAGATATGTCAGAGTTGATAAAAACGTATGCAAAAGGCCACGCACTACTCGTATCGCTCTGGTTGCCTGCTTTCAGTCCTGGCTCCGCTTCTCGGAATCGGGCTTTATCCCCGGGCAAGATGGTTGTTTGCGTTCGCGGCCCTCGGAGTTGCGCTGATTGTGTTTGCAGTCCTCAAGCAAGAAGACCTGACGCCGCATGAGGTTGCCGACCTCGCAGAAAAAATTCTGAACGGCACCTCTACCGGATGGGATGTCGATAACTACGAGCACCTCAATCCCAGAGCCCCGCAAGTGAGAGAATTGTGGGCGCAGACAATGGAACTGTGTGGTCTGCCCGAAGAGTGGACGAAGTTGGATGACGAGAGTAAAGAGAAAATAAGAGACATCATTGGGGCTTTAAGGCGTCTGGGCAAGCAAGTCAACTAGCAGCCGGCAGACCACAAAAATACAAAAGGGCGCGGAGACCCTCTCCTCGCCCTTTGCAACCTGCGTAACCTTTGCAACCTGCGCAACCTCGCCCTAGCTAAACATATCCTTCACCTTGTTCAGCAGGCTGCTCTTCACCGGCTGGTTTTCCTGTCCCAGGGTTTGCGAGAGTTGTTCCAGCAGTTCGCGCTGGTGCTTGGTGAGCTTGCCCGGAGTGTTGACCTTCACTTCCACGTAGAGGTCGCCGCGTCCGCTGCTGTTCAGCACCGGCATACCCTTCTTGCGCACGCGGAAACTGGTTCCGCTCTGCGTGCCTTCGGGAATGTCCAGCGTCGCCTCGCCATCGAGCGTGGGAATGCTCACGGTTGCGCCGAGCGCGGCCTGGGTGAAGGAGATGGGAATCGCGCAGTGCAGGTCCTTGCCGTCGCGCTCAAAGAACGGATGCTCTTGCACATGCAGCACCACGTACACGTCTCCCGCCGGGCCGCCATCCACTCCGGCGTCGCCGTGCCCTGAATAGAGAATGCGGGTACCATCCTCCACTCCCGGCGGCACTTTCACCTGCAAAGTGTGGCTGCGCGCCAGCACGCGCTGTCCTTTGCACTTCTGGCACGGATTCTCGATCATCGTGCCGGTGCCCTGGCAGACCGGGCAGGTGCGGGCCACGCTGAAGAATCCTTGCTGGTAGCGCACCTGTCCGTGTCCGTTGCACTGCTTGCACTGGCTCGGAGCCTTTCCTCCGGCCGCGCCGGTGCCCTTGCAGGAGTCGCATAGCTCGCGGCGGCGTATGCTGATTTCCTTCTCCACGCCGAATGCCGCGTTCTCAAATGTAATCGTCAGGTCGTCGCGGATGTCCGCGCCGGGCTGCGCCCGCGTGCGCCTTCCGCCGCGGCCCGCAGCGTTGCCAAACAAATCGCCGAAGCCGAACATCTCTCCGAAGATGTCGCTGATGTCCACCTGCTGGAAGCCGCCCTGTCCCTGTCCGCCGCCGCCGTTAAAGGCGTCATGCCCAAAGCGGTCGTAAGTGGCGCGCTTCTGCTGGTCGCTCAGCACGGAGTAAGCCTCGCTGCACTCCTTGAAGCGCTCTTCACACTCATGGTCGCCTGGGTTGCGGTCCGGATGATATTGCAGCGCCAGCTTGCGGTAGGCGCTCTTGATCTCCCCGTCTGCAGCCGTGCGGGAAACCTGGAGAACTTCGTAGTAGTCGCGTTTCGTTTTGGTTGCCAGTGTACAAAAGACCGTGTGAGCGGTCGTCCTCCGTGGCGCAATGCGCCGGGTCCAATTTAGTTGTTCGGTTTCTGGGCGACGCGAACCATCGCGGCGCGCAGCACGCGGTCGCGCAGGCGATAGCCGCGCTGCAATTCATCAAGCACATGATTGTCCGGAACCTCGGGGCTCTCCACCATCTGGATGGCCTGGTGCAGGTTCGGGTCAAAGGGCTGTCCTTGTGCGGAAATCGGCTCCACGCCAAGGCGCGTCAGTACGTCGTGGAACTGGCGGTCGATCAGCTCCACGCCGGAGCGCAGGTCTTCGGCGGAAACCGTCTCCACCTTGGTCGCGCGGTCCAGGCTGTCCAGGATCGGCAGCAGCTGCTTCAGCGCGTCGGTCAGCGCGTACTCGCGGAACTCCTGTTGCTCGCGCAGATTGCGTTTGCGGAAGTTATCGAACTCCGCCTGCAGACGCGCCAGGCGGTCAAGGTACTGCGCGTTCTCCGCTTTCAACTTCTCAACTTCTGATGGCTGCGCGGCGGAAAGCTCGTCGCCCGCGTCGCCCTGGGGAAGTTCGTGCTCCACATCTACCGGAGTATTCTGAAAATCTTCGTTTGTCTTCATGATGTTTTACTTATTCCGAGTCGTTCAATAGCTTGTCAAAAAGCCGCGCGATATAGGACACGGCGTTGATAGTGTGCTGGTAGTCCATGCGCGTGGGACCGATGACGGCCAGGCGTCCTAGAATCTCCTGCCCGCTGCGGGCCGGCGCGCCGATCAGCACAAAACTGCTCAGGTCCGGCAGCGTCTCCTCCAGGCCGATGATGACGCGTACAGCTTCCTGCCGCGTATCCACGTAGGAAGAGAGCAATTCGACGATGCGAGTCTTCTCCTCAAGAGTCTTCAGCAACTGGCGCAGCCGTTCGGTGTCATTCTGGCTTTGCACAAGGTTGGCCGTGCCCTCTACAAAGACCTCGGCGGTGTCCTCCTGTGCGGCCAGCGCGCCGCTCTGGTAGAGCTGCACAACCGAACTCATCAGCCTGTCGTACTCGCTGCGCTCCTGCTCAATGCGGCGTTCCAGCTCGCGGCGTATGTCTTCGATCATCCAGCCGCGGAAGTTGTCATTGATGTAGCGCGCCGCCAGGTCAAGCTCAGCCTGATCCACATCATGCGGCAGACGCAGCACGCGGTCGCGAACCACGCCGCTGCGCGTAACCACGATGGCCAGCACGCGCTGCCCTGCCAGGCGCTGGAAGTGAACATGCTCCAGAGCCTTGCGCGGCCCTGCCGCGATCACCGCAACGCCAACGCCCGAGGAGATCAGCGAGAGCACGTGCGAAGTGCGCTCCATGAACTCCTGCACTTCATTTACGCCATGGAAGTAGCGCTGAATGGTCTGCTCGTCGTCCGGCTTCAATCCGGCTTCACCCGAGAGCCGCTCGGCGTAGTAGCGATAGCCCTCGACGGACGGCACGCGTCCTGACGATGTGTGCGGCTGCGCCAGCAATCCGGCTTCGGCGAGGTCTGCCATGACGTTGCGAATGGTAGCGGCGCTGAGTCCTTCGCTGTTGCGGCGGGCCAGCGTGCGCGAGCCGACGGGTTCACCGGTCGAGATGTAAGTCTCGACGATGGCCGTCAGAATCTCTTGCTCACGTCTGCCAATGGCCGCCATTGCAAACACCTCACCGCCGTCCTGAAGGCTTTGTTCCAGCAGGAGCAGTCATCCTGTTTAGATGCAGCAGCTTAATCTGCGATGCGGGATGTACTCCCGCGTTGGCTTCAGGAACTATCTTAAGTTTAGCAAAGTCAACTCAAGTTTGCGACGATGAACAGGGCGCGAATGGCCTCCGCAGGGCGCATCCGAGGCGGGGGTGGAATCTCCGCAATGATTGCCATAGTGGTTAATCGTTGCAGGAGCGATGTTTACAAGGTAGGCAATCGTTGCGCGCGGTGCTCAACGATTGACCTTAAAGGCACTCTCCCGGCCTCAAACGATTGACTCCTCAATCAATCGTTGAGAGTTAATGCGGCGGGTGCGAACATGCCGTAGAATTACGACGAATTCCTAAAGCTATAGCCACTCGCGGGCAAGCATTCTGATCGGCCCGAGCCAAGGCGGCATTTTTATGCTTTTCAAGACCCTGAGCGCAGCCGTGTACGGCATCGACGCAAACCTGATCGACGTGGAAGTCGATGTCTCCGGCATCAAGACCAACGAAGATCACTTCACCACCGTCGGACTGCCGGACACGGCCGTGCGCGAGAGCCGCGAGCGGATTCGCGCGGCGCTGAAAAATTGCGGCTATGACATTCCTCCCACGCACATCACCATCAACCTGGCTCCGGCGGATTTGAAGAAGGAAGGCTCGGGCTTTGACCTGCCGATGGCGCTGGGAATTATTGGCGCGTATGGCGGATTGAACAAGCGCGAGCTGGGCGACTTCGTAATCGTCGGCGAACTCTCGCTCGACGGTGGGCTGCGTCCGATCCGCGGCGCGCTGCCGATTGCCGTGGAGGCGAGGGCGCGCAAGATTCCGAATCTGCTGGTGCCGGAGCAGAACGCGCGCGAGGCCGCAGTGGTGGAGGGCGTGAAGGTTTTCCCGATGAAGAGCCTGCTCGACGTGGTGCGGCTGATCAACACCGGGCAAGGCCCCGCGCCGCTGACGGTGGACAGCCAGGCGCTGCTCGATCAGGTCGAGTATTTTCCCGTGGACTTCAAGGATGTGCGCGGACAGCACACGGCGAAGCGCGCGATGGAAGTGGCGTGCGCGGGCGGACACAACATCCTGATGATCGGGCCTCCGGGCGGCGGCAAAACGATGCTGACGAAACGCATGCCGACGATTCTTCCGCCGCTGACGTTTGAAGAAGCGCTGGAGACGACGAAGATTCACTCCGTGGCCGGAGTGCTGGACGCGAGCAACGGACTGGTGGGCACGCGCCCGTTCCGCGCGCCGCACCACACGATCAGCGACGCGGGCTTGATTGGCGGCGGCGCTGTGCCGCGTCCGGGAGAGGTTTCCCTGGCGCACAACGGCGTGCTCTTTCTTGACGAGCTGCCGGAGTTTCCGCGCAACGTGCTGGAGGTGATGCGCCAGCCGCTGGAGGATGGAACGGTTTCGATTGCGCGGGCGGCGATGTCGCTGACGTTTCCGGCGCGCTTCATGCTGGCGGCGGCGATGAATCCGTGTCCGTGCGGATTCTTCAACGACCGTGCGCGCGAGTGCAAATGCACGCCGCCGATGATTCAGCGCTACGTCTCGAAGATCAGCGGACCGTTGCTGGACCGCATCGACATTCACATCGACGTTCCGGCGGTGAACTACAAAGAGCTGCGCTCGAACGTGCAGGCCGAGCCCTCGAAGGCGATCCGCGACCGCGTGCTGATGGCGCGTGAGCGGCAGTTGAAGCGCTTCCGCGGAGCGGGAGAAAAGTTCTTCGCCAACGCGCAGATGGGCTCGCGGCAGATACGGACGTTCTGCGAACTCTCCGGGGACTGCGAGCGGCTGCTGGAACGGGCGATGACGCAGCAGGGACTGAGCGCCCGCGCGCATGACCGGATTCTGAAAGTCTCACGGACCATTGCTGATATTGAAGGAGCGGAACAACTGGAGGCCAAGCACATCGCGGAGGCGATACAGTACAGGACGCTGGACAGGACGTACTGGGCGTAAGTTCGGGAGGGGAGCAGGGGACACTCGTCGGGTTCTTGTTTGGAGTCGAAACATACTACATATGTAGTAATATATGACTACATGATTTCTCTTCGATCCGACTTGCGGCGAGGTTTGCTGACCTACCTGTATTCGAACCGGTCGGCCCGGTTTTATGTCCGTCAGATGGCGTCCCGGCTCGGTGTCGATCCGACGAACCTCTCGCGTGAACTTTCGCGGCTTGAGCGGGTAGGACTATTGCGATCAGAGATGGAGGGCCGTCAGCTCTATTACAGCATTAACTCCGAATACCCATACTTGAAGCCCCTGTTCACCATGCTGGGGGGGAGTGTCGGAGTTGTTCCATCGGTGCAGCGGGCGCTGGAGGACATAGAAGGGATTGACGCAGCCTACATTTACGGATCAATCGCAAAGGGAGAGGCTGACGCCTCAAGCGACATCGACCTTTTGATCCTTGGCAAACCGGAGCAGGCAGCAGTGGCCTCGGAGATCAGGCGCGCGGAAAAAATGCTGAAGCGCGAAATAAACTATACCCTGCTGAGTACGCAGGAGCTGAAGAAGAAACTGAAGGCGCATGACGCCTTCACCACTGATATCTGGCAGGGGAAACGAATTCCCGTGATTGAGCATGAATAAAACAAAGCCACAACGGATTGATCCGAAACAAGTGGAACAGTTTCTCGCCGACGCGCGGAAGAAAGCGGCGACGGCGCACAAGAACCTCGCAATCGACGCCGAGGCCGCGTATCAGATCGCGTACGAGGCCATGCTCAAAGCCTCTCTTGCACTGATGCTCAGCTATGGACAGCGCCCACGGGTGCAGCTTGGACATCACATTGCGATTATCGAATTTGCGCAGAAGCATCTCAGCCCGAGCCTTGCCGCGATTTTTGCTCTCTTCGACCGGATGCGCCGCAAACGAAATGATGCTTTTTATGACATCGCCATGATCGGCGATACCGAGGCCGCGGAAGCGGTTAAGGTATCGGAGGATTACCTGAAGGTTGTCTCGGCGGACGTTGCAACAAGAGCGGCGAAACCCTAAAGGGCGATGACGCAGCAGGGACTGAGCGCGCGCGCATGACCGCATTCTGAAAGTCTCACGGACCATTGCTGATATTGAAGGAGCGGAACACCTGGAGGCCAAGCACATCGCGGAGGCGATCCAGTACAGGACGCTAGACAGGACGTACTGGGCATAAGTTTGCGAGGGTCAAGAACCCCACTCAACGAACAGAGCGTTGGGTGGGGCACCCGCCTACTACATATGTAGTAGCAAATTACTACAATCACTCCAGTGATAAACCAACTGCACTAACTCTTCAACACTTCCTCCGCTGCGTCCAAGATCAACTTCCATGCCTGTTCCACGTCGGCGAGGCCAGTGGCGATGTTGCCGATGGCGATGCGGATGACGTACTGGCCGTTGAGGGCGGTGTGGGAGAGGAAGGTAGTTCCGCTCTGGTTCACCTTTTCGATGACGGCCTTGTTGAGGTCGTCACTGCCGTTGAGGCGGAAGCAGACGACGGAGAAGGGAACGGGGGCGACGCGCTCGAAGCGTTCGTCGGCATCCACCCATCCGGCGAACTCGCGGGCAAGCTGGTTGTGGCGGCGGAGGAACTCCATTACGCCTTCGCGTCCGAAGTAGCGGAGGATGAACCAGAGCTTGAGTCCGCGGAAGCGATGGCCGAGAGGGACGCCGTAGTCCATGAGGTGAACGGCGCGCGGGTCTTCAGAGGCGCGGAGGTACTCGGGAACGAGCGACAGGGCCTGGCGCAGCACTTGCGGCTTGCGGGTGTAGAAGGCGCTGAGATCCATCGGGGTCATGAGCCACTTGTGGGGATTGGTGACGACGGAGTGGGCGCGCTCGATGCCCTTGAAGTGATCGGCACACTCGGGCAGGAGGGCGCAGGGTCCGGCGTAGGCGCAATCGACGTGCAGCCAGAGGTTGAACTCTTCGGCGAGGGCGGCGCATTCGGCGACGGGATCGACGGAGGTGGACGAGGTGGTGCCGATGGTGGCGACGATGCAGCAGGGCTGGAGTCCGGCGCGGAGGTCAGCCTCGATGAGCGAGCGCAGGGCAGTGGCCTTCATGCGGAAGACGGAGTCGGTGGGAACCTTGCGGACGTTGTTCTGCCCGATGCCGACGGCCATGGCGCCTTTTTCGACGGAGGAGTGAGCCTGCCCGGAGGCATAGACGACGAGGTTGCCGCGGTATCCCTGCTCGCGAGTTTCGGGCTGGGCGAATTCGCGGGCGCAGATGAGGGCGTGCATGGTGCTGGTGGAGGCCGTGTCATAGATGATGCCGAAGAACTCCGGCGGCAGGCCCAGCCACTGGCGCAGCCATCCGAGCGCGACCTGTTCGAGCTCGGCGACGGCGGGCGAGGTTTTCCAGTGCAGGCCGTTGGTGTTCATGGCGGCGATGAGCAACTCGGCGAGGATTCCGGGGGTGGAGGCCGAGGTTCCGAAGTAGGCCATGAAGCCGGGATGGTTCCACTGGGTGACGGCGGGAAGGATTTTGCCGCGGAAGTCGCTGAGAATGGCGTCGAAGGTTTCGCCCTGCTCGGGAGCCTGGGCGGGAAGAGCGTCCACGAGATCGCCGGGCTGGATGATGGGCAGAACGGGAATGTCGCGGATGTTGGTGAGGTAGTCGGCAATCCACTCGACGCTGCTGTGAGCCGAGGTGCGGAAATCTTCGACGTAACGCGTCCAGGTTTGCGGGTCTTGCGGGTCAGGCAGATGACGGGACATGAATGCTCCAGAAAAGCCAATTCTAGCGCAGACGAAAGTTGAGAAGAAACTGTGAGCGTGATCACTGCCAAGGGGTTTATGAGAAGATGACAATCAACAGAGGGCCGGAAAAGACAGGCAATGCCAGGCTGCCGGCCGCAGACGCCCGGGGGCGGGAATGCACGAGTTGTCGATTGTTTCTTCCGTGTTGGACCAGTTGGAAGAATTGAAGAAGCAGCAACCGGAGGGGACGCGGTTCTCAAAGGTTGGGCTGCGTGTGGGAGAGCTGGCGGGCGTGGACGTGGACTGCCTGCGCTTTGGATTTGAGTGCGTAGTGAAGGATACGGACTGGGAGCACCTGGCGCTGGAGATTGAACAGGTCGCACGGCGGCAGCGATGCCCTGGGTGCAAGGAAGAGTTCCGGGCGGAAAACTGGGCGACCGAGTGTCCGAAGTGCGGCGAGGCCGCGACCATCACCATTGCCGGAGAAGAGTTACAGATCGCATACGTTGAGGTGGATGAATGAGCCAGATCGTGGTTGAGAAGAAGGTACTGAACGAGAATCAGAAGCTGGCGGCAGAGCTGCGCGAGAAGTTCCGCGAGCACAAAATACTGGTGGTGAACATCATCAGCTCGCCGGGTTCGGGCAAGACCACACTGCTGGAGCGCACCCTGGAGCGCATGGACAAGAGCAAGCGGGTGGTGCTGCTGACGGGCGATTTGCAGACGGAAAACGACGCGAAACGGCTGGCGCAATGGGGATTCCCGGTGAAGCAGATCATCACCGGAGGCACCTGCCATCTGGACGCGAAGATGATCGAGAAGCACCTGGCGGACTGGCCGCTGGATGGCTTCGACGTGCTGATTATCGAGAACGTGGGCAATCTGGTATGCCCGACGAGCTACGACCTGGGCGAGCACTTCAAGATCGTGATCCTGAGCGTGACCGAGGGCGAAGACAAGCCGCTGAAGTATCCGTCGATTTTTGTGAAGAGCGAGCTGATGATTTTGAGCAAGGTGGATCTGCTGCCGTACGTGCCGTTCGACGCGGAGCTGGCGAAGAAGAACGCGCGGTCGGTGCATCCGGGAATCGAGATTATCGAGACGTCGAGCAAGGGCGAAGGTTTGGACGAGTGGATGCAGTGGCTGGAAGCGAAGCTGGCGGCGGTGAAATCGGGCGAGCTGGTTTCGGCTTAGGATTTGAAAGGCGATCAGCCGGGTGCGCGGCTCTGCGATGGAAATGGACCAGAAAGTGGCCATTCCGGTCGCTGATGTTGGCCGGAGAGTTATGCTCTCCGGCCTTTTTGCGTTTGCGGGTTGCGCTCTGGCAGGGGGAACGGATACAAGGGAAAAGGTGACTCTCCGAAACATAACCGGTTCTTTGGTGATGCTGCTGGCGGCGGTGTGCGCGCAGGCGCAGGCTATGGGCCAGGAGACGGCCCAGCAGCCGCAGGCACTGGCGGGAACGGGCCAACAGACGGCCCTCCGGCCGCAGGCGCCGGCGTTGCGCGCGCAGGTTCAGGCACTAGGGACGACATTGCGGGTGCTGATGGTGACGGCGCATCCGGGAGATGAGGACGGCGCGCTGATGATGTATCTCGCGCGCGGCAAGGGGGCGGAGGTAACGCTACTGACGTTGACGCGGGGAGAGCGCGGCGACAACCGGCTGGGGATCATTGATCCGACGGAGCAGGGGCTGCTGCGCACGATGGAGCAGCTTGCCAGCGACGAACAGTACGGGGCAGAGCAGCGCTTTACGCGGGTGGTGGATTTTGGATTCGCGCGCACGGCAAACGAGGTGTTCGACCGCTGGCTGGGGCACAATGTGGCGCTTGGCGACATGGTGCGGGTGATCCGCGAGACGCGTCCCGAGATTATTGTGACTCCGTTCGACGTGAGCTCGCCGGATGGAGATGGGCAGCATGAGGCGGCGGCGATCCTGGCGCGCGAGGCTTTCCGCGCGGCGGCGGATGCGAAGAAGTTTCCTGAACAACTGACGGCGGGAGTGGAAGTGTGGCAGGCAAGGCGTCTGTTTGCACTGACGCGCACTGGGGTGTACGCGGTGGCCTTCGACGCCGCGGGGGATGCGGGAGCGGGCGCTGGCGGGTACGTGCCAACGGACGGCCCTCCGGCTGCTGGCGCTGGCGGGTACGTGCCAACGGATGGCCCTCCGGGCGCTGGCGGGAGCTGGCAGAGGCTGGCTGAGCGGGCGCTGGAGGAACAGAGATCGCAGAAGGGGATTGGGCACGCTCCGCGCGAAGCTGTGCGGCACTACCGGCTGGTGGATTCTGCGGATGGATTTGCGATGGCCGATGGCGCGAAGGATTTTGCAGAGGGGCTGGACGTGGGGATTGCCTCCCTGGGCAAAGACGCGGGCGTGGGCGTCGAAGCGGCACAGCAGGTGCAGCGCAGGCTGAAGGCGATGAGCGATGCCGCCGTCGCGGCGCAGGAGAGATTGGCAGGCGGTGCAAACTGCGCTCCGCAGGTTGCGGCGTATCTGCGGAACTTGCGCGCGCTGGAAGATTACCTGCTTGGAGGACATGGAACGGGCTTGCTGCGCGCCGAGGTTGCGGCGAAGCGCAAGGAGGCAGAGCGCGCGTTGGTGCTGGCTTCCGGGGTGAAGGTTGAAGCGCGGTTGATGGACGACGGACGGGAGAAGTCCGCGTATGTGCTGGTTCCGGGATCGATTTTTGCGGTGCAGGTGCAGGTAGAGGCGGGCGCGGGGATTCGAGTGGCGAGCGTGGAGTTGAAGTCCGAGGGCGGGCGCTGGACGCCGCGGCGCGAGTGGACGGCGGGCGACACCCATGCGGTGTTCCGGGGGCGGGTTCCGGTTGATGCTCCATTCACGCGTCCGCAGTTTCTGCTGGATGGCGAAGAAGATGGGGCGTACAGGATTCTGGATGAGCGCAGTGCCACGCGTGCGCTGCCTCCGGCGTCGCTCTCTGCCGTGGTGGAGGTTGAGGTGGAGGGCGAAGTTGTGCGGGCGAGCGCCGAGGTAAAGGGGCGCGACGGGAGCACGACGCGGACAGTGGCAATTGCGCCGGCGGTTTCGGTGATTGTGGAGCCGCGCACGCACTGGAACCGGCGCACGAACCTGGCCTATGGCGAGATCGAGGTGCGAGTGCGCAGCAATGTGGCGCATCTGCAGAACGCGCTGCTGTCGGTGCATCCGCCGAAGGGCTGGCGCGCCGAGCCGGAGCACGAGGTTCTGGAGATCGAAGGGCAGGGCGAGGAACACAGCTACCGCTTCTTCCTGGTGCAGGAGCGCGGCGACGAAGGAGCGTTCGCGGTGCGCGCGGTGGTGCGCCTGGGTAACGCAGTCTTCGACCAGGGCTACACGATTGTGAAGAGCGCGGGCGAGCGGGTGGCGTTCGACTACCGCACGTCGGATGGATGGCTGGTGTCAGCGGGCGTGGAAGTGCCGGAAGGCCTGGAAGTGGGATACGTGGGGGTTGCAGGCGATGTGATTCCGGCGGCGCTGCGCGGGATCGGCGTGCGAGTGACGGAGGTAGACCGCGAAGAGCTGCTGCATGGACGGTTGGAGAAGTACTGGGCCATTGCAATTGGGCCGCATGCTGTGGACGTCCGCGATGAGGTTGGCGAAGCGAAGAGCAGGCTGCTGAGCTATGCCGAGAGAGGCGGGGCGGTGGTAATCCTGGGGCAGGCGGACGCGGCCAGGTTTGCAGGCAACGCTCCAGTGCCGTATGCGGTGGAAGTGGGTTCGGCTCGGGTGAGCAACGAAGCGAGCGCGGTGGAGATGCTCGACGAGCACGACGACCTGTTGCAGGATCCGAACGAAATTGGCGCCGATGAGTTCCGGGGGTGGAGCGAGGAGCGCGGGCGGTACTTTGCGCGGAGCTGGGATAGTCATTTCGAGGCGCTGCTGCGGATGCGCGATCCGGGCGAGCCGGTGCAGGAGGGATCGCTGATTCGGGCGCGCTACGGGCGCGGGTCGGTGGTGTACACGGGACTCTCATTTTACCGGCAGCTTCCGGCTGGAGTGCCGGGAGCGCTAAGGTTGCTGGTGAATCTGCTGAGCGCGGGCGCGGAACTGCACCGCTAGGATAACGATTCCCGTTGCGCTCCAATTGAAGTAAAATTCTGGCGCAAAGCGGGGGACTGGCAACTACACGTTAGATCGGCATTATAGGCAGAGTCTTGGCCCTGTCCGGGCGCATCTTCATATTGGAGAACACGATGAAAAAGATCTATGTGGTTGCTTATCACCAGTCCAAGTTTGGCAAACTGCTCGGAATGACGGTTCCCGAGATCGCGAAAAACGCGATTGACGGCGTATGCAAGGAGATCAACACGGATGCGTCGCTGCTGGATGTTGGCGCGGTGGCGGCGGCGTGCAATATTTCGCTGAACGAACAGGGACTGGTTTCCGGCCTGGCGGCGGCGGTCCCGGGGCTGGCGAGCAAGCCGATTGAGAGCGTGGAGAACGCCTGCGCCTCGGGCGGACAAGCGGTACTCTCCACGATTCTGAAATTGCAGGCGGGATGGGGCGAGACCGGCTTCGCCCTGGGCTATGAGAAGATGCGCGACGCCGAGGGCAAAATGGACGGCAAGCAGGTAGGCCGGGCGCTGGGCGCGTACTCGCATCCAGATGAACGCGAGGGCAAGACGTACATCTTCCCGCATCTGTTTGCCGAGATTATGTACTGCTACATGAAGCATCACAAGGTGACGGAGGCGGAACTGGCTGAGATTGCGGTGCAGGAGTACGCCAACGCCAACAAGAATCCGCTGGCGCAGATGAACAAGGTCAAGGTGACGCTGGACGATGTGGTGACGATCACGGACAGGAACCGCTACATCGTGGACGGATTGCCGCTGAAGACCTACGACTGCTCGCAGATCAGCGACGGCTACGCGGCACTGATTCTGGCGACGGAAGAGGGGCTGGCGAAGCTCGGAGTGAGCAAGGCCGACTGCGTGGAGATTGCCGGATACGCACAGGCTACGGACCCTCTGCTGAAAGAAGGGCGCGATATTCTGCATCCGGCAGGAGCGAACCGGGCGATGAAGCGCGCCTATGAGATGGCCGGGCTGACTCCGCAGGACGTAAACGTTGCGGAGTTGCATGACTGCTTCAGCGTGATGGGAGCGATCGGCGCGGAGGTGATCGGCAAGGCCAAGGTGGGCGAGGGCGCGAAGTTCTGGAATGAGGGAAAAGCCCGCGTGGATGGCGAGTGCGGGATCAACCTCTCCGGCGGGTTGATTGCGAAGGGGCATCCGATTGGGGCGACGGGCGTTGCGATGATCGGCACATGTTTCCATCAACTGGTGGGGAAGATGCCGGCGGGATTGCAGATGAAGAACCCGAAGGCGGCGGCGACGTTCAACGTCGGCGGCGCGATCTGCGCCTCGGTCTGTACGGTTCTGAAGGCGTAGAGGTGGTTGAGAGAACGAAGCAACAGGGGGTGCGGCGCTTGCATCGCACCCCCTATTCACATCTGTACAGACCACGTAAGAGGAAAGTCCATGAAAGTTGTTCGAACGGTTGCTTGCAGCCTCTGCCTCGGAGTTCTGTTTTTCTCTCTTCCCGCTGCCGCGCAAAGCGGCCTGGCACCGGACGCGCTGAAGGGACAAGTTGACCGGCAGATGCCGGAGCTGAGCGCTACTTACAAACAACTGCACCAGCATCCGGAACTTTCACACCACGAGCAGAAGACCTCGGCGTTTCTTGCCGGAGAGTTGCGTAAGGCGGGCTACGAGGTAACGGAGCAGGTCGGCAAGTATCCTGACGGGACGAAAGCATGGGGCGTGGTTGGAGTTCTGAAGAATGGCAACGGGCCGAAGGTTCTGATCCGCACGGATATGGATGCGCTGCCGGTGACCGAGGCGACGGGGTTGGACTATGCGAGCCATGAACGCGCGCAGAATCCGCAAAAGCAGGACGTGGGCGTGATGCACGCCTGCGGCCACGACATCCACATGACGGTGCTGCTGGGCGTGGCGCGTGAACTGGTGGCAAACAAGGACAAGTGGCGCGGCACCGTGGTACTGGTGGGGCAGCCCTCCGAGGAGACCATTGACGGCGCGAAGGCGATGGTTGCGGATAACTTTTACGAGCGATTTCCCAAGCCGGATTACATCCTGGACCAGCATGACACGAACGACCACGCGGCCGGACATATCGCGATTGCTCCCGGACCTGTGCTGGCCAGCGCGACGAGCTTGAACGTGGTGTTCCACGGCATTGGCGCGCATGGTTCAAAGCCCTCAGCGGGCAAGGATCCGATTGTGATGGCGGCGGAGTTCGTGGTGCTGGCGCAGGCGATTGTCAGCCGCCAGATCAGCGCGCAGGATCCGGCGGTACTGACGATTGGAACCTTCCACGCGGGAACGAAGAACAACATTATCCCCGATGATGCGGTGCTGGGAATCTCGATGCGCGCCTACTCCGAGGAGGTAAGGCAGAAACTGCTGGAGGGCGTAAAGCGCACGGCAAATGGCGTGGCGACGGCCTATGGCGTTTCCGCCGACCGCATGCCGGAGGTGACGGTGGAGGAGACGACTGTGCCGACGATCAACGATGTGGCGTTGACCGAGCGCGTCCGCAAGAGCACGGAGCGCGCCCTTGGCAGCGGAAACGTGGATAAGGGCATTCCGGTGATGGGCAGCGAAGATGTTGGCTACTTCAGCCTGGATGGGCAGATTCCGTTTGTGTTTTTCTGGCTGGGCGCGGCGGAGCCGGAAAAACTTGCCGCCGCGAAACGGAGTGGCGTTGCGCTGCCGAGCAATCACTCGGCGCTGTTCGCCCCGGTTTACGATCCTACGATCCGCACCGGCGTTACGGCGATGACGGCGGCGGCGATGGACCTGTTGCAATAATTCGGACAAGAAAAGAATGCGCGGCTCGTGCTATTCATTCTCGCGCGAAGGCATGATGCGGCCCTCGCCGGGGATGAAGTCGTCGGTGGAGTACTCCTGAAACTCGTGGCAGTGGGGACACTCGAAACGGCCAACGGGAGTATTGCGGACGAGTGAGTCGGTGCTTTTGCCCGCGGATGCCTCACGCGGCAGAAGAGGGAAGCGCAGAGCGCAGATTTTGCATTCAACCAGCCATACGAGAGCCATACCTGCATGTTACCGCGAATTGCGGAGACAAGAACAACTGCAACCACAAAGGCACGGCGGGGTGGAGGGTAGTTCCATGCAGGCAATTGCTCAGGAGCGGAGCGCGAAGCGGGCGCGCCCTGCACTGGCGGCGAAGAAACAATCGCGTTAGATGCTTAGCGTCTCCTGAATCTTGGCCAGGAGCGCGGCGCGGGAGAACGGCTTCTGGAGGAAGATGGTTCCTTCTTCGAGCACTCCGTGATGCACGATGGCGTTAGGGGTGTAGCCCGACATGTAGATGACCTGGAAACGGAAGCCTTTTTCGTGGAGGCTGTCGGCAAGTTGCTTGCCGTTGCGCCCCTTGAGAACGACGTCAGTGAGGAGCAGATCGATGACGCCCGCGCTTTCCGCGGCGCGTGCCAAGGCCTGCTCGTGGGACTCTGCGGCGATGACGGTGTGCCCGGCCGATTCGAGGAAGTCAGTGATGACTTCACGCAGTTCGGGTTCATCTTCAACGAGGAGAATGGTTGCGTTTGTGGGGTGCGGAGTGGAAGCGGACATGACCGGCATCTCCTCCTGGGAGCCCGAAGACTCCACGGCTGGCAGGTAAATTTTGAAGCAGGTTCCTTTGCCGAGTTCACTGTAGAACCAGACGAAGCCGCCGCTCTGTTTGACGATTCCGTAAACCATGGAGAGGCCGAGTCCAGTTCCCTTGCCGGGCTCCTTGGTGGTGAAGAAAGGCTCGAACATATGGGCCTGGGTAGCCTCGTCGATGCCGGTGCCGGTATCGGAGATCGCCATCATGACGTACTTGCCGGCGGGGACGAGCGGGTGGGTGGCGATGTACTCCGTGGTGATGTCGGCGTTGACGGTTTCGAGCGTGAGCTTGCCGCCACTGGGCATGGCATCGCGCGCGTTGACGACAAGATTCATGATGACCTGCTCAATCTGGGAGCGGTCTACCATGACGGGATGGAGATCGTCGCAAAGCCGGGTTGCGATTTCGATGTCTTCACCCACCAGGTGCGTAGCCATTCTTGCAATGTCAGCCAGAATCGGATTCAAGGAGAAGACCCTGGGCTGGACGATCTGCTTGCGGCTGAAGGCGAGAAGCTGGCCGGTCAGTTCGGCCGCCCGCCTGGCAGAGGTCATCACGTTCTCCGCACGCGCCAGAGCATTGCCGCTGAGTTGCAGACTGAGAAGTTCGGTCTGGGCCATGATGACCATGAGAAGGTTGTTGAAGTCGTGCGAGATGCCTCCCGCAAGCCTGCCAATGGCTTCCATCTTCTGCGCCTGGAGAAGCTGCTCCTCCAGCAGTTCACGGGACTTGCGGCTCTCCTCGGCCTGGGCGCGGAGTTGGAGCGCTTCCAAGGCGAAGGCAAGATCGCCGGCGAGTTCGGAGACCAACTCCAGTTCCTTGCCCTCAAAGGCGTGCTCGTCGGGGGAGTAGATGGTGAGGCCGGCGACGGTTTTGCCCTGCACGATCAGGGGGAGACAGATGGAGGAGCGAAGTCCGTATTGGATGGCGAGGTCGCGCCACGGGGCGCAGTCGGGAGAGGTGAGGAAGTCGTGGTTGGCGCTCGGCACTCCCTCGCGGAGCGCCCTTCCTGTCGGGCCGCGTCCAGCAGGCTCGTCGTTCCAGGAGAGCTTGACCTTGGAGAGGTACTCGACCTGTTTGCCGGCTGCCTCGCGCACGCTGATGCTGCGCTCCGGGTCATTCTCGGGGATAGCGATCCAGACCAAAGGATAGCCTCCCTCGTCGGCGATGATTTGCACGGCCTGGTGCAGGAGATCGTTCTCTTCCGCTGCGTGGATCAGAAGCTGGTTGACCCTACTCAACGCGCTAAGGGCGCGGTTCACGCGCAGCAACTCGTCCTCGGCACGGCTCTGGGCGGTTACGTCGAGACTGGTTTGAAGGATGTATCCGGTTTTGCGGTCGAGCGCCCAGGAAGCCTCGGTCACAACGGAGAGGCCGTTGCTGCACTTCCGGTAGAGGCGTCCCTGCCAGCGTCCGCTTTCCTGAAGCTGGCGGTCGATCTCCTCCAATGGGACGGGGTAGACGGTTTCGAGAAGCAGACGGGGCTGCTTACCCATGGCCTCCGCCTCGGTCCAGCCATACAAGCGTTCGGCACCGGGATTCCAGTAGACGACGCGGTGCTGCGAATCAATGATCACGATGGATTCGGCGGCGGCCTCGAGCAGTTTGTGCTGCAAACGGAGAGACTCTTCGGTGCGGTTACGCGCTCGCTGGAAGAGCCAGGAGGAGATTCCCATGACCGCGACGAAAAAGACTTCCTTTAACAGGTCTCCGGGCTTCAGGTAGAAGCTGTTGAGCGGAGGGATCAGGAAATAGTCCACAGCCAATGCGGTGAGGACGGAAGAGAAGAGTGCCACGCGAAAGCCGCCGATAGCGAGAGCGAAAAACACCGCAGGGAGGAAGATGAGGAATGGCGCGTGGATCGTGAGGGGCCTTAGCGCAAGGGCGAAGGCGGTGCAGATTGCAACAGCGGCGAAAGCCAGGAAATACAGCTTTGAGTACGAGCTTTTGGAAGGGATGCGCGCTTCCTGGAACTTCCTCACGGTGGAGCCCTCAATCCAAGCCCGGCGCGTTCAGGCACCAAAATAGACAGGGAAGCAGCCGAAACACCAACTCGGAAGGAAAGAGCGTAATAGCTCTAAGCAAAAATTAAAAGTGACTTTGGTCACCGACCGTGGTGACCAGAACGGCGGGCGCCCGATGCGGCAGCACAAGCAAAAACGCCCCAGCGTTGCCGGGGCGTGAGGTTTCGGCTGGCCGGATTACTGGATGCGATCAAACTGGTAGCCGGCAGCGGCGAGCGCGGCGAGCAGATTATCGACGTGCTCGTTGCCGCGGGTTTCCATGGTGAGGTCGATGGCGGAGTAGCCGAGGTCGACGCCGAACTTGCGGTCATAGGAGGTCTCGACGATGTTGGCGCGGTGGTCGGCGAGAACTCCGGTGAGGACGTGGAGAGCGCCGGGGTAGTCCGGCAGATGGATTCGCAGACGGATGAGACGGCCATCCTTGGCAAGACCGCGCTCGATGATGCGCGAAAGGATGCCGACATCGATATTGCCGCCACTGATGACGGCGGCGACGCGCTTCCCGGTGCAATTGATTTTGTGATGGAGGATGGCAGCGACGGCAGCGGCTCCCGCGCCCTCGGCGACGGTTTTTTCACGTTCCAGAAGGAGCAGAATCGCGCTGGCGATTTCCTCTTCTTCAACGGTGACAATCTCATCGACGTACTTGCTGACCATGGGGAAGGTGCGGGTTCCGGCAGTGCGCACGGCAATGCCATCGGCAAGCGTGGAGGCCACGGGAAGGGTGACGAGGTGTCCGGCGTCAATGGCTGCCTTCATGGAAGGCAGGCGCGAGGTCTGCACGCCGATGACGCGGATGCGGGGATTGATCTCCTTGAGCGCGCAAGCCATTCCGCTGATGAGGCCGCCGCCGCCGATGGCGGCGATGACCACGTCCACGTCAGGGTTTTGACTGAGCATCTCCAGGCCGAGCGTTCCCTGGCCGGCGATGACGGCGTCATCGTCAAAGGCGTGGATGAAGGTGAGGCCGGATTCGGCGGCGCGGCGTTTGGCCTCATCGCAGGCTTCGTCGTAGTTGGCGCCGAAGAGCACCACCTCTCCGCCGAAGCGGCGGGTGGCCATCACCTTGTTCAGAGGCGTGGCGAGGGGCATGACGATCTGGGCGGCGATGCCCCGCTTGCTGGCGTGGTAGGAGACGGCCTGGGCGTGGTTTCCGGCTGAAGCCGCGATCAAACCGCGCGTTCGCTCCTCCGGGGTCAACTCCAGAATCTTATTGAGCGCGCCGCGCTCCTTGTACGCGCCCGTCATCTGGAGGTTCTCCAGCTTGAGGAAGACCTGGTTGCCGGAGAGCTGCGAGAAAGTTTCAGAGTGAGAGCACGGCGAGAGGAAAAGCGACTCGCGGATTCGCGCGTACGCCCGTCTTACATCGTCCACCGTGACCATTGCTGTTGCCGCGCCTGCGGACATGGATTCATTCCTGAATGCGATGCGCTTAGTCCAGATGGCTTAAGAAGCACGCGGGAGGTTGCATCCAGTATAAGCGATTCCGCGCGGAGCGTGGCGTGGGCGAGGGCGAAATGCGCCCCCGAGTAAACGCGAGGTGGGGTGAGTGCATCTACTTACCTTGAGAATCGAAAGAATCGCGGCCCGCGAGGTTGAGTTTGAGACTCGCGGGCACACAGGGGACCCACGCACATGCGAACGACACGATCAGAGTTCCGGTCCATCGTTATCTTTGGGGGAGCTGGGTTCATCGGCTCCAACTGGACCGAGCGGCTGTTGAAGACCACCGAAGCCAAGATTCACGTCTTCGACAACCTTTCGCGGCAGGGGTCGCGCCATAACCTTGACTACCTGCAAAAGGCGGCAGGACGCACCGGAAGGCTGCAGATCACGGTGGGCGACGTTCGCGACGCCGCGATGGTGAGCCGCGTGGTGAAGTACGCGACCGAAATCTACAACTTTGCGGCGCAGGTTGCGGTCACTACCTCGCTGGTAGATCCGCGGCTGGACTTCGAGGTGAACCTCGGGGGGACCTTCAACATTCTGGAAGCGGCGCGGCAGCACGGACAGAATCCCTACATGCTGTTTACCTCGACCAACAAAGTTTATGGCGGCTCGGGCGAAACCTCTGTGCGGGCTGAGGGCAAACGCTACGTCGCTGTCGACAGCGACGGCACGGACGAATCTCAACCGCTGGACTTTCACTCGCCGTATGGCTGTTCGAAAGGGGCAGCCGACCAGTATGTCCGCGACTATGCCCGCATTTATGGGCTGCGCTCGGTGGTCTTCCGTATGTCGTGCATTGCCGGGCCAAGGCAATTCGGTAGCGAAGACCAGGGCTGGGTCGCACACTTTGTGTATTCGGCGCTGGAAGGGAAGCCGCTGAACATCTATGGCGATGGGCGGCAGGTGCGCGACGTTCTTTACGTGGAAGACCTGCTGAGGGCCTTTGAGGCATCGTATGCGAAGCGCGAGACTACGGCCGGGCAGATTTACAACGTCGGCGGCGGGGCGGAGAACACCACCTCGTTGCTGGAACTGATCGACCGCATCGAGGACGTGACAGGCTTGCGAGCGGGCCACAACTTTGGCGAAGAGCGGGCGGGCGACCAGCGCATCTACGTCACCAACCACGGCAAATTCTCACGGCACACCGGATGGCAGCCGGAGGTGAATCTGGACGGCATTCTGAGAGGGATTCACAAGTGGTACCGCGGCAATCGCGAATTGTTCGCGCCCTCACGGGCGGAGCGGCTGGAACAGGCCGGGCTGCTGACTCCGCTGCGGAGGACCGCGTAGTGCAGGGAGGAGCAGCCCGATACGCGCTGGTGAATCCCAACTGGGATTTTGCGGGCTCGACTTACTTCGGCTGCCGCGATCCTCATACTCCGCTGGAGCTGTTGTTTGCGGCGCAGAAGATTCGCGCGAGTGGCGGCGAGGCGCTGGTGATCGACGCCCAGACCGACGACCTGACGCCGGCCGAGGCGCGTGAGCAAGCGGCTGGCTTCGATGCGGATTTCCTGGTGATTCCATCGGCGCCGTCTTATCTCTTCTGGCGCTGCCCACCGCCCGAACTGCGGATTCCGCGTGAGTGGTTTGCCGGAATCGGCGGGCGGGCAGCGAAGGTGCTGATCGGTCCGCACGGCTCGGCCACGCCGAGGGCGGCCATGCGAAAGAGCGGCGCGGATGTGGTGATCCGGGGCGAGAGCGAAGATGCGCTGGCGGCGCTGGCAGGCGAGCCATGGGAGATGATCGACGGCGTGTGCTTCCGCGACGCGCAAGGGCGCGAGCACCATAGCCAGGGGCTCGGCGTGGTGGAGATGGGAACGCTGCGGGCGCTGGATTACTCCGACTACAAGGTGGAGCGGCACTGGCACAGGCACCACGTCTTCAACCAGGGAAGCGGACGCGGCGCGGAGGTTGAATTTGCGCGGGGCTGCCCGTGGAACTGCACGTTCTGCAATAAGCAACTCTTCCGCAATAAATTCCGCGAGCGCAGCGTGGACGAAGTGCTGCTGGAGATCGATCGGTTGATTGCGCGCGGAGTGGATTACATCTACTTCATTGACGAGATCTTCGGCGTGGGCAAGAGCGTGCTGCGCCTGCTGGAAGAGATTTCCACTCGCGATGTGCGCATCGGCTTCCAGACGCGCATCGATCTCTGGGACGAAGAGAAGCTCGACCTGCTGGGACGCGCGCACACAATATCGATTGAGTGCGGCGTCGAATCCATTACCGACACGGGGCGCGACGAACTCAACAAGAACTGCCGGATGAGCACGGAACGCATCAGCGAACTGCTGATCTATGCAAGGCAGCGGATTCCATGGGTGCAGGCGAATCTGATCCTGACCGCGCACGATGAGCGCGACGAGATACGGCGCTGGCAGGAGAGCATGAAGTCCGAGGGCGTGTGGGTGAGCGAGCCGGTGCCGATGTTCCCATATCCAGGGTCGCCGCTCTACGTGCAGACATTCGGCGCTGCTCCAGACGACGAGGCCTGGGAGCGGGCTCACCACTATTACACGCAGACGTTCGACTCCAAAGGGTACAGCGACATCCAGGAGCAGCGGCCCGCCGAACTGGAAGCCTTGGAAAGGCTGCCCGCGAGATAAAGTCCTGCTTCACTGTGCCGATGTTCCCCATGAGCGTAGCTGTGGAGGGGAAGTCGTGGGAGGGGAAGCCGTGAATTTTGGCGCGGTCTATTCGCGAAGCGTGATCTCGTGGAAGCTGGCGTTTGTTTATGCCGGGAAAATGCTGCATCACCTGACGAGCGCCATTCTGATGACACTGGCGTCGGCAGGCCTGGGCTTTGCATGGTTGTGCTGCTGGCTGGATCGCTTCCGCTCCGGCAAGCAGGCCACGTCGTGGATCCTATCGGCGCGTCCCGCGGCACGCCCGGCAGCTGAACTCCGCTCCCCGGATGCTACTGCCGAGAGGATGCAGCCAATAACGCTGGGAAGAACACAGCCGCGCACGATTGACAGCTTGATACGGAATAAAGGCGCCGGCATGACTTCGAGATTCAGTTGATGGAACGTCACTTGTTTCGGGTGCTCCTTCTTGAGAAGATTGCTCATGCGAGAAGCCGCTGACTTAAGGCAAGCGCTGCTGTTGGAACGTGAGTCCGCGTTCTTCCGTCTTCGGGGCGGCTATCCCATTCCGCTGGCAGGAGCCACGTGGTGGGCCTGCCTGGGTACGATGGGCTTGCTGGTGCATTCTCGCGGCCTCTGGATTTTCGTCGCCTTCGTGACCAGTGGGGCGATCTTTCCGCTCGCCCTGCTCTTCGCTCGATTTTTCAAAGTTGACTTCATGCGCGATAAGACAGCCGTCACGGATGTCCTGCTGCCCACTTTCGCCTCGATGATGCTTTTCTGGCCGATTGCGATCTCTGCCTACTGGACCTACCCTCAGCTCGTCCCGCTCGTGCTGGCGATCGGCATGTCAATGCACTGGCCCGTCATTGGCTGGACGTATGGGCGCACCGCTATCTACACCGCGCACGCGGTGGTGCGGGCCGTCGCCTGCTTTATGCTTTGGAATTGGTGGCCAGCCTCCCGCTTCACTGTGCTTCCGTACACGGTCTCCGCCATTTACCTGGCTACCGTGGGAGTGATTCTGGTTGCCTCGTCGACGGGAAGGCGGAAGTTGCGGCTTGGGAGCGATGTGACGGGATAGAAACTCCCTTTTCAATTCCACTTCCCAGGCAGGGAGACTCTCAGAGAACCCGCAGTGCCCGCTCGACCTGCTGCTGGCGATGTTCGAAGCTTTTGCGCATGGCGGGCAGCACGAAGCAGCGCTCCAGCAGTTTCCCGGCGAAACCGTAGCCAATCTCAAACTCCACAGAATCGCTGATCAGGGTTCCATCCACTCCATCCCGAGGCTCGGCGCGGAAGTCGTGGCGATGGCTCCAGCGGCGCATGGGCCCGGAGAGTTGAGTGTCCAGGAAGTAGCTCCCCGGCTCCCACTCCTCGATGCGGGCGCGCCACTCCGTCCTTATATAGAAGAAGGGAAGAGGACGGAAGGAGAAGACGAACTCCGAACCGGCTCCCGCCGCCTTATCCATTTCCAATTCCTCAAGAATCTCACCACGTCCGGTCGGGGGAGGCACCAGCAGCTTCCGCTCCGTGCGGACGTGCAGCTCCGCGGGCATGATGCGCGGGAGATTGTCGGGATCAGAGAAGAAGGCGAAAACTCTGGGAAGTGGAACCGGAAGCCACTGAACCGCCTCAAAATGCGCCATCTGCCTCCACTCTGTACTGGGTACATGGTGTCACTTTGGGGCCAGTTTTGTGGGACAGAAAGGCGGGCGGCAAGAAAAATAGCAGAAATCTGCGATGTTCCTAATTTCCTTCTTGACAGGCCAAGGGGACTGGATAAGACTGAATTGGATTGAAATGGACCGTGGAAGACTCTCTCTACGGTGTTTCAGGGTTCGAGTGCTCCAATTCCTCCTCGCTGACCGTTTCAGCCTGAGAGCTAAGCCCAAGAAAGGGCGTTCAAATGTTTCGCGGCAACTGCCCAACCCGACTGGATGAGAAGGGCCGCCTGAAGATCCCTGCCGATTTCAAGCACGAAATCGACCGGAACTATGGCTGCCAATTCTACATCACGAGCCGGGACAAAAAGGTTATCGAGCTGTATCCCCTGAAGGAATGGGAGCAGATCGAGGAGCGGATCATGAAGCTCCCGAGCTCGAACCAGGTTGTGCAGAAGCTGATGAACATCACGAGCTATTACGGGCAGGAAGTTTCGATGGACCCGCAAGGGCGTCTGACGATCTCCGACCGGCTGCGCGGTCTTTTTGGACTGAAGGGTGAAGTGGCCGTGGTCGGCAAGTTGAACCACATGGAAATCCGCCTGATGGATGAGTTCTCCGAGTACGTGGAAGCGAACTCGATCAGCGATGAAGAGAACGACCAGCTGGCGGGATTGGGTATTTAGGCGGTGGACGGCAGTTCGGAGTCCGACGGCAGTGAAAGCGCTCTGACGGGCGCGCATGGCGGCAAGAGATTCAGCCATGCACCAGTTCTTTTACACGAGGCAATCGACTTCCTGGCTATCAAGCGCGGGGGAACTTATATCGATGCCACTCTCGGGCTGGGCGGACATAGTTCGGCCATTGCCGCATTGCTGGGCTCCGAGGGCAGGCTGATCGGCTTCGATAAAGACACCATCGCGCTGGAGATGGCTCGCAAACGACTGGCTGCCCCTGAGGGGCGCCAACAGGACTGGCCCGAGATCACGCTGCACCATGCGTCCTACGCCGAGATGGCGGAACGCGTGCCCCCCGGCAGCGCGGATGGCGTACTCGCCGATCTGGGAGTCAGTTCGATGCAGTTTGACGACGCCAGCCGAGGATTTTCATTTCAGGCGGATGGAATGCTTGACATGCGGATGAATCCACATGCCGAGCTTACCGCCGATCAAGTGGTAAACCAGTTCGACGAGAGCAATCTCGCTGACCTGATTTACGAATTCGGTGAGGAGAGGAGGTCGCGGAGAATCGCCAGAGCCATTGTACGGGCACGGCCGATAAAATCGACCGCTCATCTAGCACAAGTTATATCGGCCGCCGCCCGGCCAATGAATCAACCGAGAGGGAAAGGCATTCATCCTGCGACGCTGACTTTCCAGGCAATCCGAATTTACGTGAATCGCGAACTGGAGGACTTAGGGGCACTGTTAAAGGCAGCGCCCCAGGTTGTGAAGCCGGGTGGAAGGCTGGTGGTCATCAGCTTCCACTCGCTGGAAGACCGCATGGTGAAGGACGCCATGCGCGAGGGTCTCCGCGATGGAGTGTGGGAGCCGTTAACGAAGAAGCCGGTGATTGCCTCCGATGAAGAGACGGCGGAGAATTCGCGGGCTCGTTCGGCGAAGATGCGGGCAGCGACGAGGATGCAGCTTCGAGGCCGCGGCGGAAAAAGATAGATTTTTTGGAATAGTTGTCAGCATCATGTGGAAAAACCTGTGCATGGTGTGGAGAACTTTAGAGAAGCAGGGAGTGGCATATGGCGATCTGGGCAGCGGCAATGCCGCAGAGGATGAGCGCAACACAGCAGAACGCGGCTCCGGCCGCCCCGCGCCGTTACATGCCGGGTGCGCCTGAGATTTATTTTCACAAGGCGATCGACAACTCCCGCCTGGTGCGCTCGACCGATCCGGCGCGCAAGCGCGAGATGCGTGTGTTTACATTGGCGGTTGCAACCTTCTTCCTGATGCTGCTGGTGTACGTGGGCCAGCATTGCAGTTCGGTTGAGTACGGCTACAAGATTGAAGCTGCGCGCACGCAGCGCGACCAGTTGGCGGATGTGAACCGCACGCTGAAACTGGAAGAAGCCACGCTCAAAGATCCCGAGAGGATCAACGCACTGGCGCAGGATATGGGAATGGCATTGCCCGCGGTTGGGCAGGTGCAGCGCCTGGAAGAAACAGGGGCGACCGATAGCGGCGTGCCGGTGATGGCGCGCGCCAACAGTATTTCCGTCATATCAGTTCCGAACTAAGTACAAACACGGAGCCGCGCTGGCGCAAAGAGCTTCTGCGCGCGGGGATTTGCACACTCGGCGCCTGTACGCGCCGTGATTGCTGTATTACCTTGGAAAGGTGCAGTATTCCGGCAATCTCCCCGTGTTTCAGCGCGTTCCGCGCATTTCTCCAGGTGCCTGGAGTTCTCTCTTTGTTTCCGGTTTGGCCGGCATTTTCAGCAATTACGCTGGGGCGTTTTCAGGTTCCCCGGCGGTGCGGGTGTAAGCGATGGCAGCAGGCGGCAAGACTCCTATCAACGTGCAGTCTCGCCTCCTGAAGTTTGGCGTAATTCTTTTTGCCTGGGCTTTGATCATCGTGCTGCGCCTTACCCTGCTGCAGGTGGTTCAGTACGGCGTATGGGTGCAGCGGGCGCAACGCCAGCAGCAGCGAACCGTGGAAGTCTCTCCGCAGCGCGGCATCATCTACGATCGCAACGGGCAGGAACTTGCGATGACCGTGCAGGTGGATTCGGTGTTTGCGGTTCCCAGCGAAATCCCAGACCAGAAGACCACGGCGACCCTGCTGGCCACATTGATTGGCGAAGATCCGGACAGCGTACTGGAGCGGATGCAGTCACAGCGCAACTTTGCGTGGGTTGCGCGCAAGGTGGATGGAGAGATCGCGGCGCGCATTAAATCGCTGAATCTTCGGGGCATTTATTTCCAGAAGGAATTGAAGCGTTTCTATCCCAAGCGTGCGCTGGCGGCGCAGGTGCTGGGCTATGTGGGGATGGAAGACACTGGGCTTGCCGGCATTGAACACCTTTACCAGGAACAGTTGAACGGAGTGAAGGGCCGCGTGGTGATCACGATGGACGCGCGGCGCAAGTGGTTCGGGCACATGGAGCATCCGCCGGAGCCGGGCGAAAACGTTGTGCTCACCATCGACGAGAAGATTCAGTACATCGCCGAGAAGGAACTGGCACAGGCGATGCAGGAGACGCAGGCGGTGAGCGGAACGGTGGTAGTGCAGAATCCGCGCACGGGCGAGATCATCGCGCTGGCGAACGCTCCGTCCTTTAATCCGAATATCGCGCATGAAATTACTCCGGAGAAACTGAAGAACCACGCGGTCAGCGACGTTTACGAACCGGGCTCGGTCTTTAAGACGGTGACGTACTCTTCGGCCTTCGAAGAGAAGCTGGCGAGGCCGGAAGAAATTATCAACTGCGACCCTGGCTACATTATTGTGGGAGGCATTCGCATTCGCGATTCGCACCACATCGGCACGGTGACCTTGGAGAAGGCGTACGCCGAGTCGAGCGATGTGGGGGCCGTCAAGATGGCTCTGCGGCTCGGGCCCGAGCGCTTCTACAAGCACATGCAGTTGTACGGATTCGGCCAGCTTACCAACGTGGAACTGCCGGGTGAAACGCGCGGACTGGTGCGCATTCCGAGCCGCTGGGCCGCCTCGTCGATTGGATCAATGGCGATCGGGCAGGAGGTCGGAGTTACGCCGCTGCAAGTGGTCTCGATGATGTCGGCGATTGCCAATGACGGCATCTATTCGCAGCCGCGCATTGTAGCCGGCGTCACTCCGCCAAACCAGGGATACCAGCGCATTGAGTTTCATCCGCAGCAGCAGCGCCGCGTGATTTCTTCCATGACGGCGGCAGTGATGCGGCGGCTGACGGAAGAAGTTGTTCTGGAAGGCACGGCGCGCAGAGCGATTCTGGATGGCTACACCTCGGCGGGAAAGACGGGCACGGCGCAGAAGATCGACCCGCGCACGCACGCTTATTCCAAGACGGATTATGTTGCAAGCTTCGTGGGCTTTGCTCCGGTTAACAATCCAGTGCTGACGATGGCGGTGATACTGGATTCGCCGCGAGGATTGCACCAGGGCGGACAGGTTTCGGCGCCGGTCTTCAAGCGGGTAGCCGAACAAGTGCTGGCCTATTATGGCGTGCCACACGATGTGGAGCCTAAGAACAACCAGGCGCGCCGTTCCCTGGTGGCGCGGGCCGCCGAGCGGGACACGGAAGATGAGCAACAGCACACTTCGGGAGAGATGCTTGAGATGGAAAATCTGGTGGCTGCGTCAACATCCGCGCCCGCGCCTGCCGCGGCTGTTGCTGCACCGGTGAGCGCGGCGCAGCCATTGCGCGCGCCCGCTTCGGCATCCCAGGTGGATGCGCGCGGCGGGACCGTTGTACTCGATGTGGGAGGCGGTTCCACGGTACCATCATTGCTGGGCCTTTCGATGCGGGGAGCCATTGAGGCCGCGCACAAGGCTGGGTTTGAGTTGCAGATTGTGGGCAGTGGCGTCGCGCGTGAGCAGCAACCTCCGGCGGGCGCCTATCTGCCGCTAGGCTCGAAGATTGCAGTACGGTTTTCGCGGTAAGAACCGCGCTGGTTCCTGGGACAAATGAGCGTGATGAACTTTCTGGAAATTCTCGATGGCGCAGAGGTGCTCTCGCAGAGCGGCGATTGCGGGGTGAAAGGGCTCGACTATGACTCGCGCCGGGTGCGGCCTGGGTGGGTCTTTGTCTCGATGCGCGGCGAAAGCACCGACGGCAACCGCTATATCGACGCGGCCATCGCGGCGGGAGCGGTTGCCGTGGTCACTGATTCCGCAGAGCAGACGCCACGAGAAGGCGTGGCCTGGGCCGTGGTGCCGCACGGACGGCGCGCGCTGGCACGGCTGAGCGCGAATTTCTACAAGCGGCCGGCAGAGCGGCTGCGCGTTACCGGCGTCACGGGAACGAATGGCAAGACCACCACGACGTTTATCGTAGAGGCGATCCTGCAGGCTGCGGGGCGCAAGAACGCGCTGGTGGGCACGGTGGAGTATCACCTGCCGGGAGAGATTCTGGCCGCGCCCCACACCACACCGGAGTCGCTGGAGTTGAACCAGATGTTTGCGCGGGCGCTGGCCCACGGTGCGACCGAGGCGGTGATGGAGGTTTCCTCGCACGCGCTGCAGCAGGGTCGGGTTTACGGCGTTCCGTTTGACGTGGCGATCTTCAGCAACCTTACGCAGGACCACCTCGACTACCACGGCACGATGGAGGAGTATTTTGCCGCCAAGCGCGTGCTCTTTGAAGGCTGCGGCACGGAGCCTCCGCGCTGCGCGGTTCTGAACGTGGACGATGAGTATGGGCGCAAGCTGGCGGAATTTTCGCGGCGGCGCTCGCAGGTATTCAGCTACGGGATGGAAGAGGGCGACTTCCATGCGGAGCGGCTGGAGATGACTCCGCAAGGAAACAGTTTTGCGCTGACTACGCCGGATGGTCCGATTGAGTTGCGCTCGCCGCTGATTGGCCGGGTAAACGTGTACAACGTGCTGGCGGCCTGTGCGGCGGCCTACGCACGCGGCTGCTCCCCGGAGCAAATCGCGCGCGGAATTGCCGGCATGAGCCGTGTTCCAGGACGCTTTGAACGCGTAGATGAAGGGCAGCCATTTGCCGTGGTGGTGGACTACGCGCATACCGACGACGCTCTGCAAAACCTGACGCGGCTGGCGCGGGACTTTGCATCGCGCGGCAATGGGCGCGTGATCACCGTTTTTGGATGCGGCGGAGACCGCGACCGGACGAAGCGCCCAAAGATGGGGCGGGCGGCCGGAGAGGGAAGTGATTTTGTGGTCGTAACATCGGACAATCCTCGCAGCGAAGATCCGACGGAGATTATCGAGGAATCCATGCCGGGGTTGCTGCCGACGAAGACACGCTATGTGGCCGAGCCGGACAGGCGCAAGGCGATTGCGCTGGCGCTGGCGGAAGCTAAGACAGGCGACATTATTCTGATCGCGGGCAAGGGACACGAGCGTACGCAGACAACGCGCGAGGGAGTGTTTCCCTTCGACGACCATGGGGTGGCAAGCGAGGAACTCAACCGCCTGGGATACCGGCGGGGAGGCGCGCACGCATGAAACTCTCGTTAGGCAGAGTTGCGGAATATGTGCAGGGCAGCGGCAGCTTCGATCATGGAGCGGTCGCCGAGGGCTATTCCATTGACACGCGCACGCTGCGGCCGGGCGACCTGTTCTTTGCCATCAAAGGCGAACGGCTGGATGGCCATGACTGGGTGGAAGCCGCTTTGCAGGCAGGCGCGGTGGCAGCGGTGGTGCAATGGAACGAAGTCTCGCGCTTTGCCGACAGTTCGAAGCTGATTGCCGTGGGCGACTGCACGCTGGCGCTGCAACATCTGGGCGCGGCTGCGCGGCGGCTCTGGGGCAAGAAGCTGATTGCCGTGACGGGTTCGGCGGGAAAGACCACCACCAAGGAATGTATTGCCCATGTTCTGGGCGCGCAGTTTCATGTGCTGAAGTCGCTGGGAAACCTGAATAATCATTTTGGATTGCCCATGCAACTGCTGCGGCTGGAAGCTCAACACGACATCGCGGTGATCGAGATGGGCATGTCGCACGCAGGCGAGATCACCACGCTGGCGCAGATTGCCGCGCCGGACGACGGAGTGGTGACCAACGTCGGGCTGGCGCACCTGGAGAGCTTCGGAACGCAGGCCGGCATTGCGCGCGCCAAGTATGAGTTGATCGAGGCTCTGCCCGCTGGGGGCCACGCCTTCCTAAACGCGGACGATCCTTACGTTTCGCAGTTCGGGCGCGACTTCCATGGCAAGGTTACGCTCTACGGGATTCAGCATCCGGCAGATTACCGCGCCGAGGGCGTTACGCTGCGTGGCGTGCTGGGCTCGGAATTCGAGATTGCAGGACCCGGCTTTCGCGAGGCCGCGGTGGTTCCATTGATTGGAAGGCACAATGTGCTGAACGCGCTGGCGGCGGTAGCGGTGGCAGCGGAACACGGCGTGCAGCCCTCGGATGCGGTGGCACGGCTGGCCTCGCTCAACGCGGGCGAAAAGCGCGGAGAGGTGCGCGAAGCCTGCGGAGCAATTCTCATTAACGATTGCTACAATTCGAATCCTCAGGCACTGGACAGCATGGTTGCCGCGCTGGGGCAAACGCCCGCCAAGCGCCGCATTGTGATCGCCGGCGAGATGCTGGAACTGGGGGAGAGTGCGCCGGAGTTGCACCGCGAGTGCGGGCGGAAGATGGGCCTGAACAGGGTGGATTACGTGGTGGGAGTGCGCGGGAATGGAGAGTTCATCGCCGAGGGCGCGGCATCGTCGGGGGTGGCCGCGGAATTTGTGGAGACTCCCGAAAAGGCAGGCGAGTGGCTTGCAGGAAATTTACGGGAAGGTGATGCTGTGTTGCTGAAAGGTTCGCGGGGTGTGGGCCTGGAGCGTGCGCTGACGGTGTTTGACGCGCAACGAAAAGCTTAGTTCAACCAAGCGGGGCGAACCCGCGCAACGATCGAGGACCCATTGCTCTATTGGCTTCTATATACATACATTTTTAGACACTTCAACGTCGGTCCGTTCAGGATCTTTCACTACCTGACATTCCGCACGGCCTTCGCGAGTTTGACCGCGCTGTTCATGGCGCTGATCATCGGACCTTCGGTGATCAGGCGCCTGCGTGAGTTCCAGATCGGGCAGTACATCCGCGAAGAAGGACCGCGCTCGCACCAGAAGAAGGCGGGGACGCCGACGATGGGCGGATTGCTGATCGTGGTCTCGATCGTTTTGCCGACGCTGCTGTGGTCGGATCTCTCAAACAAGTTTGTGTGGCTGGCGGTGCTCTCCACGCTTTCGTTCGGCGCGATTGGTTTTGCCGACGACTACCTGAAGGTTGTGCGCAAACAAAACCTGGGACTGAACGGGCGCAGCAAGTTGCTGCTGCAAACCCTGGTGGCGTTTGTCATCGCAGTGACGCTGATTCTCTTCCAGGCCGAGGGGCAATATTCCACGCATCTGATGGTGCCGTTCTTCAAGCGGTTCCGTCCGGACCTGGTAGTCACTTCGCTGCTTGGCAACCCGCATCTGTGGCCGATCGCGTTTCTGCCTTTCATCGTGTTCGTGATCTTTGTTCTGGTGGGCTCAACCAATGCGGTGAATCTTACGGACGGGCTGGACGGGCTCGCAATTGGATGCACGCTGATTGCCGCCGGCGCGCTGACGGTGCTTACCTACGTCAGTGGCCACGCTGTCTTTTCCGACTATCTTGAATTGCAGAAGATGCCGCTGGTGGGCGAGTTGACGATCTTCTGCGGCGCGATGGTGGGCGCTTCGATCGGCTTTCTCTGGTACAACACGCATCCGGCTGAGGTTTTCATGGGCGACGTGGGCTCGCTCGCGCTGGGCGGAGCGATTGGCACGGTTGCCGTGATCATCAAGCAGGAATTGCTGCTGCCGTTTTTTGGCGGGATCTTCGTGCTGGAAGCGCTCTCGGTAATTTTGCAGGTCGGTTCGTTCAAACTGCGCGGCAAGCGCATATTCCTGATGGCGCCGCTGCATCATCACTTTGAACAGTTGGGATGGTCGGAGTCGAAGGTGATTGTGCGATTCTGGATTGGTTCGCTAATCTTTGCGTTGTTCGCACTCACCACGCTGAAATTGCGGTAAGTTTGAAAGCAAACTGCTCGAAGGCAGGAAAAGACGCTATGGAAGTCAAAGGCAAACGGGTTCTGGTGGTTGGACTGGGCAAGTCGGGCGTGGCCTCCGCGCTCTTCCTGGAGTCGCGTGGGGCGCGCGTTACCGTCAGCGATGCCAAGAGCGAGGATCAACTCCGCACGGAAATTCCCGCGCTGCTGGATCGCGGCATCACGGTGGAAACCGGCAAACACGGCGAGCGCACGTTTCGCGATCAGGACCTGATTGTAGTGAGTCCCGGCGTGCCCGGTGACGTCGCTCCGCTGCAACATGCCCGCCGCCTCGGCATCCCGGTCATCGGCGAAATCGAATTGACCGCGCGCTTTTTGCAGGGCAACATCGTGGCCATCACGGGCTCCAATGGAAAGACCACCACAACTACATTGACCGGCGAAATCATTGCCTCCGGAGGACGCAAGACTCTGGTTGGCGGAAACATCGGCACGCCGGCAATCACCTTCGTCGAGCAGTCCACGGCAGACACCTGGGTTGTGCTGGAGATTTCCAGCTTCCAACTGGAGTCGATTGAAACATTCCGCCCGCACATTTCCGCGATTCTGAACATCACGCCCGACCACCTGGACCGTCACGGTTCGATGGAGAATTACATCGCGGCAAAGAAGCGGATTTTTGAAAATCAGAGTGAGGCGGATTTTGCGGTTCTCAACGCTGACAACGAGATCAGCCGTTCGCTTGCAGCCGGATTGAAGCCGCAGGTGCTGTGGTTCAGCCGCCGGCATGAGGTGGAGCGCGGTGCGTTTGTGCGGAATGGAGAGATTCTTTATCGCGATGGCGCGGAAGTGGCGATCATGCCCGTCTGCGAGATTGCGCTGAAGGGCGAGCACAACGTGGAGAACGTGCTGGCCGCGGTGGCCATCGGGATGGCCGCTGGAGTGGAACCCGTGGCAATCCGCCGGGCGGTGAAGGAGTTTCGCGCGGTGGAGCATCGCCTGGAGTACGTGGCAACGCTGCGCGGCGTGCAGTACTACAACGATTCCAAGGCTACCAACGTGGATGCGACGATTAAGGCGCTGCAATCGTTTCCGGCGAACATCCACCTCATACTGGGCGGCAAGGACAAGGGCAGCGACTACAGCGAACTAAACGCGCTGATCGCGGAGCGGGTGAAGCGCGTGTACACCATTGGAGCAGCGGCGGCGAAGATCGAGTCGCAGATTGCAGGCACGGCTCCGGTGACAAGCGCGCAGACCCTGGAATCGGCGGTGCGCAAGGCCGCCGACCTCGCAGTGGAAGGCGACGTTGTGCTGCTGGCGCCGGCCTGCGCGAGCTTCGATCAGTTCCCGAGCTACGAGCACCGTGGAAGAGTCTTCAAGGAACTTGTGCAATCGCTGGCGGCACTGCAATCGGCCTCACCAACCGGGGGAGAGTAGTGGCCAAACGTGTGAGCGCGGATCGATGGCTTTTTGGCGTGACCCTGTTGATGGTCTTCGCCGGGCTGGTCATGGTCTTCAGCGCATCGGCCATTGTAGCCAAGGAGAAGTTCGGATCGGAGACGGCGTTCCTGGTGCGGCAAGGGTTGTTCGCGCTGATTGGCCTGGGAGCCATGTTCGCTTTGATGAATGTGGACTACCGGAAGCTGAATCGTCCGGCGCTGGTTTTTACAACGCTGGGCGTGACGTCGCTGTTCCTGGCCGCAGTGTTTCTGTTGGACCGCTCCCACAACACGCACCGCTGGATCAAACTCGGCATTCTTTCGTTTCAGCCTTCTGAACTCGCCAAGCCGGCGATCATTCTCTTCATGGCGCACTTCCTGGAGAGCCGCCTGCGTTCGATTACCGATTTGCGCCACACGCTGCTGCCCGCGGTAGCGCCCACGGCAGTGTTCTGCGTGCTAATTGTTGCGCAGCCCGATCTTGGCACGGCGATGACCTGTGCATTCATCACGGCGGCTATCCTGTTTATCTGCGGAATGGAGATGAAGTACTACCTGTATGCGGTGGGGATCGCCGCAGTGCCGATGTACTTTCTGCTCTTCCGCACGGCGTGGCGAGCGCGCCGCATGGTTGCCTTTATCGATCCTTATGCGGACCCGCAGGGCGCGGGCTTTCACATCATCCAGTCACTGATAGCGGTTGGCACCGGAGGCCCGATGGGACTGGGGCTGATGGAGGGAAAGCAGAAGCTCTTCTATTTGCCTGAACCGCAGACGGACTTTATTTTTGCGGTTGTTTCAGAGGAACTGGGGCTGATCGGCGCGGTGTGCTTCGTTGCGGCGTTTGCATTTTTCTGCTACCGGGGACTGCGGGCGGCCTGGAATACGCGCGATAATTTTGCGCGGCTGCTGGCGGTTGGCATCACGGCGATGATTGGCATACAGGCATTCTTTAATATCAGCGTTGTGCTTGGGTTGCTCCCTACCAAGGGGATTCCGCTGCCATTTATTTCCTACGGTGGTTCTTCACTCATCGTGACGCTGGCCAGCGTGGGCGTGCTGCTTAACATTACGCAGCAGACGGACTAGGCATGAAGATCATTCTCGCCGGCGGAGGCACGGGCGGCCACGTCATCCCGGCTCTGGCCATCGCCGAGGAACTGCGGCGACAAGGGCACGAGGCTGCATTCGTCGGCACCGAGCGAGGCATTGAAACCCGGCTGGTTCCGAGGGCCGGCTTCCCGTTATACCTGGTGAAAATTGGCGCGCTGAATCGTGTGAGCCTTGCCACGCGAATACGCACGCTGCTCTGCCTGCCATTGTCGATTCTTGCAGCGATGCGGATTTTGCGGAGTTTCCAGGCGCAGGTGGTAATCGGCGTTGGAGGCTATGCCGCCGGCCCGGCAACCATCGCTGCCGTGCTGCTGCGCATTCCCGTGGTGCTGTTTGAGCCAAACGTAGTTCCGGGCTACGCCAATCGGGCGGTGGCCCGGTTCGCGGCAAATGCCGCCGTTCACTTTGAGCAGACGGGGCGCTGGTTTCGCAGATTCGAAGTGACGGGTGTCCCGGTGCGCCCGGCGTTTTTCTCCCTGCCGGCGCGGCGCAGCACGCGGCCCACGCTGCTTGTGTTTGGCGGCAGCCAGGGAGCGCGCGCGCTGAATCGCATCGTATGCGACTCCGCGGCGCAGTTGCAGCAGTCCATACCGGGATTGAAAATTGTTCACCAGACGGGTCCGCGGGAGTTCGATACGATCTGCGCGTTTTTCAATCATGCCGACCTCGACGTGGAGGTCAGCGCATTTATTGACGACATGGCGCAGAGTTTTTCGGATGCCGACCTGATCGTTTGCCGCTCCGGCGCATCGACGGTTGCGGAGATTGCGGCAGCGGGCAAGTGCGCCCTGTTTGTGCCATTTCCCGGCGCCGCCGACGATCACCAGCTTCGCAACGCGGAACTGCTTGCGAAGGCCGGCGCGGCACTTCTGATTCCGGAAAGCGAACTGACCGCCGCGCGCTTTGTGAAAGAAGTAGCGGAGCTGATGGGAACCCCGGCGCGGATGTCAGAGATGGGCGCGAAGGCCCGCATGCTGGCGCATCCCGATGCCGCGGCGCACATCGCGGAGATGGCGCTCAGGGCCATCAAGCGATAACTACAAGGTCAGATATTCGCGGATGTAAGAGCTCTCGGAATTCGCGATTTCGGCGGCGTCACCCTCGAAGAGTTTTTCGCCATCCTTCAACACAATGAAGCTCGTCTTGGAATCCCAGTCCCAGCCGCGCGGAACGGGAAGCATCTTGTTCTTATCGTAGTCGAAGTAGTGCGTCGCCATGGTGAATGCATCCTGGAGGCGATGGGTCACCAGGAGCGCGCTGGTCTTGTAAACGTCGCGCTGCTTCACCAGCAGCTCGATGATGGTGGTCGAGGTTACGGGGTCAAGCCCGGCGGTGGGCGAATCGTAGAGGAGCACCTCGGGATTCGTGATGATGGCCCGCGCGATCGCAACCCGCCGCCTCATGCCTCCGGAGAGCTCGGAGGGAAATAGTTTCAGGGTCTTCTCCAACTCGACGAAGCGCAGTGCGTCGGTCACTCGCTTGTCGATTTCCTCGCGCGGCACCTTTTCTTCGCGCAGGCGGAAAGAGACGTTGTCTTCCACGTCGAGTGAATCGAAGAGCGCGCTCTCCTGGAAGACCATTCCGATCCGTTGGCGCAACGCAAAGAGATCGTGCTCTTTCATCGCGGTCACTTCATTGCCGAGGACGACAATGCGTCCGCTGTCAGGCCGCAGGAGTCCGAGGGCGAGCTTCAATACCAGGGTTTTGCCCGCTCCGGCAACGCCGAAGAGCACCTTGGTCTGCCCGTGGAGGAGCGTGAACGAGAGACCGCTCAGCACCTGCTTGCCATCAAAGGCGATGGAAACATCTTCGAAGACGATGACCGGCTCGTGGGATTCGTTACTCTGGTCCATGCCGTTCGCCTATGTGAAAGGAAAAAAGTTAAGCAGCAACTGGGTGATGAAGAGGTCGCTGATGACCATGATGACGGAGGCGGAAACCATTGCCTGCGTGGTTGCCCGGCCTACGCCCTGCGTACCACCGCGAGCGCTGAGGCCGTAGTAGCAGCCGATGGTGGAGATGATATATCCGAAGACAAATGGCTTGAGCAGGCCCATGACGACATCGCCCATTCCCAGCGACTGCCATGCGGTGGACCAGTACTGGTTGGCGTCCTGGCGCAGCATGAAGACGGCAACCATCGCGCCGCCAGCCATTGAGACCAGGTCGGAGATGATGGTCAGCATCACCAGCATGATTACCGTAGAAACTACCCGCGGCGTCACCAGCTTCTTGCTGGGATCGGTGCCGAGGGCGCGCATGGCGTCAATCTGCTCGGTTACCTGCATGGATCCAAGTTCGCTGGCCATGCCGGTGGCGCTGCGGCCGGCCACCATCAGGCCGGTGAGCACGGGGCCTATTTCGCGCACCATGGAGAGCGAGACAAGTTCGCCGGTGAAGGAGAGTCCGCCGAAGCGTGCCAGGGAGTTGGCGCTTTGCAGTGCGAGGACTGCGCCGAGGAAGAATCCGGTCAACACCACGATGGGCAGCGAGCCGACGCCGATGATGTCAGCCTGCTGGAAGGTGTCCGCGATATAGCGCGGGCCGGAGAAGATGTTGGCAATGGAACTCCAGGCCAGCAGGGAATACTCCTGCACGGCCAGCACATTTCTCTTCGCAATGTCAGTCAGAGAAAATTGCATTGTTCCGGGTGCGGCCTCAGTTTTTATTGCAAGATGCTTCTCAGACCGACTATACCAAAAGGCGCACTAAACACCTACCGGTTAGAGGGAATCACGCTGGCCCCGGCGCTTGATCTCGATGCTCAACCGCTTGATCTTCTGGTTGAGTGTGGAGAGCGGCACATGGAATCGTTCCGCGGCCTCGGTCTGGTTCCATCCGCAGCGCTCCAGCATGGCGGTGATGACACGGCGCTCGCAGTCCTCCACAATCTCGAAGAGCGAGGCGTCCGGCTTGCCTGCGATCAGCGGCAGAGCGTCCCCGCGGCTCACAATGTCTTCGGGGAACAGGTCGGCGGTAATGACTGGATGCGAGGAGAGAACTACGGCGCGCTCGATTGCATTTTCCAGTTCGCGCACGTTGCCAGGCCAGGCGTAATCCAGCAGGGCCCGCAGCGCGTCCGGTCCCAGCCTGCGCATGGGAGTTTCGTTCTCCGCGCAATATTTTTCCAGGAAGTGCTCGGCGAGGATCGGAATGTCCTCCTTGCGGCTGCGCAGCGGGGGCAGCTCGATGGTGATGACGTTGAGGCGGTAGTAGAGATCCTCTCGGAATTTTCCGTCCTTTACCGCCTGGCGCAGCTCGCTGTTGGTGGCGGCAATGACCCGCACGTCCACCTGGATTTCCTGGACGCCTCCCAGATGCATGAAGCGCTTATCCTGGAGCACACGCAGGAGCTTGGCCTGCGTCTCCATCGACATGTTGCCGATTTCGTCGAGGAAGATGGTGCCGCGGTCGGCCATCTCAAAGAGGCCCTTCTTGCTGCTGACCGCGCTGGTAAATGCGCCTTTGACGTGTCCGAAGAGGGTGGACTCCAGCAGGTCGCTGGGCATGGAGCCGGTGTTGACGGGGACAAAAGGACGGTCCTTGCGCGGCGAGTTGGCATGGATTGCTTTGGCGATCAGTTCCTTGCCGGTGCCGCTCTCGCCCTGCAGGAGGATGGTGGAACGCGAGGGCGCGACCTGGGCCACCAGGTCGAAGGTGCGCAGCATCAGGTCGCTCTTGCCGATGATGTTCTCAAAGTTGTAGCGCTGCTTGAGCTGGCGCTTGAGCTGAATGTTCTCTTCCTGCACGCGCTTGCGCCCAATGGCGGCGCGCACATCAGCCTGCAGCTTTTCATTGGTCCAGGGCTTGGCAATGAAGTTCGCCGCCCCGCCCAGGAGCGCCGCTTTCGCATTGTCCAGCGTGGCGTAGGCCGTGAGCATGATGACCGGCGTGCCGGAATCGCGCTCAAGAATGTCCCGCAGAATTTCCAATCCGTTGCGGCCTGGAAGTTGGAAATCCAGGAGAACCAGATCTACGGCTTCTGCATCCAGCAGGGTCAGGCCTTCTTCGCCGTCCTGCGCGTTGATCACTTCGTAGCCTTCATCCTCCAGCAAAATCTGGAGCGACTCGCGGATCGCCGCTTCATCATCGATGATCAGCACCTTGCCCGCGCGCGAAGGCTCCGGCGGCGCAGAACTGTGCTTCACTACCGCTACATCAGACATGGACTGCCTTTCTCGACATCGGGAACTCCATGAAGAAACTCGTGCCTTCTCCTGGGCTGCTCTCCACGCGAATCTTGCCGGCGTGTTCCTGGATGATGCCGTAGGTGACGGCCAGGCCGAGTCCCGTGCCGCCGCTGCCGCCCTGCTTGGGGCGCGTTTTAGTGGTAAAGAACGGATCGTAGATGCGGTGAATGTGCTCGGGCGCGATTCCGCTTCCCGTGTCAATCACATGCACGCGCACGCCATGATCGTGCGCGGTGCGCACGGTAAGCGTGCCGCCCTGGGGCATGGCGTCCTTGGCGTTGAGGAAGAGGTTCAGGAACACCTGCTGGAGCTTCCCCTGGTTGCCATGAATCTCCGGCAGAGTGGGCTGCAACTCGCCCACGACGCGGATGCGCGCCGTCTTGAACTGGTGCTCCAGCAGGGCCAGCGTGTCATGGATGATGCGGTTCAGATCGACGCTCCCGAATTCCGTCCCGCTGGTGCGGGAGAAGTTCAGCAAATTGTTCACAATCTCAGAAGCGCGGAAGGTCTGCTTAGTGATTTTATCCAGCAACTCCGAGCGCTTTTCATCGCCCTGCAACTGCTTGGCCAGCAACTGCGCGTAGGAACTGATCACGGCCAGCGGAGTGTTCACCTCGTGGGCGACGCCGGCGGCAAGCAGCCCGATGGAGGACATCTTGTCGGCCTGCGCCAGTTGCGCTTCCAGATCGATGCGCTCGGTGATGTCATCAACGATAACTAGGCGGCCGACGACGGTGTAGTCCTTGCTGATCAGCGGTGCAATGGCGACGTTGACTACGCGCGTGTCTCCGGCGGTGGTTCCCAGGCGGAACTTGTAGAGATTGTGAATGCCGGGATTATCACGCACGCGGAAGAACTCCTCGCAGAACGCCGGCGGCAGCACGTCATGGATAGACTTGGCGATGGCGCTGGCGCGCGGCAGCGCGTACATCACTTCCATCTGCGAGTTCCAGGACTCGATTTTATTCAGCAGATCAACGGCGAAGACGCCAACGTTGATTGACTCGACGATGTTTTCGTTGAATTCCTTGAGCCGCTCGTATTCCTGGGCCTTTTCTTCCAGCGACGCGTAAAGGCGCGCGTTCTGCAAAGCGATGCCGATATAACCGGCGAGAGTTTCCAGCAGCTCTACGTCTTCGCTGGAGAGGAAATCCCCTTCGCTGGTTTTGCCGAGGCCAAGCATGGCAACGTTGCGGTGCATCACCGTGCAGGGGATGTAGTAGTTCAGGTCGAGCGCGCGGATAGTCTCCTGCGCCAGCGGTTCCTCGCGCACGGCCTGGTGGGTGTTGTCATAAAACAGGTGGCCCTCGGCAAACTCGGGCCGATTGCTGCTCAGGAAACTCAGATCGAGCCAGCCGGTCTGCGCGATGCCGCTGGACTTTGCCAGAACAAATGCCTGGCCATCGTCGCCGGCCAGGAACACGGCCATGCGGTCCACCAGCAGGGTGCGCTGGATGCGCTCGAGGATTGCTTCCAGCATCTTGCCCAGGTCGCGCTCGGAATTCAGTTCGCGGCCAAACTCGATCAGCGTTTTCCGGTAGTCGTAGCGCTTGCGGTAGAAGAACTTATCGATGCGCTCCTGGGTCCAGTTCTTGATCGGATCGAAGAGTACGGAGGTGACCACGATTGCCGCGATCAATCCGCCCGGCCCGGCGCTGGGAAAGCTCTTGTGAAATAGTTCGGCAGTGGCTCCGACGGCGGCAAAGTAAACGGCGGCGATGGTGCCAGCCGCGATGGTGTAGGCCATGCCGCGCTTGAAAATCAGGTCCACATCCATCAAGCGGTAGCGCACGATTGCGTAGCCGAAGGTCAGCGGCAGAAACACCAGCGAGAGCACGCTGATCTTCATCGCCAGGCTGGGCCCCTTCCCGGAGAGGAAGGGAATCACATAAAAGACAGTAAACGGCACCACGGCCAGAAAAGTGCCGCGGGTGACCCACTTCATCTGCTGACGCAGGATGGGAGTGCGCGCGATCAGGTAGGTGTGCCAGAGCACGGCCGTGGCGAGAAGGAAGAACGCCGCCACATAACCCATCTGGATGCGGTCCAGGTTCCAGAGCAGTATTCCGCTCGGCTCCGCCTGCGTCACCAGCAGCACCCACAGAGTTAGCAGCAGCAACCCGGGCAAGTAGACCAACCCCAGAATCCAGCTCCGGTTCTGAATGAATGTCTTACGCTGGGGAAAGCTCAGCGCAAAGTGCAGAAACATCGCGGGCTGCAACATCCCGGCGACTACGTTGCACCAGTAGATTGTCCAGTCAAACTGGTTGAGTTTGCCGGTGAACTTGAAGGAATAGAAGATGAACGAGACAAGACAGAAGAGATAAAAATGCCCCGCCTTGGGCGCCGTCCAGCGGCGCAGGAGCACGTACATTCCAATCCCAAGGTAGACCAGCGCAATCAGCCGCAATCCCTGGTTCAGGCTCTTATCCACCGGCTGTAAAATTACTGGAACATCGAGACTCACGTTGTCGCGGCTCAGGCTGTAGGAGAGTTTGGTCCAGACCCCGGAGCGATACATCTGGCGTGCAACGTCGGCGTTGGTATGCACGGCGTTTCCGCCCACGGCGACCAGAACATCCGCAGCTTTGATTCCGCCGCGGTCGCCAGGGCCGAGCGGGGTAACGCGCCGCGCCACCAGTTGCCCTTGCGACTCGACCCACCAGACCCCATCCATCGGGGTAGAAAACTCATGTTCCTTCTGAAAATTGATCCACGCAAAGACCACGGCAGTCACCGTCAGTAGACCGAAGACAACTGCGAAAAAGCGGATTTGCGTTTCCTTGGTCATGGGCGAACGAATCGCCTCCCGAGCCCCGTTCGGCTCCGGCGGAGAGGTGGTCCACTGGTTTGTTTGCAAGTCAGTTGCCACCTTACCATTCGTCATAGGCTGCCCAGATACTGAAAATACAAGGATATTCTCCGATTATACATTCGGAGGGAAACCAATACTTCCGAAACAGGTACATACCTATGGTTTATGGGATACGTGCGATCACAAATACGGGAGATCGAGTGGTCTCCCCTCGGAAGCGACAGACTCAAAACTGCCGGGTGTGATTCTTGTATGTAAAATACGGTTGCACGGACGGGCATGGCAGATGATGCGAAGGGGGCCGGACTTGCAGGAGCAAGGGAAGTACCGTTATCTCCAGGAACGGGAGCACTGGTTTTCCTGCGGAGCGCATCGAATGCGCTACGTTCATCTGCCGACCGCCGAGCCTGCGTCGCGCTCTTTGCCGGCGGTTGTTTTTGTGCACGGGCTGATGGGATATAGCTTCAGTTGGAGACACAACCTCACGTTCTTTGCGCGGCGCCGCGATGTGTACGCGATCGATCTGCTGGGCGTGGGATACTCCGACCGTCCGGCGGTTGGAGCGTTGGATTTTGGGCTTGCGGCGGCGGCATCCCGGTTGTTGGAGTTTCTCCGCTCGCTGGGCCACTCGCAGATTGACCTGGTGGGCACATCGCATGGCGGGGCGGTTGCCATGCTGGCCGCATGCCAGGACCGAGGCAGCCCGGCGCCGCTCATTCGCCGACTCGCGCTGGTAGCTCCGGCGAACCCGTTCATGGTGAATGCCCGCTTGCGGCTGGCTTTCTTTCGCACGCCGTTCGGGCGGATGGTGCTGCGCGGACTGGCGTCCCACGCCGGGCTGTTGCGGCGCAAATCCATAGGCCGCATGTACGCGGACGATTCACGCATTACGCCGGAGACACGGGCAGGCTACGAGGTGAACCTGGGCGATAAGCGCTCCTACGAGTACGTACTCGAAGTGGTTCGCACATGGCGCGAGGATATGCAGCGGCTGAAGGCTTCACTGCCCTCGATTGCCAACGTCCCGGTGCTGCTGCTCTGGGGCCGTGAAGACCAGGCCGTGAGCTGTCAGTCGGGATTGCTTCTGCGTGAATTTTTCCGCAACGCGCGGTATGAAGTGATGCCGGGCGTGGGCCACTTGCCGTATGAGGAGGCCCCGGCGGAATTCAACCGGATCGTGGGGCAGTTTCTGGAGCCGTGAGCGATTGTCTGTTGCGGCACTCCCCGGATGCCCCCGGCAGCGCAGCAGATGTCATAATGACCAGATGAGTTTGCGCCAGCAGGTCGTCGTAGCGCTTCGCGGCGTCGAACGCGGCGCATGGGTGCGCTTCCTCATCGCCATCTTCGGACTGGCGCTGGCCTTCGCCTCGGCGTTGCTCTCGACCGCTTCACGGGAAGCAGGAGATGCGCTTGCCACGGCCGTGTTTGCCTCCTGCGCGCTCTTGCTGGCCGGAGTGGTGGCAGTCACGACGGTTCCTTATCTGGCGCGCCGCGTGGTGGCTCACCAGGTGCGGGATGCGCTGAATTACGAAGTCACGCGCGAAGGGCTCGCCTATCTTGCGCTTACCCTGCTGATCGGCGTTGCGGCGCTCAACACCGGGAACAATCTGTTGTTCATCGTGGTTGCGGCGATGCTGGGAGCGGTGTTGGTCAGCGGAATCGTTTCGGCAGTCATGATCAGCGGACTGGAAATCGAGTTGCATCTCCCTCATCACGTATTCGCCGGTCAGAATTATGCGGGAGCGGTGCTGCTCCACAACCGGCGGTGGTTGCCGGCGTTCTCCATCTCGGTGGTGCCTCCAATTGAGAAAGCGGAGCGCGCGTCGTGGCGCTGGCAGCGCTCCGAATTCGTCTACCCGCGAGCGCGCACCGGGCGCAAGGCGATTGTTCGCTGGCCGGATCTCGCCTTCGTGAAGTCGGAGCCCCCGCGTCAGGCGCCTCCGGTGTTTGATCAGAGCGTGTATTTTCCATATCTGCCCGGCAGGCAGCGGCAGAGCGCGGAACTGAATCTGTGCTTTCCGCGGCGGGGGCTGTACGCGCAGCGCGGCATTGGAGTCGCAACCCGCTTTCCGTTTTCCTTCCTCTCCAAGACGCGCACCATCGCGCTCAACCGTGAAGTGCTGGTGTTTCCTTCCGTCGAGGCGACGGACGAAATGCTGGAAGTGCTGCCGATGATCAGCGGGGAGTTAGAGACAAACCAGCGCGGCCGCGGCTCGGACCTCTACCGCATCCGCGACTACGAACCGGAAGACAGCGTGCGCCACGTGGACTGGAAGGCCACTGCGAAGTCCGGGGAACTCAAAGTTCGCGAATATACTCGCGAAGATGAACGCCGCGTCTGTATCGTCTTTGATAATCCCGCCGAAGGAGTGCTCGACCAGGCGCACTATGAGCGCGCGGTGAACCTGGTGGCTTCCATTGCCTGGCACTTCTTCCAGGAGAACACTGAACTCAGCTTTGCGGCGCCCGCGCTGGCTGGAACGCCGGATGTGTACGGCTTTCTTGAATACCTGGCGACCACTGCGCCGCGCCCGTCGGACGGATTTCTCGCCACGCTGGGTGAACCAGGACAGTACCACATCGTCGTCACGGCGCGGCCGCGCGGAGAGATTCCCTCCGCGCTCTGGCAAACGTCCTACGTGCTGTTCGCACAGGAATAAGGAGAACGTACACCCACAATGCCATCCGAGCAGAAACGCAACGCAATGTGGATTGCGCTCTTCCTTCTGCTGACGGGTGCGCTGACGCTTCCATTTCTTTGCGTGCATGAGCCTCCGCTGCTGGACTACGCAAACCACCTGGCGCGCGCGTTTGTGCTGGATCATCTCCACGATCCCGCATTCCACTTTGCCGCGTACTATCGCGCGGACTGGAAGCCCTATCCCTACATTCTCTGCGATGTGCTGCTGGTGGCCCTGGAGCAGGCGCTGGCAGTGGAGACCGCTGGCAAAGTGCTGCTGATGCTGACGACGGCTCTTCTGCCGCTCTCAATGGCGTGGTTCTTATGGCAGGCCAATCGCAGCGAAATCAAGCTATCGCTGCTGGCGTGCGCCATGTCTTACAACGTGCTATTTCTGTGGGGCTTCACCGCGTATCACCTCAGCGTGAGCTTCTGTTTCCTGATGGTGGGAACGTGGTTATGGTATCGCCGAAGACCCTCCTGGGCGCGCGCTGTGCTGTTTGTGGCCGTGAGCTTCCTGGCGTACTTCGCGCATCTGCTGGGATTCGCAGCGGCGGCATTCATCCTGGTGCTGTACGAGTTGACGCGCTTTGCGCCGCGCGAGTGGCTGCGTCTTGCCTGCTTCCTGATGCCTCCGTCGCTTTTGTTTCTGTGGGCGCGCCCCGGCCTCGCCACGGCGGAGCACAACCGCCTGGAGTGGCGGCCCATCGCGGAGAAGTTGCAGGCGTTGCGGAATCTTTCCACCCAGGGCTACGACGAGAGGCTCGATCAGATTTTTCTTGGCGGCCTTGTGCTGTGCCTTCTGATTGCCGTTGTGCGAAATCGCGAACTGCGGGTGAACTGGCGCTGGATGGTGACGCTGGCGGGCTTATTCGGAGTCTATCTGCTGTTGCCCTATGGCTGGGGCTCCAGCTCAGATCTCGATGTGCGCTTTGTTGCTCCGCTCTGCCTGCTTACGCTTGCGGCGCTGCGCGTGGGACGGCGCGCAAACTGGATTGCGGTGCTCGCCGTGGCATTGACGCTACTGCGGGTCTTCAACATCGCGACGGGATTCCAGGAAGAAGTGAAGAAGAGCGTGGCGATGAACCGCGGCATCGAGCAGATTGCGCGCAACGCGAAGGTCTTTCCGCTGGTGGACACCTGCAAGGACGAGGACCCGCTCGACTATTACTACGTTCATTACTGGGCCTACGCGGTGATACGGCGCGGCGCGCTCTCGCCGTATCTCTTCGACATTCCCGGACAGACGCCGATGCGTATTACGTGGACGCCTTACATGTCCGATGGCTATTGGGATCACTGCTCAGACGTGGAGCCTGAGTGGGAGCAGGTCGCGGGCGATTACGATTACATCTGGAGCTACGGCGATCAGCGCTACCAGCGCGGCATCAGCGAAGTCGCGGACAAGATATTCGAAGAGAGTCCGCTGATTCTGTACCGCGTGCGGAAGCCATAGAGACGCACTCTACTGATTGTTGCCCGCGCTCTTTGCCCCTGTGGCTTCCGGTGCCGCTTCCGATTCGCGCGCGAGATAGACGGTGCGCGACGGGAAGGCCAGCGAGGTTCCGCAGCTTTCTACTATGTCCATCACGCGCAGCAGGAGATCCTCGCGCACCGCGGTGAAGTCGTCGAAGTCGCGCGTGAGCACATACGCCTGCATCTCCAACTCTAGCGAACTCTCGGCGAGCCGGGAGAGACGAATCCAGGCGGACGAACTCTCGACGCGCGGATGGTCGCGCAGCATTGCGCCAACCTCGGCGAGCACGCGTTCGAGTTGCTGGCGGCTGGTTTCATAGCGCAAACCGATTTTGCAGAAGACGCGCATTTTGTCGCGTGCGCTGAGGTTTTCGACGTTCGCCGAGGCGAGTGCGCCGTTGGGTACCGAGATGAGTCCGCGCTCATAGGTGCGGATGCGGGTGGAGCGCAGGCCGATGTCTTCCACCGTGCCCACCGTGTCGCCGACGCGGCAGAGATCGCCCACGCGCATGACGCGGTCCGTGAGTACGCTGATTCCGCCAAAGAGATTTTCGATCGTCTTCTGCGCGGCCAGTGCGACGGCGATGCCGCCAATGCCGAGGGTGGCGAGCGCGGCAGAAAGATTGAAGCCCGCAATGTAGAGAATGCTCAGCAGCGCCGCGGTCGCGATGCAGACCTTCAACATGCGATGCAGCAGCAAGGTGAGTGAGAGCGTGCCGCGCTCTTCGGGAGAGGTGAGGCGGCGGCGCAGCCTGCGCGTCCACACGGTGATGAAATCCCAGAGCAGCCATGCCACGGCGAAGAGCAGCGCGGTTCCCAACACCTTGAGGTAGTACTCGCGGAAGAGCAACGGCACGGTGACCATGCGCATGCCGGCGGCGTGGGCGAAGGCGGTTGCGAACAGGAGCACAGGGCCGCGAATGTTGGACCAAATCTCCGACCGCGCGGCGCGGTGGTTGGCGCGGGCCAGCAACCATGCGGGTGCGCGCACCACGGCAACGGCAGCCGTTCCGGCGAGGAGAGCAACCGGGATTAGCAGCACGAAAGCCATCCAGACCCAGAGAGGAATGGAGAGAAAAGTATTGCGTACAAGAATGCGCGGGAGGTGCTGCTCCACTTCATGCGAGCGCACGTCGTTGGCGAGGTCGGCGGTTTTACTGAGCGTGTTCCAACTGATGAGCCAGAGATGTCCGCTGTTGCCGTCAGGCACGCGGACGACGAGCAGCGGAAGCTCCTTGCCGTTGACGGTGAACTCGCCGACGCGCTGATGATCGAGTTCGAGATGCGGATCGTATGCGATGTCGGGATTGTCGGTGATGGCTGCGAGGCGGCCGAGGTAGGCGTGGTCGAGGAGAGCCTTTAAATCCTGCACGACGCGGGCGGAGTCGATGCCGGTTTCCTGGCGGGGAAGCTGGAGATACTCGGCGGCGCGTTCGGTATCGCCTTTTTGCGCGGCCTGCATGAAGCCGGTGAGGGTTCCGCGCGGTGTGGTGCGACCCAGGGGGTCGGCGGCCTTGGCCGCTGTTTGCACGCTGGAAACGCTGTTGGACAGCGCCTTGAGAACCGTCTGAGCCAGCAGCGGAGCGCCGAGCAGACTCGTCAGAAGCAGAAGGCGAAGGCTCGCTTTTACAACTCGCATAGTCTCAGGGTACAACTTCGCGAGGTTTGGAGGCTAGCCACAAAAGCTGGAGAGGATTGACCAATTGGGTAATCGTTGGAAAGGGGAAGGTGACTGAATAGGCAATCGTTGAGGGAGGTTCGGAAGGATTGACTGATTGAACAAGAGGAGACAGGGAACGGATGTACTGGAGGGTTAATCGTTAGGTGGGGGATGGGTGGTGAGTGGATACGAGATCAAGATCAAGATCAAAATCAAGGTCAACTACCCCACCCTAACCGAAAATCCGGTTAGGGTGGGGCACCCTGAAGAGTTTCGAAGTGCGTTACTTTGTCTCCGGCTTCCAGCGGAGGATTGGTTTGCGGGCGGCGGCGGTTTCGTCGAGGCGCGAGAGGCGCGTTGACGAAGGCGCGTTCCTGATCAGGTCGGGCGAGTCGATGGCTTCCTGGGCGATGGACTTCATGGCATCGACGAAGAGGTCCAGCTCTTCGAGCGGCTCGCTCTCGGTTGGCTCGATCATGAGCGCGCCGTGGACGACCATGGGGAAGCTGACGGTGTAGGGATGGAAGCCGTAGTCGATGAGGCGCTTGGCGATGTCTCCGGTCTTGATGCCGAGCTTGGCCTGGAGCTTGTCGCTGAAGACGACCTCGTGCATGGTGGGCGTCGCGTAGGGAAGATCGTAGACGCCTTCGAGCTTCTTGCGCAGATAGTTCGCGTTGAGCACGGCGTCTTCGGTGGTCTGGCGGAGACCGTCAGGGCCGTTGGCCATGATGTAGGCGAGGGCGCGGACGTGCATGCCGAAGTTTCCGAAGAAGGCGCGGACGCGTCCGATGGATTGCGGACGGTCATAGTCGAGGCGCAACTTGCCATCGGCGGACTCGACGACGATGGGCTTGGGCAGGAACGGCTCGAGGTGCGCCTTGCAGGCGACAGGGCCGGAGCCGGGACCGCCTCCACCGTGAGGGGTGGAAAAAGTTTTGTGCAGGTTGAGGTGCATGACGTCCACGCCGAAGTCGCCGGGGCGGGCCTTGGCGACGAGGGCGTTCATGTTGGCTCCGTCCATGTAGAGCAGGCCGCCCTTGCGATGGAGGATCTCGGCGATCTGCGCGATCTGGGCGTCGAAGATTCCGAGGGTGTTGGGATTGGTGAGCATGAGGCCCGCGACATCCTCGTTCATCTGCGCTTCGAGGGCGGCGAGATCGACCATGCCGCTGGGATTGCTGGGCAGGTTTTCGACCTCGTAGCCGACCATGGCGGCGGTGGCGGGATTGGTGCCGTGGGCGGAGTCGGGAATCAAGACCTTTTTGCGCGGGTTGCCCCTGGACTCGAGGTAGGCGCGCATGAGGAGGATTCCGGTGAGTTCGCCGTGCGCTCCGGCGGCGGGCTGGAGGGTGATGGCATCCATGCCGGTGATTTCGATGAGCTGATAGGCGAGGGTGTGCATGATGCGCAGCGCGCCCTGCGAGACGGCCTCGGGCTGATAAGGGTGCGCTCCGGCGATGCCATCGAGGCGGGCGACGACCTCATTGACGCGCGGGTTGTACTTCATGGTGCAGGAGCCGAGAGGATACATGCCGTGATCGACGGCGTAGTTCCAGGTGGAGAGGCGGGTGAAGTGGCGGATGATCTCGATCTCGCTGACCTCGGGGAGGGCGGCGAACTCGGCGCGCAGGGCTGCGCCGAGTTCGGCGGCGGCATCGACGGCGGGCACGTCAAGTTGGCGGAGGCGATAAGCCTTCTTGCCGGGCGAGGAGTGCTCGAAGATGAGTCCTTCGTTCTGCGAGATGTGAGTGGTGACCTTCTTGATGTCGGAGTTGCTCATGCGTTCACCTCGATCGTGGCGGCAGCTTCCTGTGAGAGAGAGGCGAGAAGACTCGATTGCGGGAAGAAAAGCTTGAAGCCTCGCGGCGAGATTTGGGCGGCGCTGGGGTCCTTCGCTACGCTCAGGATGACACTCTCGAAAATTGGCATGGCGGCGCTCAGGATGACACTCTCGAGAATTGCGCTCATCGGTTCACCTCGCTGGCCGCGTTGTCGATAGCGGCTTTGGACGTCAGTTCGGTGGCGCACCAGACGGCGGCGTTGCCGAGTTCGGGATAGAACTTGCGAAGAGGGAAGCCGCCGATGATTTTGTTCTTGGCGGCGAGGCGGTGCGAGATTTCGGTGGAGTCTCCGGCGGTCTGGAGGACGAATTCGTTGAAGCGCGGCGCACCGTCGAAGAGGATTCTGCCTTTGGCTCCGAGAGCCTTGCGGGCGTAGGCGGCCTTGGCAAGATTCTGCTCGGCGAGTTCCTTGATGCCGACGCGTCCGTAGACATCCATGTAGATGTTGACCATGAGGGCGATGAGCGCCTGGTTGGTGCAGATGTTGGAGGTCGCCTTCTCACGGCGGATGTGCTGCTCGCGAGTGGAGAGGGTGAGGACAAAGCCGCGCTTGCCGTTGCGGTCGGTGGTCTGGCCGACGAGGCGTCCGGGAATCTGGCGGATGAACTTTTCGCGGGTGGCGATGACTCCGGCGTAGGGACCGCCGTAGCTGAGAGGGACGCCGAAGGACTGCGCTTCGAGCGAGACGATATCGGCCTCGGCGGGCGGGCGGACGATGCCGAGCGAGAGCGCCTCGGCGATGGAGACGACGAGCAGCGCGCCCTTGGCGTGGACCACATCGGCGATGGCGGCAACGTCTTCGATGGTTCCGAAGAAGTTGGGCGACTGGATGAGCACGCAGGCAGTTTGCGGAGTAATGGCGGCATCGAGAGCGGCGAGGTCGACGCGTCCGTTTTCGGTGAAGCCGATCTCGGTGAGCGGCAGGCCCTGGTATTTGGCGTAGGTGCCGACGACCTCGCGATACTCCGGGTGTGTGCTGCGGGCGAGGATGGCCGAGCTGCGCCCAGTGAGGCGGATGGCCATCATAACGGCCTCGGCCGCGCCGGTGGAGCCGTCATACATGGAGGCGTTGGCGACCTCCATGCCGGTGAGTTCGCAGATCATGGTCTGGAACTCGAAGATGGCCTGCAGGGTTCCCTGCGCGATCTCCGGCTGATAGGGCGTGTAGGCGGTGAACCATTCGCCGCGGGAGATGAGCGAATCGATCACGAGCGGGCGGTAGTGGTTGTAGGCTCCGGCGCCGAGGAGGATGTCATATCCGGTGGCGTTCTCATTGGAGCGGGCGCGGAACCAGTCGACGATTTCGCTCTCGGCCATCTGCGCGGGAATGCACAGGTCACGCTCGAGGCGGAACTGGGCGGGGATGGGCGCGAAGAGTTCGTCGATGGAGGTAACGCCGATGGCGCTCAGCATCTGCTGGCGCTCGGCGGGAGACTTGGGAAGATAACGCATGATGAACTTTCCTGTGTGAAGGACGGCGCGGTTGGCAGCCGTCAGATTAAGTGAGCTGGGGTTGGTGGCCGAAGTGCCTGTGAGCCGCAGAGGAGATTTGGGCGGTGCAGGGGTTCCTCGCTACGCTCGGAATGACACCTCAAAACAACACCTCAAAACGAAACCTCAAAACAACGGTTCAAGACAACAGGTCAAGACAATGGCTCAAAACAACACCCCTAAAACGAAAACCAGGAATGACACGCCAAGCCGCCGCGAAAGGAGCATCGGCAAGCGCTCAACCCCAAGCGCTGGCGCAAGACTACTGCTCCTCAGCGATGAACTTTTCGTAGTCGGCGACGGAGAGAAGAGCACTTGCCTCGGCGGGGTTGGTGAGGGTGATCTTCACCATCCAGGCGGAGTGGGGTTCGCTGTTGACCTTCTCGGGCGCGGTTGCCAGCTCCTCGTTGATGGCCGTGACGGTTCCGGAGACGGGAGCGTAGAGATCGCTGACGGCCTTGACGGACTCGACGGTGCCGAAGGTTTTTCCGGCGGTGAGTTCAGCGCCGATCTTGGGCAGTTCGACGAAGACGATGTCGCCGAGAGAGTTCTGCGCGTGGTCCGTGATGCCGATGGTTCCGGTTGAGCCATCGATGGCGAGCCATTCGTGCTCTTTGGTGTATTTGTAATCCGGCGGATAGGCCATTTTGATCTCCAGAAGATTGATTACGCGCCGAGGGTTCCGGCGATCGCTCGGTGATACTGGGTGAACCTTGAAATTGTATTCCAAAGAGCAAGAGCAAGAGCAAGAGCAACAGCAAGAGCAACAGCAACAGCAAGAGCAACAGCAAGAGCAACAGCAAGAGCAACAGCAACAGCAAGAGCAACAGCAAGAGCAACAGCAACAGCAAGAGCAAGAGCAAGAGCAAGAGCAAGAGCAAGAGCAAGAGCAAGAGCAAGAGCAAGAGCAAGAGCAAGAGCAAGATCAACAGACCCACATCTGCCAAAAGATGGCAGATATGGGGCACCAAACCTAAACCCAAACCTAAACCTAAACCTAAACCTAAACCCGCACCAAACCTGAGGCTAGGTCTTAGCTGGCCTGGGGCGCTTGTAGAAGGGCGTGGGGACTACTTTGCACTTTACGATCTGGCTGCGGACTTCGACGCCCAGCTCCGTGCCTTCCGCAGAGTGGGCGAGAGGGACGTAGGCGAGGGCGATGTTCTTCTTGAGAAAGGGCGCGGGCGAGCCGCTGGTGACCTGGCCGATGGGCTGGCCGTGCGCGTCAAGTACGCGGTAACCGTCGCGGGGGATGCCGCGCTCGATGGCCTCAAGGCCGACGAGGATTCTGGTGAGGCCGCTCTCTTTCTGCTGCATCAGCGCGGTGTGTCCGATGAACTCTCCCTTTTCCAGTTTGACGAAGCGGTCGAGACGGGCCTCCCAGGGGGTGATGGCGTCGGAGATTTCGTGTCCGTAGAGGGAGAGCGCGCCTTCGAGGCGGAGCGTGTTGCGCGCACCGAGGCCGCAGGGCAGGATGCCGAACTCCTCTCCGGCGGCGAGAAGTTCATTCCAGACGCGCTGGCTGGTGGCTTCGTCGCTGGGGATGTAGATTTCGAAGCCGTCCTCGGCGGTGTATCCGGTGCGGGCGATGAGAGTGTTGGGTAATCCGCAGACGGTGCCGTGGGTGAACCAGTAGAACTTGACCTGGGTGAGATCGGCGTCGGTGAGCTTTTGCAGGGTGCGCCATCCGTTGGGGCCCTGGATGGCGATCTGGGTGTACTGGTCGCTGAGATTTTCAACCGTGCAGTCGAAGGATTTGGCGGCGTCTCGTATCCAGGCGAAGTCCTTCTCGCGGGTTCCGGCATTGATGACGATGAGGTAGTCGGCGTCGCCGAGGCGGTGGACGATGATGTCATCGACAAAAGTTGCGTTGGGATAAAGGAGGGCGGAGTACTGGGCCTGTCCGATGGCGAGGCGCGAGGCGTCATTGAAGGTCATGTGCTGGACGGCCTGGAGCGACTGGGGACCGTGGACGCGGATGTCTCCCATGTGGCTGACGTCGAAGAGTCCGACGGAGGCGCGGACGATCATGTGCTCGGCGATGAGGCCGCCGGAGGGACGGGAGGGGTTCGCAGGGTATTCGACGGGCATGTCCCAGCCGTTAAAGTCGACCATGCGGGCGCCGAGAAGGCGATGCGCGGAGTTAAGGGCAGTCTTGCGGACAACGGGAGCTTCGACGTTCGACGACACGGCGGGAACCTCGTGGAAAAAGGGGAATCAAACGGCCACAGGAGGGCCACGGGAACCCTAAAAGTTACCACGGGGGAAGCGGCGCAGGCAACGCCCGGCGGGCGCTGCGAAAAGAGACAGTTGCATGGATGGCGGATGCGCGATAGAGTGCGCCCATGGCCCTGAGATTCCGATGCACGGTTTGCGACAAGGTGGAAGAGAAGTGCGAGTGCGAGAGGTATTGCTACATCTGCCAGGGCGAACACGACATCCGGTTGGTGGACGATGGCTGCTACTACTGCCTTGAGTGCCGCGAGGCGTGCGATTACCTGCCGGAGCGCAAGGACGTTCAGTTCGAGAGCTGACAAATCCTGCCAAGAATGGGTTCCGGGAAAAATCAGGAACAACAGCAAATTCAAGTTTATTCAGGGATGGAAGGCGTTGCTTCCCAGGTTATCTCCCAAAAACTGGGCGCGAAGCTGGGGCACCCGGCATTTTTCTGCGCGGAAATTAATTAGAAGTTGAAGCTGAGGCCGGCGCGAATGACGCGGGTTCCCTGGACGAGGTAGACGGTGGTTCCGTCGGCGCTGAGGACGGGGCGATATCCCTGGGCGAGCAGGTTGCGCACGTCGACGAGCGCTTCGAGGCCGCTGGGGAACATGTGCATGGTGGGGATGGGCTGGCGGATGAAGAAGCTCAGGTAGGGATCGGTCTGCCCGGCGGAGGCGTTGAACATATCGACCGGGGTGAGGGCGCTGCCGTTGAGCCACCGGTAGCTGGCGATGACCCGGGTCTTGGTTGCGGGCGCGGTTCCGGAGAGCTTGGCGGCGGCGGAGTGACGCTTGGCGGTGACGAGCGAGGTCGAGGTCTGGCTGACTTCGAGGAGGCTCTCAGGGGCGGTCAGAACGCCGCCGTAGGCGTAGTCGAGGGTCGCGTCGAGTCCGTGGGCGACGGGGCGGGAGTAGACGGCCCGGACTCCCTGGGTGTGCAGGTTGCCGCCGTTGTAGGTGAAGATTCCGGAGTAGGGGTCGCCGATGAGGGCGTTGGTGTCAGAGGTTAAGGTGGCTCCGGTGCCGGTGAGGGCGGCGTTGTGAATGGTGTCAGAAAAGAGCGCGAGCTGAACCTTGTTGGATCCGAGGCGCTGGGAGAGTGAGATTTCATGGTGGGCGTCACGCTCGATGCGCTGGCCCATGGGGGTGACGGTGACGCGCGGATTGCTCTCGCTGAGGTCGGCTGGAGCAGAGTCAAAGCCCTTGGCGGCACGCAGGCTGGGGGCGCTGGTGGCGTAACGGTATTGCAGGATCGTGTTCTTGTCGGGGTGGGCGCTGAGAGTGGTGAAGGGGCGGAAGCTGGTAGCGCGCTCACGGAACTGAACCATCTGGGTTTCTTCGCCGTAGTCGAGCTCGAGATACTCGCCGAAGGTCATGGAGTTGGCGACGGATAGCGCGAGGGCCTGGATGGCGGGCTGATCGGGATTGAGCGAAGCGAAGTGTTTGGCGGAGATGGCAATCTCAGGAAAAGAGCCGTCGGGCATCTCACGCGAGTAAGCGGCGCGGAGGACAGCGTTGGGATTGGTGGAGTTGCTGGCGAGTCCGCCGTTGAGCGACCACTTGGCGGGAATTGCGCTGCGCTTGCCGAAAATGGACTGCTCGACCTGGAAGTTGGTGCTGGAAGCGTTGAGGGCATCGCCGTCACTGCTGGAGATGAACGAGACACGGGCCTTGAGCCGGCCATCACCTTCTTCGTCACCCCTCTGCACGACGACGAGCGGCTTGTCATCGGCGAGGCGGAGGATGGGACGGTTGGCCATGGAGCGCAGCGCCCATCGCCAGTCGTCATCGCTTTCTGCGGTGGGCTTGTGGCGGGGAACGAGCTGGATGGCCTCAAAGAGAGTGTTGAGGGTGAGATTGAGAAGAATGTTGGCGCCGGACTGGAGGCGGATACTCTCGCGGATGGTGGGCAGGAAGCTGGGCGCGGTGACCTTGATGGTGTAGAAGCCGGGGAGCAGTCCTGCGATGGAGAATGTGCCGCGGGTATCGGTGAGGACGGTTTGGGTGCGGGCGGCGGAGTTTGCCAGAACCTCGACGACGGCGCCCATCTGGGGCACGCCAGCGGTGTCGCGGACGGTTCCGTTGATGACGCCGGGATTGACGGCGGCGGAGGCGCCAAGGCACCAAAGGAGTGCTATCGCCAGAATCCCATGCTTATGCGTCATGCGACCTCCCTGCAGAGAACGAACTCCAAGCGCGAACGGCGCTTACGCGAAAGGTATGCGGCAAAGTGCCGCGCGACGGGTGAGGCGAAAGAGCGGCCTTACGGATGACGCCGGCGAGCGGGATGGTTACTTACTTCACCCGCTGGGTCGCAAGCCATTTTGCTTGCGACATGATTCGCCGATTTACTCGCCTCGTTACTTGCCTCGTTACTCGCCACCCACACACCACGTCGGCAATAGAAATTCTACTCTATTCGACCTGAAAACGGGCCGAAGGATTGATCGACTGCTTGGTCACGTCGTCATTCACGGTGATCTTGAGACTGTACAGACCGGGGTCGAGGTTGGCAAGCGGCATGGACTTTTCGATGGTGATCTGGTCTCCGGTGTTGCCGTAGACGTTGGAAGATTCGTCGGCGTGCAGCACGGACTTGTTGGTCTGGATGTTGACGATGTCGTAGCTGATGCTGCCGCGGGTTTTCCGGGTCTGCTGATCCTGTTGCAGGTTATAGACCTGAAGGTAGATGTTGAGGCGCTGCGCGCGCTTGAAGCTGGCGGGCTTGCCGTCCGCGGCATCGACGCGGGGGCGGACCTTGGTGTCACCAATGATGAAGCTGCCGGAGCCGATGGTTTTGGCCGGGACGCGCTCCATGATGTCGGCGAGGATGAGGGATGAGGCAGAGAGCTTCTCCTCGTCGAACTCAGGGACGCGGATGGAACGGACGAGGGTTCCGACGCGGTCGCCGTTGACGTCCTTTACGGCGACGTCGATTTTGTACATTCCGGGCTTAAGGGGCACGGCCTTCCAGTAGATCTGCGAGGTGAGCAGCGCTTTCTCAAGTAGATCGTTGGGTTCGTCGACGCCGACGGTGTCCTCAAAGGTAGCGGCGACGCGCCCGGAGAGGGTGGAGATGCGGCCAAATATATTGATGGCGGCGCGCTGGATTCCTTCCTTCTGGAGGAAGGTCATGTCCTTGGTTTTTACCTGGATGGTGATGGGAACGAGGACGGTGTCGGAGGTGACCTTCACGAAATCCGTACGGAGGTCAAAGGGCATGAGGTTGTAACGGATCTTGGTATTGACCTTCTCCTCTAGATCCTTGAACTTGATGGGCGGAGGAGAGGTGAGCTTGGCGTAGCGCTCGATGGCGTCAAACTGTTTGTTGCCGTTATTCATCCCGGCCTGGTCGGTCCCGCCGGGAATACCCATCATGCGGTCGGCGCGATTGCCCTTGCCCATCTGCTCGCTGAGAGTGGCTCCGCCGCCGGGAGTGTGGAGCAGGGCATCCTTCTCATTGGGATCAGTGGAGATGTGGTAGTCGTTGCACTGGCAGGTGTCGACGAATTCAATGATGACTTCATTCCCGATGCCCTCGAGATAGCGGTAACGCCAGCGCTCGAAGGGGAAGGTGGAAGTTGAGCCGCCGCCTTCGCTGTTTTCCCGCTGGTAGTTTCCTCCCGAGGGATGGGACTCGATCTCGTCGGCTGGACCCCAGACGACGTAGATGCGGCCGCGGTCGGTTTTCCAGCCGGGGATGCCGGCGGCAAAGTGCTCATTGGCGTACTGGATGCGGCGGTAGTGCTCTTCGCGGAATTCGTTCTCCTCGGTGTCAGGAGTGGGATCGCGGCGGAGCCAGAATTGCTCGATGAACTGATCGCGCTCCTCATCGGTTCCGAGGAGTTTGAAGGCCTGCTCTTCTTCGGGAGTAATGATGTAGCGGACATCCTGGTCGAGCCAGTTCTGGTAGGTCTTACCGACCTCGCGCTTGTAATTTCTGAGGCGTTCCTTGCGCTCTTCGGGGGTGAGCTCCTTGAGTTCAGGAGGGGCTTCCTTCTTGGACTTCTTGAGATCCTTAAGCGAGGTTCCCTCATCCTTTTCGGGGGTGGAATTCTGGGCGAAAAGGGGGGAAGCCAGCAGAGCGGCAGCCACGAACACTAAGGAAAAATGACGTACGGGTAAAAACCGCATGGACAGTCTCGCTCCTGGGAACTCTTTGGGGCTGGACAGATTGTAAGTATTCGCGAGAGTCAAGGCAAGACGCGAGGCCGGAGGGGGAAGCGGCTGAGAGTGGAGAAGAAGATGATGGCAAGCGGGAATATGAGGCTCCGGGAAGCGGAAGTGCTTTGCCAGGATAGAGATGGCTTGGACGGTTTACAATCAGAGGCGGGATTCGACGGCGGACGACGCCGGAGCCATGGGAGCGCGCCGCAAGAGCTGAAGAGAGTTCCGGCGGCGGCTGATTGGCGCCAGGCAAGGCCGCGCGATAGCCGCCACGATGGCGGACGCCGGCGGAAAGTGGAATACGGGTTCTGGAGTTGGAACTTTCGACGGACCGTGCTCGTATGAACATGCAGGCGCGAGCAACGGAACCGAAGCGGCTTGCGACCGACGAACGGCACACGATCTGTCTCCCGTTGAAACCGGGCATGAACGAGGACTGATGAAAACCTGGAAAAAAGTTTCGCTTGCACTTGGCGGCGTGGTTCTGGTGGCGGGAATTATCTTGTTCAGCATCCAGCAGAGCCGTAAAGGCGTGGTTGAGGTGCAGACCGGCAAGGTGTCGCGCCAGGATCTGACATCGCAGGTCACGGCATCGGGCGAGATACGTCCCAAGACCTTCGTAAACGTGGGCGCCAACGCATTCGGCAAGATCATAAAGCTGTATGTCAAAGAGGGCGACCATGTGACGAAGGGGCAGATGCTGGCACAGTTGGAAAACGTGCAGTCCGCCGCCGACGTGAACGCAACCCAGGCATCGCTTACGGCGGCGGAAGCCGACTACACGGCCGGGGTTGAGACGCTGAACACCAATATTGCCGACCTGGACCGCGCCAAGGCCGACCTGGAGCAGAAACTCTACGACTGGCACAGGGCGGAAGGGCTGTACAAGGACCAGTTGATTGCGAAGAAGGACTACGACGCGGCGAAGAACGCCTACGAAGCAGCCGTCTCGGGATTGGCGCAGGGGAAGACGAGGATTGCGCAATCCAAGGCCGCCGCGGAGGCGTACAAGCGCCGCATCGCCGTGCAGAAGGCGAACCTGGTTCACAACACCGACGTGCTGAGCAAGACGGAGTACCGCGCGCCGTTTGACGGCGTGGTGACGAACCTTCCGGTGCGCGAGGGCGAAACGGTGGTGGTCGGCATCCAGAACTCGCCGGGTTCGACGCTGATGACACTGGCGGACACCTCGGTGATTACCGCCGAAGTGAAGGTTGACGAGACCGACATTGTGAACGTAAAGCTGGGACAGACGGCGGAAGTGAGCATTGACGCCATCCCGAAGAAGAAATTCAAGGGCACGGTGACCGAGATTGGCAACAACGCGCTGCTGCGCTCGACCGGGGTTGCGACCTCGCAATCGACGGGCAGCACGCAGGAAGCGAAGGACTTCAAAGTAGTGGTCACGCTGCAGGAGGTTCCGGAGAACCTGCGGCCGGGCTTGTCGTCGACGGCGAAGATCACCACGGCGGTGAAGAACGGAGTGCTGTCCATTCCGATTCAGGCGCTGACGATCCGGCAGAAGGGCGATCTTGTTCCGAAGAAAAAGAACAAGGACAAGAACGCAGTGCAGGCGGCGGAGAAGCCGGAAGAACTGAAGGCAGCCAAGGAAGAAGTACAGGGCGTGTTCGTAATCCGCGCGGGTAAAGCGCAGTTTGTTCCTGTACAGACCGGCATTACGGGGACCACGGATATCGAAGTGGTGGACGGACTGAAGGAAGGCGACGAGATTGTGACCGGAAGCTACAAGGTGCTGCGGACGATGAAGCCGGACACGACGGTAAAGATCGATAACACGACTCCGAAGAAGGAAGACGAGAAGTCGTAGGCGAAGAGATTGAGAGTTTTGAAGCTGCAAGGTTGAAGAGCGCAGGCAAGGAATCAGCGTCTGCGAGTAGGAAGGCAGATGTGGGGCGCGGCTTCACGCAACTCCAGGGAGAATACCAGGAATGGCAACACAAATCGCAGGGATGGGCCAGGAACTGAAAGCGCCGCCGCCGGAGTGCGTCATCTGCACGCAGGACCTGTGGAAGACCTACGACATGGGCAGCGAGCAGCAGGTGAACGCGCTGTGCGGAGTGGATATCTCGATCCGGCGCAATGAGTACGTTGCGATCATGGGGCCGTCGGGCTCGGGGAAATCGACGCTGATGAACCTGATCGGCTGCCTGGATACTCCGACGAAGGGTATTTACTGGCTGAACGGGCACCTGGTGAGCGAGCTGGACGACGACGAACTGGCGCGCATCCGCAACAAGGAGATCGGCTTCGTCTTCCAGACATTCAACCTGCTGGCACGGGCTTCGGCGCTGCACAACGTGGAACTGCCGCTGATCTACGCAGGCGTCTCGTCAGACGAACGGCTGGAGCGGGCACGGCAGACGCTGATCAGCGTAGGCATGGGCGAGCGCATGAATCACAAGCCGAACGAACTCTCCGGCGGACAGCGGCAGCGCGTGGCCATCGCGCGGGCGCTGGTGAACCGGCCCTCGATCATTCTTGCCGACGAGCCAACGGGAAATCTGGACTCGAAGACGGGCAACGAGATCATGGCGCTCTTCGATGAGCTGCAGGCGAAGGGAAATACGATTGTGCTGGTGACGCACGAGCACGATATCGCCGAGTTCGCGCATCGCGTGATTCATATTCGCGACGGAAAAGTTGCGGGAGATGAGAAGACGGCGAGGGCGAAGGCGTAAGGCCAGGTTTCAAAGTTTCGAAGGTTTCAAGGTTTCAAAGTTAAATCGTGTGGTGGAGTGCCCTCGGCGCAGCGCTGGGGGCATTTTTTGTCGGAGCGACAAACGTTGGGGCTGGGAGCTTGATTTTGTTTTTGGGTTGAACCTTGAAACTTTGAAACCTGTGCAACCTTGAAACCTGGCCTTTGGTGTTAGGCTTGCTGCGATGAATCTGTTTTCCAACCCGATTGATGAAGCGAGTGACCGGACACGTCCACTGGCGGAGCGGATGCGTCCGCGCGACCTGGATGAGTTTGTGGGGCAGGAGCATATTCTGGCTCCGGGCAAGGCGTTGCGGGTTCAGATTGAGCATGACGACATTGGCTCGATTCTGTTCTGGGGACCGCCAGGGGTAGGGAAGACGACGCTGGCGAAGATTATTGCGCGGCGGACGAAGGCGGAGTTCGTCGAGTTTTCCGCGGTGATGGCGGGAATCAAAGAGATCAAGCAGGTAATGGTGGAGGCCGAGCGGGCGCGGCAATATGGCACGCGGACGATTGTCTTCATCGACGAGATTCACCGCTTCAACCGGGCGCAGCAGGATGCGTTTCTGCCCCACGTGGAGCGGGGAAACATACGGCTGATCGGGGCGACGACGGAGAATCCTTCGTTCGAGGTGAACTCGGCGCTGCTGTCGCGGTCGAGGGTGTACACGCTGAATCCGCTGACGGAGGAGCAGATTGTTGCGCTGCTGGAGCGCGCGCTGGCGGACGAAGAGCGCGGTCTTGGCGGGCTGAAGCTGACGGCGAAGCCGGAAGCGCTGGCGCGGATTGCGGCGTACTCGAGCGGGGACGCACGCTCGGGATACAACGTGCTGGAGATTGCAGCGACGCTGGCGGTGGAAGCCGATGCGCCGGCGGGGCTGGTCATCACCCAGGCGCAGGTGGAAGACGCGCTGCAGAGGCGCGTGCTGCGCTATGACAAGGCAGGGGAAGAGCATTACAACCTGATTTCGGCGCTGCATAAGTCGGTGCGCAACAGCGATCCGGATGCGACGCTGTACTGGCTGGTGCGGATGCTGGAGAGCGGTGAAGATCCGATGTACCTGGCGAGGCGGATTGTGAGGATGGCGGTGGAAGATATTTCGCTGGCCGATCCTCATGCGCTGGAGATTTGCATTGCGGCGCGCGACGCGCTGGACTTTATGGGGCTGCCGGAGGGTGGGCTGGCGCTGGCGCACGCGGCGGTGTATCTGGCCATTGCTCCGAAGTCGAATGCGCTGTACATGGCCTATGGCGCGGTGAAGCGCGATGTGGAGGAGACTGCGGCGGACCCGGTGCCTTTGCACTTGAGGAACGCTCCGACGCGGCTGATGAAAGAGCTGGGGTACGGCGAGGGATATAAGTACGCGCATGATTTTGAGGAGAAAGTTACGGACATGGAGTGCTTGCCGGAGAATCTGAAGGGCAGGCAGTGGTACTACCCGACGGAAGAGGGCGTGGAGAAGAGGATTCGCGAACGGCTGGCGGCGCTGAAGGCGACGAAGCAGAAGATGCGGGAGTAGGTGAGCTGGGATGAGGCTGACACGAATCTTGCGGTTGGTTGTGGCGCTGCTGGTGGTGGCCGCTGGAATCGGCTTCTGGTTGCGCCCGGTGAGCTACTTCAACCGCTTTGTGTACGCGCGGAGCTGGCTGCAAGGGGCGGAGAGCCACGAGGTTGCGGTGGCGGGTTACCGCATCCACTACAACGTGCTGGGACCGGCGAGTGGAACAGCGGTGGTGCTGGTGCATGGATTGGGCGGGCGGGCCGAGGACTGGCAGAATCTTGCGCCGTATTTTGCCAAGGCCGGATTCCGAGTGTACATGCCGGACCTGCCGGGCTTTGGTCGCAGCGAGCAGCCAACGGATTTTTCTTATTCGGTGCGGGACCAGGCGGGGGTGGTGGTTGGGTTCCTGGACGCGATGGGGCTGAAGCAGGTTGACCTTGGCGGCTGGTCGATGGGGGGATGGATCGCGCAGCGCGTCGCCATAGGCCACGGGGAGCGGGTGCGGCGGCTGATCCTGATTGACAGCGCGGGGCTGGCCGAAGCGCCGGAATGGGATACACGGCTGTTTACGCCGACGACGCCCGCGGAACTGGACCGGCTGGATGCGCTGCTGATGCCGAATCCTCCGGTGGTGCCGGGGTTCATCGCGCGCGATATTGTGCGCATCTCGAAGCAGAACGCGTGGGTGATCCAGCGGGCGGTGGCTACGATGCTGACAGGGCACGACACAACAGACAGCGCGCTGCCGAAGCTGAAGATGAAGGTGCTGGTCGTCTGGGGCACGGAAGACCAGGTATTTCCGCTGCGGCTGGGGGAACGGATGCAGCGCCTGATTCCGCAGGCGAGGCTGGAACGCATGGTGGATTGTGGCCATCTGGCTCCGGAGCAGTGCGCGGATAAGATGGGGCCGAAGCTGGTGGGATTTGTGATGGAGTGAAGTCTTCCTGATCGGGACTTGGATGGTTGAGAAGACTCTGAGATGGCGCTGGATAATTGAGCGTTGCTGGGGTCCTTCACTTCGTTCAGGATGACACCCTAAAAAAACAGAAGCAAAATCAAGTCCAGAAGCAAAATCAAGTCCAGAACCAAAATCAGAACAAAACTTCACCTGCCCCTTTGCCGCTGCGCCTCGTAGAGGAGGATGCTGGCGGCGATGGCGGCGTTGAGGCTTTCCACTTTGGGGGAGTGGGGGATGAGGATGGCTTCGTCGGCGCGGTCGAGGAGGGCGCGCGGGACTCCCTGGCCTTCACTGCCGATGAAGATGGCGGTGGGGAGAGTGAGGTCGATTTCGTGGACAGGGCGGCCCTGGTGGCTGGAAGTGACGGCCAGGCGGAGGCCGTGCTCCTCGATGGCAGAGAGGGCCTGGGCGGTGGAGAGTTTGACGCAGGGGAGGCGAAAGACCGATCCGGCGGAGGCACGGGCGACCTTGGGATTGGCGGAGGAGACGGTTCCGTCGGTGGCGAGGACGCCGCTGGCGCCGAAGGCCTCCGCGCTGCGGAGGATGGTTCCGAGGTTGCCGGGGTCCTGCAATCCGGCGCAGCCAAGGATGAGCGGAGCGTTGATTGCTGGGGCGGCGGAGAGGAAGAGATCGTCGAGCGTGGCGGCGAGGGGATAGACGAGGGCGGCGACGCCCTGCGGGGTTTCCGTGGCGACGGCGGAGAGGAAAATGTCGTCGGGCAGGAGGACGGTCATGGTGGCATGGCTGATCTGCGGGAGCAGGCGATTGGCGCGCTCGCGGCCAGATTCGGAGAAAAAGACGGCGCGCAGGCGGATGCCGCTGCGGATGGCTTCCTCGACGAGTTTGACGCCCTCGATGGCGACGGAGAGGTCCTCGCAGGGGATGGCCTGGGAGAAGGCCCGGCGGAGATCCTTGACGAGCGCGTTCTGGCGGCTGGCGATGGGGCGGAGGCGCTCGTGCGGCGGATTGGGAGAGGCCAGGGACATGTTCCTCCGGTATGAGGGGATGATGCGTTGTAGAATGCTGGAGTACCAGCATGGACATGATAACTCCCGAAGTTCACAGGGCGAACATAAGTCGCCGAAGAGAGGGAGTTCTGAGTTAATCTTGTCCGGCAATTTCAACTTGTGCTAAGGTTCGCGGATTTTGAGCCTGGAAGACGAGGTAGAACGGGTGCGCCCGGAGATCATCAAAGTAAACGCAGTTGAGCCTGAGCCGTCGCTGGTGAACTACGTGGCGGACAGGATTCGCCAAGGCAGTGTGGTCGGCATGCCGACCGACACGTTTTATGGCCTGGCGGTGGACCCTTACAATCTGCACGCGGTTGAGCGCGTGTACGAGATTAAAGAACGCGGACGCCATAAGCCGCTCTCGCTGCTGATCGAAAGTGTGGAGCAGGCTGAGGAACTGGCACACGAATTGCCGGACGAGTTCTTTCTGCTGGCGGACAAGTTCTGGCCGGGTCCGCTGACGATTATTGTGCGTGCGGCCCCGCGGCTGCCGCTGAAGGTTACGGCGAACTCGGGCAATATTGCGGTCCGCATGCCGGACTCGGCGGTTGCGCTGGCGGTAGTACGGGCGCTGAAGTGCCCGATCACGGCGACCTCGGCAAACCTTGCGGGAGCACTGGAATCGACGACGGCGGCGGGCGTGGTGGAACAGTTGGGCGAGCGCGTGCAGGTGGTTCTGGACGGCGGCACGACGCCGCGCACGGTGCCGAGCACGATCATCAATTTGACGGAAGATGGAAGATGGTCAATGCAGCGCGAGGGAGCGATTGCGCTGGCTGAGATCGAGGACCTGCTGGGCGATCAATGAGCGCTGGTTCGCGGCGGGGATGGCTGAGGCCAGGCAGGATTGCCGCCGCGGCGCTGGCCGCCTACGCCTGCTACTTCGCCTGGACGTGCGAGCGGATTGTGGCGCAGTCCGGGCGTGACGAGGCTCGGGCGGCGGACGTGATCGTGGTGTTTGGCGCGGCGGAATACTTCGGCAAGCCTTCGCCGGTGTACCGGGCGCGGCTGGACCACGCCTTCGATCTCTACGAGCGCAGACTGGCCCCGGTGGTGATTACCACGGGGGGCAGCGGGGGCGAGCGGAGCTTTACCGAAGGCTCGGTGGGGCGCGATTACCTGACGGAGCGGGGCATCGGCGACGGACACCTGATCGCCGAGACGCAGAGCGACAACAGCGCGGAGAGCGCCGAGCGCATCGGGACGATCATGGACGCGAACAATATGCGCTCGTGCATCGCGGTGAGCGATCCGTATCACGTTTTCCGAATCAAGCAGTTGCTGGAGGCGCAGGGGCGGGTGGTGTATGCATCGCCACGCAAGCCGGAGATTGCTCCAGGGATGTGGTCGCGCGCGCTGAACGTGGGGCGAGAGGCGCTGAGCTACACGTTGTGGCGGATGCATGTCTTCCGGCGGTAGGGGCTCTGCATACACCGCAACGTGACGGGCATCACTGAGAGGAGCCGGGGACGGCTTCTAGGATCAAAGACATCAACCACGGAGGTCAGGAATGGCGCATCAACCGGGGACAGCAGCTCCCCAGACAGGTATTTACTGGTGCAGCGTATGCAAGCTGCCAGTGCAGTTCAAGGCAGGCGAGACGCTGCCCACATGCAAGAATCTTTGCGGCAGAGGGAAGTGGGAGTTTGTGAGAGCAGAGAAGTAAGAGAGAGTTCGATCAGGATTGCAGAGCCGGAGCCGGGTGCTCCGGCTTTTTGCTGTTTGCGAGGAACGAAAGACGGGATTGCGGGCAGAGAAGCCTCTGAGGATGCGCGGGATATTTGAGCGGCGCTGGGGTTCCTCGCTGCGCTCGGAAAGACACCGCTAAACATAAGCACTGCGCGTGGAAAGACACCTCGAAGCGCGGCGACAAATCTGAGAAAGAGCCTAATTCCAGCGCTGGGCGAAGAGGACGGCGATGGCGAGGGCGGCGGCGAAGGCGGTGCTGGTGAAGTTGACTCCGTTGTTGCCGAGGCGGCCGGGGCGTTCGAGTGTGGCTCCGAGCAGGCTGTCGAGGATGGTTCCGAAGAATGCGGCGGCGAAGGCGGTCCAGAAATAGCTGGCGGCAAGGAGACCAGACCACTCGCAGGCGGCGCAGGTGATGAGAATGGCGCAGAGAGAGAAGAAGGTTCCGGCCGCGGTGACGCCGCCATCCTGGCCGGGGGTGGCTGGGGTCCAGGTGGTGATGAGGCGGGGGCGGCCTCCGAAGGCCTGGCCGAGTTCGCTGCTGACGGTGTCTCCGGCGGCTTCGGCGAGGGCGGCGGAAGCTCCGGCGAGCAGGATGTAGCGGGCGTGGCTGGCGAAGACGAGCGGGGCGGCGCAGATGGCGGCTACGCCGACGTTGGCAAGGATCTGGAGCGGGCCGCGTCCGTGGCGGCGCTCGGCGGTGCCGAGACGCTCCTTTTTGCGGCGTCCGATTCGGGTGGTGAGGTAGGTGAGCAGAAAGACCACCATCACGGGGAAGAGGCCGGAGGGTCCGGCGGCGAGGCAGAGGACGATGGTGAGAAGGACTCCGGTGAAAGCGGCACTGGCGGTGACGGCGCGGACTCCCCAGGCGCAGAAAGCGAAGGCCACGGAGAGGCCAATGGCGGGGAGCAGCAGAGGGATGGCCGAAAGCCAACTCGGAGAGAGAATCATGCCCAATTCATCGTACTCCGAAATTGCCCGCGGCGGGCGGCCTGTGGAGGCGCGGAGGCAGCGGAGTGCTGAGGAGCGCACGGCGGAGCGGAAGGCGAGGCGGGGGATGTGAGGGGCGCGGCGATATCCGGCCTTGCGCGAGAGAGATGGGATTGGCTTGGATGCACCTGCATCCTTTACAATGGTCGCACCCGAACAGAGCAGATGACCGAGGGCGGAGTGCGAATGAAAGTCATGTGGAAAGCCGCGTGTGCGGCCGTCCTTTTAACAGCGGCACTTACGATTGAAATTGGCTGCGGCGACACCTATCGCCCGATTGCAACTCCCCTGCCCACTCCTCCGGGCCAGAGCGCGCAGCCTTCGGGCGCGGAGACGGACGTGGTTCTGAGCCAGTGTCCAAGCGGCGTGGCCTGCACCAGCGTTGGCAGCCAGCTCACGGCGATCAACGTGAGCGGTGACACGAACATGGGCAACCACACGCTGGCCAACGTGGTTGGCAACGTGACCGGGGGCAGCATTGTGGCCGGCACCACCTCGAGCCCGATGGCGTTCGACGGCAGCCGCAGCACGGTATTTACGGCAAACACAGCGACCGATTCGGTAACGCAATCGTCGATCAACGCCTCGACGGCGGGATTTTCCGCCACGACGACTACCATCTCGCTGCCGTTGGGATCGGCGCCGATCGGCATCAGCTTTGAGTACAGCGGCACCTACACCCAGGATTACGTGGTGAACTCGGGGATCAATACGACGAACTGTCCAGGCACCGGTTCGCTGGGAGTGATTACGCAGGCCGCTACGGCCGTACTGAAAACCTCGATCTGCGTGGGCACGGATCCGGTGTTCGCCTGGATTTACTGGGACCAGACCAAGATTTTTGTAGTGGATCAGAGCGAGAGCATGTTGTACGTGGTGAGCGCCAGCCAGTACAAGCTGACGAACAAGATTGCGCTTGGCGCCGGTAGAGCTCCGATCAAAATCTCGCAGAGCAGCAGCGGCCAGTATCTTTACGTTCTGAACAGCGGCACCGGAACCATCTCGATCATCGATGGACAGGCGGAGCAACTTGTTGGAGAGGTGAGTCCGCAGGCAAACAATGCGTGCGGCGCGATCTGCGACTCTCCGCTGGTGGATATTGCGCAAGGTCAGAATTACAGCGACAAATCGACGAACACCCAGCTTGACCATGTCTGGGTGCTGCACGCCAATGGCACGGTGAGCGTGTGGGATGGGACGAGCGTGGCAGTTTCCAATACGCTGACGTGGATGACATCACTTTCGACGGGCGCGACGCCGACGAACCTGGCGCTGATGCGCGATGGAACGATGGCGTACGTTGGACTTGGCGGCACGGACCAGATCGTTGCAATCGACACCACCAAGATTGCCAAGAACGGAGCGATTACGACGAACGCTACGACGGCGGTCAAGGTGGGCGTACACCGCGCGTTCTCCCCGAGCGGCAACGTGATGACGGACGACAGCGGCACGGTGTTCCAGGTGGGGGAAAACACGACGCCGACGGTGAATTATGTTGCGGTTTCGCGCGGCGGCAACAACGCTGACCTGTCAAAGGCGTACGCGACCACGACTACGACCACGACATACTCCTACTACGACGTGAATGGGAAGGCCACGAACAACCGTCCGTCCTCCGACGCCACGCCCGAGTGGTGCACAGACAGCGGCAATACGACGGTCTGCACAAATCTCTACAACGGCACCGCGGTGGTGACGGCGGCGGCCAGCGCGGAGGTAAACGGGGCGACGCCAGTGCCGATCAACACGTACGTAGTGACGATTCCCGCGCCCTCGCAGCAGACTTACTGCACGCCATTGACGGGGGTGTCCGACGCACAGAAGGCCTGCCCACTGATGGTTCCGCAGATGGTGCTGGGCCGGAACTGAGGTTTACACCAGGAAAATGAGGGGGCGAGCCTGTAACGGGCTCGCCCCTGGTTTTTGCGGTTGTGCGGTTACCGGGGCTTTGCGTCGGCGCTGCGGCGGCGATTGTAGCGGATGGCTACATTCATGAAGACGCTGCCGGCGGGCGAGGCGAAGTCCATGACCAAGGCCTCGGTATCTTCGCTGCCGCGGAAGCCCTGCTGCGAGGCGTGCTCGACGGGGGGATGAACCTTGAATCGGAAGCCCTGGTCGTTGAGCGTGGTGACGGCGTTTCCGATGACGAGGTTGGCCAATTCGGCGACGGTCTCACGGATGATCTGGGGATCGTGGTCGAGCACGGTGGCGCCGGAGATGGTGCAGGCAACCCTCATGGCGGCTCCGTCTTCAACGTCAAAGATGACGCGGCCTTCGATGTCGCCGCTGATTTCCACCAGCGAGGCAGTTGCGTGGCGCTGGTATGCCTCCTCGTTCATCGAGATATCAGAGACGGTGACGGGGCAGGCGAGGGTCTCGGAAAGCACCGCGTCGGCTGCGTTGATGAAGGGCTGAATCAACTCCATCCTCATGGAAACTACACTCCTGCCTGGGGAAGCGCGGCAGTGACGGCGGCGTCTCCCAACACATATTTGATGACTTCGTATAAGAGTTCCGGCTTTACCGGTTTCTGCACGAAATGACGCGCGCCCTTCTGCAAGGCAGCGACGATATTTTCCTGGTAGCCGACGCTGGAGACCATGATGACGCGGGCATCAGGATGCTGGCGCACGATGCGCTCTGCGGCCTCGATTCCCTCCATCTGCGGCATGGTGATGTCCATGAGGACGATGTCGGCAAGGGTGCGGTCGTACTCGGTGATGGCGGTGCATCCATCGGCAGCTTCGGCAGCCAGAAGTCCGCCGTAAGACTCGATAATGCGCGCAAGGTTTTTACGGGCGAAGACCGAGTCATCCACTACGAGGTAGCGGACGGGTTGGCGATCGGTGGCGCGCAGCAGAGCGGGATAGAGCTCCATAATTACCTCACAATTGTCCGTCGGTGCGGACTGAATACGGTTCCTTGACGGGCAATGCGCGAAGCACGGTGCAGTGCGCGACAAGGGTAGCAGGTAAAGCCTCGAGTGAAACTACGCGGCAGGCATAACCGCGCTCGATGGCGGCGCGCGGCATGCCGAAGACGATGGAGGAAGCCTCGTCCTGGGCGATGGTAAGAGCTCCGGCAGACCTCATCACGCCAAGGCCTTCGGCTCCATCTTCGCCCATTCCTGTCATGAGCAGGCCGATGGAATCGGCGCCGAATTCCTGGGCAACGGAGCGGAAGAGGACGTCGACGGAGGGGCGGTGGCCGTTTGTCTTGACGTCGTCGGAGAGCACGACCACGTCTCCCAACGGCATGCGGCGAACTCTCATGTGGCGGTCGCCGGGGCAAATCAGCACGCGTCCGGCGGCGAGGAGGTCTCCGGACTGGGCCTCCTTGACATCGAGAGAGCAGGAGTCGTTCAGGCGCCTGGCGAAGGTCTCAGTGAAACCAGCAGGCATGTGCTGTACCACGAGAATCGCCGCGGGAAACTCAGGGGGAAGGTGCGAGAGCATGTACTCAAGCGAATTGGGCCCGCCGGTGGAGATGCCGATGGCAACGACCTTGGAGGCCGGACCAGGGACAGCCGGACGCTTGGGCTTGGGTTGCGACAGCTTGCCGGAAGGAAGCACGGGGCGGCGCATGAAAGGACTGTTGACGGCAGCCTTGATCTTGGCAATCAGTTCGGTGGCAATTTCACCCATGCCCTCGGCAAGGACATTTTCAGGCTTGGCAACGAAGTCAAAGGCTCCCATGTGCAGCGCCTTGAAGGTTGTGCTTGCGCCCTCACGGGTGTGGGCGCTGACGACAACGACGGGCACCTGCTGGTGGCGCATGATCTGGCGCAGGGTTTCGATTCCATCCATGCGCGGCATTTCAAGATCGAGGGTGATCGCGTCAGGCTTGAGTTCCTCGATTTTCTTGATTGCGAAGGCTCCGTCCATGGCGGTGCCGACAACGTGGATGGAGTTGTCGCGCTCCAGGAGCTGAGGGATGAGCTTGCGCATGAGCGCCGAGTCGTCCACCACGAGCACGCGGATCATCTGCTTGGCGGGGGTCATGAGATGGACTCCGCTTCGGCGGTTTGAGCGGCGCCGCGATGCGAACCGCGACCGAGCTTCTCCACCACGTCCGAGATGCTGAGAATGAGCACGACGCGGCCATCGCCAAGAATGCTGGCTCCGCTGACCAGTTCGCTGCTGACCATGGATTCATCGAGAGCCTTGATGACCAGTTCCTGCTCGCCGATGAGGCGGTCGACGACGAGCCCGCATTTGCGGTCGCCGAGGCTGACAACGATGACGAACAACTTCTGCTTGTGCTCGCCGCCGGGGTGCATCCGGCTGAGGCGGATGAGCGGAACCACCTCTTCACGGATTTGCAGAACCTCCTGCCCGTCGACGAAATGCACCTCTTCTTCCCATGAGCGCAGAATCTCCAGCACATTGCCCAGGGGCACGGCGTAGAGGCGCTCAGAGACGCGGAAGAGGAGGGCCTTGATGATGGCGAGGGTGAGCGGCACCTTCAGGCGGAAGGTGGTGCCTTCGCCGCGCGTGCTGCGCACGCTGATGGTGCCCTTGAGCCGGTCCATGACGGCCTTGACGACATCCATGCCGACGCCGCGGCCGCTGATTTCGGTGATCTCGTCGGAGGTGCTGAGACCGGCCTGGAAGATAAGGTCGAGCGCGTCATTATCACTGAGTCGCGCGGCCTGCTCCGGGGTGAGGATGCCGCGGGAGACAGCCTTGGCGACAACCTTGGGGAGATCGATGCCGCTGCCGTCGTCGCTGATTTCGATGACCACCTGGTTGCCCTGGTGGTAGGCGTTGAGGCGGATGGTTCCCTCGGGCTGCTTGCCGGCTGCGGCGCGGGCAAGGGGAGGCTCAATGCCATGATCGACGGCGTTGCGCAGCAGGTGCATCATGGGCTCAGCCAGAGAGTCGAGAATGCTTTTGTCGAGATCGGTGTTCTCGCCTTCGATGACGATGTTGACCTCGCGGCCGATGGCCTTTGCCGTGTCACGGGCGACGCGGGGAAGGCGGCGGAACATCTGCTCGACGGGCACCATGCGTATTTTCATCACGGCGCGCTGGAGCTTGTTGAGAATCTGCGACTGGAAGGTGAGGACGTCGGCGCTTCGCGCGCGCAGCGGGTTGTTGCCGAGCGTGCGGCCCATTTCGGCCAGCAGTTCCTGCATCATGCTCTTGGCGATAATCAACTCGCCGACGAGGTCGAGGACGACGTCGACGCGTTCGGCTTCGACGCGGATCACATTTTCCGTAGCGGCGGGAAGGCGCTCCTCGCGGGCCTTGGGACGTTCGATGGCCGGGCGCACGGTCTGCACGACACGAGCCCGCTCCTTCTCTTCCTGCGGGAGACGAGGCCCCGGAGTGGGAGAGGCGGATGGCTCCGGCAAGGCTTCGGATGCGGCACCCGGCGAGGCTGGCTCCGCGGCTGTGGGCTGCACCAGTTCGACGTGAACCCTGGAGACGACGGTGGGGATCTTGCTCTTGCGCTCGACCCAATCGAGTTCGTGATGGCTGGCGAGGACGACTTCGATGATGTCTGGAATCTCGATGGTATTTTCCTCGGGACGCATCACGAGGATGGTGCCGACCTCCTGGAGAACATTACGCACCAATTGGACGGCGGCGGCGCGCATGGGGCAGGCATCGTCAATGGCGAGCGCGAGATTGTAAACATGCTGCCCGCGCACGGCATTCTTTGCGATCAGAAGCTGTTCGTATTCGGTCCAGGCGAAGCGCGGCGCGAAGGCGGTTTGCGGATGGGGGTTGCGGAGCGCTTCGATCAGCCGGTAGACGGGCCCGGTTGAAGGAGGCTGAAGATCATTGCGATAAGAGGAGAGCAGATTGTCGAAGAGGTCGGCAGCAATCAGCACGACTTCGACGAGGGCATCGCCATCGGTGGCGGCAACTTCCGGTGTGAGAACGTCTTCAACGGCGTGCGCGAGTTCGCTGAGTTCCTTGTATCCGCAGGCGGCCGAATCTCCCTTGAGGGTGTGGACGCTGCGGCGCAGATTGCGCACGATCTCGGCGTCACGCGGGGATCTCTCCAGCAACAGAGCCTCCTCGTTGAGAGCCTGGAGGATCTCCTGGGAGCTCTCAAAGAAGATGCTTCGCAGTTCGTTGGCGCGATCGTCGGAAAAAATGCCCACTGCTATGCCTCGATTTTGCTGTACGCGGTGCCGTTGTTGAGATGAAACATGCGGAACTGATCAGTCAGTCCGAATAGGCTCTCGGCGTGCCCAACGAAGAGGTATCCCTCGGGGTTGAGGCAGCGCCAGAATTTCTGGATCAGGCGCTTCTGCTCGGCTTCGTCAAAGTAGATCATGACGTTGCGGCAGAAGATGAAGTCATTGCGTTGCGGCAAGAACTCCGTTTTGAGATTGTGAAAGTCGAAGTGCACCAGTTCTTTGACGGCTGGCTTGATGGCGTAGCGGCCGGGGCCTACCTTGTCGAAGTAACGCAGGCGGTAGGTGTAGTCGACGGACTCCATGTGATTTTCGAGATAAATGCCCTCCTGTCCGGCCCGGAGGACAGAGTAGTTGATGTCCGAGGCGAGGATTTCGACCTTCCAGGGCGGCGGAATCAGCGGCTTAGGCGAGGGCATCTCGAAGGGAAGAGGATTGCGCAGGTAGTAGTAGGCGAGCGCGTCAGCAATCATCATGGCCAGGGTGAAGGGCTCCTGGCCGGTGGAACAGCCCGCGCTCCAGATGCGGAGGTTCCAGTCACGGCGCGCCTGTTTGCGCTGCAACATCTCCTCAAGCACGGTCTTCTGGAACAACTCCAACTGGGGACGGTTACGAAAGAAGCTGGTCTCGTTGACGGTGAGATTTTCCAGCAGGGCAGAGAGCTCGGCGCGGCCTTCGCGGCTGGTCAGCAGGCGGTAGTAGTCGTAGAACGAAGTTGCGCTGCATGCACGGAGGCGGCGCTGCAAACGGTCCTGGAGGAAGTGCGCGCGGCGGTCGTCAAAGAACATGCCGCATTCCTGATAGATCAGGGTCTGCAACAGCTTGAGTTCGGATTCACTGATAGCCACAGTAGACGAGAATGACGACATTATTATTTAATCCGCGCTGCCCTTATTGTGCCGGTGGAATCACGCCTGCAGATTCAGCGAAGTCAGAGATGCGGCGCAGGTCACCGCGTTGCATGATCTTTGCCAGGTCGATGAGGATGACGAGTTTGCCGTCGAGTTTGCCGACTCCGGTGACGTAGTTCAGTTCACCGTGTTCGAAGATGTTGGGCGG
>Ga0181534_10000014_pt1 | contig 174672 bp, 137 predicted proteins | sample PEATcosm2014_Bin_37_FD_119758 | JGI IMG/M metagenome (GOLD analysis project Ga0181534, IMG submission 119758) | Peatland microbial communities from MTU Mesocosm Facility, Houghton, MI, USA - PEATcosm2014_Bin17_10_metaG | ecosystem: Environmental > Terrestrial > Soil > Wetlands > Peat | place... | reverse complement strand
GGCCAAAGTCGTTGGAACACCGACTGGAATTTTATCCAGCCGATTGTCGTGGATTACGCGGGCAACGAAAATCCTTCTTCCTCGACGATCACATTCAACCTCGCCACGGCACCGGCGAATGGCGCGACGGCGTCGTTGTATTTGGGAATCGCGGCCACTTATTCCGGGCCGATCATTGTCAGCGTGAACGGAAGCAATCTGGGAAGCGGGAGCGGAAACGCGGCGGGCGTCACCGCGACGCCAGTGACGCTACTGACTGCGAACGGGTTCAATCCACCGGCAACGGCGAGCGACGTCAGCGTGCGCGAAGGAAATCACGGCGCATTTTCCGACGAACGCATCACGTTTCCCGCCAGTATGCTTCACGCGGGCAACAACACGATCAACATCAATATGCGCAAAGGCGGCTACTCCGCCAATTGCGCGCTGTATGATTATCTCCGGCTGGAGCTGACCGGTTATGTGCCGCCCTCGCCGGCCAGCGTGACGGCTTATGCGGGCAACAACGCGGTGCTGTTGAGCTGGCCGGCGACGCCCGGAGCCACCAGTTACAACATTCTCCGCTCGACAACCTCCGGCAGCGGCTATGCTTCTCTGACGAACGGCGTCATTGGCCCGGTCTGCGGCGGCGGCCCGGCCAATGCCACTTATGTTGACACCACCGCCGTCAACAACAGCACCTATTATTACGTGGTGCAGTCGGTGAATCCCGTGGGCAACAGCGCCAACTCGCCGCAGAACACCGGCGTGACGCCTTCGTCCAACCTTTCCACGACGGTGCCGGCCACGCCGACCGGTCTGACGGTGACGAGCACCAACAATGCCGTGACGTTCACATGGAATGCCTCGCCCGGCGCGAATTATTACACCATCCAGCGCGGCACGGTGGTCAACTGCACCACGGTCAATCCGGTCAATTACGTTCCATTTTACATCGTCTTGAGCAACACCAACACGAGCACCTCTTACACCGACGCTTCGGGAACGCTGGGTTGCACTTACAGTTATTTCGTCACCGCCACAAGTGCGGGCGGCACCAGCAGCGCTTCCGCAGCAGCCACCGCCCGGCCGGTGCCTCCGCCACCCGCGGCTCCGCCTGCCAATGTTCAGATCAGCAACACCATCACCAGCTCCAACCAGTCGCCAACAATCAGTTGGTCGCCGGTGAGCGGGGCGGTCGGTTATATTCTCTACCGCGCCAACAGCACCAACGGCCCGTTCAATTTCCCCGGCAATTATGTCATGAGCATGACCACCACCACCTACACCGACAGCGCCCTGGCTCTGAACACGCTCTATTCTTACACCGTGGTTGCGATGAATGCGGGCGGCGTCTCCGGCAATTCCGCCGTCGTCAGCACGGCCCCGCCGGCTCCGGCCAGTCTGACCGCATATCCCGGCAACGCCCAAATCACCCTGACTTGGTCAGCCTCCTCCAGCGCAACCAGTTATACCGTGAAACGCGGATTGAGCAGTGGCAATGAAACCACGACCGTGGCCACCACGACCAACTTGACCTACACTGACACCAACCTCAACAACGGCACGCCTTATTATTACATTGTCGTCGCCACCGGCCCCGGCGGCGCGAGCGCCAATTCTCCCGAAGCCGGCGCAACTCCCAGCGTAACCGCCGCGTCCGGCCTGGTTTGGACCGGCGCGTCCGGCGTGGCGTGGGACACCACAACCACCAACTGGCTCAATGGCATTACTGCGGTTGCTTACGCCAACGGAAACAACGTTTCCTTCGGCGATTCTCCCGTCGGCACCAATGTCGTCATCACGGCTGTCGTCAGTCCCGGTTCCGTCACCTTCGCCAATTCCGCCGTCAATTACGCCGTCAGCGGTGCCGGCATTTCCGGCACGACAAGCCTGGTCAAGACCAACGCCGGCAGCGTGACGCTGGCCAGCACGAACACCTATACCAGCGGCACCTTCGTGAATGGCGGCGGCCTCGTCTTTTCAAATGGCGCGGCCATACCGGCCAGCGGAACCCTGACCCTCAACGGCACCGGGACCGTGGCGGTGACGGGCGCGAATTCCCTGCCCAATGTCCTGGTGAACGGGACGAACAGCATCACCGGCAACGGCAACAGCGGCACCGGCATCGCCACATTGAACGACGCGGGAACGCTGACCTTGTTCGTCAGCGGCGGCAGCGACGTGTTTGATTTGACCGGCGCGATGACCGGTTCTGGAACGCTGGTTCTGGGCAGTTCGCCGATGACGCTTCGTTTCAATGGCACGGCGGGAGACGGCAACGCCATTTTCAACTTTGGAACCGGAACCGCCGTGGCCAATGTCCGCAGCACGGGAACAGCGGCGATCGCCCTGGGTGGACTTGCCGGCGGTTCCGGCACGCAACTGCAAGGGGACAATAGCTCCGGCGGAGCGAACCTGACCTACACCATCGGCGGCGCCGGTGCGAACACGGAATTTGACGGCGTCATCAGGGACGGAACCGTCGGAACTGTTGCCCTCGTCAAAACCGGCGCGGGCGTGTTCACCCTTGCGGGAACCAACATTTATAGCGCCGGCACGACCATCAACGGCGGCACATTGCTCCTCAACAACACCAGCGGCAGCGGCACCGGTTCGGGCATTGTCACCGTCGCCAGCGGCGGCACACTCGGCGGCAACGGCATTGTTTCCGGCGCGGTGACTGTGAACTCCGGCGGTGCGCTCGCCCCGGGCAACCCGCTTGGCATGCTGACCGTCAGCAACAATCTGACGCTTGCGACCGGCAGCACGACGTTCATGCAGATCCAGCATTCGCCGCTAACCAATGACGCCGTGAAGGTGACCGGCACTCTGGCTGAAGGCGGCACGCTCAACGTTACCAACATCGGAGCGTCTGCGCTCGCGGCGGGGGACAGCTTCGTGCTTTTCAACGCGACCGGTCGCAGCGGCGCGTTTGCGAATGTCATCCTGCCGCCGTTGCCCGTCGGCCTTGCCTGGAACACCAATGCGCTATACGCCGCCGGGGCGGTGTCGGTGGTCCTCACCGCCCGGCCGGTTATCGCCGCAGTTTCGATTTCCGGCAATGGTCTTGTGTTCAATGGCGCCGGTGGCGTGGGCAACGCGAATTACTATTTGCTCGGCTCAACGAACCTCGCCGCGCCGCCGACCAACTGGACTCGCCTGCTGACGAACCAGTTTGATGCCGCCGGCAACTTCAATTTCACAAACGGATTCGACGCCAGCGCGCCGCAAAATTTCTTTCTGCTCCAGGTTCCATGACCCGCCGCGACGGGCGGCGGCGGATAATCATTGCCTTGCGCAGATGATTTTCCAGAATGGAGCCATGAAAAGTTTCCTGCTCAAACTGGCTCCGGCCGTTGCCGCCGCCATTCTGGTTTTTAATTTGCAAACGGTCCGAGCCGCGGATGAAATCGCGGCGACCAATTCCAGCGCCCTGCGGCTGGCCGCCATCTTCGGCGACAACATGGTTTTGCAGCGGCAGCAGGCGGTTCCGGTCTGGGGCTGGGCCGCGCCGGGTGCAAGCGTGACAGTGAAATTCGCCGGGCAGACAAAATCCACCCGCGCCGGCGCGGACGGCAAATGGCTGTTGAAGCTCGGAAAGCTCACGGCCTCCGCCAAACCGCAAAATCTGGTCGTGCAATCCGGCGAAACGAAAACCTTCACGAACATTCTGGTCGGCGAAGTCTGGCTCGCCTCCGGCCAGTCGAACATGGAAAAACCCATCGGCAACCACTCCGGCCAGCGGCCGGTCTTCAACGCGGAGCAGGAACTGGCCGCCGCCAATTTCCCGAACCTCCGCATTTTTCAGGTTGAGAAAAAATTGTCCGCCGTGCCGCTGGACGATCTGCAGGAATTTCGCGGCTGGCAGGAATGCAATTCCAACGCCCTGAACTCCATCAGCTTTTCCGCCGCGGCCTATTTTTTTGGGCGCGAGATTCACACGAACCTGAATGTGCCGGTCGGTCTGGTCGAATCCTCGTGGGGCGGCACGCGCATCGAGCCGTGGACGCCGCCGGCCGGGTTTGAAGCGGTCCCGTCGCAGGCGAAATTCGCGGAGACAAAACTCACCACGAACAAGCTCGCCAACACGCGGCCCATGGCGATTTACAACGCGATGATCGCGCCGCTGGCCGGCTTCGCCATGCGCGGGGCGATTTGGTATCAGGGCGAATCCAACCTGATGGGGACGAACGCCGACAATGATTACATGGATTATCCGGACAAAATGACCGCGCTCGTTGGCGGCTGGCGGCAAATCTGGGGTGAGGGCGATTTTCCGTTCTATTTCGTGCAGATTGCGCCGTTCAAATACTGCACCGGGAAAATCCACCGCGCAAATTCGTCGGAGATGCTGCCGGAATTCTGGACGCTGCAATCGCGCGCCGCGCTGCAGATCAAAAACACCGGCATGATCGTGACGACGGATCTGGCGGACAATCTGGACGACATCCACCCGCGCGACAAACAGGACGTCGGCCACCGGCTCGCGTTGCTGGCGCTCCACAAAACCTACGGCGAAAAAAACACCGTCTGCTCCGGGCCGGTGTTCCAGAAAATGAAAATTGTTGGCGACAAAGCCGTGCTGGCGTTTGAACACGCGGACGCCGGACTGGCGAGCAAGGACGGACGGCCGCTGAACTGGTTCACAATTGCCGGGGCGGATGGAAAATTTGTTCCCGCCGACGCGAAGATTGCCGGCGGCACGGTGGAGGTTTCTGCCGCCGGAATTGAAAAGCCCGTCGCCGTTCGTTTTGCGTGGGACGAAACCGCGCAGCCGAATTTGATCAACGGCGCCGGCCTGCCCGCCGAACCGTTCCGCACGGATAATCTGACCGGAAAATAAACTGCGGCGCAGAAATCATTCGCCAGGGCAGGGGAGCTTCGTGCCGTTTGCCGCGGTCGCATCCAGTTTCAAGGCAAATGGATCGCGGCTATTTGTTTTGCGGAGATTTCAGTGTTTGCAAATGCAGGGTTAGAATCTGTCCGTTGTCGAACCCGGCCTTGAGGTCAAATCCCAGCAATCCGGCGAACGTCCGGCTCAATGCGAGTCCGAGTCCGCAATGCTCGCCGCCGGTGCGGGATTTGTCCTTGCGCCAAAGTCGTTCAAACAGGTGCGGCACGTCGGCGGCATCCAGATCGTGAACGGTGTTGCTGACGGTCAGTTCGCCGGCGTCCTTTTCCCAGCGGATTTCTCCGCGCCCGTTCTGCGGCGTGTATTCCACGGCGTTGGCCAGCAGGTTGGCGAGGATGGAGCGGAGCAACGTGCGGTCGGTCTGGAGAACCGCGTCCGGCGGCACGTTGAAGGTGAAGGTGAGCTGTTTCTTTTTGGCCCTGCCGGCCAGCGGCCGCCAGACTTCGTCCAGCAGCGGAAACATCAGGACGGTTTCTGGTTGCAGGGGAATTTTCCGGTTTTCGCCGCGGGCCATTTCCAGCAGGCGCGTGACCATGGCTTCCATTTGCAGGGCGATGTTGAGGGTTTCACGGTGTTTTTCGGCGTCTTCAGTTTCAGGCCAGGCCAGCTCCACCTCGGCGAGCGACCGCAGTTCGGCCAGCGGCGTGCGCAGTTCGTGGGCGAGGTCGGCGCTGAAACGGCGCTCGCGTTCAAACGATTCTTCCAGGCGGCCCAGCAGATCGTTCAGCCGGCTGGTGATGGGGCGAAGCTCTTCCGGCATCGAATCCACCGGGAAGCGCGTTTGCAATGAATCGGCGGTGATGGCGGCGGCCTGTCGCGCGAGCCGCCCCAGCGGAGCGTGACTGCGGCAGAGCGAAAAGTTCACCACCGGCACGGTGATCGCGATGGTCAGCAGCCCGGTCAATGCCAGCACGGTGGTCAGGGTGTCGAGGGTCTGGTCCAGCGACCGGCGGTCGGCGGCCACCACGACAACGGCTTCGGCCGGCGCGAATTTTTTCCCGTCTTCGTCCTCGGCCTTGGGAAAAAATTCCAGTCCGATGGCGCGGCCGGCACGGCCGCCGGGCAGGTTGAGATTCCAGTATTGCGGCGCGGCCGCCGGACCGAAGTGATCCGGCAGCTCCGTGTCGTTCAGTGATTCGGAGCGCGCGATGACGGTGCCGTTGGTCCGCCATAATTCGTAAAACTGCGGCGTCGCGCCGCCGTCGGAACCCTTGAAAAAATCGTCCGGAAGTTCAAATTGAACTCCATCCTGACCCTGTTCCGCCAGCGACATGATGGTGAACGCCTTCGCCCGGAGGCCGGCGTCAAATTCGGCCAGCAGGGCGACACGGGTGAAGAAATAAATCGCCGTGCCGCTGAATATCAGCAGCAGCCCGAAGCCGGTGAGGATGGTCAGCGTGAGCTGCCGGCGGATGGATTTCATGACGGCTCCTTGAGCGTGTAGCCCAGGCCGCGCCGGGTGTGGATGAGCGGCGGGCTGCCGAGTGGTTCCACCTTCTTGCGCAAGGTGCAGATGGCCGAGTCCACCGCGTTGCTCATCAGGTCCGCCGACTCGTTGTAGATGTGCGTTTCAATTTCATCACGGGTGACGATGTGGTCCCGTCGCAGGGCGAGGTATTCCAGCAGCCGGAATTCGCGCGCGGTCAAATCCAGCGCCTTTCCGGCCCGCACCGCCGAATGGGCGGTCAAATCTATTTCCAGATCGGCGATGACGACCTGGTTGGTTTTGGAATCGTAATGCCGCCGGCAAAGCGCCTGGATGCGGGCCAGCAGTTCCTGCAACGCAAAGGGCTTCACCAGATAATCGTCCGCGCCCATTTGCAGTCCTTTCACGCGGTCTTCCACCGTGTCTCTGGCGGTCAGCAGAAGAATCGGCGTTTGCCGTCCCTTTTTCCGCAGCCGGTGCAGCAGGGTCAATCCGTCCAGCTTCGGGAGCATGATGTCGAGAATGATGACGTCGTAATCGTTTGATTCGGCCAGCCAGAGTCCGTCCTCGCCATCGCCGCTCGTGTCCACGGCGTAACCGGATTTGTGCAGCGCCTTGCCAACGGACTTTTGCAGTCGTTGTGAATCTTCCACCAGAAGAACGCGCATAGCGGAGGTTAAATCAGGTTGCCGGGCCGGAGAACACTTTTCGTCATTTCAAACTCATGAGTGCCGCCGCCGGTTGCATCCGGCGGCGGCTCCCCTTGGTTGAGTGAATGGCCTTGATGATGGAAGCTCAGTCCTTGTCTTCTTTCCCGCCCTTTTCCTCCGTTGCGCTTTCGGTGCTCACAATCTTGCCGTTGGCGTCCACGGCCACTTCGGTCTTCTTGCCGCCTTTGGTAATGTCGGCCTCGTAGGTCACCTTGTTGTTCGCGTCCACGGCCTTTTCGCCGCCGGAAAGCGTGCCGCCGTCCGCCGCGGCGGTCAGGGCATTTTGCACTGCGGCGGGCATGGCCGTAAATGCCATGTCCTCCTCCGTGCCGTTGAACTTGCCGTCGGGCGTGATGGCCACTTCAAACTTCCGCGCGCCCTGCTCGATGTCGAACTCGTAGACCTTGGTGCCGTCGGCGTCGCCCAACTCGACTTTTTTCACGTCCGAAGCTGCGGCGTAGGAGGCCAGCGTCGTTTTGACCGCCGCCGGAACCCTGTCCAACGAGATCGCATCTTCCTCCTTGTCACTGGCACAGCCGTTGACCGCCAGCCCCGCGAGAACGGCCAGCGTGGCCGCACCCATGATTGTGTATTTTGATTTCATGTTCATTCGTGTCTCAATTTGTTTTTGTTTCGCCGGCACTGCCGGCTGTTTTACCGCGCGCACAGTTAATCACAATCAGATTATGCCAGTGTTACGCGCGGAAAATTGTTTCCCAATCATGACGTTCACAAACCGGGGCGTGCGTGCGTGCCTTGAGAGTTGGAACAACCCGGCTTTCGGCCCCCGGTCATTTCCATCCTGCCTGCACCCTTAATCATTTCCCTAAATTATCTTGAATTCGTCGGCGATAAGCTTGTAATTTTTTATGTCGAATTACTCATGAAGCGACATGAATTAGAAACGACTGTCCAGGGGTGCTGGCGGATTTTGGAGGAAAGTCCTGCCGTCTTGCACAATTGCCAAAGCCCGGTTGCGCGGCTTTCCACGAGAAAATGTTACCACCACAGATCCCATTATGAAAAATCCACTGAAAGTTCTAATCGCCGGGCTGGGTCTTCTGACGCTCTCGGCGTTCAATTCTGAATTCCTGGCCGCCCATGCCCAGGGCACGGCCTTCACCTATCAGGGGCGGTTGAACAACGGCACGAATTATCTCAACATTGCATCGCCTTCGGGGAGCTTATTTTTCCGGTTATCCCAACATTGACCGGGCCGGTGGGCGCCCGGAATGCCCGGAACAAACTTTGTTTCAAAACACCAAACCAAAGGAAAAATCCCGTGAACAACGCAATGAAATCCATTCTTTCAATATTCGCGCTGGCGGCGCTGGCGTTTTTTCCGGCGCGTGCGCCGGCGGACACTTTGTATGTGACCGGCGGCGACAGCCTGTTTCAGTTCAATACGTCGGCAGGCGCGGGAAGCCGGACCACCATTACCAATTTCATCAGTTCGGGAACCACGGCGGTGACCGTGGATTGCCACGGTAACGTGTTCCTAGCGACCTGGGGGAACTTTGATACCGACTTCGGCGACATTTACGAGATCACCACCAACGGGGTGCTGCTCACGATTGCCACCGGCTTGAACGGGCCGGACAGTCTGGCGGTGGACAGCCGGGGCAACTTGTTTGAGGGCGAGGAAACCAATCTTAACGAGTTCATCAATACGAACGGCACCTTGGCGTCCACTCCCGTTCCCATCGGCAACGGCTTTGCCATTGACTCGCTGCCATCTGGCCTGGCTTTTGACGGCGGCGGCAATCTCTTTGTGGCGGAGTGGGAAGGCATTTATGAATTCACCAACAGCGCGGGCGACTTGTCCACCAATGCCACGCTGTTCTATCCTGGTGGCGGCCTTTGTCTGGCCTTTGACAGCAGTGGCAATCTGTTTGTCGGGACAGGCGGGGAGGCGGGCTACCCCGGCTTGGAGTTCGTCAACAACGCTGGAATGCTGTCATCCACGCCCAGTTATTTCCCCGGCATCAATGCCGAACAGATGGCCTTCGACAGCCACGACAATCTGTTCGTTCAGGACAATACCGGCAATTTTATCTTCGAGTTCACAAACAGCGGCGCGGGACTGGCGTCCCTGCCCGCCACCTTTGTCACCGGCCTGGACGCCAGCGGGCTGGCCTTTCTGCCGGTGGCGTCCGCGCCCAAGCTGTATATGGCCGGTGATGATTCCATTTACACCTTTGCCCTGACGGCAGGCGGCGGCAGCCAGAGCACCATTGCCAGTGGTTTGGGATATAAGCCGGGGCCGATGGCCGTTGACAGTCACGGCAACCTGTTCGAGTGGGACGGAAACAGCACCATTTATGAGACTCCCCGGAACGGAGCTTCCATCGCTTTTGTCAGCGGCATCGAACATGTCAAAGGCATGGCCTTTGATCCCAACGGCAACCTGTTCGTGGCGGACATCACGGCAGGGATCAATGGCATTGACGAGTTCACCAACAGCGCGGGTGCGCTGACCACCAATTCGATCTTGTTCGCCGGCGGTTTGGACAGCCTGGATGCCATGGCTTTTGACCGCCGGGGCAACCTGTATGTGGCAACCGGCGGCATGGGTGCGGTTTGGGAATTTGTCAGGATGGGTGGAACTCTTTGTGCCACACCGTCCCAGATTTTATATGGCGTGCAGGGCTTCCCAAACAGTCTGGCTTTTGATGCCAATGACGACTTGTTGGTCGGTTATGCTGGCGGCGAATTGGAAATGGGAAACGGCGACGGCATTCTGGAGTATCTCAATAACAATTCCGCCGCCTGGTATAATGGCGGCGTTCTGTCGTCCGCGCCCATTGCCCTTGCCGGCGGCAATGTCGCCGGTCTGGCTTGCGACACCGGCGGCAATGTGTTTGAGGTGAATGGTGACAACGGCAATATCTACGAGTTTTCCAGCGACACGGGCGTCCTGTCATCCACCCCGACCCTCTATGCCGGCGGTTTGGACGCCGGTTGCGTGGCCATCAACCCCGGCTTTCAGGCGTCTGTTAGCGCTGCGCCACCCAACCTGTATGTGTCCGACAACCTGAACAACCGCATTTACAGTTTTAACACGACCAATGGCGCCACCAGCCGGGGTCTCCTTGGCGACCGATATTACTGGACAGGCTATGACATGACTTTTGACAGCCACGGCAACCTGTTCGTATCGCAGGCCGGAAGCGGCGTGAAAGGCGTTTTGGAGCTGACCAATAACGCTGGAATCCTGTCGTCCAATGCCATCAGCCTGGAGTTGTTCTCTGAACAATCAGCCGGTGGCGGGCTGGTCTTTGACGGTTTCGGGAATCTTTATGTGGCGGATGTCAACAATTATGACATCGACAAGTTCACCAACTCCGGTGTTGTGGGAACATGGGGTTCCGTTGACCAGGACCCCTTCGTGGGTGGGGCGGTGGTGTCCTTTAGCCTGGCCATTGACAGCCGGGGCAACCTGTTCTCTGCAAACTATGGTTTCAATGACAGCGGCGGATGGGGCTATGTTTCGGAGTATGGCAACCTCAACAGCCCCGTGCCATGGGGCCAGACCATGTTGGAATTCGGTGATTATGGGCTTGCTGTGAGAGGCATGGCTTTTGACGGCCAGGGCAATCTGTTTGTCGGCGAAATAGACTGGTATGACTCGCCCACCGCCGTCGGCTATATTTATGAGTTCACCAACACTCCCGCCGGTCTCTCCACCAATGGGACGCTGTTCGCCGGCGGATTGGGCGACGTTGGGAGTCTGGCTTTCGACGCTGGCGGAAATCTGTTCGAGGCGGACGGCAGCAGCGGCAACCTCAACGAGTTCATCAGCACGGAAGGAATCTTGTCGTCCACCCCCGTCACCTTTGCCACCGGACTGGGCAATGCCGCCGCCCTGGCAATTTCTATCGCGCCTCCCGTTCCGCAACTCAACATCATTGTTTACAATTATCCCAACGATTACGGCACGGTCGCGATGGCTTTCTGGCCGGCCTCGGCCACCGGTTACATGCTGCAAACCAACAGCAGTCTGGCCCTGCCCGGCTGGGCAAATTATGGCGGTTCGGTGAACAGCTTTCTGGGCACCAATTATGTCACCATTTCACCGGCAGCGGGCAACCTGTTCTTCCGGCTGCAGCATCCGTGATTCACGGCCGGCCGTGGCAACGAACGTGTGTCCGCTTATTTCAAAGGTCAGAGCCGACTCACGTCGGCCGCTACAGATCAATGCCGGGGAATTTGGTGGGGCCAGCGTCGAGTTAAGCTGGAAACCATGACGGCTCGCGGGGACGCGAGTCCCACCGCATGACCGCCATGCCTTCCCTGCGTGTCAAGATTAATGTGAACTGCCATATCTGTGAAAATCGGTGGCTGAAAATTTTCGCGCACAGGCAGCCAGACCGGGAAATCGTTGAGCCGGGCGGCGGGTGGCCAAACAAATCCCAGGTTTGCGTGCCTTGACCGCATGACCGCCGCCCGGTTTGAGTGCCGGTGTCCGCCGGCAAAAAAATAGTTGAGTATCCTTGCTTGGAAGTTCTTGGAATCAAACCGAGCGGACGCGGCGGACATTAAACGACGGACATGATCTGGCGGCGGGCGCATTCCAAAAATTGCCGCAAAATGTAATGGCCGGAATGTGACTCCGCAACTAGACTCGGTTCATGGCCCAGATGTCCAACCGAGGCGCACAGCTTTTTTGTTCCTTGTTCGTTGTCATCGGTCTTGTCGCCGTGGGCATCGGGATCTGGACGCTCGCAAAAAGCATCCGTTCGGAACATTGGCCGGTGACCGATGGCATCATCCAGTCGGCGGAGATGAAATCCCATTCGGGAAGCAAAGGCGGCACGACCTACTCGGCGGAGGTCACCTACACTTATCAGGTGGCGGGCATGAGTTACACGGACGATAAAGTCTCCATCGGACAGATGTCGTCGTCATCGGAATATGCGCGGGGAATCCTCAACCGTTATCCCGTCGGCAGAAAAGTTTCCGTGCATTACGCGCCGGGCGACCCGTCGGACGCGGTGCTGGAAACGGGCATCCACGGCGGCACCTGGATTTGCCTGGGCGTGGGAACGGCGTTCACGCTGTTTGGCATCATGTTCCTCCAAATCCAAAGGGCCGCCGCGCGGGCGCAAATGCCGGGGGCGGCAGAATCGTCATCCGTCAAGGTGTTGCCGGGCGGCCGCGTGACCATGGACAAGCCGCCGGTGATGATGGGCGTGATATTTCTGCTGGTGGGAATCGGCCTCTGCTTCGTGCCGCCGGACAGCGGCAAGCCGGCCTGGCTGATGTATGTGGTGGGAGCGGTGTTTTTCTGCGGCGGTGTCATGGCCCTGTTGATGCGGATGGAAAACAAACTGTATGGCAAGATTGGCAGCCTCATGTTTTTGGTCCCCTTCCTGGTCATCTTTCATTGGGTGTCATTCGGCGCAGGTGAACGCAACGGCACCGTGAGCATGCCCTTTTCCGTGACCCATGGCGCGAGTGTGAGGACACCGTTTGCCATTTTCACCGTCCTGATGGACCTGGTGATTGTGGCCGGAGTGGTTCATTGGCTGCTCAAAAGGCTGGCGGGAGTGACAAGCCCACCTCGCATCTCCGGACAGCCTGTGACACAAAACAAATTGAAATTGATGCTGGTGGCGTGTCTGGTTTTACTGCTGGCACTGCTGGCAATCTTCCTTGCATTGAATAATAAGGCTTCGCCAAGGGGGCCGTCACCGGAAGAGTCCTTTGTTTCCACGCCGATTGACGACGCGTTCTGGCTCAAACTCGACCGCCGCCGTTCTGACAAGTATCGCGCGCAGCTCAAGGCCGCGCCGCCGGTGCTGGTGGTTCGGGAGAGTCATTATGCCTTCAATCCCACGAACGGCATCGGCATGCATTACGGCTGGCTCGACGGCCGGCTGGCGAACCTGCATATCACCTTCTCCGAACTGGTGGCGGACGCCTACGGCAAGGATTATACCCACACGGAATTTCCCGAGGAGTGGACGCAGGGCCACTGGACCAATTGCTATGACGTGATTGTGACCGTCACCAACCAGCCCAAGGAAGCCCTGCAATCGGCGGCGAAACGATTTCTCCGGCAGCAGTATGGACTGGCGTGGCACTTGGAGACCCGGGACACCAATGTGCTGGTGCTCCGCGCAAAAGACCCGCAATTGTTGCAATCCAAGCTCACTCGCGATTTTGCCCGCAGCAAGTCCATTCCCGAATTCACCAGCGAACTGGAGAATTATTTCGGCCAGCCCGTGATTGACGAAACCGGGATGACCAACCGCTACGACAAGACGATTGGGGATGTTCCCTCGCGCTGGATCAACGGACGTTCCACCGATTTGGACTTCAATAACCAGTTTCTAGCAACCGTCGGGCTGGAGCTGGTTGCCACCAACCGGCCACAGGAATGGCTGCTCATGGACCGGTGAACCGACTCACGCCGGCTGCTACAGCCCGCAGTGACGGAATTTGGTGGGGCGAGTGTCCCCACGAGTCGGGGCGGCGAGGGGAGTTTGATTTCACAACGGCTCGCGGGGACGCCCGCCCCGCCGGACCACCGCACCTGACGGCGCCTTCTTCGCGCCTTTGCGTCCTGGCGTGAGAAATCGAATTTGAACAACAAAGCAGCCAAGCAACATGCGGGGAAATGAATAACTTTGTTCCTTGGTTTTTAAACCCGGCCCGAACCCGGAAATCCGCGTCAAAAAATGTCTCGACACGATCAGGGAATATGCGTATTCAGCAAACAAAATCCCGTCCATGAATGAACAAAATCCAGAAATCGCGCCCGTGGAAGCAATCGCATTGCCCGCATACAAGGACCGCGCAACCGGTCTGATGGTCTTCGGCATACTGACAATATTGCTGGGCTGCATGGCCGGGCTGTTCGTTCCACTGATGCTGATCAGTCAGGTTGTCGCCGCCAAAAGCGCCGGTTCGGCGGCCCCGCTTTCGGCCATGATGCCCGCCATTCTTCTCTACGGCATGTTGGCGGTGGCCCTTGTGTGGCTGGGCATTGGCTCCATCAAGGCCCGACGCTGGGCCAGGGCACTGCTGCTCATCTTCTCCTGGAGCTGGCTGGTCATGGGGGTGTTTGCCGTGATTGGCGCGGCGTTCATCATGCCAAAAATTTTGGCGGGCGCATCCGGCGGGCCGGATACAAATCATGCCATGCCCGCGTCAACAATAATTGGGGTGATGGCGGTCATGTTTCTCATGCTGGGCGTGTTTTTCATTCTTGTGCCGGCGATATGGATTTTTTTCTATGGCAGCCGTCATGTGAAGGCCACGTGCGAAACGCGCGATCCTGTGGCACGGTGGACGGATGCCTGTCCGCTGCCGGTGTTGGGCTTTTGCCTGTGGTCGTTATTTTCCGCGCCAATGATGCTGGTCATGCCATTGACCGGCCATGCGGTGATGCCGTTTTTTGGGGTGTTTGTCACTGGCCTGCCGGGCGGTCTGTTATGTCTGGCCGTGGCCATCATCTGGTGCGCGGCGGCGTGGCGGTTATATCGGCTGGATGTGCGGGGATGGTGGCTGATATTGATCGTCTTTGTGGCCTTCATGGTGTCCACAGTGCTGACGTATGCGCATCACGACCTCATCGAGATGTATCAACGGATGGGCTATCCACAGGCGCAAATTGAGCAGATGCAAAAGTCCGGCCTGCTGACGGGGAACCGCATGAACTGGCTGATGGTGTTCTCCACGCTGCCACTTTTTGGCTACATGCTGTTCATTAAAAAATATCTACGGAACAAATCCTAAATTCCGGGCCGTCAGCATCCATTCTACTTGGCAAATGTGGGCAAAGTTGCGACGGTGGCGCGAGCAATGAGCATTGTCACCAAAACCGGGGATGCGGGAACGACGGCGCTGATGTTCGGCCGGCGCGTGCCGAAAAATCATCCGCGCGTGGAGGCGTGCGGCGCGGTGGACGAGTTGAACGCCGCGCTGGGGCTGGCCCGCGCCACGGCCACGGATGATTTTGTCGCCTGCAATCTGCCGGCCATCCAGAAGGATTTGATTGTGCTGATGGGCGAGCTGGGCGTGTTGCCGGAGGATTTGCCGCGCTACGTCCGGGATGGTCATTCGCTCGTCACGCCGCCGATGACGTCGGTGCTGGACGCGCTGGTGAAGGAAATCGAATCGCAGAACGTGACTTTCAAGGGCTGGGCGACACCGGGCGCGACGCTTCATTCCGCCGCGCTGGACGTGGCGCGGACGGTTTGCCGCCGTGCGGAGCGTCGCGTGTGCGCGTTGAGCGAGTCCGGCGGGCCGGTGAATCCGGAAATCATCATTTATCTCAACCGCTTGAGCGATTTGCTGTGGCTGTTCGCGCGATGGGTGGAGACGAAACGCCCTTCACCCGGAAATGAGCCAGTTGGACAAGCCAGCCATGTGACAAAACGGTGACAATTGATAAGTCAGGCTTGTGAATAACTTGGCTCCATTTCATCGCCGCACCGTCCGCCGGAAAACGGCGAAGGCTTCACCACCGACAAGCCTGAATGACCTGATTTGAAGTGCTGCCGCCCCTGCCAGCCGGCTGAAACCCTCGCCATCGGCGATGGTCGGTGCGTGCCGACCGCCGAAAATTTTAGGGCAGATGGTTAAATGCAACTCATCCACCAAATCCGCGCGGAACAGGGCGTCGTTCAGCTCGCCGCCGCCTTCGCAAAGCAGCCGCGTCACGCCCCATTTTGCCCGCAGCCAGCGCAGGGCCGCCGAAAAATTGATTTCGCGTTTGCCGCAAACCTTCACTTCATCCGCAATCGTCCGCAGACTCCGGAGCTTCGTTTTTGAGGCGCGGGCGGTTGTCAAAATGACGACGGGCGAAAAATGTTTTTTGAAGATGGCCGCTCGCGGGTTGATCGAGCCGCCGCCGCTGACGATGATGCGCAGGCCGTATTCGGCCAGGCCGCGTTTGAGCCGCAGCTTCCGGAATTTTTCACCGCCTGTTCCCAAAATGGTTCCCGAAATTTCAACCGTCCGCGCGCCGCACATCACCGCGTCCGCCGTGGCGCGGAGTTCGTAGATGTGTTCGAGGTCGCGCCTGCTGCTGAAGGAGTGAACCGTGCGATTCGCCGTGGCGATCTTGCCGTCCGCCGTCATCGCCATGTTGACGAGCACGAACGGCAGCTTGAGACTTTGGGCTTTGGGTCCTGGACTCATAAAATCAGCATCGCATCACCGTAACTGAAGAAACGGTAACGTTCACGAATCGCTTCCGCATAAGCCGGCAAAATCATTTCCCGCCCGTGCGTTTCTCCCGGCGCGGCAAACGCGCTCACCAGCATGAGCAGCGTCGAACGCGGCAAATGGAAGTTCGTCAGCAGCGCATCCACGACTTGAAATGAAAACGGCGGATAGATGAAAATGCCCGTATTTCCAGCGGTTTTTGCGAGTTTTCCGTTGTTTTGCGCGGCCACGGTTTCGAGCACGCGCACCGTCGTTGTGCCGGTGGCGATGATGCGCCGGCCGGAATTTTTTGCGGCGTTGATTGAATTTGCGGTTTCTTCGCTCAACTCAAACCGTTCCTCGTGCATTTTGTGGGCGGCCAGCGATTCGGTTTTGACCGGCAGAAATGTGCCGGGTCCGACGTGCAGCGTGAGGAAGCAGATTTGCACGCCGAGCGCGCGGATTTGTTCCAGCAGCTCCGGCGTGAAATGCAGTCCCGCCGTCGGCGCGGCCACGGAGCCGTCGGTTTTGGCGAAGACGGTTTGATACCGATCCTTGTCGCCCGGCAATGGGCCGTGGCGCTGGATGTAAGGCGGCAGCGGAACCTCGCCCAGCCGGTCAAGCTCGCGGCTGATGTCCGGCGTGCCGGAGAATTGCAGCCGCCGCCGGCCTTCGTAATGGGTTTCAACAACCGTGGCAAGAATGCCGCCGAGCCGGCCGCCGGATTCGGGGAACACGATTTGCGTTCCGACGCGGGCATTTTTGCCGGGCCGCATCATGGTCCACCAGTTGTTTGGCGCGGTTTCCTCAACCAGCAAGACCTCGAATTTCCCGCCGGTTTTGGCGTTGACGCCGCGCAATCGTGCCGGGATCACGCGCGAGTTGTTCAGGACCAGCACGTCGCCGGGGCGCAGAAATTCCAGCAGGTCGGGGAACCGCCGGTGTTCGACGCGGTTTTCGCCGCGATGCAAAACCAGGAGGCGCGATTCATCCCGTTTGGGCGCGGGATGTTGCGCGATCAGCTCGGGCGGCAGGACGAAATCAAAATCAGCGGTTTGCATCGGCGCGAGTTTCAAGTTTTAAGCCCCAAGTTTCAAGCTGTTGTGGAATAAAAGGTTGTTCGCTGTGGTATCCGGGTTGTGAATAACTTTTGAATAAGAGTCAAAAATCGGCGCGTTTTTTTGTTGACTTGGTGGGTGAAAGTGGTTAGAAATGGGGCGTTGTGGGTGATAATAGTAGTTTCAGGATTTGATGTGAACAGATGAGTGGCGCGCAAACAAAAGAGCCGACGTATTACAACTCGCGTTTTCTCCACGGTGTGGATGAGAAGCGGCGCGTCCAGATTCCGGCCAAGTGGCGGCCTGACGAATCGGGGACGGAGTTGACGCTCATGCTTTGGCCGCAACATCAGGCGGGGACATGTCTGCGCGTTTTGCCGCCGACGCAGATGGCGAGGATGAAAGCGGACATTGACGCGCTTCCGAATGACAACCCGAAGAAGGGCGTGCTGAAAAGATTTATTGGCAGCGAATCCGTCCAGGTGACTTTGGACAAGGCTGGCCGGATTTGTCTGCCGGAGGAAATGGCCCGCGCGGCGGGCGTCAAGGATGAGGCGGTGCTGGTGGGATTGCTCGACCGTTTTGAGATTTGGAATCCGGCCCGCTATGAAAACGTCAAGGCGGCCGACGCGGTGCTCGCGTCCGAAGCCTTCAAACTAATGGAGTGATTATGCAATTCGGAAAATTATTGTTTGCTGGAAGAAGCGTGGTGAACGGCTGCGAAACACTTTCGTATCGCGAGAACAAGCAGGTGGCGCTGCCCCGGTTTGTTTCGCCGAAAAATCCCTTTGCGCCGGCCAAAAAAACGGCGGAAACCGCCGCCGTCCAGGCCCGGAAGGAAACCGTCCCGGCACCGGCGGCCACGCAGAAATTGCCGCCGGTTTCCAGCGCGCCGAAATCTTTGCCGGCCTGGACCAGCAAGTTGAACCCGGCATCGCTTTGGAGCAGCCCGGTGCCGGTGGAGCAAAAAACGTCGTCCGCCGTGCAGGCCGAGCTGTCGTTGGACACCGTCAAAGTGATCCACAACGACTTGAGCGACGCGGATGTGGAAGTGGTGCCGATCAAATCGCATCCGGCGGCTGCGGAGATTCCCGCTTTGTCGCCGGCGAAAAAATCCTGGGAGATTTTGGGCGAGCAGCTCATGAGGGTGACCGCGTTGTTTTAATCAAAGGAAAAATGCGCAGTGCCAGATTTCGCTCACAAACCAGTGATGGTGGCGGAGGTGCTGGCGGCGCTGAAGCCGGTGCCGGGCGGCCGTTACGCCGACGGCACGGTCGGTGGGGCTGGTCACGCGGCGGGAATCCTGGCCGCGAGCTCGCCGACTGGATGGCTGTCTGGGTGCGATCGCGATGGCGCCGCGGTTGAGGCGGCGGCAAGGCGGCTGGCGGAAAAATTCGCCGGGCGGTTTGAAATCCGGCGCGGCAATTTTGCGGAAATGGGGGGCTGGATTCCGGCGGCGAGCTGCGACGGCGTGTTGCTGGATTTGGGCGTGAGTTCGCCGCAACTGGATTCGCCGGGGCGCGGGTTCAGCTTCCAGCAGGACGGCCCGCTGGACATGCGGATGGATGACCGGCAGCCGCTGACGGCGGCGGATTTGGTGAACAGCACGGGCGCCGACGGGCTGGCGAAAATTTTTTGGGAATTCGGTGGCGAGCGCGAGTCGCGGCGGTTTGCGAGGGCCATCGTTCACGACCGCGAACTGAAAAAATTTGAGACGACGCGGCAGCTGGCGGAGTTGATTGAGCGAATTTCGCCGCGCGCTGGAAGAAAGGCGCATCCGGCGACGAAGATTTTTCAGGCGCTGCGGATTGCGGTGAACGACGAGATCGGCTCCTTGAAACGCGGGCTGGAGGCGGCGGTGAAAATTTTGAAGCCCGGCGGGCGGCTGGCGGTCATCACGTTTCACTCGCTCGAAGACCGGGTGGTGAAGGGATTTGGCCGGGAACGGACGCGCGATTACACGTTCAGCGGCGAAGTGGACGTGCCGGAACTGCGGCAGCCGCGCACGCCGGAGCTGAAATGGGTGGCGCGCAAGGCCATCGCGCCCGGCGAGATGGAATTGGCGGAAAATCCGCGCAGCCGCAGCGCACAATTGCGGGTGCTGGAGAAGATTTGAATGGCAGGAAATCGAAAAAGTCAGTCGGCGGCGATCCGGTTTGGCCCGGCGCTCAAGGCGCTGTTTTTGTGCATGCTGATCGCCGGCTCGGCGATCGGCTACGTCTGGCAGAAGAACGAGATTTACCGTTTGAGCCAGCAGATCCGTCAGAGCGAATTGCGCCTGAAGCAGACGGCGGACGCCAACGAGAAGTTGAGGCTGAAGCTCGCCGATTTGCGCTCGCCGCTGATGCTCGACCAGCGGGCGCGCGAGTTGAATCTGGGTCTGGCTCCGGCGCAACCAATGCAGGTTTTCCGGTTGCCGGAACCTTCCGCCGCGACGGGGAACGGCGTTCCGGCACGCCAGCTCGCCGCGCGGCAGGCGGTCGCGCCGCTGACGCAGTGAAAATAATTTAGCCGCCGCTCGTGACGCCGTTGGTTGAGGAACCGATCGCCACGGGCGGCTGGCTGCATTTGAGATGACGAAAAAATCGCAATTTCACCGGGTGATGCTGCTGCTGCTCTTTGTGGGCGCGGCCTTTGCCGGGCTGGGCTACCGGCTGGTGGACTTGCAGGTGTTGCGTCATGACGAGCTGGCGAAGCTGGCGCAGGACAACACGCAGCGCGAATTCCGGCGGCCCCCGCGGCGCGGCGACATCCTCGACATTCACGGCAACCTGCTCGCCACGAGCGTGCCCGTGAAGACGGTCTGCGCCGACCCCTCGCTCATCGGCAACCAGCAGACGGCCGTGGCGCACGCGCTCGCGCCGCTGCTCCAGGTGGACGAGTCCGCGCTCTACCCGAAACTGTTTCCGCATGTCTCCAAAAACGACAAGGGCGAGACGTTCACAAACAACCTGCATTACGTCCGGCTGGCCAAAAACGTTTCCGACGACACCTGGCGGAAAATCCAGATGACGATGACCAATCTTTCGTTCGGTGTGGATGAGAAAAAATTGTCCAGGGCCGACCGCGACTTTTTCAGGAATCTCCGCCAGTTTGCGGTTTTCGCCGACCCGGACCAGATGCGCGTCTATCCGAACGGCTCGCTGGCGGCGCAGGTGCTGGGATATTCGGGCGTGGAGGAATTCAAGCTGGACGGCCGGCCGGTTTCGCAGATTTCCGGGCGCGACGGGATTGAGCTGGCGCTGAATTCGCCCTTGGGCGGCGTCGCCGGCTGGCGCGTGACGGAAACCGACCGTCAGCAGCACGAGCTGGTTGCGTTGCGCGACGAGGACGTGCAGCCGCGCGACGGACTGAACGTCGTGCTGACGATTGACGCGGCGATCCAGAACATTCTTGAATCCGAGATGGCCAAGGCGATGAAGGAACACGAGCCGGTCAGCATCACCGGCATCGTCACGCGTCCGCGCACGGGGGAAATTCTGGCGATGGCGTCGCTGCCGGATTTCGATCCGAACAATCCCGGCGCCTCGCCGCCCGATGCGCTCCGCAACCGCGTCATCAGCGACGTGATGGAGCCAGGCTCGACGTTCAAGACCATCGTGATTTCCGGCGCGTTGAACGAGCACGTTGTGACTTTGGCCGACACGGTTTTTTGTGAGAACGGGGTTTTTCACTACGGCGGAATCACGTTGCACGACGCGGAGCACGACCATTTTGGCAACCTCACCGTGGAGCAGGTGTTGGAAAAATCCTCAAACATCGGGGCGTCAAAAATCGGGATCAAACTTCAGGCGCCAAAACTTTACGACTACATGACCCGCTTCGGGCTTGGGGCGCAGACGGGCATTCCGCTGCCGAATGAATCCGGCGCGCAAAATTTTGTGCGTCCGCCCGACAAATGGGGCAAATACTCCATCGCGCAAATCCCGATGGGGCAGGGCGTGGCGGTGACGCGGCTGCAAATGGCGATGGCCATCAGCGCGATTGCCAACGGCGGCATGTTGATGCGCCCGATGCTCGTGAAGCGGCTGCAGGACCGCGACGGAAAAGTCGTGCAGCAATACGATCCGCAGACCGTCCGCCGCGTCATCAGCGAGGGAACCGCCAAGGAAATGATCGAGGCGCTCAAAACCGTCGTGTCCGACGACGGCACCGCGCCGCAGGCCAGAATGGCCAGCTACGTCGTTGCCGGCAAAACCGGCACGGCGCAAAAAGTCGTCAACGGCACCTACTCGAACGAGAAATTTGTCATCACTTTCATCGGATTTTTCCCGGCGAGCGATCCGCAACTCTGCATTTCCATCGTGATGGACGCGCCGAAGGAAGGCGGTCACGCGTTTGGCGGTGCGCTCTGCGGGCCGGTGTTCAAGGAGGTTGCCGACCGCTGCGCAAGCTATTTGAACATCCCGCCGGATTTGCAGGCGCCGCTCGTGGCGAACACCGGAAACACACATTGAAGCAAAAGTGGAAGCACGCTCTTTGAAATTTGTCGCCGAAGCCTGCGACGCCGAACTCCGGCGCGGCACGGCGGAAGCTCTGGTCCAACATGTATGCCTCGATTCGCGACAGGCGCAGCCGGGCGATTTGTTCCTTGCCGTCAAAGGCGAACATTTTGACGGCCATGACTTTGTGAAGGAGGTCGCGGCCAAGGGCGTTGCGGCAGTCGTGGTTGAAAAGTCCAAAGTCCAAGGTCCAAAGTCCAAGCTCGCGCCCGGCGTGGCGATGCTGGTGGTGGACGACGTGAGAATTGCGCTTGGAAAACTGGCCGCGGCTTACCGGAAAGATTTTGATCTGCCGGTCGTCTGCGTCGGCGGCTCGAACGGCAAGACGACGGTGAAGGAACTGATTGCGTCGGCGCTCCGGCAAAAGCTGGCGACGGTTTGGAACGAGGCGAGTTTCAACAACGACATTGGTGTGCCGCTGACGCTGTTGCGGCTGGAAAAAAAACACCGGGCCGCCGTGGTGGAAGCCGGCACGAATCATCCGGGCGAACTCGCGCCGCTCGTGGAAATGATCCGGCCGAAGTTCGGCGTCATCACGAACATCGGGCGGGAGCATCTGGAATTTTTCGGCGATGTCGCCGGGGTCGCGCGGGAAGAAGGCCGGCTGGCGGAATTACTGCCGGCGGACGGAAAATTGTTTTTGAACGGCGACAACGAGTGGTCGGAAAAAATCGCGGCCCGGACGAAGGCAAAAGTGGTCCGCGTCGGGCTTGGCGAAAAAAATGACTGGCGAGCGGATAAAATCCGTCTGGACAAAAACGGCGTGACGTTCCGGGTGCTGGCGCCGAAGGAAGAATTTTGCGGCGAGTATCGGGTCAATTTGCTGGGTCGGCATCAGGCGACGAATGCGTTGTTGGCGGTTGCGGTCAGTGAGGAACTCGGTCTGGGCCGCGCTGAAATCCAGCGCGGCCTGGCCGAATGCCCGCCGGCGAAGATGCGGCTGCAATTTTGGGAAGCCAACGGCGTGCGCGTGCTGAATGATTGCTACAACGCGAACGCGGATTCGACGGTCGCCGCGCTGGAAACGCTCTGCGGTTTGCCGCTGCAGGGCCGGCGCGTGGCGGTGCTGGGCGACATGAACGAGCTTGGCGCGCACAGCGTGGCGGCGCACACGGAAGTCGGACGCCGCGCGGCGGAACTCGGCATCGGCCAGTTGTTCGCCGTCGGCAAGATGGCGCCGGTCATGGCAAAGGCCGCGCGTGCCGCCGGTTTGACGCGGGTGATTGAATTTGCGGACGTGGAGGCGGCGGCAGCGGTGCTGAAGAATTTTTTGAAAACGGGCGACGTGGTTTTGCTGAAGGCGTCGCGGGCATCGCGCCTGGAGCGCATTGCCGAGTTGCTGAAGCTGGGGAAAGTGTGAAATCATGCTGTTTTATTTGAGCCAGAAATTGCTGGAGTGGACGAAAGGAACGCCGTGGGCGGACTACCTTTCGTCGCTGCGGCTGTTCCGTTACATCACGGTGCGCAGCGCGGGTGCGGCGGTGACGGCGCTGGTCTTGAGCTGGTGGCTGGGGCCGAAGATCATCCATTGGCTGAAGCAGTTGAAATTCGGCCAGGATTACAAAGACAAGGCGGAGGAGGCGGGCGGCCTGGCGGCGCGCGTGTTGAGCAAAAAGGGAACGCCGACGATGGGCGGGGCGCTGATCGTCTCCGTGCTGTTTTTTTCAACGGTGTTGTGGGCGCAGATGGACAACAAGCTGGTGCTGCTCACGCTGCTGTCGGTGGTGGTGCTGGCGGGTTTGGGATTTTACGACGATTACGCCAAAATCGTCCAGCAGAGCGGCGGCGGAACTGCGCCGCGCGTGAAATTGCTGGCGCAACTGGCGGTGAGCGTGTTCATCGGCGTTTATCTGTGGCTGACGCCTTCGACGACGAGGCTGGTCTCGGAAATCATGGTGCCGTTTTACAAATATCCCGTGGCAACGGGCGCGGTCTGGCTCGGCATTTTGATCGTGGTGCTGGCGATTGTCGGCGCGTCAAATGCGGTGAACCTGACCGATGGACTCGACGGCTTGGCCATCGGCTGCACGCTCATCGTTTCGTTTGTGTTCCTGGTGTTCACCTATGTCGCGGGCAACGTCAAGGCGGCGGCCTACCTGCAAATTCCCTCCGTGCCCGGCGCTGGGGAATTGACGGTGTTCTGCTCGGCGCTCATCGGCGCGGGGCTGGGATTTTTGTGGTTCAACTGCCATCCGGCGCAGGTGTTCATGGGCGACACCGGCTCGCTCGCGCTGGGCGGCGCGTTTGGCATCATGGCGGTGCTCATTCACCAGCCATTTGTGCTGGTGATTGCGGGCGGGGTGTTTGTGATGGAGGCCGTCTCGGTGATTTTGCAGACCGGCTGGTTCAAGTTCACGCGCCTGCGGACGGGGACCGGCCGGCGGATTTTTTTGATGGCGCCGCTGCATCATCATTTTGAAAAGAAGGGCTGGTATGAATCGCAGGTGGTGATGCGGTTTTACATTTTGTGCGTCCTGTTCGCGGTCGTCGCGCTGGCCACCCTGAAGTTGCGATGATGACCGGAAAGACCAAAATGAAAGCAGCGCGGGCATTGAATAAAATGCGTTTTGTTCCTTGCGCGAAACGCGCGGGGCTGCTAATAATCTCAAGCGCGGCGGCAAGATGCGCCCATCCTGGCGGAATGGTTTCAATTTCACCCGCCGGCGGACAATTCAGCGATGGTTTCGGGGCCGCGCCAATGAACAAAAATAATTTAACATGCCGTGGAATTTGCCGAGGGAAAATTTCACAGCGAAACATTCAAAACCACCTCAAAGAAAGGACGCCATCGGCGCCAAACCAATGAACAACACAAATCCATTCGTCCCACAAGGCTCCGTGCTGGAGCAGAACAAACGCCGCTCGCGCATGAAACTCGCCGTCTTTTGCGTGCTCACGGTCAGCGTCTGCGGTCTCACCGCGATGCTCATCCAGGGCTGCAAACGCGAGGTGACCGGTGACAATCAGCCGCCAATGATGGACACGAACCCGCCGACGATGTTGGACACCAATCCGCCGACGGCTGGAACCAATCCGCCGGTGGTGATGCCGCCGGTCGAGACCAATCCGCCGGCAGTCGTCGCGCCTGTTCCGCCCGTTGCGCCGCCGACCACCGGGGCCGAATACGCCGTCGCCAAAGGCGACACGCTCGCGAAGATCGCCAAGAAAAATGGCGTGACTCTCAAGGCGCTTGAAGCCGCGAATCCGGGCGTTGTGCCGACCAAGCTGAAAGTTGGACAAAAACTCACCATTCCGGCCGGAGGCGCAGCCGTCCCGGCAGCCGCCGCGACTTCAGCGGGAGCCGATCAGTCGTTCGTAAGCGGGGAAACTTACGTCGTTAAATCCGGCGATACGCTGATGAAGATCGCCAAATCGCACGGCACGACCGTCAAGGCGATTGAATCCGCGAACAATCTGTCCACCACCAAAATCAAGGTGGGCCAGAAGCTGAAGATTTCGGCGAAAGCCGAAGCTCCGGCAGCGGCTCCGGCGGTGGCTCCGGTTGCAGCGCCCGCGCCCGTCGCCGCGCCCGCCCCGGCCGTTGCGCCCGTGGCGACGCCCGCGCCCGCTGGCACGCCGAACGGACAGTAGTCGTCCACAAAAAATCAGCGGCCGGCTTTGAGACGTTGAAATGAAAGTCGCCGTCACAACTCTGGCGTTCTGCGTTGCCGCCCTGCTGGCGCTGGGGCTGGTGATGCTCTACAGCGCGAGCATGACCCAGGTTGGCGCGCATTATCTGATGCTGCAGCTCGTCTGGTGCGCGCTCGGCTTCGCCTTGTGCGTGGCGGCGACCGCCCTCGACTATCAACTGCTCAAAAAAGCGGCGCTGCCGCTTTTCATTTTTTCGCTGGTGATGCTTGTGGCGGTGCTGCTGCCATTGCCGCACGGCATCACCAAGAACATCAACGGCGCGCACCGCTGGTTCATCCTTCCCGGAATGCGCCTGCAACCCTCCGAATTTGCCAAGCTCGCGCTCATCATCATGCTCGCGTGGTATGGCGACCACTGCCAGCGGTTGATGCAGACCTGGAAACGCGGCGTGGTCATGCCCGGCCTGCTGATTGCCGCGGTGCTCGGCCTGGTTTTTATTGAACCGGATCGCGGCACCACCATCCTGCTGGCGACCGTGAGCTGCTCGATGCTGCTCGTCGCTGGTGTTCGCTGGATGCACGTCCTTATTCCGGTGGCGGTTGGCGTGGCGGGTCTGGCGGTTTCGATTTTGCACGACCCGATGCGCATGAGGCGCATTTTCAGCTGGTGGAATCTGGAGCAGCACAAGGACGGTGTCGGCTATCAGGCATATCAGGCGATGATTGCGCTTGGCTCCGGCGGATGGAGCGGTCTCGGTCTGGGCAACGGCCGCCAGAAACTTGGCTTCGTGCCGGAACATCACACCGATTTTATTTTTTCCATCATCGGCGAAGAGCTTGGTTTGATTGCCACCCTGGCTGTCATCGTCGCGTTTGTCGTGATTGCGATTTGTGGCATTTACATCGCCTTGAGATCCCGCGACACCTTCGGCTCGCTGCTGGCCTTGGGAATCACTTTGCTGATCAGCCTGCAGGCCGCCATCAACATCGGCGTCGTCACCAGCGCGCTGCCGAACAAGGGTCTGCCGCTCCCGTTCATCAGCTATGGCGGCTCGAACCTGCTCGCCATGTTCGTCGGCGTCGGCATTTTGTTCAGCGTCGCGCGCCAGGCGCCCGCGCGTGAAAAAATTTCAAAAGCCGTGGTCGAAAGCGACGAGAACCCATTCGCCGCCAGGGCAACATGACCTCCCCGGAAACCAAATCGCCCTTCGTCGCCATCGCCTGCGGCGGAACGGGCGGGCATCTCTTTCCGGGACTCGCCGTCGCCGGCCAGCTCCGGCAGCGCGGCTGTAACGTTGCGCTGCTTATCTCGCCCAAGGACATTGACCAGCAGGCCGTGAAATCCGCGCACGGCATGGAAATTTTCACGTTGCCGGCGGTCGGGCTGCAAAACCGGAATTATTTTTCCTTCGCCGGCAGCTTTGTAAAATCCCTGTTCGCCGCGCGGAAAAATTTTCGCCGGCGACGGCCCGACGCCGTTCTCGCCATGGGCGGGTTCACCGGCGCGCCGCCCATCTGGGTCGGAAAGGATTTAGGCGCGAAAACTTTTCTGCACGAATCGAACACCGTTCCCGGCCGCGCCAACCGGATTCTCTCGCGTTTCGTGGACGGGGCGTTCGTTGGATTTCCCGAAACCGCGGCGCGATTGAAGACGCGCAAGGTCACAGCCACCGGCACGCCGGTCCGCCCGGAATTTCAGCCGAGCGCCGCCGCCGTGTGCCGCGCCGCGCTGGGACTCGAACCGGATCGCTCGACAATTTTAGTCGTCGGCGGCAGCCAGGGCGCGCGCGGGCTGAACGAGATGATTTTGTCCGCGCTGCCGCTGCTGGCGGGAAAAAACTGGCAATGGCTGCACCTCACCGGCGCGAATGATTTTGAAAAAATGAAGGCCGCCTACGCCGCGCGCGGAATCAAGGCCGTCATCAAACCGTTTTTTGCGGAAATGGATCTGGCGCTCGGCGCGGCGACCGCCGCCGTCAGCCGCGCTGGCGCTTCGTCGCTGGCGGAAATCGCCGCGATGCGGCTGCCGGCGCTGCTCGTGCCGTTTCCGGCGGCAGCGGACAATCACCAGTTTTTCAACGCCGGCGCTTTCGAAAAGACCGGCGCGGCGCTGCTGCTCGAACAGAAAAAATCCACGCCGGAAAAAATCGCGGCGATTCTGACCGGCTTGGTCGAAGACGAAATGGCCCGCTCAAAAATGCAATCCGCGCTGGTGCAGTGGCACGCGCCAAAGGCCGCGGAGCAAATCGCGGAAATCATGCTGGCCGCAATCGCGCGGCAACCGGCAGCGGCGGCGGCAGGGAAATCCGGCTGTGGCTGCGGCTGCGCGCACGGCCATGCAAAACCATGACGCCGCCGACCGACATTTTGGAGAGGCCGATGCGAGCCGGGGAAAATATCGCCGGTGAATTGGCGAAGCGGGTTTCGCCTGCAACGGTGGTTCTCCGTGACGAACCGCTGGCCAGGCACACGACGTTGCGCGTCGGCGGCCCGGCGGATGTTTACGTCGAGCCGGCGTCGGAGGCGGATCTGGCCGCCGCCGTGAAATGCTGCGGCGCGCGCGGTGTGCCGTTTTTTGTGATCGGACGCGGCTCAAATTTGCTGGTGCGCGACGGCGGTTTTCGCGGCGCGGTCATCTGCCTGTCGCACGCGGATTTCAGCAAGGTTGAAGTTGATGGGGTGCGCCTGCGCTGCGGCGCGGGTGCGAAGTTGAAAAATGTTGCGATTGAAGCCCGGCGCCACGGCTTGAGCGGCGTGGAATTTTTGGAGGGCATTCCCGGCAGCGTCGGCGGCGCGCTGCGCATGAACGCCGGGGCGATGGGCGGCCAGACATTTGACATCGTCGAGACCGTTCGTTGGATGGATTTTTACGGTGGTGTGCGCGAAGCCGCGCCGGCGGAAATGCAGGTGAAATATCGCGGCTGCGCCGCCCTGAAAAATCACATCGCGCTGGGCGCGGTGTTCGGGTGCCGGCCGGATTCGCCGGAATCCATCGCGCAGCGGATGAGCGCCTTCAGCCAGAAGCGCTGGGCGTCGCAGCCCGCCGCGCCCAGCGCCGGCTGCGCGTTCAAAAATCCGCCGTCAATCCCGGCGGGCCGGCTGATTGACGAACTTGGCCTGAAAGGCACGCGCGTCGGCGGCGCGGCGGTGTCGCGGGAGCATGGCAATTTCATCGTCAACGACGGCCATGCGACCGCGCGGGACGTTCTGGAGCTGATTGAATTTTTGAAGCGGCGCGCGCAAAAAGAGCGCGGAATCGAATTGCAGACGGAAGTGGAAATCATCGGCGAAGATCGTTGACTTCCAAAATGGTTGCGTTATGGTTGCGCCATGATAACGATCACAATCAAGGGATTGTCGAAGGAAGCGCACCGGGCCCTGAAGAAGCGGGCGTTGACGCATGGCCGGAGCCTGAACACGGAGGCCATCGCGGTGCTGGAATCCAGTGTTCGCAGCGTGCCGGTGGAAGCCGAGGGGATTATCCAGCGGGCGCGCCAGTTTCGCAATTCGCTCAAGTTCAAGGTGACGGCGTCGGATTTGAGGCGGTTCAAGGAAGCTGGCCGCGCATGATCGTCGCGGACAACAGCCTTCTGGTTTATTTCTGGCTGCCGAGCGCCTTCGCGGAACTGGCGGAAGCGGCGAAGGATCGGGACAAGGTCTGGGCGTCGCCGATTTTGTGGCGCTCGGAATTTCGGAATGTGCTGGCGGGTTACCTGCGGCGCAAGACGCTGACCGAGGCCGAGGCCAACACCGCCTATCTGAACGTGCAGAAAGATTTGGGCGCGAATGAATACTCCGTGCCGACCGAGCGGATACTGAAACTGGTCCTGGCGTCGGATTGCACCGCCTACGACTGCGAATACGTCGCGCTGGCGCAGGATTTGGGCGTGCCGCTGGTCACGACGGACAAGCAGTTGCTGCGCGCGTTTCCGAAAACAGCGGTGGCGCTGGGAAAATTTGCGAGGTAGATTGTGAAATCAAAATTGAATATTGCGGTGATGTTCGGCGGCCCCAGCGCGGAGCGCGAGGTGTCGCTGCGTTCCGGCGCGGCGGTGGCGCAGGCGCTGCGCTCGCGCGGCCATGTTGTTTTTGAAGTGGACCCGAAGGATGGTCGGTTTGTTTTGCCGCCGGAAACCGGCGTGGTTTTTCTGGCGCTGCACGGAACCTACGGCGAGGACGGCACGGTGCAGCGGCAGTTGGACAGGCTGGGCGTGATTTACACCGGCTGCGACGCGGAGGCCAGCCGCATCGCGTTTGACAAGGTGCTGACGAAAAAACTCTGCATCGAAGCCGGGGTGCCGACGGCGGCGTTTCTGGCCGTCAATTCGGCGAAGGCGGTTTTCCCGAAAAATCTCCAGCCACCGCTGGTCGTGAAACCGGTGCGGCAGGGATCGAGCGTGGGTTTGCAGTTTGTCGAGCGCACCGGTGACTGGCAAAACGCGCTGGCGGAGGCGCTGAAATTTGACTCGGAGGTTCTGGCCGAGGAAAAAATCACCGGGCGCGAGACGACGGTGGGCATTCTGGCCGGCCGGCCGTTGCCCGTTGTCGAAGTCCGGCCCAGGTCCGGCAGCTATGATTACCGGAACAAATACACCGCCGGGGCGACGGAATATTTCTGCCCGGCGGAATTTGACGCCGCGACGACGAAACGGATTCAGGCCGCCGCGCTCGGCGCGTTCCGGGCGATTGGCGGGCGCGACTATGCGCGCGTGGATGTGATGGTGCGCGCGGACGGCTCGCCGGTGGTGCTGGAGGTCAACACGCTGCCGGGCATGACGGAAACGAGCCTGCTGCCAAAGGCGGCGGTGGCGGCGGGGCTGAATTACGCGGAGCTTTGCCAGCGGATGGTTGATCTGGCGCTGGAAAGAACGACGCCTGCGCCAGGCCTCAAAAAGCGCGGGGAAATGGCGGCTCTGATTTGATTGGATTTCAGGCTGACGTCTTTGCGTGAATAAAACTTATGTGGTTTAAGCGCGAACAGAAAAACCGGCGGTTGAGCCACAGGCATGTGCTGCTCGACGTGAGACTGCGCTCCGAGCAGGTGCGCGCGTCGCGCGTCCGGCTGTGGTTTGCGGCCGTCGGCATTCCGTGCGTCGCGCTTTTCGGCGTCTATCTGCTCTGGCGCACATGCGAATGGACCCTCGACCGGCTGATTTATGACAATGCCGAGTTTGCCATCCAGCAGGTGGATGTGCAGTCCGACGGCGTGATCGCACCGGATCAGTTGCGCAACTGGTCGGGCGTGAAACCCGGCGCGAATTTGATCGCGCTCGATCTGGCGTCGGTGAAACGCAATCTCGAGATGGAGCCGGTCATTGACTCGATTTCCATCGAGCGCGTCCTGCCGCGCACGTTGAAAATCCGCGTGACCGAGCGGAAGCCGGTTGCCCAGGTTGATGTGCCCCGCACCGATGGCGCGAACGGGGTCGTGATTTCCGTGTTTCAACTGGATGTCACCGGTGTTGTCATGCAGCCGCTGGATCCGCGCATGTGCGTGGTTCCGTTGTCGCAGATGAAGAACGACCAGCTGCCGGTCATCACGGGATTGAATGTTTCCCAGCTCCAGCCGGGACATCGCGTCGTGCTGCCGCAGGTTCAGGCGGCGCTGCAACTGGTTTCGGCATTCGGCCGTTCGCCGATGGCGGGGCTGGCGGATTTGCGCCGCGTGGACGTGTCGGCGCCGGGCGTTGTCGTCGCCACGACGGGGCAGGGTGGCGAAATAACTTTCGGTCTGCAAAATTTGGAGCAACAATTGCGGCGCTGGCGCGAAATTTACGACTGGGCGCAGCGCATGAACAAGACGATTGCGTCGGCGGATCTGGCGGTGAGCAACAATGTTCCGGTGCATACGCTGGAAGTCAGCGCCATGCCGTTCGCCGCGCCGAAGAATTCAACGCCTGCACCAATCCGGAGGAAAAATGTTTGACGATTCTAACATCATTGTCGGTCTGGAAATTGGCACGTCGAAAGTCTGCGCCGTCGTGGGCGAACAGACCGCCGACGGCGCTTTGAACATCGTGGGCCTCGGCCAGGCGCGTTCGCGCGGCGTCCGCAAGGGCGAGATCGTGGATCCGAAACAGGCCGAGGAAGATGTGCGGAACGCCATCGTCGAGGCCGAGAAAATGGCCGACGCCGAAATTAGCAATGTTTATCTCGGCGTCACCGGCGGCCACATCCGGGGCTTCAACAACCGCGGCGTTCATCCGGTGGTTTCCGCCGACCGCGAGATTTCCGAGGACGACGTCCAGGATGTCGTCAAAAACGCCAAGGCCATCAATCTGCCGACGGAGAACAACATTGTTCACGCCATCCGGCAGCATTTCTTTGTGGACGGCCAGGACGGCATCACCAATCCCGTCGGGATGCTCGGCTCGCGGCTCGAAGTGGACGTCCACGTCGTCCACGGCAACATGAACCGTCTTCAGAACGCCATCCGTCTTGTCAAAGGCCTCCAGCTTCAGGTGAACGAAGTCGTCTTCAACGGCCTCGCCGCCTCGCTCGCGCTTCTCTCGAACGAGCAGAAGGAACTTGGCGCGCTGGTCATTGACATCGGCGGCGGCACCACCGATTACGTTGTCTACGTCGGCGGTGTCATCAAGCACACCGGCGTCCTTGCGATTGGCGGCGACCACGTTTCCAACGACCTGGCCTACGGCCTGAAAGTTCCGCTGAGCCGCGCGGAAAAGCTCAAGCTCGAACACGGTTCGGCCGTCGTGGACGAAGCCACCCAGGGCCAGACCGTCACCTTCACAAACGAACTTGGCCTGCCCATCAAGACCATCAATGTCGGTCATCTCCAGCGCATCATGTCGCTCCGCCTCGAGGAAATCTTCCAGCTCGTCGCGCAGGATTTGGAGCAGGCCGGCCTCTGTGATTATCTTCGCGCCGGGGTTTTCCTCACCGGCGGCGGCGCGCGCATTCCGCACATCGCCCGGCTCGCCGAGCCGGTCCTGCAAATGCCCGTTTCCATTGGCAAAACCAATTCCATCAGCGGCCTCAAATCCGCGCTGGACCAGCCCGAATTCGCCGCCGCCATCGGCCTCGTCAAATTCGGCTCGTTCAAGAACCGCAAGCGCGACGGCAAATCTTCCATTGCGCAGGGGATCAAAGGCGCCATCTCGAATCTGCTGCGCCGCTCCTGAACCCGACTCATTATGAAATCCAAGCCTGAAATTTCCGGTGCAATTCCCGAAGCGGCGTCCAAACCCGCCGTGAAAATCTTCGGCGTCGGCGGCGCCGGCGTCGCGTTGCTCGACTCCCTGAATGCCGGGGAATTTGCCGGCGCTGAATTTGCCGCCATCAACACCGACGCCGCGTCGCTCGCGGTCTCGCCGGCGACCGTCAAAATCCATCTCGAAACAAAATTGTTGCGCGGCCTCGGCACCGGCGGCGATCCCGAACGCGGCCGCGCCCTGGCCGAGGAGCAGTTTTCCACGCTCAAATCCGCCTGCGACGGTGCCGGCGTCGTCCTCATCATCGCCGGACTCGGCGGCGGCGCGGGCAGCGGCATCAGCCCGGTTCTGGCGCGCGCCGCGAAGGAGGCTGGCGCGCTTGTGCTCGCGTTTGTGACGCTGCCGTTTGTCTGCGAAGGCAACCGCCGCCAGCAGCAGGCGCAGCAAAGTCTGGAGCAATTGAAATCCTTTGCCGACGGCGTGATCTGCCTGCCGAACCAGAAAACGTTCAAGCTTATTGACGACAACACCAGCGTCCTTGAGACCTTCCACATCACCGGCGGCCTGCTCATCGAGGGCGTGCGCGGCGTCTGGCGGCTGCTCACGCGCCCCGGACTCATCCAGATTCATTTCGACGATCTCTGCGCCCTCGTGCGCGACCGCCATTCCGAAAGTTCATTTGCCTTTGTCGAAGCCACCGGCGCGGGCCGTTCGCGCGAGGTTGTGGAAAAACTGATCGCGCATCCGCTGCTCGACGAGGGCCGCGCGCTGGCCGAAGCTGACGCGGTGCTGGTGAGCCTGATGGGTGGAAAGGATTTGACGATGGCCGAGGTCAACCGCGTGATGGAACAAGTCGGACGCTATTGCGAGCGCGCCCAGATCATCATGGGCGCGGCGGTGGACGCGGAAATGAAAGGCCGTCTTTCCGTCACACTCATCGCCGGCCGGAAGACTGACGCCAAGGCCGACGCACCCGCTGATGCGCCGGAGCCGGGCCTGGTGCCTCCGCTGGAAACCGCGCCGCGTTCCGCCGCCCGGCAGGTTTCGCCGTCGCCGTCGTTTTCGATGGAACAGCGCGAACAGTTGACCGCGCGGCATTCCAGCCGCGCGCGGCGTGCCGGCAACAAGCTGCTCCAGACCCAGTTGCCGCTGGCCATCGTTTCCAAGGGCCGGTTTGACAAGAGCGAGCCGACCATTCACAAGGGCGAAGACCTCGACATTCCTACCTACGTCCGCCGCGGTATTTCGTTGAACTGACGCCTGCGGAGAAATGGCTATTCGATGCGGCCCAGCAACCGCAACAGCCCGTCCAAAATTGTGATCGGATGCGGCGGGCAGCCGGGAATGTAAAGGTCCACCGGCACGATGCCGTCCGCTCCGTTGCGCTGCTCGGCGTGGCCGAGGTAAGGTCCGCCGGAAATCGCGCACGCGCCCAGGGCAATCACCAGCTTTGGCGATGGCACGGCTTCGTAAGTCTTGCGCAAGGCGAGTTCCATGTTCTGCGTCACCGGTCCGGTGATGAGCAGTCCGTCGGCGTGGCGCGGCGACGCGACGAATTGAATCCCGAAACGGCCCAAGTCGTAAGTGACATTGTTGAGCACGTTCACGTCGGCCTCGCAGCCGTTGCAGCCGCCGGCGCTGACCTGCCGCAGCTTGAGCGAGCGGCCGAAAATCCGGCGCGATTTTTCGTCCAGCGCCTTCGCCAGTTGAAATTCCTTTTCGCCCAGAACCAGCGCATCGCGGCTCGAAGCGGCGAGGCGATGTTCCGTCGTGAAACGGATTGCGTCTTCGGGACAGGCGCGCTCACATTCGGGACAAAACAGGCAGCGGCCCAGATCGAGGCGCACCGATTTATCTTTAATGCTGATGGCATCCGTCGGGCAAACGGCGGCGCAAATGGAGCAATTGGGCGGGCATTTCGCGGAGTCAATCTGCGGCCGGCCGCGCAGACGGTCGGGCAGCACCGGCGGCTCCTTCGGGAAACCGATGGTGCGGTATTTCTGCCGGGCGCGCGCGAGTAAAACTTTCAGCATGGTGTCACGCCTTTCCAACCGTAGCAGCCGACGTGAGCCGGCTCCATTTTCTCCGCGGGCAGAGTGAGCGGACTCACGTCCGCTGCTACAAATAATTTTCTATAAATCATGGCCGCAATAGGACAGGTTGAAACTTTTGTTGCAAATCGGGAAATCGGAAACCTGCTGGCCGCGCATCGCCATCGCCAGTCCCATCCAGTTGTGGAACGACGGGTCCACGATTTTGTAACGCGCAAATTTCCCGGCCGCGTCGGTCAGCGCCGTGTGGCAGATCTCGCCGCGCCAGCCTTCGGTGAGCGAGACGACGGCGCGGTTGGGCGCGAGCGCGCCGATTTCCGCGTGCACCGGCCCCATCGGCAGCGCGTTGAGCTGGTCGAAAATGAACGCGATGGAACGCTGGATTTCCATCCAGCGCACATAAGCCCGCGCGAAAACGCTGCCGGTGTGATACGATGAAACCGGTATCTGCGCGAACCGGTAAATGCCCGACGGAAATTGAATCCGCACGTCATGTTCGATGCCGCTGGCGCGCGCCACGAGGCCAACGAGTCCGAGTTCCTGCGCCGTCTCGCGCGAAACCGGCCCGGCATTTTCGAAGCGGGCGCGGACGGACGAGGAATTCCAAAGCAATTCCACCGCGCTGGTCACGTCCTTGTGGCTCTGCGTCAGGCGTTCCTCCAGTTGTTTTTGACGGGCATCGTCCAGATCGAACAGGACGCCGCCGGGCCGGAGCAGGCCGCGACCAAAACGGTTTCCGCAAATCAGCGCCGTCAGGTTCAGGAAATCGCCGCGAATCCGTCCGCAATAACTCGCCGTCGGCAGGTAGCCGATGTCGCCGGCCAGCGCGCCGAGGTCGCCGGTGTGATTGGCCAGCCGCTCCAGCTCCAGCGCGATGGCGCGAAGCGCCTGCGCGCGCGCCGGAACACGGCAGCTTGCGAGCGCCTCCACCGCTTCGCAATAGGCCAGCGCGTGGCCGATGGTCGTGTCGCCGGCGAGCGTTTCCATTTGCGGAATTGTCCGCCTGTCCGGGCCGCCGACCAGCGCGCGCTCGATGCCGCGATGCTGGTAGCCGAGCGAAATTTCGAGGTGAAAAACATATTCGCCGTGGCATTGAAAACGGAAATGGCCCGGCTCGATGATGCCCGCGTGAACCGGGCCGACGGCGACCTCGTGAATCTCGTCGCCGTCCATCGAAAAGAAATTGGTCACGCCGGGTTCGACCGGATTTTCGGCGGGACGATTCCATGCGTCGCGGCCGGCGCGATACGATTTGTGAAAGCGGATGGGCTTCAGCCACGGATGGCCTTCGGGCCGCACACCCCATTGCTCGGCAATCTCGCGTTCGAACCAGTGCGCCTGCGCGCAGGCCGGCGTGAGCGACGGATAGCTTTCGGCGACTTCGGTCGAAAGCAGCGTCATTTGCCCTTCGGCATCATTCGCGAGCACCGCGAACAATTGGACGCGGTCGGTGCCGGCCGGCTGGCCGAACAGGCTCGCGATGCGCGCGCCGTTTTCGGCGGCCTGCAAAATCTGCTCGCGAAAATCGGCAAAGTTCGCGGATGGAATTTCCGCGAGCGCGGCGGTATCGCCGTTGCAGAGAGGAAGCGGAGCGCCGGTTTTCACGAGGCCCCTCCCAGCGTGGTGGCGATTTGATGCAGGACATCGCTCAATTTTGACGGCACATCCAGGCCGAGCCACAGGACCAGAATGCCAAGCACAGCGGGCGGGATGATTTGCCACCAGCGGTCGCGAGTCGAGGTGCTGACGGCGGGTTTTCCCGGTTCGCCCTGCGCCATGCCGAGAAAGGCCGTTGCCATGCCGATGAAAATGACGCCGAGCGTTGCCAGAAACATCGTGACAATCCAGACGTGGTGCCCGTCAAGCGCCGCCTTCAAAATCGTGAACTTGCTCAGGAACGGTCCGAACGGCGGCGAGCCGGTGATGGCGAGAAAGCCCGCCACCCAGAGCACGCCGGTGACCGGCGCGGCGCGCAAAAGCCCGCGCACCTGCAAAATGTTTTTCGTCTGGTAGCGCGCCACGATGTTTCCCGAAAGCAGGAACAGCATCGCCTTGACGAGCGAATGATTCACCGCGTGCAGCATCGCGCCGAACGCGCCGGCGCCGCCGAGGCCGACGCCGATCGCGAGGATGCCCATGTTTTCCACGCTCGAATACGCCAGCAGCCGTTTGTAATCCGTCTGGCCGATGATGAACACGGCGCTGACGCCGAGCGAGACCAGGCCCAGCGCGATCCAGATGTCGCGCGTGAAATCCTCCATGCCGGCGGCGACGCAGACTTGTTGCATGCGCAGCAGTCCGAGGAATGCGCAGTTCAAAACTGCGCCGGACAGCAGCGCCGAGACGACAGACGGCGCCTCGCTGTGGGCGTCCGGCAGCCAGGTGTGCAGCGGCGCGAGGCCCATTTTGGTGCCGTAGCCGACAAAAAACAAAATGCACGCGGCCTTGAGCCACGGCACCTGCAAATCAGACGCGTGGGCGATGAGTTGCGAGAGCACGATCGGATAACTTTCGCGGTCCGGATGCGCCGCCGCCACGCCGAGGAAGAAATTGGCCAGCAGCGCCAGCGCGATGCCGACGGAGCAGATCAAAAGGTATTTCCACGTGGCTTCGAGCGAGCGGTGGTGCCGGTGGAAATAAATCAGCGGTGCGCTGGCCAGGGTGGTTCCCTCGATGGCCACCCAGATCAGGCCGAAATGCTGGCTGACGGTGACGAGCGTCATTGTCGCCAGAAACAAGAGCAGACAGCCGATGAAGACGGCTTCGGGCGCGTTGTCGAACAAAAGTCCTTCTTCCGTGTCGGTGTTGTGCCGGTTCGCCTCCTGGCCGAGATAGCCGGCGGCGTAAATGGACGCGACGAAAAACAGTCCGCTGGTGATGGTCAGGAACAGCAGCCCCGCCGCGTCGAGCGCGAGCCAGCCGTTGAGCGCCGGAGCGGGCGTGATTTTCCAAAACATCGCCGTCAGCACCGCATGAACCAGCGCCGTGCCGACGAGCAGTCCGCGGCGCAAGGCTGGAGTTGGCAGGACGAACGTCGCCAGCCCGGCAAGCAGGGGAATGATGACGAGGGCGAAAATCATTTTGATTGCGGATTGCAGATTGCGGATTGCGGATTTGACGACAGTTCATCCGGTTCTGCGGAGTCGCAGCCAATCGCTAATCGCCAGTCGTGAATCGAAAGTTTCATCAGTCCTTCAATACGCTCAACTTTTCGGTGTTGATGTGGTCGAACTCGCGGTTGATGTGGAAGATGGTGATGCCCATGACGAACACCGCGACGAAGACGTCGAGCAGCACGCCGGCCTCGACCAGCAGCGAGGATTGCGGCGCGAGGCCGACGCCGAAGGTGTAGACACCGTTTTCCAAAACGAGAAAGCCGAGCACCTGGCTCAAGGCGCGTTTGCGGCTGATGATGAGGAACAGCCCGGCGAAGATGGAAAAAATGGCGATTGGCGCGAGCCAGGACGAGGCGAGTGTTTCGGGGACCGGCAGCCGTTGGCACATCCAGAATGAAATCGCCAGAATCACCACGCCGGACAACAGCGAGGTGACGTAGCCGACATAAGGCTCGACTTCGCGCGCCACGTCCGCCTCGCGCACGGCGCGGAACAGGAACCACGGAAAAACCACGCCCTTGATCGCGACGGTCCCGATTGCAAGCAGGGTGAAGCGCAGCGACAAATCATGCACATGCGCCAGAATGGGCAGAAGTCCCAGCACCACGCCCTGCGCCGCGACAACGCGGATGGACGATCCGATGCGGCTGGAGCCGAGCAGCTTCAGGTTTGTCAGCACGACCAGCACGAGAATGAGATTGGTGAGGATCATTTGAAGCCGGGTTATTTGTTGAGTCCCAACAGAAATGCCATCGCCGCCAGCGCGCCCGCGCCGACGAGCAGTTGCGGCACGATGAGCAAACGGAGCCGTGCCATCGTGGATTCGACCACGCCCACGATGACGGCAAGCAGAAACATTCCGCCGACCGACAGAACGAGATTCAACCCGATTGCTCCCGTGTCGGGCACGATCATTCCGACGACGAGCGCGGTCAGCACCCACAACTTCAGCGCCGCGCCATAAAGGATGAATGCGAAGTCCGGCCCGCCGTGATCCAGCACCATGACTTCGTGGATCATCGTGAGTTCGAGATGCGTGTTCGGGTCGTCCACCGGGATGCGGGAATTTTCGGCGAGCAGCACAATCATCAGCGCGATGAGCACCAGCGCCATCACCGGCCCGGCGGCAAACCAATGAGCGCCGGATACTTGGGTGAAAATCGCCGAGAGCGAAAGATTTCCCGCCTGCCGCGCGAGCGTGGCCAGCGCCACGAGCAACGCCGGTTCGGCCAGCGCGGAGAAAAAAACTTCACGGCTTGCGCCCATGCCTTCAAATGACGACCCGGTGTCGAGCGCGGAGAGGACGGTGAAAAATCGCATCAGTCCGAGCAGGCAGGCGAACAGGAAAAAGTCTGCCGGGAACGCGATGAGCGCCGGGAAATTTCCGAGCGGCACGAGCGCCGCGGCCATCAGCACCGCCGCGAGTCCCAGCATTGGTCCGGCGCGGAACAGCCATGTGGTCGTGCGGCTGTAGACCTCGCCCTTGTGCAGCAGCTTCCACAAGTCAAAATAAGTTTGCAGAAACGGCTGGCCGCGCCGGCCCGCGAACAGCGCCTTGGTGCGGTTGATGATGCCGGGCAGCAGCGGCGCGAGCGTGAGCGCCAGCAGCAACGGGATGATGGAGGGGAAGTTCATGTCAGCGGAATTTCCAGGCCAGCAGCACGATCAGAGTGATGGCGATGTAGAGGACGTAAAGTTGAACGTGGCCTTGCTGCATCCAGCGGAGCTTGGCGATGCCCCAATTGATTTTCAGGAAGCCGGGGCGAAACAATTCCTCGTGGGTGAGATCGGGTGTCTCGGTTGTGAGCGAAGCCTTTGGTGGGAAAAAACCCTCCGGCCGCTGCAACTGGCGGTGAGCGCCCAGCAGCCAGCGGAACAGCGTTGTGACCGGTTGGACGAACGACGAGGCGGTGTATTGAATCCGCGCCGAGGGCCGCGCGTAACCGCAGCCCCAGGTGTCCGCCGTGCCAACCGTCCGCCCGGTCAGTAAGGCGCATCGCAGCAAGGCGATGGCGGCGAACAAAATCACGAGCGCCAGCCCGCAAATGGAAACGGTCGTCAACACCAGCGCCGGTGATTGCAGCACCGCGGACACGCGTTCAGGCTCGAGGCCGCTCAACTGGCCGGCGATGGGCGCGATCCAATCCACCAGCCACACTGCGCCAAATGCGATCGCGACGCAACCGGCGGCGAGGATGAGCATTGGTATTTTCATGGCCATGCCTGCCTCGTGCGGCGCCTCCACCGGTTGCCGGGGTTCACCGAGAAAAACAGTTCCGAATGCCTTGGCAAAAGTTACCGCGGCCAGCCCGCCGATCAATCCGATGCAAACCAGCGCGAGCAGGCCGGCCATCGCCGCATCCGCCGGGTTCACGGTGATTGCCTTCAACGAAGCTCCGGCGAGGGCGAATTCGCTGACGAAGCCGTTTAGCGGCGGCAATCCGCAAATGGCCACCGAGCCGATTAGAAACAAAGCGCCGGTCCACGGCATTTTTTTCAGCAGCCCGCCGAGGCGGTTGGTGTCGCGAGTGCCGGTGGCGTGCGCCACGCTGCCGGCGGCAAGGAACAGCAGGCCTTTGAAAATGGAATGGTTGAGCACGTGCAGCAGCGCGCCGCCAAAACCGAGAATTGAAATCAGCGGCTGATGGTAGCTGACGCCGAGCAGGCCGAGTCCGAGACCGGCCGTGATAAGTCCGATGTTTTCCACGCTGCTGTAGGCGAGCAGACGTTTGAGGTCGTGCTGCGCCAGCGCGAAGACGATGCCCAGCACGCCCGAAGCCAGTCCGAGGCACAAAAGCAGCCAGCCCCACCAGATTGATGGTGCGCCGAGAAAGGTGAGCGCGCGCATCAGGCCATAAATGCCGAGCTTGATCATCGCGCCAGACATCAGCGCTGAAACGTGGCTGGGCGCGGCGGGATGCGCTTCCGGCAGCCAGACGTGAAACGGCATGAACCCGGCCTTGGTTCCAAAGCCGACGACGGCGAGCAGAAAGAAAATCCCCGCCAGTTCCGGCGTGTGGATTCCTTTTTCGGCCCAGACGGTGAAATCCATTGAACCGGTTTCACGGCCCATCAGGATGAAAAACACCAGCAGAAATCCCGTGCCCAGATGTGTCGCGACCAGATAAATCCAGCCCGCGTTCCGAACCGATTCGCGCTCATGCTCAAACGTGACGAGAAAGAACGAGGCCACCGCCATCAATTCCCAAGCCGACAGAAATAAAACGGCATTGCGCGCCAGCAGCACCAGTGTCATGCCCAGCACCAGCAGGCAGTAAAAAAACCAGACCGGCCCCATGGAACATTTTTTCACCGACGAACGCAAATAACCGACGCCGTAAATCGCGCAGAGCGCCGACAGCAGCAACATCGGCACCAGAAACCATGCGGAGAGCGCGTCAAGCTGGATGAAAAATTCCCCAAACGGCACCGGCCACGGGTGACGGAATTGCAACGCCGGGCCGCCGGCCAGCACTTGAATTGCCGGAATGCAACCCGACACTGCGGCGAGCAATACGAAGGCTGCGGCAAGCCAGGAAAAATTCCGGCGGCTGCCGCTCAAAAGCAGCACAGCCACCGCGCCCAGCAACAGCACGGCCAGCGCAATCAAAAGCAACGTCACTTCGCCGACTCCTTCCTAGATTCATCCACCGGCGCGTTTCCGCTGTTGCCCCGCCTTGGCACGGCGCGCAAACCGTCGCTGATTTTTTTTGCCGACGCGAGAATTTCATCACGGCCCGCCTGACGAACCACCTGCGCCTTGAATTCGGGATTACGCAGGGCAAATGCCAGCCGCGACAGCAGGTGCAGGTGCGCCTTGACCGTGGGACTGATAAACGTGAACAGGGTGTGAACGGGCTGGTCGTCCAGCGCGCCGAAGTCCACCGGCTTTTCGAGAAAGCACAACGTCATTGTCGGTTGTGGGACATGAAGCACGATGGGATTGCGCACGTGCGGGATGGCGATGCCGTCGCCGATGGCGGTGGATTCCAACGCCTCGCGTGCGAGCAATACTTGCAGGAGGAACTCGCGATCCACGGTGTCTGGCACCCGGAGAATCTCCACCACGTTCCGCAGCACGGCTGCTTTGTCCGCGCCGGCGATGCGGTAGAAAACCCCGCCCAATTCGAGGGCATCGGACAATTCAGGAAGCGGAGCCGACTGGCTTTCCGGCTCCTCGAAGATGCGGGGAGAGACATTGATGCGATTGGCAGTGGACCATTCCAACAGTTCGGCGCGGTTGAACCGATACTGGCCGTTCATCCTGTAACCTGGCAATTTACGCTCTTCAATCCAGCGATAAACGGTCTTTTCAGAAATTTCCAGCAGACCGGCCACATCTTTGACTGTTAATTGCATTATGAATTGGTGTCTGAAATTGAATTTTAGACAATTTTAGACATAATCTCCGGCATTGACATTTTCGTCAAGCTGCTTGTTAAATGAATTTTGGAGCGGAATGCGCGTGTGCGATTTGCAGGTGGAAGGGGATGGTTCCAAAAAAATAAATTAATTGTTGACAGGTAAATTATCGGCGGCTATTTTTAATCCGTCAGAGCCGTAAAGTAAAAAGACTGAAGCCGGTAGCTCCTCGGGTTTTGAGCAAAATCGAGGGGAACGGTTTTGTGTCGTTTTTGATTTACGTGTTTGGATTTGGGTTTGGACTAATGATTTGTGTGTGCGCCCATGTAGCTCAGTTGGTAGAGCGCATCCTTGGTAAGGATGAGGTCATCAGTTCGATCCTGATCATGGGCTCCAGACAATTTGCTGACAAAAACGCTGACTAATAAAATTAAACGACATTAACGCAGGAGACAACAATGGCTAAAGAGCAATTTCAACGAACGAAGCCGCACGTCAACGTCGGCACCATCGGTCATATTGACCACGGCAAATCCACTTTGACCGCCGCGATTGTGGAAACGCAGGCGAAGAAGGGTCTGGCGACGCCGATTTCCTACGCCGACATTACCAAGGGCGGCACGGTGCGCGACGAAACCAAGACCGTGACCATTGCCGTTTCCCACGTCGAATACCAGAGCGACAAGCGGCACTACGCTCACATTGACTGTCCCGGCCACGCCGACTTCATCAAGAACATGATCACGGGCGCGGCGCAGATGGATGGCGCCATTCTCGTGGTGGATGCCTCGGAAGGCCCCATGCCGCAAACCAAGGAGCACGTTCTTCTGGCCCGCCAAGTAGGTGTGCCTGCCATTGTGGTTTTCCTGAACAAGGTTGACCTCGTGGATGACAAGGAGTTGCTGGACTTGGTCGAAATGGAAATCCGTGACCTGCTGACCAAGTATGAATTTCCTGGCGACAAAACGCCCATCATCCGTGGCAGCGCGAAAAAGGCGCTTGCGCACGAACCCGAAGGCGCGAAGGCCATTCAGGAATTGATGGATGCGATTGATGCGTTCATCCCGCTGCCGACGCGCGAGGTGGACAAGCCGTTCTTGATGTGCATCGAGGACGTGTTCAACATTGAAGGTCGTGGCACTGTGGTGACCGGCCGTGTCGAGCGCGGACTTCTCAAGCGCATGGAAGAAGTTGAAATCGTTGGGTTGAAAGACACCCGTAAAACGACGGCGACAGACATCGAAATGTTCCGCAAGTTGCTCGACTCGGCGCAGTGCGGCGACAACGTCGGCGTGCTGCTGCGCGGCACCAAAAAGGACGAAGTGGAGCGCGGCATGGTGCTCGCGAAGCCCGGCTCCATCACACCGCACATGAAATTCAAGGCGGAAGTGTATGTGTTGTCAAAGGAAGAAGGCGGCCGCCACACCCCGTTCTTCACTAAGTATCGCCCGCAATTTTATTTCCGCACCAGCGACGTGACCGGCACGGTGACATTGGCGCAGGGAGTTGAAATGGTGATGCCCGGCGACAATGTCTCTGTGGAGATCGAGTTGATCGCGCCGGTTGCGATGGAAAAGGGCCAGCGTTTTGCCATCCGCGAAGGTGGCCGCACGATTGGCGCCGGCCGCGTGACGGAGGTTGTTACCTAGAGCATTTTTAAAATTCAGGAGCGCGGGGATAAACCCCCGTGGCTCCTGCTTTGTCCCAAAGACAAACGAGATTGGGCAGATACGGCAGTAGCTCAATTGGTAGAGTAGCGGTCTCCAAAACCGTTGGTTGGGGGTTCAAGTCCCTCCTGCCGTGCCAGCCTTCGCTGGGTGCGAAGCCCGGGCGGGCGGGAATAAATGAGTTCGAGCTTCGGCTCGGCAAGCCAGTCTGCGTAACGGAGAGGTGGCAGAGTGGTCTATCGCGGCGGTCTTGAAAACCGCTTTGGCTTAACCGCCAACGGGGGTTCGAATCCCTCCCTCTCCGCCAGTCTTGCAAGGCGTAAGCGGGCTAAACTGAAATGTGCCACAGGCCATGGCCCGTGGCACCGGAAAAATTGTGAACGAATTGACAAAAATATTGATTTGGGCCGTTATCATCGGCGCGTGCTTTGCCTACTTGTGGTGGCAGGGACAGGTCCGGCGGTTTGCGGTTTACATTCAGGAAACCCGCGAAGAGTTGAAGAAATGTTCATGGCCGACCTGGCGCGAGTTGAAAGATTCGACGGTGGTCATTGCCATCTCGATCGCCCTGCTTGGAGCTTTTGTCATGGCGGCGGATGAAGGCCTGTATCTGGTAATTTTTAAATTATTCAAACTTTGAACGCCATGCCAAGCCAGTGGTTCGTCATTCATACACTTTCCGGCCAGGAGCAGAAGGTCAAGGAGAGCATTGAGAAGCGCGTCAAAACCGACGAGATGCAGGACTTTGTAAAAGAGGTTCTCGTCCCGATGGAAAAGGTCGTCGAGGTGCGCAACCAGAAGAAGACGGTTTCGAGCCGCAAACTCTGGCCTGGCTATGTTTTTGTGGACATGGTGTTGCTGGACGAAAACCGCCGCATCATTGAGAAGCCCTGGTATTTTATCAAGGAAACGCAGGGCGTGATAGGGTTTGTCGGCGGCGAGCCACCCGTGCCGACGCCGACCGAAGAGGTCGAGCAGATCAAGGCGCAGATTTCCGCGTCCGAGGAAACGGAAAAACCGAAGGTCAATTTTGAGATTGGTGAGACGATCAAGATCAACAACGGGCCGTTCCTGAATTTCAGCGGCGTCATCGAGGAGATTGATCCGACGCGCGGCAAGCTGAAGGTGACCGTGAACATTTTTGGGCGCAACACGCCGGTGGAGCTTGAATACTGGCAGGTGGAGAAGGCGTGAGTCGCGACTCGTTGAATCGTGGATCGGTTCAGCGATGTAACTATTTAACAATTTAACGAATTTTATATGGCAAAGAAAGTCACAGGACAAATTAAATTGCAGATTCCGGCGGGCCAGGCGAATCCCGCGCCGCCGGTCGGCCCGGCGCTCGGCCAGCACGGCGTCAACATCATGGGCTTCTGCAAGGAATTCAACGCGGCCACCAAGGCCGACGCGGGACTCGTGATTCCCGTCGTCATCACGGTTTATCAGGACAAGTCGTTCACGTTCATCACCAAGTCGCCGCCAGCGTCCATCCTGTTGAAAAAAGCCGCGGGCATCACCGCCGGCTCGAAAGTGCCGAACAAGGACAAGGTGGGCAAGGTGACGCGCAAGCAGATTCTGGACATCGTGAAGATGAAATCCAAGGATTTGAACACGGTGAACGAAGAGGCCGCAATCCGGGTCATCGCCGGCACGGCACGCAGCATGGGAATTGAAGTCGTCGGTTAACATCAAACTCAACCGCGGGAGAGCCTGAAGCTCGTTTGCACCGCACAAAAGCAAATGCCCAGTAAAAGATACAAGAAGGCGTTGGAAGTGGTGGATGGCAATAAAGTCTATCCGTTGAAGGATGCCGTCGGCGTCCTCGCCAAGTTTCCGAAGGCCAAATTCAACGAAACGATTGACCTCGCATTCCGCCTTGGCGTGGATCCGAAGCAGTCCGATCAAATGGTTCGCGGCACGGTTCCGCTCCCGCACGGCAGCGGCAAGACCGTGAAAGTGCTCGTGTTCGCCAAGAGCGGCGCGGGCGCGGACGCGGCCAAGGCCGCCGGCGCGGAATACGTCGGATTTGAAGACATGATTGCAAAATGCCAGGCCGGCTGGGCGGATTTTGACGTGGCAGTGGCCACGCCCGAGGCGATGGCGGAAGTGCGCAAGCTCGGCAAGGTGCTCGGCCCCCGCGGCCTGATGCCCAATCCGAAAACTGGCACCGTGACGGATGACACCGCCAAGGCCGTGAAGGAAGTCAAGGCGGGCCGCGTCGAGTTCAAAATTGACAAGGCGGGAAATGTTCATGTGATCGTCGGCAAGGCGTCCTTCAATCCTGAACAGATTGAAGAAAATGCCCGTGCCGTCATTGAAGCGGTCGCGAAGGCGCGTCCGAACAGCCTGAAGGGCGCCTACATTCGTTCCTGCACACTTTCGGCAACGATGAGTCCGCCGGTGCGCGTGGACGTGCGCGAATTTTCAACCAACTAAAAAGGATTTTGAGTCATGCGTGCTGAAAAGAAAATTTTGACGAAGGATTATGTGGCGCGGCTGAACGCCTCGCCGTTCTTCATCGTGGTGAGTTACAAGGGGCTGAAAGTCGCCCATCTGACGGAGTTGCGGAAGCGGCTGTTGAAGGCGGGCGCGGAGGTTCACATCGTGAAGAACTCCATCTTCCGCGTGGCCGCCCAGGAAGCCGGTGTTGGCGACTTGAGTGGTTCGCTGGCCGGGCAGCTTGCCGTGGTCACCGGGCAGAAGGATGTTTCCGCCGCGGCGAAGACGCTGAAAAATTTTGCGGCGGAATTTGACAAGCTGAAATTCAAGTTCGCCTATCTCGGCAACCAGCGCCTCGAAGAGGCGGCGATTGTGGCGATGGCGGATTTGCCGAGCCTGGACGTTTTGCGCGCGAAAATCCTCGGCCTGCTCGTCGCTCCGGCGACGAAGCTGGTGGTGTTGATCAACACGCCGGCGTCGCAGCTGGCGCAGGTCATCAAGGCGAAATCCGAAAAAGCCGAGGCGGCAAAGGCCTGAAGCGCCGGCGGCCGCGCAATCAAAACAATTTCGATTTGAAGTCTGGAATTTCAAATCGGAGAACAAACAAACAACAACAATGTAAATCGTCGGTTCACGGGCCGTGAATTCAAAATGCCGTGGCCTCGGCGACGACGAGACGAAAGAAAGAATACAGTTATGGCTGACATTGCAAACCTCGTGGAAGAATTGAGCAAATTGACGGTTCTCGAAGCCGCCGACCTCGTGAAACAACTGGAAACCAAATGGGGCGTTTCCGCCGCCGCGCCTGTCGCGGTCGCGGCTGCTCCCGCCGCCGGTGGCGCTGCCGCGCCTGCCGCCGCGAAGGATACCTTTGACGTGATTCTCGTCTCCGCCCCGGCGGACAAGAAGATCGCCACCATCAAGGCCGTCCGTGAAGTGAAGGCCGGCCTCGGTCTGGCGGAAGCCAAGGCGCTGGTGGAAGGCGCGCCCAAGCCGGTGCTCGAAGGCGCCAACAAGGCGGACGCCGATGCGGCCAAGAAGAAGCTTGAAGACGCGGGCGCCAAAGTGGAGGTCAAGTAATTTGTCGGTTTTTCGGGCGGTGGTTCCGGCAAACGGAGCCGCCGCCTCTTTGGACAATTTATTGAAGCTACAACGGAACGGTAAAGTCGGTTTTGGTTTTGGCAAGCTGGCCATTGAACGCGGCAGCTTGCCTTGTGTCGTTGATTGAGAAAACGGCCGGCAAGCCGCCGGCCAAACAAAAGATTAAAAATGCCATCGAGAGCCACTGAACGGATCAACTTCGGCAAGATCAAAGAGATCGTTGCGCCGCCGAACATGATTGAACTGCAGACGAATTCCTACAAGGAATTTTTGCAGGCCGAAGCCACGGGAAAACGCGACAAGGGCGCCGGCCTGGAGTCGGTTTTCAGCGAGGTGTTTCCCATTGAGAGCTATGATGGCAAGTGCAGGCTGGAATACAAATCCTACGAAATCGGTCCGCCGAAGGTGGACTGGCTGGAATGTCTGCGCGAAGGTTTGACCTATGGCGCGCCGCTTTATGTCACCTTCCTGCTCAAGGAAGAAGGCAAGAGCGCCAAGGAAGAAAAAGTTTTTATGGGCGAGCTGCCGCTGATGACGCCGCAGGGCACGTTTGTCATCAATGGCGCTGAACGCGTCGTCGTTTCGCAGTTGCACCGGTCGCCGGGCATCGCGTTCGAGGCCACGCAGCATCCGAACGGAAAATTGCTGCACAGCTTCCGCGTCATTCCCGACCGCGGTTCGTGGTATGAGGCGATGTTTGACACGAGCGATCTGCTTTACGTCTATCTGGACCGCAAGAAACGCCGCCGGAAATTTTTGACGACGACTTTTTTCCGCGCGTTGAGCTTTTTGGATGCCGAAGCGGAAGGCAAGCCCGTTGACAAGAAACGGGACGGCACAAAAACCGGCACGGACGAGGAAATTCTCAAGCTGTTTTACGAAATCGAGGAACTCACGGTCAAGGAGGCCGAGAAGCTCGAAGGGTTGACGAGTCGCGTTTTGATTCAGGACGCGGTGGACGCGGAGAAGGGGCTGGTTGTCGCCCGCGCGTTCGAGCCGTTGTCCAAGGCGGTCATCAAACAAATCGCCGAACTCGGCGTGGCCAAGATCAAGGTTGTGGACACGTCCGTGGACGAGGGCATCATCATCAAATGCCTCAAGAAAGACCCGGCCAAGAACGAAGAGGAGGCGCTGAAGGACATTTACCGCCGCCTGCGTCCTGGCGATCCGCCGACCGCCGCGAATTCCCGCGCGTTGCTCAAGCGCCTGTTTTTCGATCCGAAGCGTTATGATTTGGGCCGTGTCGGACGTTACAAGATCAATCAAAAGCTTGGTCTCAAGGACAAGGAAGGCTCGCGCATCCTGACCAAAAACGATCTGGTCATCGCGACGAAATATCTGCTCCGCCTCAAAAAGGGCGAGGGCAGCGTGGATGACATTGACCATCTCGGCAGCCGCCGCATCCGCACGGTGGGTGAATTGCTCGCCAACCAGTGCCGCGTCGGTCTCGCGCGCACGGAACGCCTCGTCAAGGAGCGCATGACGCTGTTCGATCAAAGCGTCGAGGCCATGACGCCGCAGAAGCTCATCAATCCCAAGGCGCTTTCCGCCGTCATCCGTGATTTCTTCGGCCGCTCGCAGTTGAGCCAGTTCATGGATCAAATTAATCCGCTGGCGGAACTCACGCACAAGCGCCGCCTGTCGGCTCTCGGGCCGGGGGGCTTGAGCCGTGACCGCGCGGGCTTTGAAGTCCGCGACGTGCATCCGTCACACTACGGCCGCATCTGCCCGATTGAAACGCCCGAAGGCCCGAACATCGGCCTCATCGCGTCGCTCGCGACATTCGCGCGCATCAACGAATTCGGTTTTCTCGAAACACCGTATCGCAAGGCCAAGGACGGTCGCGTCACGGAAGAAATTGAATTTCTCACCGCCGACCGCGAGGAGCAATACATCGTCGCCCAGGCGAATTCGCCGGTTGATGCCCGCGGTCATTTCACGACCGAGCGCGTCGTCTGCCGCGCCCGCGGGGAATTCGTGGATGTGGAACCGGCACGGGTGGATTACATGGACGTTTCGCCCAAGCAGCTCGTGTCCATTGCGGCGTCGCTGATTCCATTTTTGGAGCACGACGACGCGAACCGAGCGTTGATGGGTTCGAACATGCAACGCCAGGCCGTGCCGCTGCTCGTCACCGAGGCGCCGCTCGTCTCTACCGGCCTCGAAGACCGCGTCGCGCGCGATTCGCGTGCCGTCATGGTTGCCGAGGAAGCTGGCAAAGTCGCCTCCGTCACCGGGGATCAAATCATCGTGACCGAAGACGGCAAGTTGCCCGAGGGCAAGAAGAAGATCAAAAACGACCCCGAGCATGGGGTTTGGGTTTATCCGATCCGCAAATTCATGCGCTCGAATGCCGCCACGTGCATTAACCAGAAAATTCTCGTGCACAAGGGCGATCATGTGAAGAAGGGCCAGGTCATTGCAGACGGTCCCTGCACGCAAAATGGCGAGCTGGCGCTCGGTCGTAACATTCTCGTCGCGTTCATGCCGTGGAACGGCTATAACTTCGAGGACGCCATCCTCATCAGCGAGAAGATCGTCAAGGAAGACATCTTTACGAGCATCCACATTGATGAGTTTGAAGTGGCCGCCCGCGACACAAAGCTCGGGCCGGAGGAGATCACGCGCGACATCCCGAACCTCGGTGATGAGGCGCTGAAAAACTTGAGCCCCGACGGCGTCATCCGTGTCGGCGCAGAAGTGAAGCCCGGCGACATCCTCGTTGGCAAAATCACGCCGAAATCCGAAACCGAGCTTGCGCCCGAAGAGCGCCTGCTCCGCGCCATTTTCGGCGAGAAGGCGGCGGACGTGAAGGACACGTCGCTCAAAGTTCCGTCCGGCACTTATGGCATCGTCATGGATGTGAAGGTTTCGGCGAAACGGGATTCCGAGCGTGTGGTCCACACCACTTCCGGCGAGGAAAAGCGCCATGCGAAACAGATCGAGGAAGATCACAAGAAAAAGACCGACGAGCTGCGCGACCAGTTGACGGAGGCGTTGAGCAACATTCTGCTCGGCGAAAAAATTCCGCTCGACGTGGTCAATTCCGAGACCGGCGAGATCATTATCCCGGCGAACCGCAAGATCACCAAGACCTTGTTGCGCAAGCTCGCGACGGTCTATGACCGCATCGAGATTGACCCGTCGCCGATCCGCAACAAGATCAACGAGATCATCGGCAGCTTCAAAAAGAAGTTCGACGATTTGCAGATGCAATACGACGAGGAAATGGAACGCGCCGAGGCTGGCGAGGGATCGGAAAGCGGCATCGTCAAATCCGTCAAAGTTTACATCGCCTCGAAACGCAAACTGTCCGTCGGCGACAAGATGGCCGGACGCCACGGCAACAAGGGTGTCGTCGCCAAGATCGTGAAGGAAGAGGACATGCCTTATCTTGCGGATGGAACGCCGATGGAAATCGTTCTGAACCCGCTGGGCGTGCCGTCGCGCATGAACGTCGGACAGGTTCTTGAAACGCACCTTGGCTGGGCGGCGAAGCTGCTCGGCCTGAAGTTCGCGACGCCGGTGTTCGACGGCATCAAGGAAAAGGACATTCGTGGCTATCTCAAGCAGGCCGGCCTGCCGGAGCACGCCAAGACGCATTTGTTCGACGGGCGCACCGGCGAACAGTTCGACCAGGAAATTGTTGTCGGCTACATCTACATGATGAAGCTCGGCCACTTGGTTGCGGACAAGATTCACGCCCGCGCGGTTGGGCCTTATTCGCTCGTCACCCAGCAGCCGCTGGGCGGCAAGGCGCAATACGGCGGCCAGCGCTTCGGCGAAATGGAAGTGTGGGCGATGGAAGCCTACGGCGCGGCCTACACGCTGCAGGAACTCCTGACCGTGAAGTCCGACGACGTGCAGGGCCGCACGCGGATTTACGAGGCCATCGTCAAGGGCGACAACGCGCTTGAGGCGGGGATTCCCGAATCGTTCAACGTGCTGGTGAAGGAAATGCAGTCGCTGGGACTCGACGTGAAAGTGGGTTACACCAATCCGCTGGAACATCAAAACGGCGACACCGCCGCCACCGCAGCCGCCGCCACGCTGGCGTCGGTTTAACAACCATTTGCCGCGAAACATTCGCAAAATTAAATTGTATGATTAGTTCAAAAGAAGGCGCTCGCGAGTTGCTCGGCCTCGAAAAGGTCAACCAGGTGGATTACGTCGGCATCACGCTGGCGTCGCCTGAAGCCATCCGCTCCTGGAGCAAGGGCGAGGTCAAGAATCCGGAGACCATCAACTACCGCACGTTCAAGCCGGAAAAGGGTGGCCTTTTCTGCGAACGCATTTTCGGCCCCGTCAAGGACTGGGAATGCTCCTGCGGAAAATACAAGCGCATCAAGCATCGCGGCATCGTCTGCGACCGTTGCGGCGTCGAGGTGACGCTCGCCCGAGTCCGCCGCGAGCGCATGGGCCACATCGAACTGGCCGTTCCGGTATGCCATATCTGGTTTTTCAAGTGCATGCCCTCGCGCATCGGTTTGGCGCTGGACATGACGGCGCGACATCTGGAGCGCGTGATTTATTACGAGGATTATCTCGTCATTGATCCTGGCAACACGCCGTTGAAGCAAAATCAATTGTTGAGCGAACACGAGTGCCGCGAGGCGCGCGAGACTTACGGCGCGGAAGCGTTCGTCGCCAAGATGGGCGCGGAAGCCGTTCGCGAGGCGCTGGAGAAGGTGGATCTGGCGAAGCAGGCCGATCAATTGCAAGGGGCAATGACGGAGACGAAGAGCAAGCAGATCCGCAAGAAGCTCGCGAAGCGCATCAAGCTGCTTCAGGGTCTTGGAATTTCCAAGAGCCGTCCCGAATGGATGATTCTCACGGTGCTGCCGGTGATTCCGCCGGATTTGCGTCCGCTGGTTCCGCTCGAAGGCGGACGTTTTGCGACTTCGGATCTAAACGATTTGTATCGCCGCGTCATCAACCGGAACAACCGTCTCAAGACGCTGCTCCAGCTCAAGACGCCGGAAGTCATCATCCGCAATGAAAAGCGTATGTTGCAGGAGGCCGTGGACGCGTTGTTCGACAACGGCCGTCACGGACGTCCCGTCACCGGCGCGGGCAACCGCTCGTTGAAATCCTTGAGCGACATGCTCAAGGGCAAGGGCGGACGCTTCCGCCAGAATTTGCTCGGAAAGCGCGTGGATTATTCGGGCCGTTCGGTCATCGTGATCGGACCGGAACTGAAGTTGAACCAGTGCGGTCTGCCAAAGAAAATGGCGCTCGTTTTGTTCGAGCCATTCATTATCCGCCGTTTGAAGGAACTGGGCTACGTTCACACCGTTCGCAGCGCGAAGAAAATGATCGAGCGCCAGACGAAGGAAGTTTGGGATGTTTTGGAAGAGGTGACAAAGGGCCATCCGGTGATGCTCAACCGCGCGCCGACGTTGCACCGTTTGTCCGTCCAGGCGTTCGAGCCGCAACTCATCGAAGGCGAAGCGATCCGCATTCATCCGCTGGTCTGCACCGCCTACAACGCGGACTTCGACGGCGACCAGATGGCCGTCCACGTGCCGCTGTCGGTCGAGGCGCAAATGGAAGCGCGCCTGCTGATGATGGCGACGAACAATATTTTCTCGCCGTCTTCCGGCAAGCCGATCATCACGCCGACGCAGGACATCACGCTCGGCTGTTATTATCTGACCGCCGAGCCGCGCACGCCGATGCCGGCGGACGCGAAGACGCTGCCGTTGTTTGGTTCGAAGGAAGAAGTGATTTTTGCCTGCGACGACGGCGCGTTGAAGACGCACGACCGGGTTCGCCTGGTGAATTTCGATTTCGGCAAGCCGACTGTTTTTGGCAACGCGGACAAGAAAACCATTGTGACGACGGTGGGCCGCGTGCGGTTCAGCGAAATCTGGCCGCCGGAACTGGGTTTCCCGAACAAATCGGTCAAGAAATCCGAACTCGGCGACATGATTTGGAAGTGTTACAAATTTGCCGGCCACGAGAAAACCGTGGTGATGCTCGACAAATTGAAAGAGCTGGGTTTCCGCGAGGCGACGAAGTCCGGCGTGTCCATCGGCATTGACGACATGATCGTGCCGAAGGAGCGCGACGAGCAGATTGACGCCGCGCAGAAGCAGATCAAGGAAGTCGAGAAGCAGTATCGCAAGGGCGTCATCACGCCCGGCGAGCGCTACAACAAAATCGTGGACATCTGGACGCATTGCACCGACCAGATTTCCGCCGTCATGTTCAAGACGCTGGAAGCGAACCAGGGCAAGAAGGAATACAACCCGGTTTACCTGATGGTGGATTCCGGCGCTCGTGGTAACAAGCAACAGGTGCGCCAGCTCGCCGGTTTGCGCGGCCTCATGGCCAAGCCCAGCGGCGACATCATTGAGAAGCCGATTCTCGCGAACTTCCGCGAAGGTCTGTCGGTGCTGGAGTATTTCATCTCGACGCACGGTGCGCGCAAGGGTCTGGCCGACACGGCGCTCAAGACCGCCGATTCCGGTTACATGACGCGCAAGCTGGTGGACGTGGCGCAGGACGTGATCATTCAGGAAGCTGATTGCGGCACGACCAACGGCATCTGGGTTTCCGCCGTGTTCGAGGGCGAAGACGAAGTGGTCAAGCTCGGCGACCGGCTCGTGGGCCGGTTTGCGTGCGACGACATCGTCAACCCGACGAACCCGAAGGAGTTTCTCATCCGCGTCAACGAGGAAATTGACGAGGTCAAGGCCAAACGAATTGAAGTCGCGGGCATCGAGCGCGTGCGCATCCGCTCCGTGCTCACCTGCGAAAGCAAGCGCGGTGTTTGCATCCATTGCTACGGTCGCAGTCTTGCGACAGGTGCCCCGGTCAAGCTTGGCGAAGCTGTCGGCATCATCGCTGCGCAGTCCATCGGCGAACCCGGCACGCAGCTCACGATGCGGACGTTCCACATCGGCGGCACGGCGGCGCAGGTGTTCAAAATTCCGCAGATCAAGGCCAAGCACGACGGCCTGATTCGTTACAACGAACTGCGTTTCGTCGAGCTGGAAGACGGCAACAACATCGTTCTCAACAAGAACGGCTCCGTTTCTGTTCTCGATGACACCGGCCGTGAGCTGGAAAATCACGTCATCGTCATCGGCGCGATCGTTTCGTTCAAGGAAGGCAGCCGGATCAAGAAGGGCGAGACCTTTGTGCAGTGGGATCCCTACAACGTGCCGATTCTTTCGGAAAAGGCCGGCAAGGTGAAGTTCCACGACATCATCGAAGGCGTGACGATGAAGCAGGAGACCGACGAAGCCACGGGCCAGGAGGCCATGGTGGTTGTCGAGCACAAGGAAGATTTGCATCCGCAGATCACCATCAGCGACGACAGCGGTGAAGTCGTGGCGAACTATCCGATTCCCTCCGGCGCGCATATCGTCGTCAGCCAGGGCGATAAAATTGTCGCCGGCACGCTCATGGCCAAGACGCCGCGCAAGACCTCCAAGACCAAGGACATCACCGGCGGCCTGCCGCGCGTGGCGGAATTGTTCGAGGCGCGCCATCCCAAGGACGCGTCGGAAATTTCCCGGATTGACGGCATCGTGGATTTCGGAACGAGCGTCCGTGGCAAGCGCTGCATTCTCATCAAGGACGCGCAGACACAGGCGGAGGAGGAACACCTCATCCCCATCGGCAAGCACGTCATCGTCTTCAAGGGCGACTTCGTGAAAAAAGGCCAGCAGTTGACCGAAGGCCCGATGGATCCGCACGAAATTCTCGACGTCTGCGGCCCGCAGGAATTGCAGGAGCACCTCGTCGGCGAAGTGCAGGAAGTTTATCGCCTGCAAGGTGTGACCATCAACGACAAGCACATCGAGATTATCGTGCGTCAGATGCTCCGCAAAGTGCGCATCACCGAGCCGGGCGACACGCAGTTCCTCTGGGGCGAGCAAATTGACAAGCTCGAATTCGAGGGGGAAAACGAGGCCGTCGAGAAGAAGGGCGGCAAGCCGGCGGAAGCCGCGCCGGTGCTGCTCGGCATCACCAAGGCGTCGCTCGAAACCGACAGCTTCTTGAGCGCTGCGAGCTTCCAGGACACGACCCGTGTGCTGACCGAGGCTGCGACCCGGTCCAAGGTGGATTCGTTGCGCGGCTTCAAGGAGAACGTCATCATGGGCCACATTATTCCGGCGGGCACCGGGTTTGACATGCACCGCAAGGCGGCGCTCAAGCTGCTGGTTGAGGTTCCTGACGAGCCGGAAGCTGCGGAGCCTGCGGAAGCGGCCCCGGCGGAAAACCCGCTGCTGTCCTGACGCAAATGAATTCAAAAACTTATTGCAACGGAAAATCTATTTGCTAACATCCAATCTTTATTTTTAAGACGCAATGCCGACAATCAATCAACTCGTTCGCAAGGGCCGTAACAAGGTCAAATACAAATCCAAGTCGCCCGCCTTGGACAATTCGCCGTTCCGACGCGGCGTGTGCATCCAGGTCATGACCCGCACGCCCAAGAAGCCAAACTCGGCCATGCGCAAGGTGGCCAAGGTGCGCCTCACCAACGGCTTCGAGATCATCGCCTACATTCCGGACGAGGGCCACAATTTGCAGGAACACTCCATCGTGCTCGTGCGCGGCGGCCGTGTGAAAGATTTGCCCGGCGTGCGCTATCACATCGTGCGCGGCACGCTCGACGCCGCCGGCGTTGAGAAACGCCGCGTGAGCCGTTCCAAATATGGCGTGAAACGCCCGAAGGCGGGCGCCAAGCCCAGCACCCCTGCGGCAGCCGCTCCCGCCGCGTAACCGATCCAACGATTTAACGACTTAACAATTTAAAAATCCATGTCCCGCAGACGACAAGCAACCAGACGGCCAGTGACCAAGGACGGCAAATTCCAGAGCACACTGGTATCGCGCCTCGTGAACACCATCATGAAGTGCGGCAAGAAGAGCACCGCGCAGCGGATAGTCTATGGCGCGTTTGACACCATTTCCGAGAAGAACCCGGCGAGCAACCCGGTGGAAATTTTGCAGCGCGCGGTGGACAACGCCAAGCCTCGCATCGAGACCAAGCCGCGCCGCGTGGGTGGCGCGACCTATCAGGTGCCGCTGGAGGTTCCATCCGACCGGCAGGCGGCGCTCGCGCTGCGCTGGATCGTGGATTTCGCGGACGCGCGGAAAGGCCAGCCGATGAAGTCGGCGCTGGCGGCGGAAATCATGGAGGCGTATCAGGGTCAGGGCAACGCCATCCGCAAACGCGACGAGGTTCATAAAATGGCGCAGGCGAACAAGGCCTTTGCCCATTTCCGCTGGTAGGATTATTTTAACACGCCCCGGAGGTGAAACGCCGGGGTGTTTTTATTTTCAAAGGACAAGATGGAAACAGCCACTGACAAAACAAAATCGCCCAACTCGCCCAAGCGTGAATACACGCTGGAGCGGACACGCAACATCGGCATTGCCGCGCACATTGATGCCGGCAAGACGACGACAACCGAGCGCATCCTTTTTTACACCGGCCTCATCCACAAGATTGGCGACGTGGACGACGGCAACACGGTGACCGACTGGATGGAGCAGGAACGCGAGCGCGGCATCACCATCACCAGCGCGGCGGTCACCTGCTTCTGGACGCAAAAGGCGACCAAGCCCGGCGAGGACAAAATTTTCAAGTTGTTTAACGGGGTGCCGCATCGCATCAACATCATTGACACTCCCGGCCACGTGGATTTCACCGCCGAGGTGGAGCGCTCCATGCGCGTGTTGGATGGCGCGGTCGCCGTGTTCTGTGGCGTGGCTGGCGTGCAGCCGCAATCCGAGACCGTCTGGCGTCAGGCGACCAAATACAATGTCCCGCGCATTGCATTCGTCAACAAGATGGATCGCATGGGCGCGAATTTTGAAAACGCGCTGAACGACATGCGCACCAAGCTCAAGGCGTATGCATTCCCGATTTTCCTGCCGCTGGGTCAGGGGCCGACCGAAGCCGAAGGCCGGCCGGTTGAGGGCGGTTTTGAAGGCGTGATTGACGTGGTCAATCAAAAGACCATTTATTGGGGACCGACCGAGGCGAACGAAGGTCTCAATTATGAAATCCGGGACATCGCGCCTGCGGATCAGGAACGCGCCAAGGCCGCGCTCGCGGAATTGATTGACGCCGCGTCCAACAAGGACGACGAAATCGCCAACCTTGTGCTCGAAGAAAAACCGATCACGCCTCAAGTTCTCAAGGCGGCCATCCGCCGGCTCACATGCAAGATTGAAATCGTTCCCGTGCTGTGCGGTTCCGCGTTCAAGAAAAAAGCCGTGCAGCCGCTCGTGGACGCCGTGGTGGATTATCTGCCCGGCCCGCTGGATGTTCCCGGCGCGGAAGGTCACGAACTGGGAACGGAGGTCGTCGTCAAGGTGCCGACGAACGACAATGAAAAATTCTGCTCGCTTGCGTTCAAGCTCTGGACCGATCCTTATGCCGGCAAGCTGGTCTTCTTCCGTGTCTATTCCGGCCATCTCAAAAAGGGCGACACCATTTACAATCCGCGCACACGCAAACGCGAGCGCGTCAGCCGCCTCATGGTCATTCAGGGCAGCGAACGCAAGGACATCAACGAGGTGTTCGCCGGCGACATCGCCGCGCTCGTCGGCCTGCGCAACATCACGACCGGCGACACGTTGTGCAACGAGGATTTTGACGTGACGCTCGAACCGCCGACGTTCCCGGAACCGGTCATCAGCATGGCCGTCGAACCGAAGACCAAGCAGGATCGCGACAAGTTGTCCGAAGGTTTGCAGCGCCTTGCGGAAGAAGATCCGACGTTCCGCTGTTTCACGAATGAGGAAACCGGCCAGCTCATCATCGCGGGCATGGGTGAGCTGCATCTGGAAATCATCATTGACCGTCTCAAGCGCGAATTCAAGGTGGAGGCCAACACCGGCGCACCGCAGATCGCGTATCGCGAAACCATCACAAAGAATGCCGAGGGCGAGGGCAAGTTCATCCGGCAATCCGGCGGCAAGGGCCAATATGGCCATGCCTGCATCACCGTCGCGCCGAATGAAAAAGGCAAGGGCGTGGAAGTGGTGGATGAGATTGTCGGTGGTGCAATTCCCAAGGAATATATCCCGGCGGTGATTGACGGCGTCGAAGAAGCCATAAAAGGTGGTGTCTACGCCGGCTATCAGGTCATTGACATCAAGGTTGAAGTCGTGGACGGCTCGTTCCATGAAGTGGACTCGAACGAACTTGCATTCCGCATGGCGGGTATTTTCGCATTGAAAGACGCCTTCAAGAAAGCCGGTCCGATTCTGCTCGAGCCGATCATGAAGGTGGAATGCACCACACCCGATGAGTATCAGGGCGATCTGCTCGGCGACATCAATCGTCGTCGCGGCACCATTATCAGCATTGAAGCGAAGAACGGCCAGACCATCCTCAACGCCAACGTGCCGCTGGCTGAAATGTTCGGCTACGCCACCGCCATCCGTTCGCTCTCGAAAGGCCGCGCGTCGTATTCGATGGAGCCGTTCACCTTTGCGCAGGTGCCCAAGAGTGTGCTCGACACGATCCTGGATCAGGCCAACAAGAGGCCGGCGGCGAGGACGTAAGCCTGTAAATCGGAAATTCTTCACAAAATCCGGGAACCATGTTCCCGGATTTTTTTATTTTCCCTCTGGTTACGGGGTTATCACCCGGTAGTAGCGCATCGGGAAAGAGGCGGAATTTGTGTCGGTGAATATGAACAAGCTGCCGGGCGGATTGGTGGCGATAGTCGTCCATGCCGTGGGATCCACCAGATTCGTGGTAGCCTGAATCAAGGTGGTCTGCACCGCGCTGGCCTGCACGCTGAATTGAAATCCTCCGGTGGCCTGTGGCGGCGCGACCACAGCGGCGAGCGCCGCCGGTTTCGGCACGGGATTGACGGCATAAACGCCGGGAGCCCAGCCGGAGACATTGCCATCGGCATCGAAACCGGCAACGGTCCATTCCTCATAGGTGCCGGGAGTGAGGCCGGTGATCGTGGCCGTCGTGCCGGTGAAATTTGTTCCATATCCAATGGTCGGAAACAACCCGCCAACCCAGCCCAAAATCTCATAGCGAACAATCGGCACCGGACCGGGTGACGGATCCCACGTCAAAGTAATGGTGGTGGAAGTAATCCCGGTGACCTGCAAACTGGCAGGCGGTTGTGGTCCCAACGTGGTGACGCCAATACCCGCGTAACCGGATGTGCCGCCGGGACCCGTGGCGTTGATGTCAAAGGCATAGGAGAAATTCGGCTTCAAACCGGATATGGTTATGTTGGTCGAGGTGGTGGAACCTATCAACTGGTAGTTGACCCCGCCGCCGCTGCCTTTGGGGCTGTGGTAGGGATGCGGAATGAAAATGCTATAAGTTACGGAACCAAACGCCGGGTCTTCGGGAGTCCAAGCCAGCGTCACCGAATATTCGGTTGCGCTCGCGAGATATAAGTTGGTTGGCGTTGCTGGCCGCGGATTGGGAACGGTGATGGTGAAAGACCAGTTGGTGACGCCGGCATAATTGGTCGCTTCAATCGTCACGGGAATCGGTCCGATTTGATCCAGCCCCTGCGGCGTCCAGGTAATTTGACCGCTGAAATAATCCACCGCCATGCCGTCGGGACCGTTGACGAGCAAATAGACCGGCGGCGGACTGCCGGTGGCAGTGATGGGCGAAGAGAAAGGAGTCTGGTAAACGCCGTTTGTGGCGGGAAGCTGCGTGAACACCGGTGGAGTATCGGGTGCACCCAATTGCTGGCTGCGCCACACATCGCCGGTGTCGTAGCCGTTGGTGTCGCTGCCGCCCATCACCACCAGCCGTCCCAGACTGTCCGTGCCCATCACGGAGCTGGTCAAAGATTCAGGCAGTGGCGTGGAAAGCGTCCAGGAATTGGCGGCGGGATTGAAGACTTGAACCGTGTTGGTTGCGCCGCCGCCGGAGAGTCCGCCGACAACGTAAATTTTCCCGTCAACTCCGAGTGCCGCCGCGCTGCCGGCGGTGGCAACGGGCATTGGTGTCATGTTGGTCCAGGTGTTTTTGCTGACGGAATAACGGAGCACGCTGGAAATTTCCACATCCGAAACGGTGTCGGTATATCCACCGAAAATGTAAATGTAATTCGTGCGGTCAAACACCGCTGGATAGTTGAATCGGGCGGCGGGCAGGCCGGCGATGGGAGACCATGCGCCGGTGTCATGGCTGTAGACCTCGGCGGATGCCAGCGGATTGCCGCTGTCGTCCAGACCGCCGATGGCGTAAGCGTTGCCGCTTCGGTCTGGCGCGTATCCGAGGTAGGATCGCGGCACGCTCATGGATGCCAGCGTGGTCGAACCATCGCTGGGGCTGTAATTGATCACCGTGTTGACTGAACTGACTCCATCATTGCCGCCATAAACGATGATCGCGCCGCCACTGGCGACGGCACCGGGGGCGAGGTTGCCGTAGAACGGCTGCCCCAGCGGCGTCCAATAAATGTTGGTGGCGATCAAACCTTCGGGATAAGCGGTGGTTCCGGCAATCACGATGTTGCCCATGCCGGGCATGACGACCGTTGCCGCGCTGCTGCCCGGATAGTCCATGGCCGGACCGGGAAACCACGCCAGCGGAGCGGCGGACAAACCTGCCCCGACTAACATCGGCGTGATTCCGGCGAGGAACATTTTCAGGAATTGGCTCGTTTTCATAATGCCTCCTTTTGTTTTTTTACCGGTGTCCGACTGACTGCACCGATATTGCCATACACACGACAATTTATGGTTAGCTTATGCGGGTTTGCGATGGTGTCAAGTGGCTTTCTGCTGGCCGTGATGTGACGATTCTGGGGGCGGCCGGCAAGCTGTTGTGCCTTGAATTCTTGCGCCGGGACGGCGGGCGGCAAAATTTGTCAAAAAATATATTGCGCGGCGGCGCACAATTGTTACACTCCGCTTCCGCTTTCAAGAGTTGAAGCGATAAATCGTAATTAAACCATTAATAGACAATTGTTCTTTGTATGGCTGCACAACGCATCAGAATTCGTCTCAAGGCCTATGACCACCGGGTCATAGACCAGTCGGCGCGCGAAATCGCCGACACCGTCAAACGCACCGGCGCGCGCGTCGCCGGGCCCATCCCGCTGCCGACCCGCATCGAGCGGTTCACCGTGCAGCGCTCGCCGCACGCGGATAAAAAATCGCAGGAAACCTTCGAGCAGCGCACCCACAAGCGGCTGATTGACATCCTCGATCCGACCGCCAAGACCGTGGATGAATTGAAGAAGCTCAATTTGCCCGCCGGCGTGGACATCACCATCAAGATTTGATTCAAGGAGAACACCATGCCATTAGGACTTTTAGGAAAAAAACTCGGCAGCGCGCGCGTTTATAATGCGAGCGGCGCTTTGATTCCCGTGACGGTCGTTCTCGCCGGCCCCAACCGCGTTCTGCAGGTGAAAACGCAGGCGGGCAGGGACGGCTACAACGCCGTGCAGCTCGGTTTTGGCAGCCAGAAACCGCAGCGCATCGCGAAGCCCGCGCTGGGCCACCTCGTCAAACACGGCGCGCTCGACAAGGCCGCCGCGGAAAAGGCGCGCGAAAAAGGCGACAAGACCGCGCTCGTCGGCGTGATGAAGATCAAGGAATTCCGCAATTTCTCGAAGGACGTGAAGCCCGGAGACCTCGTCGGCCCGACGCTGTTTGCGCCCGGCGATTTTATTGACGCGATCGGCATCACCAAAGGTCAGGGCTTTGAAGGCGTGATGAAGCGGCACCATTTCGGCGGCGGCCCGGCCACGCACGGTCACAAGGGCTGGCACCGGCGCGGCGGCGCGATCGGCGAGCGCCTGTTCCCCGGCACGGTGTTGCGCGGATTCAAGATGCCCGGTCACATGGGGCAGGTGAAGCGCACTACCCAGAATCTCGAAATTATCCAGGTTCGCGAGGCGGACAATTTGCTGCTCATCAAGGGCGCGATCCCGGGAGCGGAAGGCGATTACGTCGTCATTCGCGAATCCAAGAAACGTCCCAAGGGCTGGAAGCCGCCGGTGAGCCTCGCGCCGATGAAGCGCAAGGGTTCCGACGCCAAGAAGGCCGAAGTCAAAAAGTAATTAACCGGCCATGAAAATTGCCATTAAAAATATCGCAGGAAAAGACCAGGGCGAACTCGAAGTGACGTTCCCGCTGATCGAAAACGGCAAGGGCACGCAAGCCGTGCATGATGCCGTCACCGCTTATCGGGCGGCGCAGCGCAGCGGCACCGCTTGCACCAAAAACGTCGGCGAAGTCCAGGGTTCCAACAAGAAACCGTGGCGCCAGAAGGGCACGGGCCGCGCCCGCGCCGGCTCGTTCCGCTCGCCGTTGTGGGCGGGTGGCGGCGTGGTTTTCGGACCGAGGCCGCGCGATTTTGCGAAGAAGATTTCCAAGAAGACGCGCTCGCTCGCCCTGCGCAAGGCGTTGAGCGAACGGCTCAAGGCCGGCGACGTGATCGTCGTGGACGACTTGAAATTGAATTCGGCCAAGACGAAGGATTTCGTCGGCGTCATCGCCGCGCTGGAATTGAAGGGCACGACGCTCGTCATCGCGCCGGCGGACAAGAATCTCACGCTCGCCTCGCGCAACATCCCGAACGTGGCGCTGGCCACGAGCGATTCGCTGAACACCTATGACGTGCTTCGTCCCGACAAGCTGCTGTTCACGAAGAGCGCATTTGAAAAAGTCTCCGACCGTCTGACCAAGGAATAACATGAACGCTTTTGAAGTCATCAAGACCGTCCGCCTGACGGAAAAAGGCACGCGCCAGGGCGAGAAATACAACCAATACACCGTCGTGGCCGACCGGCTCGCGAACAAAACGCAGATCCGGCAGGCCGTGCAGGAACTGTTCAAGGTCAAGGTCATCCGCGTCAACACGTTGAACGTCCACGGCAAGGCCCGCCGCCAGCGCACGGCGCAGGCCGGCAAGGCGCCCGACTGGAAAAAAGCCATCGTCACGCTGAAAGACGGCGACAAGATCGTTTTGACCTAGGCGAAAATTTGAAGTCACGAACGGCGCGGAACAATTTCCGCGCCGTTTTGTTTTTGGGAGAAGATTGTTTCAGTTCAGTCTCCGTTAGGGGCAACTTATGGCGGGAAGCTGCACGACGAAACGGGTGAGTGGATCGTCACTGGCTTCGAGGGTCAAATCACCGCCGTGGGCGCGGAGGATTTCGTGGGCGAGGCTCAAACCCAAACCGGTGCCTTCCACCCGTCCGCTCCTCGCGGTGTCGGCGCGGTAAAATCGCTCGAAGACGTGCTCCCGGTCGGCTGGCGGAACTCGCTGGCCGGTATTGGCCACGCGAACCCAAACGTGATTTGCATCTGATGACAACTCAAATCGAATCATGCCATTGTCACGATTGTATTTGATGGCGTTGCTCGCGAGATTCTGGAGTGCCTGTTCCAACAGGTCAGGGTCGGCGTTGACCGGGACATCGGGCGCGAGGGCTTTTTCCACGATCAGGTGTGGCGCCTGCGCCTGGCAGTCTTCAATCACATTTTCCAGCAGCTGTGTCAGGTTGACCGGTTCGAGCCTGAGTTTGAGTTGCCCGGCATCGGCGAGCGAGAGCAGCAGGAGTTTTTGGACGATGGCCTTGAGGCGGCTGATTTCATCGAGCAGGCTGCTGTAAATTTCCTGTTGCGGCGAACCGGCGGGCGCGTGTTCCAGCGCCTGCTCCAATTCGAGTTGAAGTCGGGCCAATGGCGTCTTCAGTTCGTGCGAGGCGTCCGCGCTGAAGCGCGTGGCTTGCTGGAAACTCTGCTCCAGGCGGGCCATCATTTCGTTGAACACTGTGATGAGACGGTTGAATTCCTGTTCGTGCGTCATGGCCGGAATGCGCTGATCCAGCCCGTGAGCGGTGATGCGTTCGGCCGTCTGCGTGAGCGCGGTCACGGGCCGTAACGCACGCCGTGCCACCAGCCATGCGCCGCCCGCCACCAGCAGCAAAACCACCAGCAGCGCGGCCAGATAGGTGTTGCGCAATTCGGCCATGCGGTCATTGAATTCGCCCATGTCCGCCGCCAGAATCAGCGTGACATACGGATTTCCCATCACGGCGATGCGCCATGTTTTGCCGCCTGATTCGCGCGTGAAAAACTCCGGCGACTTCAATGGCAGTGCGGGATTTTGCGGTGAAATCTGTTCGCCCCGGCGCGGTGGCGGCGGCAACGGCTGACCGGGTTTCGGCGCGTTCGAGCCTTCATATTTTTTTGGCGCTGGAAAAGCTTCCGGCGCGAGATTTGCAGGCCAGTCGGGGGATTGATAAATCACCTTGTCGTAATTCTTCACCCACAAGACAAACGCCGCAGATGGCCGGTCGCCGGCCACGAACTTGAGCGCGTCTTCCAAACGTGTCCAGTGCTCGCCGCCCTGCACGCGATCCAGATTTGCCAGGCCGAGGTTGCGGATCTCCCGGTCCAGCCGATCCAGATTGAACTGGTAGGAAATCCGCCACAGGACGAAACCCGAACCGACGAGCAGCAATCCGGTGATCAGCCCGGACAGCAGCGCGATTTTCAGCCGGAAAGAATTCAGGTTCACGCGTGAATTTTCTCCTCGGGAATCCGGTAGCCGACGCTGCGCACGGTTTCGATGAGCGGTTCGCCGGAGTCGCCAGCCAGCTTCTTGCGCAGATGCTGCACGTAAACGTCCACCAGATTTGTGCCGGGATCAAAGTGATAATTCCAGACGTGTTCGCAAATTTGGGCGCGGGTGAACGTCCGCCCTGGCGAGCGCATCAGGTAGGTGAGCAGCGCGAATTCACGGGCGGTCAGCTCGACGGGCTTTGTGCCGCACTTCACTTCGCGCGTCAGCAGGTTGACGGTGATGTCGCCGTGTTGGAGCAGATTGTTCTGCTGGCCGGAAGCGCGGCGGACGAGCGCGTGCAGCCGCGCGACCAGCTCCTCGATGTAAAACGGTTTGGTGAGGTAGTCATCCGCGCCGGTGTTGAGGCCGTCGAGCCGTTCGTGGAGCGCGCTGCGGGCGGTGCAAAGAATCACCGGAACCGTGGAGCGCCGCTCGCGCAGGTTGCGAAGGATGCTCAAGCCGTCGCGTCCCGGCAGCATGATGTCCAGCACCAGCGCGTCGTAATTGCGCGTGGTGGCGAGCGCGAAGCCGTCGTCGCCGTTGTCACTGAAATCCACGACGAAGCCCTGCGCCTCCAGCCCTTTGCGCAGAAATCCGCCGAGCTTTTTATCGTCTTCAACGACCAGGACTTTCATGTTTTCAACTTACCGCCGGCTCCAGCCCAAAGTCGAAGGGAAATTCATTAAAACATTTTAACGAAAACCCGCGAAGGCCGTTAATGTGGCTGTGGTCTGTTGGGGTATATGAAAACAACAATCATCCTCACCGCGGTGGCGCTTGGAACATCAGCTTCGATTGCATTGGCCCAGAATCCCGATCACGGTGGGCAGCCGCAACCGCCGCCGCGTCACGGGGCGGGCGGTCCCGGAAAATACACCATCGCGCAGGCGACCTCCGACCGCGCTCAACTCAACACCATCGCCTTCGACGGACTGGCGTTTCTCACCGGCGATTTTTGCTGCGACACCTTTCTGCCGCCGGGCAAAGTGTCGGATTTCTTCGGGTTCCAAAATATGCGCGATGTTGACGGCGCGGCGATGGGACACAACACGGACTTTCTCACACGCATCGCCGACAACACGTTGAACATCCTGAACGACCAGCAGAAAGCGGAGTTGATCGCACTGGGCAGAGCGCAGGCGCCGCAAATCCGCGAACTGGCGCTCAAGCGATTCCCGCTGATTCAGGCCTTTTGCCGCAATCTCTCCGGCAATTTGCCCGCCGGCAGCGCCGGGCTGAATCGCGACGCCGTGATGAAATACACCGCCGGCAACTTTGAGTTGAGCGGCCAACTGGCTTTTGAACGCGCGGCGGTTTACGGAAAAATCATCCAAGCGTTGACGCCGGATCAGAAGGCGGCTTTTGCCAAACTCAAGTTCGGCGACTCGCGCACGTGGCCGGACGTGCCCGAAGTGTTCGACAAACGCACCGTGCCGCATGACGTTCATGTGGCGATGATGACCTACGCGAGCGAGTTTTTCAGCTGGTATGCCGGCTCGGTGGAGTCGGACACCTATTTTTGCCCGGAAGGCCACGGCACTTACTTCGGATCATTTTACATGAAGGATGCGCCGGCGGTTCACCAGAAAAACTATTCCATCAGCACCGCGCTCACGGGCGACAGCGGCGAGGCGTTTCTTGCCGCGTTAAACCCGACGCAACGCGAACAAATCACCGGTCTCATCGAGTTGCAGCGGCAGGATTTGCAGGACATCGTCAGCACGCGCCGGGCCGTGGCCACTGAGTTGCGCAAGTTTGAAACCGGCGATTCGGCCGACAGGGAAAAGGTGCTGGCCCTCTGCCGGCATTATGGCGAACTGGACGGTGAGTTGTCCTATTGCTACGCAACCCATTTTGCCGAGGTCAACAAGACGCTGACCGGCGATCAGCGCGCCGAGCTGAAGAAGCTTCGCGGCATAGAAGGTTTCACCGCCAAAAGCCCCTTCGTTTATGCCGATCCCGTCGAATCGCCGGAAATCGAGAACACGGATTTCCTGTTCGTGCCGGGCACATAAAACGCCAGATGAAAAATCCACCGCTTCATTTGGTTTGGCCAGCTTTGATGAGCTTGGGCATTGCCTTCTGCATCATCAGCACCCGGCAACCTGCCGACAATGGCGAAAACATGGCATCAAATTACGCTTCCAAATGCAGCGGCCGGTTCATCCTCCGCAGTTCCGCCGTGACCAACGGCGGCACGTTGCCGGTCGAATTCACAGGCGACGGTGCGGGCATTTCTCCACCGCTGTCTTGGAACGGCGCGCCGGCGGACACGCAGTGTTTCGCAATCATCATGCACCATGTTGATCCACACGGAGTGACCAAATGGTATTGGACGCTTTACAACATCCCGGCGAACGTCCGCAGCCTGCCTGAAAATGTGCAAGGCATTGGCACTTTGGGCAACAACAGCGTCAATCATAAAACCGGCTACGCACCGCCGCACTCCAAAGGACCGGGGGCGAAAATCTATCGCATCACCATTTATGCGCTGTCCGCCCCGGTGCAAATATCCTTGCCGCCGGCGGAAGTGAACCGCAACGTTTTGCTCAACGCCATGAAAGACCGGGTGCTCGACAGCGCCGGGTTGAAGTTCACTTACGACCGAACCCGCTTCATTGGAAACAACAAATCCAGCTCGCCTCAACCACGCGACTGATCCTTATGTGCCTCAAAACACCCCGCAGAAAATTTCTGGGCCTGCTCGCGGCCGCGCTTTCCGCTTTGGCTTTGCCGTCGTTCGCCCAGGATGACAATCCACCCGCCCCGCGCAAGAAGGGTGGCCAGGGCGGCGGCCACAACCGGCACGGCGCGGAAGATTATGCCTTGCCGCCGGAACTGGCGGAGTTCAGTTTTCTGTCGCTCGTGCTGGGCCGGATCAGCGACCGGTCGGTGACGGTGAGTGCGCTCGCCAAGGAGCCGTTGGAAGGGTTTTTGGAATATGGCACGGCGCGGGGCGGTTACAGTCGTAAGACCGGCCTGATGACGTTTCCCGCTGACACGCCCGTGGAACTGGCGTTGGAAAATCTTCAGCCGAACACCGAGTATTTCTACCGATTGAATTATCGCCCGCCGGGCGCGGGAGATTTTCACGCGCGCCCCGAATGTCGCTTTCACACGCAGCGCGCCGCGGGCAGTTCCTTTACGTTCGCGATTCAAGGCGACTCGCATCCCGAACGCCCGCAGATGAGCGAGCCGAATCTTTACGCCCGCACGCTGCTCAATGCCGCCGCCGACCGGCCGGATTTTTACATCTGCATGGGCGACGATTTCAGCGTCGCGCCCGTGCGCGAAGTGAATTTTGATTCCGTCGCCGCGCGCTACACCTTGCAGCGCCCGTTCCTCGGTCTCGTCGCCCAGAGCGCGCCGGTGTTCCTGCTCAACGGCAACCACGAGCAGGCGTCGCTGTTCAACTTCGACCAAGCTGACGAGCGTCACGCCGTCGCCATTTACGCGCAGAACGCGCGCAACCAATTTTTCCCGACGCCCGCGCCGGACGGTTTCTATTCTGGCGACCCCGCGCCGCTGGACGGCATCGGCCTGCGCAAAGATTACTGCGCGTGGACGTGGGGTGACGCGCTGTTCGTCATTCTCGACAACTACTGGCATTCGCCCGCGCAGGTGGACAGCGGATTTCGCGAGCAGGACGCCGGTGGCGGCAACGGCCATGGCGGCGGCAAGCAGCGCGATTGGTGGGGCATCACGCTCGGTGACGTGCAATACCAATGGTTCAAGCGCACGCTGGAGCAGTGCCGCGCGAAATACAAATTCGTCTTCGCGCATCACGTCATGGGCACAGGGCGCGGCGGCGTGGACGAGTGCGATTTGTTTGAATGGGGCGGGCGGAACAAACGCGGCGACTGGGAATTCAGCGAGCGCCGGCCGGGTTGGGAACTGCCCGTGCATCAGCTCATGGCCAAACACGGCGTCACGATTTTCTTCCAGGGCCACGACCATCTTTACTGCCGGCAGGAACGCGACGGCATCGTTTATCAGGAAGTGCCGATGCCCGCCGACCACGGCTACATGACCTACAACGCGGATCGCTACCAATCCGGCGTGAAGCTGCCGAACTCCGGCCACTTGCGCGTGACCGTCTCGCCGGAACAGGTCAAAGTGGATTACGTCCGCAGCTTTTTGCCGAAGGACGAAACGGCGCTGGCCAAGACTGGCGACATCGCACACAGCTATATCGTCAAATCCAAAGAAGTTCATGCCTAAAGCACCAACAAATCTGCTGGGGCTGCTTTGCGTTCTCGCCCTGCCGGCGTTCGGCGCGGCGGCGATTGAAGACGCCGGCCATGGGCATCGCGCCCAGACCGGGACGAATTCCTTCAACCTCGCCGTGCCGGCGCACGATTACGACTTGATCCTCGCCCGCCCGGAAAAGAATTCAGTCACGTTGAGCATGCTGGCGTATCACGACACGGAAGGCTGCGTCATTTACGGGACGCGGTCCGGCGCTTGCGCCAGCCAGACGCCGCTGTGCCAGTTCAAGGCCGGCGTGCCGGTGGAATTGCCCATCAGCCCGCTGCTGCCGGACACAAAATACTTTTACCAATTCCGCTCGCGACCTTCCGGGACGACGCAGTTCACCAACAGCCCGGAATTCTCCTTTCACACCGCGCGGCCGCCGGGCGGCAGTTTCACGTTCACCATGACGGCTGATTCGCATCTGGACGAGCACACCAGTTCCGAGGTTTATCAGCAGACGCTGGCCAACATCCGCGCCGAGCAGCCGGATTTCCACATTGACCTCGGCAACCTCTTTATGACGGACAAGCATGCGACGCGCGACGAGGCGGTCCGACAGTATTTGGCGCAGCGGTTTTATCTCGGACAGATCGGGCCGTCCGTGCCAGCGTTTCTCGTCCTCGGAACGCACGATGGCGAAAGCGCCAGGGACGACGATGGTTCGGCTGGCTGCCTCGCGGCCTGGTCGAATGCGATCCGCAAAAAATATTTTCCAAATCCCATTCCCGACAATTTCTACACCGGCAACATCATCCCGAAACCGTTGTGCGGCCTGCCGCAAAATTATTACGCCTGGGAATGGGGCGACGCGCTGTTCGTGGTGCTCGATCCGTTCAGCGATTCGCTCCGCCAGCGCGGCGGCGGTGATGGCTGGGGCTGGTCGCTCGGTCGCCCGCAATACGACTGGCTGGCGCGAACGCTTGCCGGCAGCCGGGCGAAATTCAAATTCGTCCTCATCCACAATCTGTTGAGCGGCGACCCGGCTTCGCGTGGCGGCGTGGAAATCGCCGGCTACAACGAGTGGGGCGGAAAAAATGCCGACGGCAGCGACGGCTTCGTGCAACACCGGCCCGGCTGGCCGATGCCCGTCCACCAGCTCCTGCTCCGCAACCATGTCACGGCGGTCTTCAAGGCGCATGACAATTTTTACGCCCGGCAGGAACTCGACGGCATTCTTTACCTGATGGTTCCCCAGCCGAGCTTTGCCGGCAACGACCGCATCCGCGACTTGCAAAATTACGGCTACAAGCAGGGCGTTTTCCTCGGCAACTCCGGCCATGTGCGCGTCACCGTATCGCCGGAGAAAGTCACCGTGAATTATGTGAAGTCTTCACCCGGTGAGCCGGTCGCCGACAGTTGCGTCATCGTCGCGCAATAACAGCAGCCTTTTCCCCGGCTTGTTGTTTTCCCGGTTGGACAGCCTTTGTCCATGCCGGGATGCGAGGATTTGACACGGCTCGATTTTGGGTTCAAATAAGGTTTGCCCGTGAGCGCGAAAACGCCCAACCGGATTTTGCACGTGGATGGCGACAGCTTCTTCGCCAGTTGCGAAATCGCGCTCAACGACAAGTTGCAGGGACGGCCGGTTTGGGTGGGCGGCGGCAGGCGAGGGGACGGCATCGTTATCGCGGCAAATCGTCCCGCCAGGAAATTCGGCGTCAAAACCGGCATGGCGTGTTTTGAGGCGAAGCGGCTCTGTCCGCGCGGCGTTTTGTGCCGGCCGCATTACGACGAATACCGGCGCATTTCGGCGGAGATGTTCCATGTGCTGGAGCAGTATTCGCCGACGCTCGTGCCGATTTCGATAGACGAGGGATTTCTGGACTTCACGACAATGGACGGCATCGTCTGGCGCAATACGACGCCGGAAAAATATGTGCGCGAAATTTGCGACCGCATTTCGCGCGAGGTGAAAATTCCCGTGTCCGCCGGTCTGGCCAGTTCCTCGCGGCTGGCGAAACTCGCGACAGACGCGGCGAAACCGGGCTTCATCGAGGTCAAGCCGGGCGAGGAGAAGGAATTCTTGAAAGACCGCTCCGTGCGCGAACTTTCCGGCATCGGCAAGAACCGGCAGCGCTCGCTGGCCGCGCTGGGCGCGATGACGTTCGGCCACGTCGCGAAACTGCCGTCGCCGTTGCTCAAGAAAAAGTTCGGCATCTGGGGAACGCAGCTCTGGCTGTTTGCCAACGGCCTGTGGAACGAGCCGCTGCTGCTGGAGGTGAAGGACCGCACGACGATTTCCAGCAACACGACGCTGCCTTACGACGAGCCGGATTACGAGGCGGCGCTGACGTTCGCGTTGAGCGAGACGACGCGGCTGGCCGGCCAGTTGCGCCGCGAGCAGTTGCAGGCGCGCGAGATGAGCCTGACCATTCGCTTCAACGATTTCAGCGAAGTTGGCGGCACGCACCGGTTTCAGCATCCCCAGTTTCAGAATTCCGTCATCAACGTGGCGCTGGAGGAGACTTTCTGCGGCATCATGGGCGGCCAGTTCAAGCCGGTGCGGCAGATCCGCATCGCGTTCTGGAACCTGGCGCGGCTGGACACGCAGCCGACGCTTTGGGGCCGCACCGACGCGGAACGCTGGGGCGCGCTCGACGACGCGGCGCACAGGCTGAACCGGCGGTTTGGCGATGCGTCGGTGATGACCGGCGCGCAGCTGGCGCTGCGCGAGAGGGAGGTCGCGTTCAAAAATCCGAAGGCAAAATGCCCGTTTGCGCCGCAGCGGGAGATTGTGAAGAAACTCTGGGGCACAGACGCCGATCCGCTGGCGCACAAGGGCGATTGGGAAAAGCGTCTGGGCAAAGTCAGCAAACAGCTTCAGTTCCGGCATTGAAGCGAAAGCCGTTGGCATTCCGCTGGCAGGGGATGCAAAAGGGTTTATGCCTGATCCAAATAAACGCAATCCGCCTTTGACTTTGTGCTGGTTTGGGCAGACACTGATTGGAGCCGGGTTCAACCGTTCGATCACGCCTCTTTGGAGCCGCAGAGCAGCGATTTCACCTAGTCCGGGGATCAATTTCGATATCCATGAGCAAAACAGTTTTATTGACCAGTGTCTGCCGTCCGATAGGACCGCAATACGGCGATGCGCCGTCCGTCGGCTATGAACTTCTTTACCGCCAGGTCACGCGCGCACAGGGCATTTTCAGTCCGCGCACGGTGAACGTCTTCTTCGGGCTGAATTACATCGCCGAAAATCTGGATGTGCCGGCCGTCGTGCTGCAATACCCGTCCAGGCGCGAGCTGATCAAGGAACTCAAGAAGGGCTACGATTACGTGGGCGTTTCATTCATCATGGCGCTGATGCACAAGATGAAGGAGACGGTCGCGCTCATCCGCCAATACGCCCCGAACAGCAAGATCGTGCTCGGCGGTTACGGCACGATTTTGAAGGACGAGGTGCTCAAGCCGTATGCGGATTTCATCTGCCGCGAGGAGGGTGTGGGTTATTTCCGCCGGCTGCTGGGCGAGCCGGAGATTCCGATGCCCTACAAACAGCCGCTGATGGTGAGCTGGCTGAAGGTGTTCGGCTGGAAGGTTTCCGGCACGGGAAAAATTTTCGCCGGCCTCGGCTGCCCGAACGGCTGCGATTTCTGCTGCACGTCGCATTTCTTTTCGCGCAAGCACATCAAATTGCTGCCGACCGGACGCGACATTTACAACGTCGTGGAGCGTTATTTCGACCTCGATCCGAGTCTGGTGTTTCTGATCATTGACGAGGATTTCCTGCTGAACAAAAAGCGCGCGCTGGAATTCCGTGAGTGCGTTCTGGCGGGCGGCAAAAAACCCTCCATCTTCGCCTTTTCCAGCATCAAGGCCATCAGCCAATACACGGTCGAGGAAATTCTGGAAATGGGCATTGACGGATTCTGGATTGGCTACGAAGGCACGCGGTCGGGTTACGCCAAGCAGCAGGGCCGCCCGGTGGAGGAAATTCTCACCGAATTCCGCGAGCACGGCATCACGGTGCTGGCCTCGATGATTATCGGGTTCGATTATCAGACCCCGGAAATCGTCGCGCAGGAGCTGGACGGGCTGATGAAGCTCAAGCCGTCGCTGGGACAATATTTGATTTACGGGCCGGTGCCGGGCACGCCGTTCCACGAACGTGTCATCAGGGAAAATTTGCTGCAGGATATTTACACGACTGAAAAGGATTTGTTTTACCGGCGCGCGGACGGATTCCGGACGATGATGAAACATCCGACGCTGTCGCCGGAGCAGATCGAGGACATCCAGCGCTGGTGCTTTGAGCAGGATTTTCAGCGGCTCGGACCGAGCATTTATCGCGTGCTCGAAACGCGTTTTCTCGGCTACCTGAAACTGAAGGATTCGCCGAATCCGGTTTTGCGCGAGAAGGCGGAATACTATGCCAACGAACTGCGTTATGCGTATCCGGTTTTTCTGACGGGCAGGCTGCTCGGTCCGAACCGCGCCGTCCGGAAATGGATTGGCGATCTGGAGCGGCGCATCCATGCCGAACTCGGACCTTCCCCGTTCAAGCAGCAATTGAAATCCGTCATGGCCGTGGGCGCGGCGTTGTGGACGGGCATCACGCTGAAGCTCGATCTTTTTCAACATCCCAAATTGCAGCGGACGACGTATCGCCTGCCGGACAAGGGCTGGAGCGCAGCCGGGCTGTGGGAGGAATTTCAGAAAAAACATCCCATCCCGAACTTTTCCATCCAGATCGAGCTGCAGCACGCCAAGCAGCAGGTCTGGATGCGGCTGGAAGGCGCGCTTTCGGCCAAGGATGCGGAAAAACTGGGCCAGCGCATCCGCGAATCGTTGGCGCGGAGCAAGAGCCGTCTGGTGCTGGACCTGAACAAACTGCACTGGAGCAAGACGGAGGATCTCCGTCCGTTGTGCGAGAAGCTTTCCGCTTATCGTTCGCGCATCCGCGTGGTGCTGCCCAAATTATCGGCGACGCATCCCGAGTTGCTGCTCATTGCCAGCATGTTTCACCACTATTAAGCCGCAGCGGCTGCGCCCGGTTGCAGAAAGGTGCCGACAACGCCCTCGGCTGGCGGCTTTCCCGGTGTGTGAAAAAATACGGCGCGGAGACTGCCGTTTTTCAGGGCTGAAGTGCTACCGCTGTGTGTCGGCCATCCAAAATCCGGGTTCAATAATTCTTCGCTGCCGAGACGAGCTTGCCGTCCGCGCCAAAGGTCAGTTCTAGGACGTGATCCCTGTAGGTTTGCACCATGGGCTGACCCGCAGACAGCCCGAAGCTGCCGTTGGCGGCCGGGCCGCCGGAAAATCTGTTGCTGCCGTGCAGCGTGATCCACTGGTCCACGATTCTGCCGTCGCTCAATTTGGACTGCTTGTCCGGCAGACCGAGTTCGGCCACGGCCTGATCAGGCGTGCAAGTTCCGATGCGGCTGTTCCAATCCACCTGCGGCGGCGTCTTGCACCCGGCAATAAACACGGCGGCCAGAAGTAAAACGGCCAGCGACAAGACTCCGGCGGCGAGGTTGATTTTCATGGTCTAAATGTAACCAAGCATTGCCGAAGTGCAAATGCGTCTTTCGGAAAATCAGTCAAACATCCTTGCGCGGGAACAGCGGCGCGGGTTCGCCGATTTTGTGGCCGGGACTCAATCCGCCCCAGGTCGTTCCGGAAAATTTGTCCGGCACTTCGGCCAGTCCAAGCTGCGCGTAAATCTTCGAGGCCGTGCCGGGCAGAAACGGCTGGAGCAGCACTGCCAGCACACGACAGGTCTCGGCGAGATTGTAAAGCACCTCGTCGAGCCGCTTCGATTGCGCCGGGTCTTTCGCCAGCTTGAACGGCGCGGTCTGGTCCACATATTGGTTCGCGCGGGTGACGAGTTCCCAGATGCTTTGCAGCGCGGCCTGAAGCTGGTTTTGCTTGAGCAGCGCGCGGGTTTCGTCGGCAGCCTTTGCGGCGGCGGCGGCGAGTTCGTCATGTTTCGCCGGCACGATTCCGGTGCGGTAACGCTTCAGCATCGAGAGCGAGCGGTTGACAAGATTGCCGAGGCCGTTGGCCAGCTCGGCTTGGTAGCGCGAGCGGAAGCCGGCGTCCGTCCAGTTGCCGTCCGGGCCGATGTCCAGTTCGCGCAGGACGTAAAAACGAAATGCGTCCAGGCCCCATTCGTTGATGACCGCAATCGGTTCCACGACGTTCCCGGTGCTCTTGCTGATTTTCGCGCCGTCCTTCTGCCACCAGCCATGAACCAAAATCTGTTTCGGCAGCGGCAGCCCCATCGCCTTGAGCATGATCGGCCAGTAAACCGCGTGAAATTTCACGATGTCCTTGCCGATGACATGGATGTCCGCCGGCCAAAGGCCAAGTTCCGGGTGCGCGGCGGCGATGCTCGCGTAATTCACCAGCGCGTCGAACCAGACGTAGGTGACGAAATCCTTGTCGAAGGGCAGGGGAATGCCCCAGTTCAGCCGCGCCGCCGGACGCGTGATGCACAAATCCTCCAGCGTGTTGTTTTTGAGGAAGCCGAGCACCTCGTTGCGGCGGTGCGGTGGTGCGACGAAATCGGGGTTTGCCTCAAGATAATCAATCAGCCATTGCTGGTGTGCGCCGAGCTTGAAATAATAATTGTCCTCCTTCAGCTCGGCCACCTCGCCATAGCTTGCGTCGAACTTGCCGTCGGGCAGGCGGTCTTTTTCCGTCAGAAACGTTTCTTCCTTTGCCGAATAATAGCCTGTGTAGGTCGCCTTGTAAAAATGCCCGGCGGCGTGGAGCTTTGCCAGCGTCGCCTGGACAAATTCCTTGTGGCGCGGCTGCGTGGTGCGGACAAAATCGTCGTTGGTCAGCTCCAGCTTTTTGGCGAAGGCCTGCCAGTCGGCGGCGAGTTCGTCGCAATACGCCTGCGGGGTTTTGCCGCCGGCGATGGCGGCCTGCTGGACCTTCTGGCCGTGCTCGTCGAGGCCGGTCAGAAAAAAAACCTCCTGGCCGAGGCTGCGCCGCGACCGCGCGATGACGTCCGCGATGATTTTTTCATAGGCGTGACCGAGATGCGGCTGGCCGTTGACGTAGTCAATCGCCGTAGTGATGTAAAACCGTTTGTTCATCAAACGAACAGTGTGGCCGACAAACGCGGCGATGGCAAACGGGAATCAAGCTTCACCGACGTGCCTTGTGTGCGGTCTGTGGTCTGTAATCCAATTTTGGCGTTTCGCTTTCGCCTTTCCCCCTCGTCCTCGTGCCCAAATCCCCGCACCCCTTTGCTTGCCTTGGCGTCGGGATCAATCAAAAGCTTCGCCCTATGAAGCATAAGGATGGCGGCCATCCTGCATAATCGCAAAAATCCCCCCTTAAATTATTCAAAGGAATTGATGCCCCACTTCGTCTGATTCAGTAAAATGGCGTGCATGGCCGGGTCGGACAATGAATCCCAGTTGATTGAGCATAGCCTTTCCGGCGACCCGGAAGCCTATGCGGCCTTGGTGGTTCAATATCAGGCCATGATTCGCGCAGTGACCTTCCGAATGACCGGTTCGCCCGACGACGCCGAGGAACTGGCACAGGATGCCTTTTTGCGCGCCTACCGGCAGCTCGGCTCATTCGGCGGCGGTTCAAAATTTTCAACGTGGCTCTGCAAAATCGCCATCAATTTGAGCCTGGATTGGCGTCGGCGCGAAAGCCGCCGTGACGAAATCCACTCAAAATGGGCGGCGGAAACTGTTTCGGAAAACAGTTCGGATGGCGGATTCCCCGACGAACTTTCGCGGCGAGTGCAGGAGGCGCTCAACCGCCTGCCGGCAAAGCAGCGCGCCGCCATCGTGCTGACCATTTATGAAAATCAAAGCCATGCCGAGGCCGCAAAAACTTTGAGTTGCACCGAAGCCACCATTTCCTGGCGCGTGTTTGCCGCGCGCCAGAAACTGAAACGCCTGTTGAAAGACCTTACCCATGAACAAACCTGAACTTGAATCTATTTTGAAAAGTGCGCGGCTGCCGGAAATTCCTGGTGAATCCCTGGAAATGTTTCCCCGCCGAATTGTGGCCAGCCTCAAACGCAATGATTCGCCAGCCCGGTCGGCACGGAATTTTTCGCCGCACCTCGCGTGGGCTTGCGGGCTGGCAGCCTGCGTCATCATCGCCTTTGCCATCGGCCATTGGAGCGGGCGAATGGAAACAATCCCGGCAACCGACAACCTGGCCAGCACAACATTCATCCGTGAAACGCTGGCCATGTTTCCAAACCGTTTGCGCGCCATTGTGCAGGACGAGCGCGGCATCAACCTGGTTTTGTCCGAAAACGCCGATGTGCCGATTTCGTCGCCGCTTTACGTCCACATTTGCGACGGCGGACATTGCTCATCGCTCGTGACGTTCAGCGGGCAGGAGATTCAAATCGCCGGGCAAAAAGTGACCGTGCTGGCGGACACCCACGGCAGCGTGATCCTGTCCGGCCCGCATTTTATGTGGTCGGATAACGGGCAGGTTTATGCCGGCGGCCATTTGAAAATCACAACCAAAAATCTCGGTTTAATCCCCATGTGAACCCATGAATAAAACCCTATTCTTTCTGGTCTTTCTGACAATCACCGCACAGATCTGCGCACAGAGCAATATGCCCGTGCGACTGGCCTTGATTTCAGAAACCGACCTGGCGGCAACCGCCGCGGATGTTTTGACGGCCCAATTTTCCAGCAACCAGAAAATCCAACTGCTCGAACGAGATCAAATCGCCAAAGTCTATCGCGAGCAGGGCTTGTCGGCGGCCAATACGGATTATCACAAACTCGGCCAGATTCTCGGCGCGGATGGATTATTACTGCTACAGACCACCACGGAAGGCACGAACACATTCTTAAACGTTCGTCTTGTCGCGGTAAAACCAGGCGTTGTTCTCACCGCTGAAAAGTATTCATGGCCGATGACGAATTTGACGGAGTGGTCGCCAGCGTTTGCCCAACATCTGGATTTGTTTGTGCCCAAGCTGACGGTGCTGGTCAAAGACGCGATTCCTCTTTCCGTGGTGAACCTTCGTTCCGCTGTCGCCTCGGGTGAAGCTGGGGAAACGGAGCGGCAATTGAAGCTGCTGACAATTCAGCGGTTGAGCCGCGAGCCGCAATTGTTTGTCTTGGAACGGCAGAAAATGCAATTGTTGACTGAAGAAAAGGAATTGAAGACGGACGATTCGGCATTTTGGAACGGCAGTTATTTACTTGAAGGGGTTGTGGATCAAAACGGCTATTCCCAAGAAACCATCACCATCAATGCCCGGCTGACCCCGCCGAAAGGCGGCGCCCCGCTGCAATTTGAAGTCAGCGGTTCCCGGACAAATCTTGCGGAAGTTGTCAACCGGCTGGCGGCGAAGGTGAACGGGGCGTTGAAAGTCAATTCCACCGTCAAGGAATGGAACACCGCCAATGAAGCGGCACAGTATTATGATGAAGCCAAATGGGCGCTCAAATGGGGAGTTTATTTTGAGGCGCAGGCGGCAGCGGATTCCGCATGGGCGCTGGGGAAAAGAGACTTGGACTGCGCGTTAATGCGAGTGAAATCCTATGTCTCTGAAGTGCCGCCGAATGTGGGCGGATTTCAAATAGGCGAAAGCACCTATTCTTCCTCTGGTTATAACGCCGAGGGCAAACCGTTGGGTCCGCCCCCATCTGATGCTTTTGTGCAAGCTGATATTACGAAAATGCAGGCTCAACATCCTTTAGGGGTCGTTTACAAAATCCGGGAACACAATGGTGTGAAAATTGTCAATTATGTTTTTGCCAGTCAACAACCCGAACCCCAAGAGATTGATCATGCACTTCACGCATTGGAACTTTATTATGAATTCTGCCAGATTTCGCCTGATGGCGAACCAAAAATACTTTCGCGGGGGGAGGGCTGGAATGACTGGCGCAACTCGGACTGGTATCAATTGGGAATTGATGTTTTAGTAACAGCATCGAGCGTCCTTCAGCACTTTAATTATGTTCCTGAATCACAAAAACCGGTTGCCGACAAACTGGCCGAGTTGCGCGCATCCGCACGCTCGGTGGCTGGATTAATTTCAAAATCGCCGTCGGTGCATGACAGTTATTTTGTCGGCGACCGCATAGCCACGCGCGATGAACTTGCCCACACGATTGAGGAGCATCCAAACATTTTCAGATGCGAACTCGACTGGGGTAGCTTCTGGCAGGAAACACCGGAAGGCGGCGTTGCGCTTTATCGCGAATTGATGAGCAGTCCGGTATTTTGTTACATTCACAAGGATCTTTGGTCTCGCGGATTGCAAACCCCTCGATTGACAGCGTGGAACGGAGAAGACCAAAAACGCATTCCAGCCGTCTGGACCGGTTTTGTTCGGGAGTTAAGCGATTCCACCGATGTGCTTTTGCGTATGGAAGCAAAAGCTTTGACGATGACGGATGCCACAAGTGAAGAGCAATCTCAGTCTGACCGCAATGATTTGTTCGAAATTATCCGTTCCAATCGCAACGAACTCGTCGCAAACAAAGTGGAGTTATTTTATTTGGGATGGGGCTTGGGCTATCCTAATGCCGAACTCGATGCTCTGGATCAAGAGTATTGGACCAGAGCGCGATTTTTCCCAATCTTTCAAAAGCAAAAGCAATTTCTGAAGGAAAACAATCTGAATAACATTCAGGGGTTTAGTGGACTTTTCTTGGGTGGTTCAGGGGATTACTCCAACGCTCAAGCGCTCGAAATTCAACCGTTGCTTGCCGCTTATAAATCAAATCTTGTGGCGCAAGTTGCAGCATCACCAAACGCAAACAATGGCATGATCAATTTTACCATCATGCAAGTTGGCCAAGCGGAAGCAAACGTAAATCGCATCCTGAATCCGCCCGCGCCGATTCCCCAGCCGCCAGTTCAACCTCAAGCGCCTCAGCCTGCTGTGGTGGCGAAGACGGCGGTAACTGTCCCGGATTCACAGCCAGTTACCGTGGCGAATGCGGCGGCGGTTCCCCCAGTTTCAAATAATGCACCCAAGCCCCCAGCTTCAGTCAAAGCATTGGCGATTGTCCCCAACATTTTGACGGTCAATAAATTCTTAACAATCCCGCTGAACGACCTTCAAGGTGATCAAGTTTACGATGTCACCATCACCGCACAGCAATGGCTTGAAGGAAAACTGCTGTTGGATTTCCAGTATGGCCTTGCCTATGTGCATGTCTTCCACGGCATCGCCATTCTTGACCCAAAAACAGAACATTGGGATGTCATATATTGTCCCGATGTGGCCGGGAATCCGTATTTTCATCACAGCACGCTCTTGCACAGTGAACTGTTCACCTGCGATGGCGAACAAATTAGAAAATATGACCTTCAAAACAAACAATGGCAGGTTTTGCCGGTCTCCGACGGTAACAATTACGAAATATTTTCCGTCAACGACCATCTTTATGCGGCGAATGGGAACATTATTCTTGAAATCATCGACGGCGGGAAAGCCACCCATATCCTCGCCAGCGCCCGCAGGCAGCCACCCGTATCCGTCTTGGACGCACGAGATCTTGGCACGCCAATTCTGTTTGAAGGCCCAAATCATTCACTCCGGGTCAGGGCCCGGGGTAAAATTTACACTTGGACAGGCAATGATTGGCACGAGGACTTCGCCGCCCCACCCGCCGCCTCCATGGTGGCCGTCTCGATGGATGGTGTTTTGTTTAGGAATGATGGATTCAACCAGCCAGCTCGCGTTTCCTGCCTCGCTACAGAATCGAACGCGGTGGAACTTTGTTTGCTACAAAAAACGGGGCCGATGGACAACAATAATTTAACCCGCCCGGGAGCAAATTCCTCCAACTCTTCAGAACCATTGTGGGAGTTGCCACCCGGATTGTCTCTGGCCAATCTGGCAGCCGTCCGGCACCGGGCGGATTTGTATCTTTTGGTGGATCATTCCGAGGTGAAGGAAATCATCGACGAACAGCAACATTTGATTGTGGGGAAAAAGGTGGTTGCGAAGGGAGGATACCATGCAGCGCTACTCTGCTTTTCCGGCAATGTTCAACTGCCGCAAACATTATTCTTGAAATTTGACGCCCCGGATGGCTGCCCGCCTGTCACCGCCATGAATCCAGGCTCCCAGCAAATGTTTCCAGGAATGTCGGGAGGTTCCCGGCAAATGTCTCAAGGGGTGCCACCCGCTTGGATGCTCTTTGGTGGCGATTATTTGTTCTTTGGCCTGAACACTCCCCAAAATGCCAATTCAGCCGGATCGCAAGTCGAAGGCCCCGGTTACAAGGCGGGAGTCTGGCTGATGCCGGTTTCACAACTCGAACCGGCCATCGCTGCACAAAAGCAAATCCAACGCGAACAAGAGGCACAGGCGGTTGGCGCGGCTGAACAGGCTCAAAAATATCTTCTGGAGAAATATGATTTGAATCACAACGGCATCATTGATCCGGACGAAAAAGAAGCGGCGTTGGATGATCCGGCCTTCATCGAATTGGAATTGGACACGATTGATGCCAACCACAACGGCTGGCTCGACGCGGAGGAGCTCGTCTGGTTCGACACCAACCAGAATAAAATTCTCGAACCGAAGGAGCAGGCTGGAATTGAGATTGCGCAACAGCTCTTCGCGGAAAGGCTCATGAAGAAATTTGACGCCAAAGGCGACGGCGTTCTTGACCAATCAGAATTCAATGACTTGGTGCAAGCCATTGGTGCCACCAGCGCCGACCCGAGGACTGGCTCGTCTTTAATCGTGGATAAAAATCACGACGGACTCATTGATATGGGAGAGCTAAAAACATTTTTGAAGTGGCAAATGTTGATGGTCCTTCGTTCACATGGAATGCCGGGCGCAAACCCATCTGGCGATCCCCGGCAAATGTTCAAAGCGGAAGTCGAATCCTATTGGCAACGTCCCGGTGGCCTCCCCAACCAGCCGCCGTTCAACAACCGGATTCCTCCCAGTGCGGGCTTTGTTCCAAACAGAATTCCACAAAGCGCGAGGCAATATGAGCATTAATCAAACTAGTTCAATGACAACGAACCGACATTCATGAAAATGAGGATCAGGAAAGCAGTGATGGCATTGATGGTTTTGACCGCCTTGGAGGTGGGAGCGCAGCCTGGCCCCGCTCCCAAAGCGCTGGCACCCCGTGTTGCGCTGATGGATTTCGTATCTGACGATAATTCCTATCGCAGCACAGTCGCCGTGGAAGATTTGATGTCCGCCTTGCAAGTGGATATTTCCGGGGACACAAATTATCTGTGGGTGGAACGGGCGGAATTGGAAAAGGCGGCAAATGAATTCAAATTGGCAGGATTGGGATTGGTTGACCGCTCGGAGGCGATCCGCAGCGGACGCTGGGTCAAAGCGGATTGGGGAATTTATGGTGACCTATCAACGAACTTCAACGGCAATCGGACACTTTCGCTAGAAATCGTGAATCTACAGCGTGCTGATGTTCTGGTGGAAACAAATTTGTTGCTGCCGGTAGCCGACAGCGGGCCATTCCAGATGAAATCGGAATATGTGCCGTCCATCGCCTCGGCTTTAAGAGTGTTGTTGAATGATGCGCGGATGATTTGTTCAGATTCGGAAAATCAGGACGCCGTGGCGTTTCTATTTTTGTCAACAACTCAAAATGGATTGGGCGACACATTTGGCGGTCTTGATGCTGATTTTCGCAGTTCACTGTTTGCAGAATCAACGAACCATCAGCGATTCCACCTCGTCCAGTTCCAACGCGCTGGCACGGCCATGGACGAGGCGAATCTTGTCCTGGGCGGGTTGGCGGAAAGCGATTCAAACTCCTGGGAAAAAGTCGCGGATCATTATGTTTGGGGAGATGCACGGATTAATGAACAAAAGATATTTGACGAGAAAACGCGAGGATGGAGGGACGAACGAAAAGTGGATGTAAAACTGAATGTCTGGGACGGGAAAAGGGAACCGCAAGTGATTGCCGTGACTTGGACCAACGAGACTTCCACAGTCGTTGCCAGAGAACTGGCGCAGGCGATTGAACCATTGTTCCGGCAGGACGAGACGAAACCAATTGTTGAAAACGTGCGCAGTCGGATTTCCGATGCCATTTTAACGCGTTATTCCGGATTGCCGATCAATTTCTCGTTCGACTCACCCGACGGTCGACGCCAATGGTTTGACGCCGTGCAACTGCTTGAAACGGCGTGTTTTTTCGACCCGGGAAACGCCGCCGCCCGCGAACAATTGTTGCGTTTGCGTTGGGGACCAGCCGGTCGCAACGAGTTTTTCTCTGCCCGACGGCGTAGCGAGGCATGGGGCAAATATGTCGAGCAATTCGGATTCACAACCGCACTGGCTAAAACCAATTCACCAAGCATCGCCGCCGAATACGTGCTTTCGGCCTGGCGGCCTTTTGAGATGTTTGGTTACGCGCAGGAGAATCAGGCGCAATGGGGGGTGCCATGCGATGCCGGCTTGCGCGAAATCACCGAGTGGGAAAATCAATTCGGCTCGGAATTTATTTCCAGATTATTGAAAGCGCCGGATCAGTATAGCGGAGCTTATCGTGATGCGTTGCAAAGATATTTTACGAATATTGGCCAACCCGGCGGTGAACAACAATTGATTGCCCAACTCAAGGCAGCAATCGCGAGCAACAACACACATCCGACAAATAGTAACAGTCCGTCACCATCGCAACAGGTTCGACTTCCCCGGATTGCGGAACTTGCATCTGCATCAGAGGGAGACATTTTCACCCCAGTTAGAGACATTTTTCCCGTGCGGAAAATGATATTTCCGCCACCGCTCATTGAGCCCGACGTTCAAACGATTTCATTCCCTTCAGGAACGCAGGTTCACGGTGTCAAATCCATGGCATTTCATGATGATACGCTCTGGCTGATAGTTGGGGTTGCAGAGCCGCTTGAAATCAAGACATTGAATGGCCAAATTGAAAAAGAATTTCAGCCCGTTATGGTTAATCACGACCGCCTGTGGAAACTGGGCGTCAACGCCCAAAAGCTCGAACCGGTGACGGGATCGCTGGCCACAAATGATGTCAGCAGCATGTTATTTCATGGCGACACGCTTTGGCTGACGTTGAGCGATGATGGTATTGCAGCTCTAAATGTGAAGACCGGCGAATTGCGGCGCTACGTATCGTCGAACGGCCTTTTCCCAACGAATCAGTTCACGCTGGCGGAGGCTTCACGCGAAATAATGGCGATTGCCAACCAGCGGATGCGCGATCGAATTGGCAGCATTCATTCCGTAGCCAGAGACAGCAGCGGAACTTTTTGGGTCGCCAGCGACTCCGGTTTGCACGGCATTGACCTAAATGCCAGGAAAATACGAAGCCAATGGATTTCTCTTTCTCCAACGATCCTGGCCACCAATAGCCCAAGTTATTATGGACAGGTGCAACCCCCAAAATCAGACGCCCAACTCGTCAAGGAAATCCGGCAAGAGCTGGAACTTCGCCGACAACTGCTGGAAGCCAGAAAAACAGACACGAATCAGCCGGATTTATTTGTTCCGAGCAGTCGTCTGACCGCTGGAATTCTATCTGTAACACCAGACGATGATTTTCTGTGGGTGTTCACGGGAGAAACAAAGCATCCGCTTCTGTATCATCCCGCCAGCCAGAGCTGGGTGGGTGGATTCTCCATCAACCGTATGGGAGGGCCTTCAACACTGGCGTGTGGTGGCGGGAAATTGTGGCTGGCAACGCAATTGTGGGAGAGTGTGGCGATTCTGGAAATTGACACAGGCATGTTGAAATCCACTCCACGCGAACGCTGGTTGCCAAATAACATCTCAAAGGAAGAACTTGCCGCACGCATTTCGGGCATGTCGGAACACGAGCGCGCCGTGTATTTCTTTTTTTCAGGTAATGATGCCGATACTGTCAAACTACTTCAAACCCAGGCGGAAGACAACATGGGAGCCGAATCATTGTTTTTGCTTTACTCGTGTTATGCCGAAATGGGGGAATCAAATCAAGCCAGTTACTTCCTGCAAAAACTGACCCAGAACTTTCCGAACAGCGTCTACACAAAAGCTCTCGCCTCCGATTTTCAGGACATGGAGACGCGGGCAAAGATAGGAAGGCAACTCCGGGCAGATCCCCAGCCAGGATCAAACACGCCCGAGACCGTCTCTGCATGGATTCTGCGCAACTGCGATGTCGATGGCAGTGGGGCCTTGAACGAATTTGAATTGACGGTTTTCTTTGAAGATAAACCGGATTGGATACGACTGCTGGTTTTCAATCCCAAGCTTCAGCCGGCCACGGCTGTGGCTATTTTATTCCGGAGATGGGATGGAAATCGTGACGGGCGGTTGCAGAGCAATGAACTTGCCGCCATGGCGCAACACTCATTTCCGGCCGGCTGGCTGGCATTTCCTGTGACAAACTCACCTTTTCAAAACATGCCACAACCCACAAAACCATGATTACCATGAAAAAACTCGAATTCCTAATTGTGTTATTTTTGGCCGACACAATCGCATGGGCTTGTCTGGCACAACCGGCTGCTACAAACTCCGTCCCGACTAATTCACCGGCCAACGAAAGCTGGGCCTCGATATCGAACCGGTGGGGTTCAGTTCCGCTCACCCAGATCAAACAGGCAGCAGATCACGGTGAAGTAACGGCCGCGTTCTATCTTGCAGATAACTATTTCAACGGAAATGGAGTTGCAAAAGATCAGAATGAGGGATTGAAGTGGATTAAAAGCGCATCCGGTAAGGGATATGCAAAAGCGCAAACGTATTTCGGCTATCTGTATGAATATGGAACCGCCGTGCCGCAGGACTATAACGCCGCAGCAAAATTGTATCTTCTGGCTGCTGAACAGGGAAATGCGCTGGCACAAATGTCTCTCGGTTATCTGTATGAATGTGGAACCGGCGTTCCACAGGATTATGATACCGCAACAAAATTGTATCGTCAGGCAGCTGAACAGGGAAATGCCAGAGCGCAGAACAATCTGGGATATCTTTACTATAAAGGAACAGGTGTGCCACAAGATTCGACTGAGGCCATGAAATGGTATCGCAAATCCGCCGAGCAAGGTGATGAGTTGGGCGAGGCTAATTTGGGCTGGATGTATGGCCAAGGCGACTTAGATAAGCGCAATTATGATCTGGCAGAAAAATGGATGCGGTTGGCTGCAGAACAAGGCTCTCCCAGACAGCAGTATTTGTATGCCAAACTTCTGACGGAAGAATTCGATAAATCGGGCAAATGGGTTCCCAACTTTCAGGTTGCATCCGAATGGTATCGAAAGGCAGCAGATCAAGGTTACGCCAAAGCACAGTTTGATCTGGCCGAATTGTATTACTACGGCAGATTGGGCGACGACCAGCGGGCCAATTGCATCTCGTGGTATCTAAAGTCCGCCTCTCAAGGAAATGCAGAGGCACAGGCAGTCGTGGGTAAATTGTCCTTGTATTTTCCTAACAACGAACTGCTCAAAAATGTGGACGCCATTCAAGCATTACGGCAATCGGGTGAAAGTGGAAATTTTGATGCACAGTTCTTGTTGGCTGAAAAATATCAAACAGGTGATGGCGTTGCCAAAGATTTGGCTGAAGCTTTCAAATGGATGCAAAAGGCCGCACATAACGAAACTCAAAACAGTCAAGTTGGAGATGCCATTTATAAACTTGCCCTGATGTATGAAAAAGGAGAGGGGGTTTCACAGAATATATCAGAGTCTCACAACCATTTCCTTCAAGCTGCGACGGGATACGGACAACCAGATGCGGCATTCCGTGTGGGGCAGATGTATGAAAGTGGTGAAGGAGTGCCGCAAGACGATCGTAAAGCGGTGGAATATTATTCGAATCAGTCTTGCGACTATAGTGTCCCTGATAAATATCCTAATGGATATGTTTATTATGGAGGGCTTACGGATGGAGCCGTTGAAAGCATGTTTAGACTCTGGGCTCAGGGCCGCGGCTTTCCCACCAGTCAAGATAAGGCCGAACCCGGTTACAAGGAACCGCAATGGTGGGAAGGAAATATAAAAACTGCAAAGGCACAGTATTATGCTGGCGAGATATATTACCAAGGGAAATTGTTTCCCAAGGACATTGCCAGGGCCGCCGACTGGTTTAACAAAGCCGCAACGCAAGGCTCCCCTGAAGCCATGAACCGCATCGGCGAAATGTGGGCCGCCGGGATGAACGGCGCACCGGATGCCAAAGAAGCCGCCAACTGGTATCAAAGGGCCGCTGCCAAGGGACTGGCTGAAGCGCAATACAACCTCGGTTTGAGTTATGCAAAAGGAGAGGGAGTTTCAGCCAATCCAGTGGAAGCCTGGAAATGGTTGCAGTTAGCGGCGGATCAAAAATTCCCAAACGCGGCTGATGAACGTGATAAAATTCAAGCCAGCATGACTGCGGACCAAGTCAAGGATGCCCGCACTCAGGCCGATAAGATCAATTCAGCCGGCAAACAATAAATTTTGTTTTGCATTAAACAAAGAATTCAGCGCTTTGAATCGTCATATTGATTGGAAATGAAATGCCTTGAAACAGGGATGGTGCTTGTGATTGCCTGCTGCTGGCCGGGGGCGGCACCGGCACAATTGCAGCTTTTGCCCGACAAAGAGCCGCAATGCGTGTTTGCCGGCGATGAACGAAATATTACCGTCGTCTGGCACAATGCCGGCGACAAAGCTGCGGACGCTGAAATCCGGGCACAAATTTTTCAAACCAGTTCGGCTACGGCGGTCCGATTGGGTGAAATGCCGTGGAAAGAACTCCAGATATTGCCGCAACAAACTGTTCTCGAATCCGCACAACTGGATTTTCCCACCGTGAAAGCGGAAACGAAGTTTCTCGTCCAGTGGCTGGAAAATTCAAACAGCATCATTGGCAGGACGGAAGTTTGGGTTTATCCCACGAATTTGCTGGATGAATTGAAGCTGCTCGTGGACGAAGGTGAAAAATATCTCGGCGTGCTTGATCCACAAAGGAAACTCAAGCCGGCGCTGAAAAGTTCGGCGGTGAAATTTGTGGACTTGGACGAAACGGCTTTGGATGATTTTTCCGGCAAGCTGGCGGTTGTCGGGCCATGCAGCCCCGATGACCCGGAATGGAATGGATTGGCAAACCGGATTAGCAAGCTGGCCCGGAACGGAACGCCGGTGGTCTGGATTCAGTCGCCACCCAAAAAGCGGGATAATATCCAGCCGTCATTTTACATCGTGCCGCAAGGCCGGGCTGTCGTGGTCATCGTCCAACCGAAATTGGTCATGGATTTACAGACCAATCCGCAATCGCAACTTAACTTGATTCAATTTTGCAAGCTGGCATTAAATCCGCAGCCGCCGACATTGCCCGATTTATCACCCCAACCATAAACCTGTAAAATTATGAAAATAAAAATTCCGTTTATTCTTCCATTGTTGCTCGTCGCGAGTGCGATGACCCACGCAGCCGGACAAAATGCTTCCACAAACGGCGGTTCATTGGAGGTTCTCACCGTCGCCGTCTTTGATTTTGATTCCAAGGACGAAGCAGTGCGCGATCTTGGGCCGAAGGTTGCCACGCTCATCAACGTCAATCTGTCCGCCGAGCCGCAACTCATCACCGTTGAGCGCGCGGAATTGGACAAGGCGCTCGGCGAACAGGAACTGGGACTGTCCGGCACCGTCACGCCCGAAAGCGCGGCGAGGGTCGGGCAACTGACCGGGGCCAGGGTTCTCGTCACCGGGCGTGTTTTCAAGGCGGACGAACAAACCATCATCGTGGCCAAAATCATCGGCACGGAAACCAGCCGCGTTTATGGCGAGGTGGTCACCGGCAAACCGGGCGCGTCCATCACCGATTTGTCGGCGGAATTGGCGAAAAAAATCGCGGCGGATGTGACGCAAAAAGGAGACACGCTGGTTGCCAAAGTCGAATTGCGCGAAGACCGGGTGGCCAAAATCAAAAAGGGACTGGAAGGCAAGAAGCTTCCCGCCGTTTCGGTCAAAATATCCGAGCAGCATTTTGGTCAGTTTGTCATAGACCCGGCAGTGCAAACCGAACTGTCGCTGATTTTACAGCAATGCGGCTTCGCGGTGGTGGACGGCGGTTCGACAATCAAACCGGATGTTGAAATCACGGGCGAAGCGATCAGTGAATTTGGAATGCAAAAGGGCAATTTGAAGAGTTGCCGGGCACGGATTGAAATCAAGGCACGCGATGTGGCGAGCGGAAACATTATTTCCGAGGATCGTCAAACCAGTGTGGCAGTGGATTTGGCCGAACACATCGCCGCCAAAACCGCTCTGCAAAACGGCGCGGGTGAACTGGCGGAACGCGTTATTCCCAAGCTCGCCCCATAAAACAGACCCGATGGGTTTATCATGAGCAAACGATCCTTGATAGGTTGAAGTGCTTTCTTTGCGGCCAAAACTCGTTCGCGGAAATTCGTGGAATTTGTGCCAAAGCATTTCGGCCACACGCATGGGCGCAACCGCATCGCCCGCCTGATGCGCCAGCAAGGTCTCTGGGGCTGCCGTCAAGGCTGGTTCCGGGTGCGCACCATCGACAGCCGCCACGATCTGCCCATCGCCCCCAATCGGCTGGCCGAACTGCCGTCCCCCAACGCTCCCAATCAGCAGTGGGTGGCCGACATCACTTACATTCCCACCGCCGAAGGCTGGCTCTATCTGGCCGGCATCATGGATCGCTTCAGCCGGCGGATCGTCGGCTGGGCGATGTCCTTGGCGGCGAAGTTAGGCAGGCGGTGCTGTTTGAAATAACCCCATACATATTCGGTGGGATTGAGTTCGGGCGCGTAAGCCGGGAGCGCGGCGGTATAAATCTGTCCCCGAAGGCCTTCGAGATATTCCCGACGAGCCGGCTGCGGTGAATCATGGCACCGTCCCAGATGACCAGCAGCTTGCTGGGCAGTTGTTGCTGGAGGTGTTTGAGGAATTCGATGACCTGCGGGCTTTTGATAGTTCCTGGGTAAAACTGGAAATAGAAATTCCAGACGGCGATCCCGCCGATGACCGAAAGTTTCTTCCAGTTGAAGTCAAATTCCAGCACCGGGGTCTTCCCGCACGGAGCCCAAGTGCGCACCCGATGAGGTTTCTGGCTGAGACCGCTTTCATCAATGATGACAATGATTCGGTCTTCTTTCAGGGCGTTTTTTAAGGCGCGGCCAGGTTTCCTGTTTCCAGCGCCGGATGGAGTCGTTGGGCTAGAACCATGCGCCGGATGAGATCCTGAAACAAACAATGTGAAATGAACTTTAGACGGATCAATCCCCTTGCCGTATGCAGCCTTCATGCTAGTCTTCTTGTTGGCTGTGGCGGAAAACCAGCCGTGAACAAACACCGCATGAACAAAGAACTTTCCAGCTTCGCCGCGCGCCTGCGCGGATTGATTGCCAATCGGCAATCGGCAATCAACAATCGGCAATTCTCCGAACTCGCCCTGGAGCTGTTCGCGCTTCAATTTGAAAGCAACGCCGCCTACCGGAAAATCTGCGGGGCGCGCGGTCGCACGCCAAAGACGGTCGAACACTGGACACAGATTCCCGCCGTGCCGGCGTCGGCGTTCAAGGAACTGGAGCTTTCCAGCATTCCGCCGGAGAAGCGCGCCGCCGTTTTTCATTCCAGCGGCACGACGGAGCAGAAACCCAGCCGGCATTTTCACAACCCGGAATCGCTGGCGGTTTATGAAGCGTCATTGTGGGCCTGGTTTGAGCAAAATTTCTTTTCGAATTCAGAATTCAGAATTCAGAATTCAGAATTGTTGGCTTTGACCCCGCCGCCGGCCCAGGCGCCGCATTCGTCGCTGGTTCATATGTTTGAAACCGTGCGGCGGAAACTTGGTGGGGCGGGTGTCTTCGCGAGCCGGGCGGAATATCTCGGCAAATTGGCGCCGGACGCTTCGTGGACCTTGGATTTTGACGCTGCCCTCGCCGCGCTGGGTGATAATCCGCAATCCGCAATCCGCAATCCGCAATTGATTCTTGGCACCGCTTTTTCCTTTGTGCACCTGCTGGATTTTCTGGCGGAGAAAAATCTGAAATTCCGTCTGCCGGAAAATTCGCGCGTTATGGAAACCGGCGGCTATAAAAATCGCTCACGTTCCATTCCGAAGGCCGGGTTGCACGCGCTCATCACCGCGCGGCTCGGCGTGCCGGCGGAAAACATCATCTGCGAATACGGCATGAGCGAGTTGAGTTCGCAGGCTTACGACTCTGCAATCCATCCTCGTATTTTCCGCTTTCCGCCTTGGGCGCGGGCGCAAATCATCTCGCCGGAAACCGGCCGCGAGGTGGCCGACGGCGAAACCGGATTGATTCGCATTTTTGATCTGGCGAATGTCTATTCCGTTGCCGCCGTCCAGACGGAGGATTTAGGAATCCGCCGTGACGACGGATTTGAACTGATTGGCCGCGCGCAACTGTCCGAACCGCGCGGCTGTTCGCTGATGACCCAATCCGCAATTGCATGAACCTGCCGAATTATTTTCTCGCCGACCTGCCGCCGGAGGCGACGCTGTCGCCGGCGATGATCACGGAGGCGTGCCAGACGCTGAAGCGCAACCGCGAGCATTACCTCGCCGCGCGCTCCACCGACGGCCTGGTGAAAATTCTGGACGAGGTGGCGGAAGGCTGGCTGGAGCCGGACAATTCCTTCCGCAAACTCGCGCTGGAGCTGGGGCCGGAGAAGGCCGGATTCTCCCGCGCGACTTTGGAAAAGGGCCTGGACAATTATTTCCGCCAGCTCACCCGTGAACATTTCCACTCGCTGCTGCGGCAGGAATTTGGCGATGCGCACCGGCTGGACAAGTTTGCCGCCGCCGGGGAAAAATCAAACCGCGCCGCGATTGCGACCGGCCCGGAATTTCTCGTCCACATCGCCGCCGGAAACGTTCCGAATCCGACGCTCACCAGCATTGTTTTCGGACTGCTCACGCGCTCGGCGCAATTTGTGAAGTGCGCGCGCGGCTCGTCGTTTCTTCCGCGCCTGTTCGCCCATTCCATTTACGACGTTGCTCCGAAACTGGGCGCGTGTCTCGAAGTTGCCGAATGGCGCGGCGGCAATTCGCCCCTGGAAAACGCCCTGTTTGCCGAGGCCGATTGCGTGACGGCGACCGGCGGCGACGAGACGCTCGCGGCCATCCGCGCGCAACTGCCGATCAAGACCCGGTTTCTCGGCTACGGCCATCGCGTCAGCTTCGGCTTCGTGGCGGGCGAAGTTTTGCATGGCTCGCGCGCGAAAAAGATTGTTGCATCGGCGGCGGACGACGTGGTGGCCTGGAACCAGCTTGGCTGCCTTTCGCCGCACGTCATTTACGTCGAAGCCGGTGGCGAAGTGTCGCCGGATCAATTCGCCGGATGGCTCGCGGCTGAACTGGAAAAGCGCGAGCAGACCGAACCGCGCGGCGAGCTGGCGGCGGAACACGCGGCAGTCATCGCGTCGCGCCGCGGGATTTACGAGGTGCGCGCCGCACACTCGCCGGAGACGACGCAGCATTGGTGCAGCAAAAACTCCACCGCCTGGACGGTGGTCTACGAGGCCGACGCGCGGTTTCAACTGTCCTGTCTGAACCGCTTTATTTATGTGAAGCCGGTGCGCGACCTGACCGACGCGCTGAATCACGCCGACGGCGTTCGCGGAAAAGTCTCGACGGTCGGCCTCGCCGCGCCGGAGGAAAAAATGGATGAAATCGCCACGCGCCTTGCGCGCTGGGGCTCGACGCGCGTCTGCCCGCTGGGGCAGATGCAAAATCCGCCGCTGATGTGGCGGCACGACGGGCGTCCGCCGCTCGGCGATTTGATCACTTGGACAGATTTGGAATTATGAAAATGGAATTGCGAAAGACATTTCAGTTCGAGGCGGCGCACCTGCTGCCGCTCCTGCCGAAGACGCACAAATGCCGGCGGCTGCACGGCCACAGCTTCAAGGTGGAAATCGTCGTGGCCGGCGAGTGCGACCCGAAGCTCGGCTGGCTGATGGATTATGCGGACATCACCGCGGCGTTCAATCCGGTCTGGGAGAAACTCGACCACCACTATTTGAACGAAATTCCCGGCCTGAAAAATCCGACGAGCGAGGAAGTCGCGGTGTGGATTTGGAGAAGGCTGAAGCCGCGCCTGCCGCTGCTGACGGAAATCGTCGTGGCCGAGACCTGCACGGCGCGGGCGGTTTATCGCGGTGAATAAATCGTGTTCGCGCCGGTGATCGGATCTTGCGGAACGGCCTTGAGATATTCCGGCACCAAATCGGCGGCGCTGGCGGGCGGACGGCCCTTGTCCAGTTCGTAGGCGCGTGCGGCGAGGTCAATGATCAACTGATTTTCTTTTTTCTGCGTGGAGTTAATCGTGTCAATCGCCCGCTGGTGGTTTTGCTCCCGCGTCCGGTAATAAACCAGTTTGTAATAAAGTCTTAATGTCTTTCCTTCTATGCCGGAAAAAGTTCGACGTGACCAGGCGTTTTCCTGCTGCATGGTTTGGTTCCAAGTTTGCCGTTGGGAAAACAGGGTTTCCAAAGTCACTGCCGTTTCGCGGCAGGTTATTGCGTCGAGATTGGTGACAACGCTTTCAAGTTGTGTTTCTCCCAGCGACACAACAGCGACGCCAAGCATCTTATCCACCAAAATTCCGCCGCGGGTGATTTGCGTTCCCAGACGAACCGTGTCCAGATACGAATTCGCGGCATCACTAAAACGATTTTCCTTTTCCGCGAGCTTGCCATCGCACACCAGCGCCTGAGCCAGACCTCTAAAGGCAATCATGTCCTGAATATGATTGGTCAGATACGCTTTGGAAAATTGGACAGGCACACCGCACTGGTTATTCAAGGCGCTCCGTGCCAGCGCCAGTGCTTCGGTATTGGTTGAAACGAAAGCGCGCAACTTTATGAGGCTGGCCTTGTCGTAATCTCCATAGTCACCCTTGATCATTTGTCCGGATTTCACCAAATCATCATACCCGTTCGGATTGGGCGGGGGCGCAACCGGTGGCAGCGGTTCCTCCATGAAAACCAGGAAGCCGAAAAACAGGACGAACGGAAGCGCCAGGATGCACAGCACGATGAGCCAGTTGCGGGTTTTGGTGGTCATGTTGGCTGTAGATTGGCAAAAAGTCCGGCTGCTCGACAACAATTAAAAAATCGCGGGAGACCTGGCATTGTGCGCGTGGTTTCACTCGAACCGCAGCACGTTGATTACGCGGTGGCCGGAATTCCACAGGTCGTCGAGCAGGGTGTCCACATCGTTGCCGGCGATGCGGACGACGCACACCGGCAGGTTGTCCTGCTGCGACGAAATCAGGCTCAATATGCGGAGTTTCCGCCGGCGGGCTTCGCGGCTGATGAAATTGAAAACATTCTCCCCGCTGGAAACGTCAAAGGTGATCCGCGCGCCGCGCTGGGGCGGTTCAAAGAAGCTGACAAAGGCGCGGAAAATGTCCGACTCGGTGACCAGCCCGGCGAGTTTCCCCTCGCGCAGGACCGGCAGCGAGCCAATTTTGTTCTCCGTCATCATCTGCGCGGCTGCTTCAATGGGCGTCTCCGGCGTGGTCGTTTGCAGCCGGTGAGTCATGATTTGCGAGGCCCGGACCGGCGTTGCTTGCGCATCCGGCGTGATGACGGCGAACGGATTCACGTTCGACGGAAATGCGTGCAAAATGTCCTTGGCGGAAACGATGCCCAGCAGGTGCGCGCCCTGCGAATGCGGTTCCACCACCGGCAGCCGGCGGATGCGCTTTTGTGACATCAACGCCGCCGCCTCGGTGATGGGCGTGTCCGGCCCGATGGTCACCAGGTCGCGCGTCATCCACATGCCTACAATCATTTTGCTTTGCTCCGGTTTTTGAAGTTCACGGTTCCGGGGAAAATGTTTTACGCCCCGGCGTGACGGCCTTGTTTACCGCCGTGCCGGAATTGATGCGGGCTGGAGGCGTTGCCGCCGATGCGCAACGTGGCGTTGTGGTCGAAATGGGTCACCGGCGGACAGGATACGGTTCACCGCAAAGCTGGCGAGTTTTTTGTGGGCGGCGGTGAAAGCGAGCCGCCGCATTTGCGCGGGCGATTTCCAGACACCGGTCTGCGGCCGGGGCTGTTTGCGAAACCGGACATGGCAGGCTTCCAGCGTGATGCGGTGGCGCGTGATGGAGTGTTTCACGGTGGGAAGCGGTTCAATGCGAACCGGCACAGTGCCAAAAATGCCTTTGGCTGCGAGCTTCGGATTGGATTTTTCGCCGGTGATTTCGACGTTCGGGAATTCCCACAAATGCGCGTTCACAACTCCGGCGGGCCTTTGCCGCACAAGAAATCTTCCGTTCTGTTCGACGACGAACGCCATGAACCGCCGCGCCGTGGCCGTTTCGCGCCTGCCAGGATTGGGCAGTTGGTCAACCCGGTTTTCGCGGATCGCGACGCAGAGTTTTCTGACCGGACAGATTTCGCACCGCGGATTGCGAGGCGTGCAAACCAGCGCGCCAAGCTCCATCAAAGATTGATTCAGGAACGAGCATGAATTTTCCTCACGCAAAGGCGCGAAGTTCGCAAAGGTCTTCAAGCTTGGCGTCCTTTGCGTCTTTGCGTGAGTCACCAGCTCTTCCGCCAGTTGCCAAAGCCGCGCGTTGGTTTCCTTCTCCTTCGGGTTGCCGGCCACGCCAAAAATGCGTGTCAACACGCGGATGACGTTGCCGTCGAGAATCGGCACGGCTTGGTTGAAGGCGATGCTGCAAATCGCGCCGGCGGTGTAACGCCCGATGCCCGGCAGCGCGAGAATTTCTTCAAATTGTTCCGGGAACTGGCAGACGGAATTTCCGCTTTTGACGATTTGCTTTGCGGCTTTCTGCAAATTGCGGACGCGCGTGTAATAGCCGAGTCCTTCCCAGAGCTTGTGGATTTTGCCCGCGCCGGCCTTCGCGACGGATTCAATCGTCGGCAGTTCGCGCATCCAGCGGTTCCAATATGGAATCACCGTCTTCACCTGCGTCTGTTGCAGCATGACTTCGGAAATCCAAACGGCGTAGGGATCATGCGTGCGCCGCCACGGCAAATCGCGGGCGTTGGCGGCGAACCAGTCCAGCAAAAGCGGGACAAGCCGCTTCAATTGCGGATTGCGGATTGCGGATTGCGGATTGCGTCCAGCCAAGCATCGGAATTATTGCCGCAAAGAAGCGCAAAAGCTGCAAAAAACCATTGTAGTGTCGAGCCTGTGGCTCGAATCATCGTCGTGCAGAGCCGGCGCTGCACCAAAACCTTTGTGCCTTTGCGCCTTTGTGGTTAAGATTTTTTGAGTGAAGCCGCTGACCATTTACACCTGCAAGCTGACCGACGAACAGGCGTCGGCGCTCGACGCCGCCCTGCGCGCGCGCCACTGGAAACCGCGCACCGTGCCTTACGCGCGCTTCGCCTTCGAGTCGGACAAGGCGAACGTCGTCTTTTACGAGAGCGGCAAGCTGGTCGTGCAGGGGAAGGGGACGGCGGAATTTGTCGAGTTCCTGCTCGAGCCGGAAATTCTCAAGCAGGCAAAGCTCGGCTACGAAACCGTCTTGAATCCCGACCTGCTCCTGCCGCGCATCGGCGTGGACGAAAGCGGCAAGGGCGATTTCTTCGGGCCGCTTTGCATCGCGGGCGCCTACGTCAACGAGGGCGTTATCAAGGCGTGGGCGGACCTTGGCGTGCGCGATTCCAAGGCCATTTCCAGCGACAGGAAAATCGCCGAACTGGCCGAAAAAATCCGCAACACGCCCGGCTGTGTCGTGACCGCCGTCGTCGTCGGCAACGAGGCTTACAACCGGCTTTACGCAAAGATGAGAAGCGTTAACACGCTGCTCGCGTGGGGCCACGCCCGCGTGATTGAAAACCTGATGGGCCAGCGGCACCGGATGAACCCGCCGCCGGTGCGGGCCATCAGCGACCAGTTTGCCGCGAGCAAAAAGGTGCTGGAAAAGGCGCTGATGAGCGCCGGCCGCGAAATCGAGTTCGTGCAGCGGCACAAGGCCGAGGAAGACATCGCGGTGGCCGCCGCCTCCATTCTGGCGCGCGACGAATTTGTGAAGGGCATGGCGAAGCTGGAGAAGCAGTTCGCAATGAAACTGCCCAAGGGCGCATCGGCGGTGGTGGACGCCGCGGCGAAGAAGTTTGTGAATGAACGCGGCGCGGGCGAACTGGCAAAAGTCTCCAAGCTGCATTTCCGCACGGCATTGCGCGCGCAGGGTTTGCCCGAGCCGCCGAAGTCGGTGTGGCGGAAGCGGTGAGCAAATATATTTTGGGATGGACGATTGGGGGAGCGCGCCCGCCTCGGGTGCGGTTTCCAAGACTCTCGCTGGAAACATCGAGGAATGCGTTCGACGAAGGTTTCGAACACGACGCCGGGGGTGATGGAGTCGCGTGGCCTAGTGCGCGAAGCTTGGCGAAGACAGAAATCACGTTTTTCTCAAGGCTGGGCAAATGTCCCAGCCAAATTCCATCGAATTGCCCGACTGCGAGCTGCATTGTTTGATTGGTTGCGTGAAATTCACGCATTTGGCGTGAAAAAAGCGCGCAATATGGGTGTCATTTCGAGGAGAAAGGCGGGATTTTCAGGGAAATTTCGTTTGGCATAATCCATGCGGGTGAAATATCCGCAGAACAATTAACCCGGAGTAATTATGATACCGGTTAAAATTCAATGCAGTTGCGGTCAGCGGTATGCCTTCGAGATTGAGCCAGTCTGCGGGCGGATGACTTCTTCAGTAACCTGCCCGGTTTGCGGGGAAGATGGCACCACCGCCGCCAATGAGGTAATCGCCTTCACCCTGGCCTCAGAGTTATACCACAAGCATGGTTCCGGCAGGCAGACCGTGATGGTTTGCGCGGTCATTGGTTGTTTGATGGCCGGCACCGCCGGCATCGTCAAGGCATTGAACATGGCGGGCGGCGTTGATGTGCTGTTGTGCCTGCTGGGTGCGATCGGCGCGTTTGGCATGGCGCTGTGCGTTTATTTTTGGAAGCGCTGATCCGCTGGCCGGACCTTGATGTCCGATGCCGAATAGTTTGAGCCAATTCACCCAGGCTGCTACCATTGCACAAATGGCGAAACCCAATTCCATCGAACTTCCGGACTGCAAGCCGATCCGGATTTTATACGAGGACCGCGCGGTCATCGCGGCGGACAAGCCGCCGGGCTGGCTGCTCGTGCCGGACACCTGGCAGCGCACGTCGCGCAATTTGCAGGCGGCCATCACGTCGTCCATCGTGGGCGGCGATTTTTGGGCGCAGTCGCGCGGGCTGAAATTTCTCCGCTACGTCCACCGGCTGGATGCGGAGACGAGCGGTATTCTGCTGTTCGCCAAAAGCCCCGGCGCGGTCGAGGTTTTTTCGGAATTGTTCGAGACGCGGCGCATGGAGAAAACGTATTTGGCGGTCACCGCCGTCGAGCCGCGCGAGATGGAATGGACCTGCCGGCTCGCGCTCGCGCCCGACCCGCTCCGCCCCGGGCAGATGATTGTGGACGAGCAGACGGGCAAGCCGTCGGAAACGCATTTCCGTGTTCTGGGAAAAATCCCGGGGCTGACGCTTGTTGAATGCGAGCCGCTGACGGGCCGCACGCATCAGATTCGCGTGCATCTGGCGGCGTCTGGCTGCCCAATTGTAAGCGATGAAATTTACAGCCGTCAGACGGGCAAGCTGGAATTTGGCCTGCGCTCGGTGCGGCTGGCTTACACGGATCCGTTCACAAAAAAGCGCGTGGAAATCCGGGCGCCGGTGACATATTTCCTAAAGGATTACGGGTTTTCCTTGCAACCGACCGTAGCAGCGAACGTCAGTTCGCTCCATCCAAAGAAAATTTGAGCCGACTTGCGTCGGCTGCCACGGAACCAGTTGGATTTAGTCCGCGTATTTCACGCCGCAGCCATAGGGCTTCGTCTGGGAAACCGCGATGGGCTTGCCGGCAATCAGATCATCCACGGCTTCGCGGACATAATTGCGCGCCTTGGTGGGGTCGTGGGACGGATCCGGCTGGTCATCAATCGCGCCGTCATAAACGAGCGTGCCGGTCTTATCAATGACGAACATGTGCGGCGTCGTTTGCATTCCGTAAAGATGGCCGATGACGCCGGAGCTGTCGTCAATCCAGGCGTTTGCCACGATTTTCTTGGCGGCCATTTCCTGCCGCGCCTGTTCCGGCGTGCGATGGCTGAAATTCTTCGGGTTCACCGAATTGACCATCAGCCACACGACGCCCTTGGCGGCCAGGTCGGCTTGCAACGCCTGCATCGCGCCGGTTTTGTATTGGTTGTTACAGAACGGGCAGTCGGAGTTGTAGGATTCGATGACGACGATCTTGCCCGCATAATCGGAGAGGTTGACGGTCTTGCCGTTGATGTCGGTGCCGGTGAAATCGGGCGCGGGCTTGCCGGTTTCCACCCCGAACACAGCAGTGGCGAATGTCATCGCAGCCAGAAGAGCCATTGTCTTTTTCATAAACATAATTGATTGTTTGAATTTACCTTTCTATTTCAGACAGGCAAGATGAAATTTCGTTCAAGCGGGACGCCTGCGCTTTACTGCGCCGCCCGGTTCAGGGCGTCCAGCACGATGCCCGGCGTCAGGATTTGCGGCAGGACAATGGCCGGCGCGTCCGGTTCCTTTGGATAAACCAAAACCAGCGGCACGCCGGCGTGGTCGTGGCGGTTCAATTCCGTCGTGATGGCGTCGGGGAAATGCGTGTAATCGCCGACGAACGCGACGGCGTTGATCTCCTTCAGCTTCGCGCGCACGGAGGGAATTTCGATGGCAAGCTTTTTGTTGACTTGGCAGGTCAGGCACCAGTCGGCGGTGAAATCCACCAGCACCGGTTTGCCGGCGGCGCGCGCCTGCGCGACGGCTTCGGGCGACCACGGCTGCCAGTCAATTCCGTTGGGTGATTCTTTGAGCGAACCCTTTGTGTTTGCTTCCGGCATGGCTGCGCGCCAGTCCAGTCCTTTTTCCAGCGCGAAGACATAACCGCCGCCGAGCAGAATCAAAGCGATAATTGCCGCGGCGGTTTTGTGGCCGCGACCGCGCTGGACAAATTCGCCAAAAATCCATGCGGCGAACGCGACGACGACTAAAAAAATCCCCAGCCAAAAAACGCCCCTGCCGTAATCGCTCGCGGCAACGTGGAGAAGCCACATGACCGTCGCAAGCATCGGAAATCCCATGGCAATCTTGAACTTCTCCATCCACGCGCCGGGCTTGGGCAGGAATTTCAGCCACGCCGGATTGCAGCTTAACAAAACATACGGCGTGGCGAGGCCCAGGCCAACCGTCAGAAAAACGAGCACAATAAGCGACGCATTTTGAGCGAAGGCAAATCCAAGCGCCGGTGCCAGAAACGGCGCGGTGCATGGCGTGGCAAGCGTGGTTGCAAGAAAGCCGTTGAAAAACGCGCCCGCCGCGCCGTGCCTGGATGCAAGTCCGCCCGCCGCGTCCAGCGCGCGTCCGCCGAGGGTGACTTCAAACACGCCGAACAGGTTCAGCGCCACGAGCGTGACGAGCGTGGTGAGGCATACGATGAAAACCGGGCTGCCGAATTGCATGCCCCAGCCGGCGTGATGTCCGGCCGCCTTGACGCCGATGACCACGGCCGCGAGCGCGAGAAATGAAACGAGGACGCCGAGCGCGTAAATCAATCCGAGGTTGCGGACGCGGCGCGGCTCGCTGCGCGCCTCGCCGACGAAGCCGAGGATTTTGAGCGCGATGACCGGCAGCACGCACGGCATGATGTTCAAAATCAACCCGCCGATGAAGGCGTAAAGGAGCATTTGCCAAAGCGGCTGCGGCGGCGGGGCAGGTGGATTTGCCCCCGATGAGATGGTTTCGCCGACGGGAGCCTGTTCGGCGATGGGCAGTTTGACTGCAAAAGCCAGAGTTCCGTAATTGGGAGCGTGATACAAAAACACGCCGGAAATATCCCCAGGCCAATCGCCGGAGAATTTTTTAACGAATTTGCGCAGCCGGATTTCCCCAGGAACCGGGATGGTTTCTGTCGCGGCTTGAACTTCAAATTGGTCGCGGGCATCGGGGAAAAGATCCGCGGAATCCACCGCCACGGATATTCGCCTCGTTGGAAAACTGATAATCAACGGCCGCGTGTCGCCGTCCGCCGGTTTTTCCCACCATGCCGTGAGTGACAAATCAAAAGGCATGGGCACCTTTTGCCTCCACAATGTAATCGTGGACGCGGCGGCAGAAGTTTTGGTTTCAGAACCGATGTTCAATTTTGCTTCGACGGTTTGGCTGGCCGGAACGCAAACATCCTTGCACTCAAGCCACGAGACGTTCGCCTTCAAATCGAGCGGACCAGCGGGCAGATTCGAAGCGAGCGTGAGCGGCACAAGCAGCATCACTTCATTGTTGTAGCCGTAAGTTGTGACTTCGGCGGGCGGCAGTTTTTCCGGCAGCGGCCATTGGATTTCGCCGACGGAGGTGCCGTGCGGCAGTTGCCATTCGATTTTTGTCGCCAGGCCGGCGGCGCCGGGATTTTTCCAGTAGGTGTGCCAGCCCGGTTCCATTTTCATGTCCACACCGGCCCAAATCGTGTCGCCGGGTTTGGCGGTGTCGGCGGATAAAATCAATTTTGCCTGCGTGTGGTGCGCGGCCGGCAACGTGCCGCCGAGCGATGGCAGCGCGGTTTGCGCAGGCGCATCGCGTCCGCCAAGCGCCGCGAGGCACAGGAAAATCACGATGAGCCGGTTCAAAACGCCTTGCACACAGATATAGATGCCTGAAATCCGAAAACGTTGGAACTTTTTTCGGCGTCATGGACAATTGATAATTCCGCCGGGGCGGGATAGTTTGACGCCATGCCGACGCCGACCCCGCCCAACGCCTCCTGCCAGTGGCTGCGCGCGGGCGACGAAATCTTCCCCGCGATGCTCGCCGCCATTGACGCGGCCCGCCAGTCGGTCTGCCTGGAGATTTACACCTTTGAGGACAGTCCGTTGGGACGCGAGTTTGCCGGGGCGCTCGTGGGTGCGCGCGAACGCGGCGCGCGGGTGCGGGTGCTGGTGGACGCCATCGGCTCGGTTCTTTTGTCCAACAATTTCTGGGACGAGTTGCGCGCGGCCGGCGGCGAGGTTCGCGTGTTCAACCCGGTTGGATTGCGGCGCGTGACGATTCGCAATCATCGCAAGCTGCTGGTCTGCGATGAACAGGTGGCGTTCGTCGGCGGGTTCAACATCTCGCCGGATTACGAGGGCGACGGTGTCAACGACGGCTGGTGCGATGTGGGCCTGAAGATTGGAGGCCCGCTGGCGGCGGAGCTGGCGTTGTCGTTTGGAGAAATGTTCGAGCGTGCCGAGTTTCTCCACAAACGCTTCATGCGCTGGCGCAAATCCCGTGCAAAAAAGGTCGTCGCGCTGCCGAAGGGGCAATTGCTGTTCAGTGGTCCGGGTCGCGGACGCAGCCCGTTCCGGCAATCCCTGCGACAGGATTTGGCGGCGGCGAAGGACGTCCGCATCATTGTCGCCTATTTTCTGCCGACGTGGCGGCTGCAGCGCGACTTGCTGCGCGTGGCGCGGCGCGGGGGCCGGGTGCAGTTGATTCTGGCGGGCAAATCCGACGTGCCGCTGGCCATGCTGGCGGCGCGGAGTTTGTATCGTCGTTTTCTGGCCCGCAACGTGGAAATTTATGAGTATCAGCCGCAAATCCTTCATGCCAAGCTGGTCATCGTGGACGGTGCGGTCTACACCGGTTCCAGCAATCTCGACACGCGCAGCCTGCGGATCAATTACGAACTGATGATCCGTTTTGAGGACGCCGCTCTTTCGGCGCGGGCGGATGAAATTTTTGGGGACATTCTGAAAAACTGCCGCCGGATCACGATTGAGGACTGGCGGCGCTCGCAGACGTTCTGGCAACGACTCAAACAACGCTGGGCCTATTTCCTGCTGAACCGGATTGATCCGTATGTGGCCCGCCGCCAATGGCGTGCGCTGCCCGATTAGAGCGGGTCACAATTGGGTCAGCACAGGAGGCGTGCCATCGGGTTTGAAATTTTCGTCGAGTTCCAGTCGCAGGTAGTCATAGACAACGCCGGAGGTGAGATCGCCGGCTGGGACGGTGAGCTGCATCTGGTTTTCGCCCGGCTTGAGCAGCGCGGCGTTGAACCGCAGTGTTCGCTCCTGCCAAAGCCCCTTGTCGGAGTTGTAGTGAATGGTGCTGGTGTTCATCAACCGGGCGTTTTCCGCGCTTCCCCCGTCGCCGATGGCTCCGACGCTATGGCCGTTGACCGTCACGGCGAACTGGGTGATGCCGTTGACGCCGGCCAGCGCCATGCGCAACGCGGCCCGGCCTTGCACCGGCTTATCCAGGTTGAATTTGATGGTCCAGGTGGTTGCCTGGCCGTGACCGTAGATGGCCCAGGGGCCGTGCGTGTTGGTTTGCGGGTATTGATCGAGGGATTCCGCCTTGACCCAGCCAAAACGCTGATTTTCCGGATCCTTGGCATTAGGATTGATAAAGGTTAGGTTTGTCGCGTGCGGCACCTGCTCAAAGAACCAGTCCTTGTGGTAATCGCTCTTGCCGATGGTGTAGGTGATGTCGTTCGGGAACAGGAGCGCGTAACGCAGATACCAGCCCCAGAGCCAGTAGTTGGCGCCGTCGCCCTTGAAGAATTTTCCGCCGGTGCGGTCGGGATACCCGATGTCCCAGAGCTGCCGGCCGTAGCGCACAGGTTTCCAATCAAGCTGGCCCAAGTCCAAAGAGCGGCCGGCCTCAACGATGATGTTCGTCTGCACAAAATCACCCAGCACTCCGTCGGCAAAGGCGTGGAGCGTGTAGGTGCCGGGACGGATGTTGGTGATGGTGAACCTGCCATTTTTCCCGCCATCGCTCCAGAATTGATAATACTTGGCGTCATGGACGCCATCGGCTGCGCGGCCCCGACCGCCAAACCCGCCACCACGACTGGCACCATCGGGATGAGCCAGGCCGACGGTCAGATGCGAGAAGCGGGCCGTGGCGGCCTGCGGATCTTTGAGCACGATTTGCCCGGTCACCGCTCCGCGTTGATCTTTGTGCGGATAGTCCACGCCGTTGACCCAGTCGTAGGGCCATTGCGCGGTTTCCTTTTTTGCCCGGGACAGCGCATCCTGAAAGAGGGCGTTCGCATTTTTCATCCAGGCGGGCGGGACCACCGGATTGCCGGTGGTCGCGGCCAGTTTCGCCAAATCCGCCTGCGAGGGCTGTTTGGGGTTGGCCAGCGAATTGACATAAATGAAAATCGGCCCGACGACCTTGCTCCATGCCTCCCCGGCGGCGATGCGGCAGGTCGAACCGCCGTCATAATGACCGCCTTCCCAGTAATCGAGGATGATCGGATCCGGGTTGTCGTTGTCGCCGAAATGGCAGTCGAGTTCCTGCTTGGTCGCGCCGCCGCTCAAGTATTCGATGGTGGGATTGATGAACCAGATGCCGATGTGATCCTGGGTGCTCGACCAGCCGTAGGCCGGGGTTTTGTATTGCACACCGGAGTAACTATACTTGTGCTCGACCGAATTCCGATAAAGCCCGAAGTTCATGATGCGCTGCTCCTTGGCGTGGACGACCACCCCGCTGCCCCAATCCGTTGGCGTGCATTCGAGCATATTGCGGTCCGCATCCACAGAAATCCAATCGAAGGTCTGGTTGATCTTGGTGATGTAACGGCTCTCCGAACCCACGCCCCCCGCGCGATAGGCGGCGGGATGGGAGTAAATCGCATAGACATAAACTCCGCTGTCGCCGCGCCCCATGGCATAGCGAATTTCCATGTCGCAAAAGGTTCCCCCGCCGGGCGCGTTGGGGGTCAACTGAATCCGCCCGCCCGTCACGCCCTTGACCGAAACCTCGGCGCGTGCGCCGCCGTTTTCCGACGGGTTTATCGTGATCGAGTTGGTCAAGCCGCCCGCCGACGCGGCGGCGGAAGGGTCCTGCTCCCAATAGCCCGCTTGTCCCTGCTCATGGCCCATCGTGTCAACGCCCTTGTAAAAGAGCGAGTTCATGTCGCCATTGGTCTTGTCAATGATGGCCTTGACAATACCGTTGTCGAGCGTCCAAGTGCCGCCATTGTCGGTGAGGGTCACCGGCGCATTGACAGGCTTGGCGGCCACCGGCACGGCTGGGATCATGGCGATGAGGGCAGATGCAAGGAAGCGGCGCGAGCAGGCGGAAACGAGCATTATCATGAATTACCTGTTTTGATTGTGTTGGATGAAAACCCCATCCCGCGCCATTCAAATGGATTTAGCGGGATATGCTGTTGTGAAAGACGTATTTCGCCGCGACGGGTTACATCAAAAAGTGGTTTCCGCCAGTCCGCCACTGATTTTGCCGGCAGCGTTTCGACTGACACGTTCCGGGATCAAACCGTGTGAAATGACCGCGCGAACTTTTCTGGTGAAATCCGTGTCCATCGCAGACTTGTTCCGGGGTTGTTCAATCCGGGTCCTCCGGGTAATCTGCGGTCGGGCGGTCTGAGATGACCATCCGACGCCTGAATCAAAATGCGATTGTGGACGCTCCATCCGAAATATCTCGACACGCGCGGACTGGTCGCGCTCTGGCGCGAGGCGTTGCTGGCGCAAAAGGTTCTGCGCGGCGCGACGCGCGGTTACAAACATCATCCGCAGCTCATCCGGTTTGCTGAAACCGAAAATCCGCCGGCAGCTTTGGCGGCATTTTTGAAGGCCGTTCATGACGAGGCGGTGGAACGCGGCTACAAGTTCGACGCCGGAAAAATCGGGCGGCAAAGATCCCGCGGGAAAATCAAGGAAACGCGCGGCCAGCTGCTTTACGAATGGCGGCACTTGAAACGGAAACTGAAGCAGCGCGACCCGAAACGGCTGCGCGAACTGGCGATGGTGAAGATTCCGGCGTCGCATCCGCTGTTCAAAATCGTTCCCGGCAAGGTGCGCGACTGGGAAAAACGGGACGGTCATCCTGATTTGCCGAACACGTTCGCGCAGACTTCTGGTTGGGAAAATCACTCTTATGACTCGGAATCTCCAGAATAGCAACGGATAATGGATTTCCACCGGCACAAGGCCAGCCGGCACCAAGCCCTGGCATGGCAAAGCTGGATCACCGCACGATGCAAGGCTTGTCAGAGCTATTGCAACAAGAGGACGCGGTAATACCGTTGCGGATCCGCTCCGATTGGAATGGATATGTTGCCGGTCCAGTTGGAAGCGGTGACGGTGGAGAATTTGTTCCAGACCTGCTGGTTTATGTTGGTCTTGAATTCCACCTGATAGGTTTTCCCGACCATCGCGTTCCAAGTCAGCGAAAACGCAGTCTCGCTGGCTTTTTGCCTCACCAATTGAACAACCGCAGGCGTAGCCGGCGGGTCAAACAACGGCGTCCCGCGAATGGAATTGTTGACCGAATCCGCCACATAGACATTCGTGTAGCTGTCCACCGCAATGCCATAAGGCCCATTGAACCGCACGGCAGCGCCCACGCCATCAGTATCGCCGGTGCTTCCTGCCAACCCTGCGGCGGTGAACACGGTATAATTTGTCCCTGCGGGTGAAAGCCTTCGGATGGTATTGTTACCCTCGTCCGCGACATACAGATTGCTGCCGCTGTCCGCTGCGATTCCTGTTGGACTGTTAAAACGTGCGGCGCTTCCAATGCCGTCCGCGCTGCCGGATTTGGAAGCCTGTCCGGCAATAGTGCTGACCGCCCAGTTGCCTCCGGACAGCACGAGCTTGCGGATTGTGCAACTGAACTTATCTGCCACATAGACGTTGCCGCCGGCATCCACCGTAATGCCGCTGGGGTCATGGAACCGGGCGCTGCTATTGTTACCATCCGTGTTGCCTGTATTTCCGGCAAGCCCGGCGATGGTGTTTACTCCCCAGTTCGCCCCCGATGGCGTAATCTCGCGAATGGTGGAGTTGCCGTCGTCCGCAACGTAAATGTTACCGCTGCCGTCAACCGCCAAGCCCATGGGGAAACGGAAACGCGCGCTACTGTTGTTGCCATCGGCAGTGCCGGGATTTCCAGCAAGCCCGGCGATGGTGCTCACCATCCAATCCGCTCCTGACGGTGTGAGTTTGCGGATGGTGGAATTACCCGTGTCCGCCACATAAATATTGCCGCCGTTATCCACAGCAATGCCACAAGGCCCGTTAAACTGTGCATTTGTGCCGGAACCGTCAGTGCTGCCGGGATTCCCCGCCTGTCCGGCGATGGTGCTGGACACCCAATTTGTTCCCAACGGCGTGAGTTTGCGGATGACATGATTGTTCAAGTCAGCCACATAAACATTGGTGTTGGAATCCACGGCGATGCCAACAGGATGATTAAACAGTGCCGTGTTGTTTGTGCCATCAACACTGCCATTGGTGCCTGCCGTTCCAGCCAGTGTGCTGATTGAAAGGAATGGGGCTATGTTCACATAAAGAACTGCCGTTGCGGAATTTGTTCCGCCCCAGGCGTTGGTGATGATGCACTGAAATGGTTCCCCGCTGTTGGTGAGCGGCGGCTGCATCACCGTCAAAGTCGCCGTTCCTGAACCGCCGAAATTTCCACCGTCGCTCAAATTATTCCAAGTTGCGCTGCCGATTGGCTGATATTGCCACTGGTAGGCCAGAGGCAACTGGCCCGTGGCGGTCACGGTGAATGTCGCGCTTGACCCGATCGTGACAGATTGGTTCGCCGGCTGGGTTGTTATCACCGGCGGCCCTGCCGCCGCAACCAGCGTGAAATTGGCCCCCCAAACATTGCCGCTGTTGGTGCCGTTGTCGAGTGAGACGGTGGTGCTGAAATTACTGCTGGCCGGGGCATAGAACGCATTGGTTACAGTGATCGTGTAAGTGGAGGATGAGGGCAATCCCACCACGGCGTAGATGCCGTTGGCGTCCGTGATCGCGGTATATCTGACGCCCGCGGAACGGGTGGCGGTGACGCTGGCACCGGCTATCGGCAACCCTCCGGTGTCCAACACTCGTCCACTGATGATTTCCCCACTGCCGTTCGTATAGATGTTGTAGACACACGCATCAATGTTGATATAAGGGACGGTATCGTCCAAATCGATAATGGGCAGATCATACCAGGCATTGTCATCGCCGCCCCAACCCATGTTGACGTGGTAATACGGTGTCGCAAGGCTGTATCCATAACCATCGCACAGGATGCAATGGCCACCGGCAGGATTATCAATACCGAATACAACCGGTAGCCGCGCGTCCAGATTGGGATTGATCATGCCAGTCAAGTTCACTCCAACATTGAGAGTGGTTCCTTCATCCATGACCACATTGCTGTATTTGAATGTGCCCTTAAGGGCCGCTTCGGCACTGGTCATAAGTGCTCCAGATGCGGAGGGCGTATATTGCATGTTAACCGCAACTCCCGCATCATAGGTCAGCGCACCAATGGCCTCGCGTTGGATCAACGAGGCCCCGCTGCTGGGATCCAGCGGCATGTTGCTCCACTGATAAGGGCCGCCATAGCCGTCGCCACCGCGCAGTGATTTGCTGATTTCTTGAGTGCCGCCAATTGGTGTTGTCAGTGTGATTGTAAAAGACGGAGTGCCCACGCCGACCGATGGATATTGATAGTAATACATCAATTGGGCCATGGCGGTTGCCACGCACCCGCAAACATAATTGCTTGGCGATCCCGCAGCAAATGGCGGGGTGAAAAAATTATAACAAGCCGGTCCATTGGTGGTATTGTCGGTCGTAGACTGATTCCAAAGTGTCTGGATGAATGGGGCAACTCGTAAATCATCAATGGTGCCGCTGCCAATTCCCAAAGGTTGAGGTCCTCCGGCTGCGGTTTTCTTAAACAACTGCCATTTGCCGCGGTTTTTCAGCCCGGCCGGGGAAGACACGTTGGCATGTTTACGGGCATAAGCCACGCGGTTTGGCAGATCCCGGCTGACCAACGCTCCCAACGGGTTTTTATCAGAAGGATCAAAATGCCCCTGACTGACAAATGCGATGATGGGCTCCAACTGGTCATCCGCCGGGACAATCACGAAGCCCGACGGTTTCAAATTGACCACATGATACAATGGAACGCCGGATTTGTCCCTGAACGTCTGCACGCTTTGAATATCACTGCCCAACTGTTCTCCGAATGGCGTCCGATCCAGTTGAAGCCAGCCTTTGACCGTCGCGGAAGCGGTGTCGGCATTGACCAGCGCCCCGATCGCCTTCCCCGCGAACCAGAGAAAGCACGCCAGCAGCAAGAAAGTTTTAACTGGTTTCATATGTCTTAAATATTTTTGTCGTTTTGGCCGACGCATTCCATTTGCCGGCAAATATGCCAGCTCACAGCAATCCGTCACATCATCACAAACAGGAACTCACCAAAATTTCATTGAACGCTCACCCGGTAATAGCGGTTGCCGCCGCCCGATGCGTCATGGATTTCCATGTAGCCGCCGGTGCCGCTGTTTGTATAAATCGGAGTCCAGACCGCCGGAAACAGGCTCGCAGAGCGCTGAATGACATATTGTTTTCCACTCACGCTCGGCCAGTCAATGACGCTGTCCTGCTGGCTTTGCGCCATGGGCTGATCAAGTCCGGCAACCAATTTGGAAGCGGGATCCGTCGGATCGAGTCCGGCGATGTATTTCTGCCAGTTGTTCATGCCCGTGCCGTCGGCGTCGGCGCTGGCGACCGAAAGCAGGTTGTTGGTGGTTCCAAACCAGCGCAGACGCCAGGAGTCGGGAATGCCGTCGCCGTAGCTGGAATTGGTGCGGCTGGACAACGTGAGCAGGCCGGTCAGCGTGTGTCTGGGGAATGAAGCGATGCCGTTGGGCGAGCCGGAGGCATGGTCAAAATGAACCGCGTAGGCGGACAGACTCGTGGCATTGGCGGGAAGCGTGACGGTTAATGTGCCAATGGAGGCGTTGTTGGAAATGCCGGCAATGGTGTTGTCCAGCCAGACGGCGGCATAGGTGCTGTTGCTTCCGGAAGCCACCATGTAAGGCGCGCCCAACGCGGCGGCGGGTGAAAATGAAATGGGTGTTGTCAATGATGGCGAGCCGTCCAGCGGAACCACGCTGATTTTTAGCCCCAACACTCGCAAAGGATAGCTGCCAAAAACCGCCGCAGTGACCGGAATTGAAAACTGCTGGCCAGCCGCGGCCAGATAATCGCCGGCGGCAAAATTGACCGATGGCATGTTCGTGATGGAAACCGGCGCGAAATTGCCGCTGCTAATAGCCGGCAGAATCTTGCCGTTCGACAACCCGGACACGCTGGCTTGAATCACTGGGGCGAAGTTTGCCGTCGCGACGCGGACGCCGTTTGTCCAGAATCGTTGGAACCATACCAGACTGTTGGTGTTCAGCGAGCGGCGATAAGTGACATACACGTCGCACACATCCAACTGGCCGTCACCAAAGGCGATCTGGTTGATGGTTGTGTCATTGCCGTCAAACAAGGCGCTCAACGCGTTGGGGTCGTTGATGGTGTTGTTGAATTCCAGATAGCCGTGGCCAAGATCCACATAGGTGCCACCGCAGGAATCCATCGCGTCAAAGAAGTCACTGCCTGCCGGCGGGGTGTCCAAGCCATAAATGGCCGATTCAAACACCTGCTCGACATCGGCATTTTGCAGGTTGGTGTTGCCGAAATCGCCGGCGTTAAACCAGTGGAATGGATAAACGTTGCCGACGATGTATTTGCGCTGTCCCACGGTGACGTTTTTAGTGGCGTTGATTGCTCCGCCGGTCAACGAGCCGTTGGTCGGAGCGGCAATGAAGACCGATGAGCCGGGCGCACCAATTCCGTCTGACGTCGCGGAAGGCAGTCCTATTTGAATTTGGTAAGTGTTGCCGGGCGCGGCATTGACGGGCACCTGGAAGGAGTAGCCGCCAACAATAACTCCATTTGGTCGGCTGGAATTGGGGAACAGGTTGTCATGCGCGATGGAATAAGTGATGAGAGTTTGCTTGGTCGTGTCGTAAAGATTTTTTAGTCCGAAGCGTTCCAGCCAGCCAACGCCTAGAAGATTATCGTTGAGATTTGTGAATGTCAAATTGGTGAAGGCCGTGCCGGTGAACATATATGTCGGGATTTGTGTGTATATAACCGGATCCGTGCCGGGGATGGGTTTCATCAGCATGGACACAAAATCAAATGGAGCCGGAGGGCCACCCAGCGCCGGACCAGGGTTTGGACCCGCGCTATTGACGGTCACATTAAACTGCAAACTATACATGGTCGTGCCCGTCAAAGTGGTCAAGGTCACCGGGGCATAGAATGTCTGGCCGGGAGATGCGATAAAATCGCTGGACGCCTCGCCCGAGGCAAATCCGAAACTGATGGTATTGGGCACAAAACTGGCCAGCGAGAAAATATTTCCAACGATGGCACTGGGCTGGTAGTTGGGCCTAAAGCCGCGAATTTTGAACAGCAGACTGGTGTTGGTTCCAACAAAGTTGAGGGACAAAGTCTGACCGCTCACGATTGGCCCGATGCTGGTGCCCGAACCGTCATTGGTGGGATTGCTGCCGTCAGTGGTGTAATACATCTGCGCCCCGGCGGTGATGTTGCTGATGGCAAATAGTGCCGCGTTGTTTCCGTTGATGGCCGGATTGGCAACGACGAATTGAAACAGCGCCGAAACAACGGCGCTATTAGGATGGCCGTTTTGTTCGCCGATGGCCTTGATGGCCAGGTTCGGCATGGCTTCCGCAACCGTCAATCCGCCGACTGACGAAAGGCCATCCACATATCCCACCGGCGCCGAATTGTTGGTGGACGCGGGGTCGGGAAGGTTGGTGACGGTCAGCGTGTTTGAATAGGTGAAGAATGTCTGACTGCCTGCGGCCCCGATGATGACGATGGGCACGTCATTATTGAAAGTGTTTCCGGATGGCGAACCGGGGTTAAACACCGATGTGAAGGCAGTTGGCGGGAAAGTGACCCAGCCGATTTGCGGGTCTGGCACCGGGCGCAGGGGTGGCGTGGCGGTGACTTCAACCGAATTCGAACCTTCCCCGCTGGCGTTGGATGCGGAAACGACATAATAATAGGTTGTGCCATCAACAACATTCGTGTTGGTGTAATTCGTGCTGGTCGTGCTGGCAATAGTTGTTTCACTGCCGCTGGAAGGCGATCGTTTCACGTTGTAATTCGTCGCTGTGGTGACAGATGACCAGATCAAATTGACAGTCTCGTAATTTGTGGTGACGGACAAGATGGTCGGCGGCGGCGGCGGTGGTGGCGGCAGACCGGTTGTGACCCGGCGGATTAAATTATTCTTTAAATCCGCCACCAGAAATGCGCCGAATGCCGGGTCCAGGCAAAGTCCCTCTGGTGAATTAAGCGTTGCGGACAGGGCGGAACCGTTGGCGGAACCGGCCGTGCCGGGCGTCCCGGCAAAGGTGGAAACCATATAATTTGTCGCGCCATACGCCGGCGTCGGATTGTTCGTTGCCAGCCGGATGGAATTGTTAAGCGTATCGCTGATCAGCAAACCCAACCCATTGACCCAAAGCAGTCCGCTGGGCAGATTGAAGCGCGCGTTTGGTCCGAAGGGGCTGTCCCTAAAGCTTTGGTTTTGTGTGTGTGCGTTGCTGCCCAGGTAAGTTGTCAGGCTGCCGGTTGTGGGCGTGGACAGAGTAATCAGCTTAATCGTGTTATTGTAGCTGTCCGCGACCCATAGCTGGTTGGTGCCGACAAAGGCAACTGCGGTGGGATGGGAAAATGTTGTGCCGTCGGTGAACATCAAGTTTGTCACGCCGAATGCGGGATCGTTCAAATTGATTACCCGGATGGCGTGATCGAATTCGTCGGCAATATAGACATTGCCATTGGTGTCCTGATCCATGCCGATTGGCTGGTTAAACGAGGCGCTGGCACCGGCGGCATTGACCGCGCCGGTGGGCACATTGGTGTTTCCCGCCAGCGTCACCGTGTAGCCGTCGCTGAAACGGACAAAGCGAATGAGACCATTTCCTGAATCCGCAACCAGCAAGCCTCTCGTGCCGCCGATGCTGACTACCAGCAGACCTTGAGGGTTGTTGAAAAGGGCGGGGTTGAATCCGGAAGGAGGCCCGTCATCGGAACCGGCACCAAGGGGACTCGGAATTCCGGATCCGGCCAGCGTGCTGGCGGCTTGAGTGGCCGCGACGACCTCGACGATGCGGTTGTTGCCGCTGTCGGAAATGTAGGCGTTGCCGTTCGTATCCTCGACGACGTTGTAAGGCTCATTCAAGCCGTTGGTGACGGCCGTGGACACGGTGATCTGCGCGCCGGCGGGGACAGCCAGCAGGCCGATGATTGCCAAAGTCCCCAATAAAGTTTTCGTCTTCATGTTTGAGTCCTGCAATCGTTTCAAATCTGGTTCAAATTCATTTCTCGTTCGCAAGCCGCTTCCGGTCAGGGCAGCAGCAAATGCAGCCGGTAATAACGCGTCGCGCCACCAGCATTTGTGTCCACACAATTGGTCAAAACGCCGCTGCCGACCACGGTCGTCAGGGTATTCCATGCACCGCTGGCCAGGTTGGTGCTCCACTGCAATTCGTATGCCTTGCCGGGGGCCGTCAGCCACTGAAGGCTGGCTTGTGAAAGCCCCCTGGGTCTGGCAATGCCGCTGAATTGGAACTTGGAAGCCGGACTTGTCGGATCGGTGCCTGCCAGATAGGCCATCCAGTTTGGCATGCCGGTGCCGGCGGGATCGGCCGAGTCGGCGGCCAGCGGATTGGTCACGCTGCCAAAGAAGTAAATCTTCCATTCGTCCGAGCAGATGGACGCGGGTATGGACGGGCCATTCACCGTCACATAGGCGCTTCGTGTTTCCAAATCATATTGGGTGTTCATGTCCGGCGCGCCATCGGCGTTGGGGAAAGAAACCGTGTAAACCTGACCGGACTGTGCCGTGGACGGAATCGTGAAACTGACCCAGCCCAAAAAGTTGCTGGTGCCCGGCTGGCAGTTGAAACTGGGTGTGGGCACGAGCGACCAGCCGAAGGCGGCTTCACCGGCCTTGAAGCTCTGTTGGATAAATGGGCTGACGACACCAGCAGCGGGATTGAACTGCGGCGCGCTGGCAAGCACCGGGGCGTTGTTTTGGGGCGTGACGAGCGTGCGGAACTGGAGGCCGCCCAGCGTGGAGCCGTATTGCATCGTTACATACACCGGCAGATTGACGGTGCTGCCCGGTGCGGCATTGCCGATGGAAACGCCTCCCACGAGCGCCTGTTTATACCAGATGTAGGGAGTGGTTTTTGTTACCGATGCGTATGCCAATGCGGCTGGAAGGATGAGATTGGTTGTCACATCCACGAGATTGCCACCCGCCGACCATTCGCGCGCCCAGTTGCTGGTGTTCAAGCGCAGCGCGCGCTGCAAAATGGTGTTCCAGTCGAGCAAACGAATCTGGCCGTCGCCGCCCGGATTGCCGGCCGTGTCCGGCGGATAAGTGTCCATCGCATTGAACGCGTCGGAGAAGGTGTAAGGCATGCGCAGACCGCTGGCGGCGTCAAAAGCCTGGTTTACGTCGGCATTATCGAGGTTGTCATCGCCAAAGGTGCCGGCGTTATACCAGGAGCCAACGCCTCCTGCGGTATCGCCGACGGTGTAAAGGATGTTGCTCACAACGATGGTGATCTGCGCCATCGGTGTGAGGGGAACATTCTGGCTGTAGCCATCAGCCGTGGCGCTGGGATAAAGCACGTTTAAGGAATAAGTGTCGCCCGGATTGGCATTGAGCGGGATTTGCACGTCAAGCAGGGCGACAACGGCAAAATTCTTGAAAAGAATGTGGTTGCCGGCACCAATGGCATAGACGGTTAAACCGTTTGTTGTGCCAAGTGTGTATGGCACGAAGGTGTTGGTCGCCACGAATCCGCCTTGGGCGACCGTCACCAAGGGAACAAAATCATTGGTGGGGGTAATACTGAGCGGCACCATCACCGGAGTATTGCCATTGTTGATGGGCGCAATTTCATACCGGAATTGGAAGGACACGATCTGGCTGTTCGTGTTCAAATTGCAAACGACAGGGATCACGATGCTGGAGCCGATGCCGGCATATATATTCTGGTCGTTTGGATTTAGGTTTGGACCCGGTGGTGTGCCTATGTTGTTGGTGACGACTGGCTGGCCGGACACCACAAGGCTGGAATTGGTTCCGGAAATTGCCTGCAATTGCAAATGAGTCAGGTCGTTTGTTGTATTGAACCAGCGGATGTAACCAACGTTGGCAACCAGCACGACGGGAGTGCTATTGGTGGTCGGGATGGTGCCGTCAGTCGTGTAATACACGGGATTGATGCTCTGGACCGCGATGGTTTGTCCCATCGGATAATAGCCGGAGTTCGGATTAATAGCGGGCGCAAAAAGCATAAAGTTGGTGCCCGAACCGCTGCCGCCCGAGGGCCGCAGCAGGCCGGTGTTGGGAGTTTTCCGGATGTCATCGTAAAGAGTTTCCGAGGAATAAACCGCCCCGGCGTTGTCCAGCGCCAGGCCCACGGGGAACATCATCGGCTGCCAGCGGTAGTTGGCCGGAGCGACCGGATCGCCCGGACGTCCAAACCAGACCAGTGAATTGGTGGTTACCAAGGCGTTGGTGAGGTAGCCGGAACGCTCCATCACGACCACCCGGTTGTTGCCTGCATCGGCGACGACGGCCTGATTGTCCGCCACCCGGATTATTTTGTGCGGTTGATTTAACGTGGCATAGTAGGAGTTGGTGGGTCCCAGCCCATTGCCCGGCACACCAACCTCCCCGGTGAACAGACTGACCATCTTGGTGACGGGGTTGATTTGCCAGATGACATGGTTGCCGGCGTCGCTCACGACGATGGTGCCGTCGTCAAAAATGGCAATGCCTTGAAGCTGCACGCCCGGCGCGCTCACCGTCGCGACCGTGTTGGAACCGGGGGTGTATTCCAGCACCAGACCGTTTTGCTCCGCCACAAAAATGTTGCCGGCATTGTCCAAAGTCATCGCCGTCGGCAGGGCCAGTCCCGTGGCGTTGGTCGCAAGCAGGTTCTTGTATTGATCGAATTCCAGGATCGAGCCGTTGCGATTCGTGCCTTGGTTGAGGACGAACAGCTGGCTGCCGGAGACTGCCACATCCACCGGATGGCTGATGCCATTGTTCGCGTTGAGATAAGGAGTTGTGGTGTTGGCGGCAAGGTTCAATTGCTCGACAACGTTGTTCGACTGGTCGGCGATGAATAAATTGGCGTTCGCATTGTCCAGCGCGATGCCGTTGGGCTGGTTGAAGAGCGGCGGCAAAGCCGTGGCGATACCGTTGGTGTTGGTCAGGCCCGTTTTGGTTGCGACGCGAATGACGTGATAATAGACTTCCGTGTCAAACACACTCCCATCGGGCGCAATGGCGATGCCGACCGGCTCGCGCGCCTCGACACTGTGATTGGTTTCGTAATTATCAACCTGGCCGTCCACCAAACCCGGTGGATAGGATGGGGAGCCGGTCCCGGTCCAGAGGTTGGACCTGACGCCAAAAAGCCGGTAGACATTGCCGTAAGTATCAATCGTTTTGACCTTGTGGTTGTATCGGTCGGCCACAACGAGCCAGCCGCCGTCGGCCTTGGCGATGTTTTCCGGATGATTGAAAGCCGAGAGGAAGGGCGGTCCATTTGTGTCACCCGCGCCGTGGAAACCTGTGAATTTGGTGGCAATACCATTTGCGAGATTCATCAGCCAGATGCCGTTGTTTCCGGCGTCGGTCAGCGCCAACTGGCCGTTGTCCATGACGGTGACTCCACGCAGATTGACGCCGGCATTGGTAATAATGCCCATCACGCTCGAAACGCCGCCGGGCGTAACGCGGAGCACGGTGTTGCTGTTGCAGGTGACATAAAGATTGGTCAGGCCGTCCAGCGCCATCGCGGTGGCATTGGTCAGATGTGTGGCAATGGTGGTGGCAGAACTTTCAACGCCTGGCTGCGGGAATTGAAAGAAGAGGCTGACATTGGTGAACTCCAAAATGTTGCCGTTGGTGCCATTGGCGCGGTTCAGAACATAGACGTTGGTTGCGCCGTCCACCGCCACCGCCACGGGCAGGCTGATGCCATCGTTGGTGTAGAGAAACGTATAGACTTGTGTGGCGGGAAAACTTGAGGCTTTGAGGTTTGAATACCAGCGGACGGCGCTGTTGGTGCAATCGGCTATAAAAAGCGAACCGCCGGACCTATCAAGCGCCAGACCGGAAGGGAAATCAAATGCCGCCGTGTTCGTGGATGCAGGCCCATTGTTGTAACTATTGTAGCCGTAATACGGAGGGTTGCCGTTGTTATTACCCCAGCCGCCGGTCAGTGTTGTCACGTTTGTGGGCCCGAGTGTTCCCACCACTTGGGCGAAAAGGCTGGAAGTCGTCAGCAGAAACGCCGTTGTCACTGCGGCAACAGCCAGCCGCAAACCGGAGCGTGTCTGCCGGCAAGCCTGCCACGGAATTACAATTTTCATATAACGGCTTTGTTGTTGTTGTTCACCGCACGATGAATCTCCAGTTCGAAAACTGTTCAGGGGGCAAATGCGGCCTTTCCTGCGTCCGGACTTGGAGTCTTGACATCTTGATCCGGCAGCGGATTGCTCCAGTTGCCGCGAGGCTGGGCGCTGTCCAACCAAGTGTGCATGTTCAGGGAATCCTTCATATATCTTGCCTGGCTGTTCAGGAAATCGTTGTTCGATGGTTTGAAATCCGCATCTTTAACAATGGTGGGGGTGATGAAAATCAGAAGATTATCCTTGGTCATCGAGTTGTTCTCGCTGCGGAAGGCAACTCCCAGGAAGGGGATGTCGCCGAGAATTGGAACCTTGGTATAGGAGGCATTGGGATTGTCCTGCACCAGCCCGCCCATGACCAGCGTGTGGGCGTTGGGAATCAGCACCTGGGTGTCAATGCTGCGCAAATCAAAGATGTCGGCTGTGTTCAAAACGCCGTTGATGGTTTGTTTGTCCTGCCCGAAGTAACTCGACACGGTGGGGCTGACCTTCAGCCAGATGCTGTCGTTTGCGGAAATGCGCGGTGTGACCATCAGTATGGTGCCCAAATTACTGTAGGTGATGGAGGAGCCGCCCGTGGTGTTGGCCGTGCCCGCCGTGATGTTCATGATCGGAAACGCGCGCGTCACGGAAATGGTCGCGGTTTCATTGTCCAGTGTCACGACGCGCGGCGTCGAAACAACCTGCGCCTCGGAAGATTGATTCAGGAACGAAAGAACGGCCTTGAGCCCGTCTGCGGTCAAGAAGCCCGTGCCCGGCGTCAAACCGGAGGCGGTGCTCATCGCCAAACCTGCCAGGCCGCCGCCGCTGGATGTGGTGGTGGTTACCGTGTTATTTATCGCCTGACTAATGCCGGCCGGAGTGGTGAATGTGCTTCCCCCAGCACCGACGGTCGTGGTGCCACCGGCGGTCTGGTTGACTGTGGAGGCCGAGCTGGATTGTGACAGCACGCCGTTTCCAAACGCGACGTTCTGGGCCTGCAGCGTGCCGGACCAATCAACGCCCTTGGACGTGCTGGGATTGCTGGACAGCTCAACCAGTTTGGTTTCAATCAGCACCTGCCGGGTGGGCTTGTCGAGCTGGTTGACGAGCGCGCTCACATCCGCCTGCTCGTTTTCTGTGGCGACCACGACCAGCTGGCTGGTGCGCGGATCCGGCACCACTTTGCTGCGGGTGTCGGTCAATGTGCTCACGACCGCAGCCATCATGTTGGAAGTGCTTGCGTATTTCAGTTGGACAACGCGGGTAATCATCTCCGGACGTGCGGTGGGATCCTTGGTTGTGATTTTATAAATCCCGGTTTTGGGATTGTCCACGAGTTGCAAGCCGTAGTTGTCCAGCAACGCCAGAAGCGCCTGTTCAGCGGTGACGCTTTCCCAGCGAATGGACAGGGTGGGTTCGGGTTTGATCTGTCCCTTGTCATCCGGCTGGCCGTAACCGATTTTTGGATCGAGCAAATAATTGATGCCCGCCAGCCGTGCCAGACTTTCAATGGCCGTGGTGATGGGGACATCCTGAAATTGTATCGGCAACTGGGCGGTGGCGGACGGCACACCGCTGCCTGCGGCGGCGACGGGTTGGTCGTTGGTGCCGGCGGGTGCCTGCGAAATGTTCGAGCCGGTCCCGGCGGCCGCATTGTTCGTTATCACTCCGCGATCAGGCTGGTTGGTGCCAGCCATCACCGCCGACGAGCCGCTTCCGCCGGCGTTGGCAACGATATTGGTGGTGGTTATGCTGACAGGCTGGTTGCTGTCCGCAGCGGGTAATTTGCCCATGCTGCTGGCAGATGGGCCATTACTGACAGCGGTGGTGGTTGTTTTGCCCCAAGCTGTCTTGTGCAGGGTGAATCCTGCCAGCAAGGTGACGACAAGTATCGTGGTCCTATTCATGGTTTGACTCCCGTTGCTCCCGACTGGCGGGAATGGTGAACTGCAAGATTCGCAAATTTAAAAGCATGCTTCCCCCTCCACCGGCGCAAATGGAGCGGAGGTTCGTTTTGGAAAAATCGTGCCGTTGAAAATTTCATAAGCCTCCTGAAAAAACCAATGTGACGCTTGTGCCGCCAGATTCGATGGTTGCGGTGCCGGCCTTCGGGTTGATGTCCAGGCAGCGAATATGCAACCGCCGCCCGTCTTTGATAATGACATCCCCATCGTCACCGGCTGCGAACGTGTGGTTGTTGATTATCGCAAAGACGTGGGGTGGGGTTCCCAGAATGGATTTCAGGGTCAGATCGGTCAGCGACGGACCGAGATTTTGGTTCTCTGGATTGGCGTTGAAGACCCGCGCGGAACCGGTGAAAAACGGGTCAAGCCCTTCCGACGCATTTTTGGGAATGACAAAGATGGATGGTGGAATCTCCTGTTTGGCGGGTTGGGACGGCGGCTCGGCGAACAGCGGCAGCGGACTGACAGCCGCCGCAGGCAGCAATACCGCCAGCAGACATTGAAAGATATGAGTGCGTGGCTTCATTTGATTTCAACCTTGCGGTCCAGTTGGATTTGCCAACACAATGATGTCCATTCTAAATGACAGTTTCTCGCTGCTATCATTGGCGCTGCCGGCGGGTTCGAGAATTAGATTGATGATTTGTGCGTGCGGATAGGCATTTTCAAAATCCGCGATGAATTTCCCCAAGTCGTGATAATAAGCCGTGCCGCCGACCGAGACCTTGAGTTGTTTATACGGGAACGTCGGAAGCAACTCCACCGCTCCCATTGACAACTGGCCGTTGACCGAAATGTTTATGTTGTAATGCTCCTTGAAGTTCCGAATCGTGTCGTAAATCCATTGTGAGGGGTCGCCGGTGGCCACGTCATTCTCGGCACGGGCAATCTTGTAAGTCAAGTCCGACAGCTGGGCGGAGATGGTGTCCGCCTTTTTGATGGTGTCTTCCCTGGATTGAAGGGTGCTGCGGGCATCATTGATCTGGGCTTTGGTATTTGAAATGGTGGCATACTGGGGACGGATCAATTCGAAAATGATCACAGCCAGCAGCACCAGCGTGCCTGCGCCCACCAAAATGAGGGAGTCGCGTTTCTCCTTAAGAAGATTGTTCATCGAACCACCTCCGGATAACGACAGTCCAGTGTGAACGTCACATACGGCTTTCCGCTGTCAACCATCGGTGCAGAGGGTGGATTGGCGAGCTGCACCCCGTTGGTTTTTTCCAGCATGGCTTGAAAGTAAGGTTGCTTGGTGATGGCCGCCTTGAACTTGTTGACTTGGTCGCCTGGATTGGCGCTGAAATCACGCGCGTCCAGATGAACAACGATTTTCTCCCTGACGGTGGGTGGCCGGGCGGCAGTCGTGTAGGCTCCGGTGGTTTTTGCCTCGCTTCCTTCCGTCAACAGGCAGGTCTGTTCCACGCGCAGCCGGGTCAGTTGCACGCCGTCCACCGTGGCGTGTTGCAGCGCGTCAAGCAGGTTGCCTTGCAGAAAACGGGCCGCCTGCAATTTCTGCAACGCCGTGAGCTTTTTTTGAATCGTTGCGATCTTGTTCTGGTCGGCCACCACATGCTGATAGGCGTTGGTCTTGGAATCAATTTCCATCTGCACCCCGTATAAATGTTCCCTTGCCATCATGGCGTTGACTTCCACCATGCCGCTCCACATCAGGGCAATCACAACCAGCGATATGCCGATGAAAACGGCCCGTTTGACCGGGTCGCGCCGCCGCAATTCCTCGGCGGCTTGTGCCTCGGCGAGCAGATTGATGTGGATTGGCATAACCTTGTCTGATTACGGTCAAAGGGCCGCCAGCGCGGCTCCAATGGCCACACCCAGTTGCGATCCGACCTGTTCGATTTCAACCGCCTGTTGTCCCGGCAGCGCCAGCTGTAAAAATGTCGCCGGATTCCACGTCTTGCATTCCGCAATCATTTCCGCATGCAGCATTTCCAGAAACATTTCGGACCTTGCCGTCGCGCCGCTGATATAAATTTGCGAAACAGGCCTGTCCTGCTGGTGCTCAAAAAAGTCCAGCGACGCGCGCAGTTCACGGCCCAGCGGCGCCACCTGCGCGTCGAGCGCGGTGACCTGCATTCCGAGCGAGGCGAATTCCCCGCTGGGTTCGGACCTGTTCATCGGCGTGATGCCCAGCTTGACGCCTTCCGCGTCGGCATAGCTGACGTTCATGGCTTCCGCCAGACCCGCTGTCAGCTTGTCCCCGCCGATGTTGACCACGCGCATCAAGGCCAGTTCCCCCCGGTCCAGCACGCAAATCGAGGAATGTTTGAAGCCGATGTCCACCAGCGCCACGGATTCGTTGGCAAACACCTGTGGCATGGCCATTTCGAACGCATTCACCGGCCCGATGATTCCAGGCACGATGCATTCTGCCGTCAGCCCCGCGTTTTTGACGGCTGCTTGGTAATCATCCACCAATTGTTGTTTCGCGCCGGTGACGAGCACTTTCAGCTTGGGCACGTCGGTGGACTTGGCGGATTCGGCGGGTTTGCCTGGCGCTGTCGCCTTGGGCGGAAAAATGTAGCAGTCAATAACGTGGTTCGGCAAATCCTGCTGCAAATAGCCCTTGGTGTTGTTTTTCAAAATCATCCGTATCTCATGCAGCGGAATTTGTGGCAGCTCCACCTGCCGCACGATGGCGTCGTCCAAGCCGATGGCCAGCGTGACAAATTTGGTTGTGCCGCCCAGTGCCTCGGCCACGGTGCGGAGATGATCGGAGAGCAGGTCGGCGGAAAACTTCTTGTCGTAGATCGGTGCATCCAGCAGCGCATAACGGGTCAGCGCCAGCACTTCGCCACGGCGTTCAAGAAGAACGGCCTTGGTGGTGTGTGCACCCAGATCCACCGCCATCATCTGGCTGCGCCTTTTCTTTGATGCTCCGCCTATGAATGGCAACTCCATGCGCGTCTTTCTTATAGTTGATTAGAGTTCTTGGTTGCAAACAGTATTTTCAACCAAGTGGATCAAAGCAACAACCGTGCCAACGCCATTATGCCTTGAAAACACACAAAATGACGGTTGGTGCTGTCTTAATGTGGAACATAGATGTCTTGAAATACGGCAAGGCAGGCTTCAAGTCATCTGCTCCGCACACCGTTTCAATTCAGCGGCCTGCCAATCGTGTCGCTGTGCCGCAGAACGTCCGCCGATTTCACGGCACCGTTTTTCGGGACGAGCAGCGCCGGCGGCACTCCACAGCACCAGCGCACGGATGCCCGGCCCGGCTTGCGTTGCCTTGGAACAGACGGGATTTTACGGCAAAACGGGCTGGGCGGTCAATAGACCTTCCAAGTGGCGCGGATCAATCTGTAGACTTTTGGCGTGAGGGGCGGCAGCTTGCTGGGATCGGTGAAATTCAAATCAAAAGCCCAGTTGCGGGTGGGTGGGTTGTAGACGCTGCCGGTGCCTGGCCAGAAATTGGTCGCGTATTGGCTGGGGAACATCACCGAAATCGAGCCATTATAGGTCAGAACGATTTTGGTGCTGCTCCCATTGTTTCCCCAGTCTTCTTCCAAGCGCAGGAAATTCTCAACACCACCGCTATAATTGGAATTGGTGGATTGCACGATGCCTTCCAGCGTGGCGGCATTGATGGTGGTGGCAGAGGGAATGTTGCGGCTTCCAATGGCTGTGCCGGAGGTGTAGCTATCACTCCAATTTGTGGATAGGATGGTGATGGCGTCGCCAACGAGCGCGGCGGGGTAAGTGTAAGCGGTGTTGGTTGTGCCGGCGGAGGCGTTGGCGCTGCTGGTGGCTGTTTGCACGTTGTAGTTGCCTTCCACATAAAGCGGTTGCGGCGTGGTGACTGCCAGTCCACTCGTGGTTGTGGAGCCATTGCTGGTGGAGGGCAATTGCGCTCCATGAACCATGCGCACGGCTGGCAGTTGAGAAGAAGTTTTAGGGACATTGTTATAAACGTAAATGGAACGAATACCATGGTCGTTGTCGTTGAAGCTTGTTGTGTTAACCGAGTTCCCGCCGGTGGTGGCAGTGTTGGTGATCCATTTGTTCAACAGGCTCACATCAATTTGAACGGCCTGAACCGTGTTGGATTCCCGATAATCGTAATATGAAACATTGGTCACAAAGGAATAAGCGGCGTAGAGGACGTTCGTGGCGGAGTCAAACCCATTGGTGTTGGCAATGACATTGGTGCCGTGGATGGGGCCGGCTATGAGCGAATAATAATCTTTTGTGACCGGAGTCAGGTAACTGGCGGAGTTATTGGGGTCTTGAAACCAGATGGTGATGTTGGTGCCCAAGATGCCATTGGTGCTGGCCAGTCCACTGGCAGAATTTGAGACGATGAGGTCGGACGCATTGAAGTAATACGCCTGGCCGTTGGTCGTGTATGCCAGGGCGTTGGGCGCGCCCATGCCGTTCGTGACCAGATTGATGATGGCTTCCACGGCGCTCGGACTGTTGTTAGTGCTGTTCCCGATCGGCAATGTCAGCGAATCATTGGAGGACATGGGTTTTATGGCAAAATTACCAATGGGTGTGCCAGTGTCGGTCTTGCCACTAACCCAAGGATCGGCGGCATTGGTGTAATAAACCTTTCCAGCCGCAGCGACTGTTGAGTTATAAGTGACGTTGGCCGTGCCCGACCAAATGCCTTGATTGGAAAACACCGGGCCTTTGCCGACCATGGCCGCACCGGGATCAATCTCCAGATTCACATTATAGAAGATGAAAAATTGAAACAGCGGAATAATGGTGGCATTTACCGTCTCTTGGACCGTGGTCGAGACGGTGTAAAGTTGGTTGCTGGTGGTCGCGACGGAGGTGACCGTGCAGGGATAAATATAGCCCTGCAAACCTGCAAACTCCGAACCCACGGGCGCAAAGAAATTGGAGACAACCAAATTGACGCCAACCACGCCAGCGTGGCCTGATCCATCGCTGAATTGGAATTTCATGGGCCAGGCCGTCTGGTCGGGAAGAGGCAAATTGGCGTAGTGGCTTGCGGGTTGCAGGACCTGGCTGGAGTCCCAATCCCAATCCAGATTGGCCACCACCTGCTCGGCGGCGGCATCGGCGGCAGCCTCGGCCGTGGTGAACAGCTCGTTTTGCTGCGTCACCTTGCCGTTGGAAGATGCCCACCACATGACACTGGCCAGCGATATCAGGCTGACGGCCAAAAACACCATGGTTACCATCAACACATATCCGCGACGGACGCGGGGGAAAAATGGAGGGAATGTCCGCATGAGTTTTAATAGTTTATGATGCGCGGGGCCACCCGGGTTTGCAACTGGTAGTAGTCATACATGGCGCCGTTGCCGACGCCGGCCAGCGGATATTCCCACTGGCAATACTGGAACTTCACATGGATGAGGCGGTTGTTCTGGCTGGTGATCAGAATGTTGTCGTTGCAGTCCTCGGCGTCAAAAGCATAGTAATTGGTGATATAGACAACGATATTGGTGACCAACGTTGCCGGCAGCACCGTCAAGCTTCCTTGAAAAGGATTGGTGACCATCACACTACAGATATTGCTGGCCTGGGGATTCATGAAATAGATGATGCCCGAATTCGTGTTGTATGAAAGGTTGGGGTTGTTGGTGTAGATGACCACCGCGTTGCCTATTTGAGGCGATCCTTCAGGAACATTTGAGAACGTTAAAGTGGAAGGCGTGAAAATTCCAACCTCCACGTCGCAGCCCTCCCTGATTTGTTCCCGAATGTAATTCATGACCTTGCGTCCGGATGCGGTGGCGGTCAGCTTGGTTGCCGCGAGGGTGTAAACCCGCGCCGCAAAAAATTGAGTTGCCACGATTGCAACCATTACCAAGCCAAACACGGCCGAGACGGTGAATATTTCCACCAGTGTGAATCCGGCAACGCGCGCGCGGGGATGAAGCGGGGGGAGTTTCATGGAATACTTTGCGGCGGAAAATTCATTGGTGATCCGGGGCGCGATAGGTAATCACTGTGTTGGTGAATATTTGGCCGGTGCGCGGGAATGTCCAGACGCATTGTGACCATACCTCGCGCAATTGCGGAGTGGTCGAGATTTGTTTCAGCATGATGTAATTGGTGACATAGAATGGAGCACCCGACACCGGAACATCCATGATGTCAGACTGCGGAGGGAGATTGACAACTCCGCCAACAACATTCCCCGGCACCGGCATCAAGTCAATGGGAGGAGGGCCGGCCCAAAGATCCCACTTTGCAGAACGCACCTGTTCCAAGCCCTGCAAGGCATACGATTGCGCCGCAAGCGACATGGAACTCCACTCCGCAAACCGGTTCGCCGCGGCATAGCCATAAATGATTCCCGCCATGACCAATGCCAGCAGGGCGATGGACATCAAAACCTCGATCAGCGTGAACGCCACACACAAAACACGCGGCCGTCGTTCAACCGTCTGTCTGCCATGTGCCATCATATTCAATTTCTCCAAAGCTTAATGGACGTTGGACGTCTCCCAAAACCCAATAAGTTATAGCACTTTATATGCCAGCCTGGCAAGCTGCAATTGGCGGCCACCTGTCATTCTGATCTGTTCTGATTACTGACAGATGTTAGAAATACAGACACTCGCCCCGGCTTTTTTGTGCTGTGCAATAGCTGCTTCCATTATGAAAACCGGCGGGCGCGCGATTGCAATTCCTCCAGAAACGCACCGAGCAGCGGCGTCTTGCGCCCGCGCCATAGCGCGCCGATGGCCACCGGCGGAAATCCATCCAGCGGCAGCACCCGCACCTTCGGCGAAAATGTCTTGTCCGGGATCGCCGCCGACACGCCAATGCCCAGGCCGCTGGCCACATAGGTTTCAATCAGGTCTGCCGAGCCGGCTTCGATGCTCGGAAACCAGTCCACGCCGAGCCGGTTGAGTTGCGTTTGAAAATTTTTGCTCAACGGCTCGTCCGGCGGAAAACAAATCAGCGGCTCGTCAACCGTGTCGCGCCGCCACAGATCGCCCGCCGATTTCACGGCGCTGTTTTTCGGGACGAGCAGCACCGGCGGCAGTTCCAGCAGCGTCAGCGCGTGGATGCCCGGCGCGGTTTTCCCTTCCAGCACCGTGACGGCCAGGTCAATTCCGTCACCCTGCAGCAGCGCCTCCAGCTCTCCCGGCGAACCTTCGCACAGTGACAGCTTCAGCCTGGAAAATTTCTTCCGCACGCTCTGGAACAATTCCGGCAGATGCTCGCGCAGCACAATCGTCGCCGCACCGATGCGGATGCGCCGCGCCTGCCCGCCCTGGAGTTCGACCGCCACTTTTTCGAGGTTTGAAAAAAACGGCCGGGCGAACTGGAAAAGTTTTTCACCTTCCGCCGTCAGCGCGAAGGGGCGCCGGTGGAACAATTTGACGCCGAGGAATTCCTCCAGTTGTGCGATTTGCGAGCTGACCGCCGGCTGCTGGATGCCGTAGGGGATGCTGCGCACCGCCGGCATGATCCCGCCGTGCTTCGCGACGAAATAAAAAAGTTCAAGATGATGGATGTTCACGGCTGATTGAAACGGCTAACAAATCCGGCGCGGCGCGTCAAGGCATCGGGTTCAGCCCCTCGCATCGCACCTTCCAGCTCTTTGGAAATCCCGGGGCATGGTCCGCATTTCCATCCCAGCCTGCCGCCATCATCGCGGTCGCGGCGAGCCAGCCGCCGTTGGCGGGCATATACATCGGCGTCTGCTCCGGCCGGCGGATCGTGTAGCCCGACGCCCGGAAAGGATTTGTTTCAAACGCGGGGACGAGCAGTTGAATTGCCAGTTCCGGTTCGCCCATTCGCGCCGCGCACATCGCGACCATGGCAACGCCCCAGGTGACGGTTGACTGCGTGCCGCGCGTTCGCGAGGCCGACACCGCTTCCAGCGTCTGGCGCATGGCGTCCCGATCAATGCCGGTTCCCGGCAAAACACCGCAAAGCCAGGTTGCCATGATTGCCGGCCGGTGGTCCTCGGGAAGTTCAACCGCCACATAAACGCCGTCGCGGATGGGCGGCTGCGCGAGGTCTTTCAAGACCTTGTCCCATTGCGGCTCGCGTTTCATGCCAAGCCGTTCGCGCCATGTCTGGGCGGTTTCCAGCGCCCAGCGCCAGTAGCCGAGTTCCATGCCGGGGTTGAGATTGTGGGCGTAATCGGTGTGCCCTTCATCGGCGGAGGCCACGCCCGGTCCCAGCACGAACTGTTTTCGCTCCGGGTCATAATCCACAAACGTCGCCATGTAGTCGGCGGTCTGAAAAACGATTTCCTTGTAGCGTTCGAGGGTGGCGCGATTTTTCCGGGCGCGATAGACCAGCTCGGCGAGATAAACCGGATGCGGCTGCTGCCAGACCAAAACCGGTCCCACGCCCGAAGGACTTTCAACGCCGTCCGGCCCGGTCATCTTCGACCATTTCACGCCTTTGCAATTTTCGCGCCGGGCCATCGCCTGACCGGCGGGCATGAGCTGGGTGAGGTTGCCCAAACTTTTTTCCAGCAGTTCCGGCCGGCCCCAAAGCGCCCAATGCGCCGCGTGCCACCAATACATCTCCATGTGGAATTTGCCAAACCAGGAATTGACGGCCAGCCCCGTTTCCTGCGGCGGCAGCGAACCGGCGTCATGCACTGCCATCACATACTGCGACAGCACGATGCGCCGCTCCAGTTCGGCGGCGCGCGGGTCTTCGTTGCCCGACAGGTCAATCATCCCGCCGCGGCTCCAGTAATTTTTCCAGTGATCCCGACTGGCGGTTTCAACTTCACCCCAACTGTCCGGCTCGCCTTGGATCGGTTTGGGCGAAAACCAGGCGGTCAACTCGATCAGGCCGGATGAACCGCTCAACAGATATTGATGCTTCCCGGTTTCGGTGAGCGTCACGCCGGCGGACCATTTTGCGCGCACGAAATAATGCGTTTCGTCCAGCGTCCGCGCGAAATCCGCGCCGTCATCGGTTCGCTGGGCGAGCATCGTCTGGTGCGCGTCCGGTTGGGTCCAGTCCTGGTAATCCGGCCCGAACGTTCCCAGCGCATACGGAAATGCGATGCGGACTTTCAGCCGGCCCGGCGCGATGAGCGCGGATTCAATCCGCACGCCCACTTCGTCACGTTGCGGATGAACCGCCGTTGTGATGCGCACCGGCACGCCGTCAATTTCAAACGAGCTGGTCAAAATGCCGCCCCACAAATCCAATTTCTGTTCCGGATTCTTCACGTCCTCCATGGCCGCGTTCGAGCCGTCGGCTTTGGTCAATTCCAGCCCGATCCGGCCCAGCCCGAAACGGTGCGGATTGGCGCGCAGGTAGGCTGCATCAGGAAGCGGATTGCTGGTGCTGGCAGCCGGAAAAACAAACTCCCGGTCGTGCTTCTTGATTGTCTTGAACTCGAATTTGTCCAGGCTGTATCCGTCTGGATTCGGAAAACTGTGCCAGCCCCAGTCGCTCAAAATGCCGACGGGCATCGTCTTTTCGTAATGTTCCGGAAAGCTCTGCAAGCCGGTCACATCCACATTGAACGCAAATCCGCCGTTCCCCACCGCCAGCGCGCCCATCGGATCAATCTCACGGATCACGATGTCATGCCGGCTGACCAGCGTGTGCCGGTCAATGCCGGCGGCGGTGGATGTTTGTCTCGTGTCTGAATCCGGCCCGGCGGGAGAACCCGCCTTGCAACTGCCCAGCACGGGCGCGAACCCCAGGCTTGAAGCCGCCAGCGCCGTGGCGCGAATGAATTTTCTTCGGTTCATGGACGAGTCCTGAAATGCTAGACAGGCCGGTCTCGATTGACAGGATTATTTTTTGCCAAGCATGCGTCGAAGTGAAAGACTTGTCTCCGCCGCGAAGTGAACTATCCTCTGTCGGAGTGAAAGAAAAGTGGAACAAGCTGCTGCCGGTGCTGTTCGTCGCCGTGTTCGCCGTGTCGCGGATTCCCAATCTGATGCCGGCCAATTTCAGCGTCGCCTACGCCTTCGCGTTCTGCGCCGGCGTGTATTTCCGCGGCGCAATGGCCTGGTGGCTGCCGCTCGGCACGATGCTTGCCACCGATGTGGCGCTGAATGTTTTTTATTACCACGTCGCGCCGCTTGCCTTTTACCTGCTGCTGAACTACGCGGTTTTCGCGGCGCTCATCGGCCTGGGCAAATACTTTGGCCGTCGCGCGTCGTTCTTCAAGCTGCTGCTCGGCGGCCTGCTGGGCGCGGTTATTTTTTATCTCGTCACGAACACGCTGTCGTGGCTGCAGGATCCGGCCTACGCCAAAACGGTTGCCGGCTGGATTCAGGCGCTGACCACAGGCCGGCTGGATGTGCAACCGACCACATGGGAAATGTTCCGCAACACGCTCATGAGCGGCGGGCTGTTCACCGCGCTGTTCACCGCGGCGGAGAAACTGACCGCGCCCGCCGAATCGCCCGCCGACAAGACCGCCGGCGCGCGCGAGCCTGAAAAGGAACCGGAAGACGAGGAAGCGCCGGAGCAGTCGAAGGCGTGACAACCAAAGGCTGAAGGTTAAGTTCTAAATTCGGAATTCAGCCTTCAGCTTTTAGAATTTGGCCTTTTATGAACATCGGCGTCATCTCGGACACGCACAATTATCTCGACCCGAAAATCCACGGGCTTTTCGCGGGAGTGGACCACATCCTGCACGCGGGCGATATCGGCAACTCCACCATCATTTCCGAGCTGGAGGGAATTGCGCCTGTCACCGCCGTTTGCGGCAACACCGACATGGGGCTGCCATTCAAAGAGACGGAAATCGTCGAGCTTGGCACGCGTAAATTTCTGATCCATCACATCGTCAATCCGCTCGCGCCGGACGACCGGTTGAAGGAACGCATCGCGCACGTGCAGCCGCAAGTCATCGTTTTCGGTCACACGCACCGGACGTTTTGCGAGGCCATCGGCGACGTGCTGTATTTCAATCCCGGCTCGGCGGGCAAGCCGAAGTTCGGACTGGGCCGCACCGTGGCGCTCCTGCACTGCGACGCGAAGGAAATCCGCCACGAGTTCATTCCGCTCTGATTTTCATCTGCGGATGGACACAAATGGGCGCGGATTTTTGGATGACGAAGGCGCAAAGTATTTTGTCGTGGCAATGATTTCTTGGGATCATGTCGCTGACCAACTTTGCAGGTGGCGGCAATGGTCTGAAAATGCAAGGGCTGAAAGATCGATCCGTTAAACCGGGGCGGGCCGGGTTCAGGGGGGCGTTTGCATTTTTTCCCAACGCGGTTATTGTTGCCACATTATGGAACCAACAATCGCCCAAAAATCCCCCATCGTCCAAAAAGCCGAACCCGGCACTTATTTCTGGTGTGCATGCGGTCTTTCCAAAGGCCAGCCGTTTTGCGACGGCTCGCACAAGGGCACCGGCTTCGCGCCGTTGAAAACCGAAATCAAGGAGTCCAAAACCGTAGCTTGGTGCGGCTGCAAGCACACAAAAAACGCGCCGTTCTGCGATGGCAGCCATGCGAAGCTGCCGTGATTTGTTGAACCGCCAGTCAGCCGAATTGTTGCATCGTGAACCGTTTCCGATGCAACGATTCACGAACCGACAGTCTTCCGCCGGTGCGGAATTGTCTTGAGTTTGTCCTGCGTCGGAGTTAGCGATTGTGTCAGGAATGGAAACGCGACCGAAAATTCTCGTTTTGGACGACGACAGCGACTGGCTGTCTGTTTGCAGTGATTTTCTGACGCAGCTTCCCAGCAGTCCGGACATTCAGACGGCATCGTCGGGCACGCGCGCGCTGTCGCTTCTCGATGTGCAGCCGTTCCGGGTGCTGTTGTGCGACTTGAAGATGCCGCAGATGAACGGGCTGGAGGTGTTGAGCATCGTGCGCCGGCGGTTTCCCGAATTGCGGACGGTGGCGCTGACCGGGTTTTCGGATGAGGAATTCCGCTCGCGCGCCTACGAACTGGGCGTGGACATGTTCTGGATGAAGGCCGACATGCAGCAGGACCGGCAGAAGTTTCTGGACTGCATTGAGTCGCTGCTGATCCGGAACGAGGGTGAGTTTCGCGCCGTTCAGAAAAAAAGCCTTCTGGACGTGATCCGGATGGAATCGGCATTGCACAACTCGAGCGTGTTGCGCATCACGTCCGGCTGGAAAGCGGCCCACATCTGGATCAGGAACGGGCAATTGATTGACGCCCAGGTGGAGGGCGCGGACGGCGAGGCGGCGTTCTGGCGCATTTTGAAGTGGAACACCAGCGCCTTTGAAATCCTGCCCGCCGAACCCGGCCACGTTCAGACCATCACCAAATCCTTGGAAGCGCTCCTGCTCGAATCTGCGCAGACGATGAAGAAAGCCGAACACCCGACGCCCAAGCAGGAAGAGGAGGAGACGGCATTTGTCACCCGTTTGACGGCGGTGACTTGCGAGGGCGCGGATTTCGTTGTGACTGTGCCCGACAAAAAGGGTGGCGCAGCCAGGGGATGGGGCATTCGGGATGCGGACCAACTGGCCGCATGGGCGCGGCTGGCCGGGGAAACGGCGCAGCGGCTCGGGCGAAAGCTTGGTGCCGGCCCGCTGACGCATATCGCGGGACATAATCAGGAGCGACACCTGCTGTCCCTGCCCGGAAAGGGCAGGACGTTTGTCATCGGCTGGCCACGGGAGGCAGACCCGCGCCATTTGTTCGAACAAAGCAAAAAACTGGCTGACACATGGGCATCTTGAACTGGTTTTTCAGGTCCGGACCGGACTTTCAAAAACTGTCCGCGGGCGGTTTCACCGTGGACCGCCACGGCAACGTGCTGTCGAGCACCGTCGGCCCCGCGTTTTCGCGGCGGCGGCTCCGCGACATCGGGTGTGAAGTGCTGTTGCTCTTTCGCGCGGCGCGCGCGGCGCAGATGCCGCTGACCGGGCTTGATCTGAATTTTTCCGGTCTGCACATCACGGCGCAGGAGACACACGGCGGCGCCATCATTTTCCTTTCGCCCCAAAACAGCAGGCTGGCGCCCCCATCACCGGCCGGAAAGGATCGTCCATGAGCGACAAGCGTGCCGGCCAGTTGATCGCCCGGATCGAGGTTCACATCGGGTGCTGGAAGCAGTTCAATTGTTTTGTCAACCTCGCCCGCGCCAAGAAGTTCGGGCCGGAGGACGAAGCTCATTTCCTCGAACTCAAAAAAATCATCGGGCTGGACTTGGAGAAGATTTTTGCCGAGATCGAGATTCCGTCGCCGGGCAGGGAGGAGACCGCCGCGCTTCTCGGTCGCGCGCTGTCGCTGCGCTGCCTGGGCGAAATGGGCGGAGACGACTTGTGCGGTCTCGAAAATGCCTGGCAGAAGATATACATCGGCTGGCATTCCGTTTTGGGGCGGATTGCAGTCAGCCGCCGCAACAGGCCGGGCTCCTTTTTCGGCGGTGAAAGATAATTTCGCCGCGCGGGTTCCCACGGTCCGCCATGCCCGCTTCGGGAAGGCTTGCGTCTATTTCTTTTTCTTGAAGATGCTTTCGCTGTCGGCGACGTTGAGGGCGGAAAGGTCAAGGCCGCCTTCGGGATTGCGGCCGCGTGCGAGGGCAAGCTGGTGGGCGATCCTCTTGATGGTGGCGGTGGCGTAATACTTCACAATGCCGACGCCGATGCTGGCGCTGAAGATGACGATGAGCAGGCAGTGTTCGTCCACGTTCACGACCAGCATGCTGGATTTTTCGCCCTGCTGGTAGACGCTGTTGAAATTCGGTTCGTTGACGAGGGCGGCGATGGTCTGGTTGGCCATGAACGCGCCGGAGGCCAGCGCGCCGATGGTGGTCACGTCAAATTGCGAGGAGTCGCCCTGGTGTGTGATGAGAAAGCCGCCCTTGTCAATGATCAGCGCGGCGGTGGCATCGGTCTGGCCGATGAAATCACGCAACGCGCCATCGAGCCGCTGCACATCCTTCTTGAGGAGCTGGGGCAGGTTGGCCATGTCAAGCTTGCTGGGAGGCGCCCTGGTTGATGAATTTCTGGAGCAGCATGCGCGTGATCATGTTGAGCGCTTCAAACACGCCATCGCACTTGTGTGCGGTGGCGCTGAACGACGGCACCTGCACTTCATTATTGTTCAAAAGATATTCCATATACTCGACCGGCGCGGCGTTCGGCAGATCGCGCTTGTTGTATTGCAGGATATAGGGGATGTCCGCAATGTTTAATTTCAACGAGGTCAGATTATCCACGAGATTCTGGAAGCTTTCCACGTTCTCCGGCATTTTTTCGTATTGCGAATCGGCGACGAACACGATGCCGTCCACGCCGCGCAGCACCAGCTGCCGCGTCGTGTTGTAAATCACCTGGCCGGGCACGGTGTAAAGCTGGAACTTCGTCTTGAAACCCTTGATCGTCATCGCCTCAATCGGCAGGAAGTCGAAGAACAGCGTGCGGTCGGAACTTGTCGCCAGCGAGACGAGCTTGCCCTTGTTGCCGGCCTGCGTCTGCACATGGTCGTGAACCTGCACGAGGTTGGTCGTCTTGCCGCCCATCGCGGGGCCGTAATAGACGATCTTGACCTGCAATTCCTTGGTAGCTTGATTGATGATGGCCATAAGTTTATTTGTTTTTGCGATCCAGTTGCCCGGCCAGTGCCGCCAGCGGCGCCGCTGGCAGCGCCTCGCCGGCGCGTCCGAACACGGCAAGATAAACGGCACTCACGCGGAAGATTTTCCACGACACGTTGCCGACTGTAAAACTTAAATTGTTCAATTCGCCCATGTGCAGCTCCTTCGTGCTCTGGCCCGTGCGCGCAAAAATCTGCGGCAAAAATGCCGCCAGCGTGTCGGCGTCCGAATCCGGCGGCACCTGCCCCGCAATGAGCAGACCGTCATACAAGGCAACCACGGCGCCGGCCACGCCGGGCAGCGCCATCGCGCGCGTCACGATTTCCCGCGGAGTCGCGCCGCGCGGTTTGAAATCTGCCTCGGATGATGCCTGCTGCTCGATCTCGGCGTCGCTCGGAGTCTCCGATTTCGAGAAAAAATTTGTCTCCGCCACTTCCGCGGAAATTGCTGGAGCCGAAGCTGGAGCCGAAACGGGGGCGGGAGGCCGAACCGGCGCTGGAATTGGAACCGGAGCAGGTGCCGCAACCTGTGCGGATACGGGAACCGGAACCGGAACCGGAGCGGGTGCGGGAACCGGAGCTGAAACTGGCGCTTGAACCGGAGGTCGAACTGGCGCGGGAGCGGGCGCGGGAATCGGTAACGGGGCCGGCGTTCGAACTGGCGCGGGAGGCCGGACTGGCGCGGGAGCGGGTGCCGGGGTCTGAATCGGTTTGGCGGCGGATGCCGGCACGGGTGCGGGTGAAACCGCAGCCTCCGCTTTTTTTGAACCGTGGAACAAATCGGGAATTTCCGCCGAAACGGAAACTTTCTGCTTCGCCAGACCCGCCGCCTTCTGGCTCGCGAAAAACAGCGGCGCGAGCACCTTGAGCGGCAGTTCCACATCGACGCCGTCGTGGACCGAAACCGGCGCCGGTCTGGGATGGATCATCGTGCGCAGATTTTTCCAACGCACCATCACGCGTCCGCTCTTGAGTCCGGGTTCGATAAGCGCGGTGGGCAGGACGGCCTGCGCGTTCATCAAATCCGCCTGGATCAGTTCCATCTTGATGGCCTCCGGCCATTTTTCCGCCAGCGCGGACACCGGCGCGAGAACGGAGTTTCCAACGGGAACCGATGGCGTGGCGACGGGAATTTTTGGCGCGGAATTGAATCCGCCGACGGCGACGGGTGCGGCGGGTGCGGGCGGCGGCGCTGAAAAAACAGGTTTGACTGGCGCGGGCGGAACAGGGGCGGCGGACCCGGCACGCGGGGGTGAAAATGGAATCGGCGCGGGCTTGGGCGCGGCTGTGGTAGTTTTAGGGACAACTGTTGGCGGCGGTGTAATACGGGCCGCCGGAGCCGCCGGAGCTGCGGGTGCGGTTGCCGGTGCGGGCGTCTTGGGTGGCGGTGTTGTTGGCACGGGCTTGGCCGGAGCTTGAGGCGGCGTGGCGCCGGCGTCTGGTGTGCGCATGCCGAACGGCCCGACGATGTTGTCCGCCACTTCAATCTTTTTTGTGACACGGCGCGACAGCAAGGCCGGGTTGATCTGCGAAATGATTTCGTTGAGCGGCAGGACAATTTGACGCTCGTCGTTGTCGTTGGAGTTGTCAAACAATCCGGGCAGGACGGCACGAAGCTCGCCGAAGGACATTTTGACTGAACCGTGGGCGAGCTGCGAAACGGCTTTTTCGACGGGGATGGGAACGTAAGCACCGGGCGGCGGCGTCTGGATCAGTTTTTCGCACAGATCCATCGGCAACAAAGCGATGACGGAGGACAGCGGCAATTGCAGGTCGCCCGGGCCGGCGACGGCTGCCGCACGGGCGGGTGAAAACGGAATCGGCGCGGGCGCTGGCGTGGGCGCTGCGGCTTTCCGGACAAACGTCGGCGGGAACTCATCAGTCATTCGGGCCGCCGGGGCGGGTGTCGGTTCGGGCGTTTTGGCTGACGGCATTGGCACGAGCTTGGCTGGAGGTTGTGGTGGGGTGAAAGCGATGCGGGGCGTTTGCATGCCGAACGGCCCGGAGATGCTGTCCGCCACCTCGATTTTTTTTGCGGCGCGGCGGGGCAGCAAGGCCGGGTTGATCCGCGAAATGATTTCGTTGAGCGGCAGGGCAATTTGACGCGCGTCATTTTCGTCGGAATTGTCAAACAATCCAGGCAGGGCGGCGCGCAGTTCGCCGAAGGAAGTTTTGACCGAACCGTGGGCGAGTTGCGACAGGACATCTTCCATGGGGATGGAAACGAAGGCGCCGGGCGGCGGCGTTTGGATCAACTTGGCGCGCAAGTCCATGGGCAACACGGCGATAATGGCCGACAACGGCAACAACAAATTGTTCGTGCTGGCGGCGGGCGCGGCGGGCGGCACAACGGGCGCAACGGGAGCGGCTGGGGCGGCGATTGCTGCGGGTTGCGGAATTAAGGCGGGCTGCGGTTTGGGTTGCGGTCTGAAACCCGGCTTGGGCTGCGGTCGGAATTGCGGTGCAACGGGCGGGGGTGCGGAAGCGGCCACAGGGCGGGATGGCGCGACAGTTCTTTCACCGCCGTCATCAAAGCGTCGAAGCAGACCTCGCAGCAACCCGACAAATTTTGATTTCACAATGTTTGACATGGCTGATTACGCTATACCCGTGTTGTTTGTAATAAACAAGACTACTTTTGAACTAGCAAGAATCTTGCCACTTCTGGAAAAGATGCCGGGTTTGGGCATGAAATTGTTTCCGGAAGGTGGTTTGCGGCGGATGGAATGTTCCATCATTGGACGGTGCTGTTCTGTTTTTGATAAAAGACTTCCAGCGGTTGAAAAATAAATGCTGTGAAAAATCATTGCAAATAATGTCCCCGGCGTTTTAACATCGGGCGTGGGAACACCCGTTTGGAATGGAAGTCCGGCATAAAATCTTGGTTTTGGACGACGATACGGACTGGCTCGAAATGAGCCGGGACATCCTTGCGCAGCTTCCCAGCAAGCCGGAAGTCCGCACCGCCTCGTCCGGCAAGCGCGCGCTGGCGATGCTTGACGCCGAGCCGTTCCGCCTTCTCCTTTGCGATCTCAAGATGCCGCGCATTGACGGACTGCAGGTGCTGGCCATTGTGCGCCGGCGTTTTCCCGAGCTGCGCACCGTGGTGTTGAGCGGGCTGGAGGACGAGGAGTTCCGTTCGCGCGCCTACGCGCTGGGCGTGGACATGTTCTGGCTGAAGACCGAGATGCAGGCCAATTTGCAGATGTATCTCGAATGTCTCGAATCGCTGCTGGGCCGCGAACAGGAAGGCGGCTTCCGCGGCCTCCAAAGCAAGGGTCTCATGGACATCATCCAGATGGAATGTCTCGCGCGCACTTCCACCGTGCTGCGCATCACGCGCGGCTCGCTCGTGGCCAAACTCTGGATTCAGGAAGGCGAGCTGACGGATGCCGAGGCCGAGGGGGCGCGCGGCGAGAAGGCGTTCCTAAGGATTCTCACCTGGAAGTCCGGCACGTTTGAAAACCTGCCCGCCGAGCTGAATCACGAGCGCACCATCTTCAAACCGGTCAACGCACTGCTTTTGGAATCAGCCCAGGCCATTGATGAAAACGACGGCGCCTCCGGAGATTCGGATGAGGCGGCTCAAACCCACCGCCGCACGGTCTGGAAGCTTTCGCTGCTCGCGCGCGTCGGCGCAGAATTCGTTGTCGCCGTGCCACCGGAAGGGCAGGGCGAGCATGAGGCGATGGGCACGGAGGATCAGACGGCCGGGCAATATGCCCAATGGACGCGCCGCGCCACGGAAATCATCAAGCGCATGGGCGACGCGGTGGATGGCGGACCGCTGCTGCATCTGGATGCGAGCAATGTGGAACGCCGGCTGCTTTTGGTTCCGTGGGAGAACAAAAACTTTCTTGTCGGCTGGTCGCCGGAAACCAGCGATGGCTTGTTTGAAAAAACCAAAAAACTCGTCGCGTCATGGGACTCCTGAAAAACATTTTTGGTTCGCCTACCGCCCATGCCGGGGTCACACAGCTCCCCAGCGGCAGCATCACCGTGGATCGCGCCGGCCAGATCGTCAGCTCCACCGTGTCTTCCGCATATCCGGTGGAAGTCCTGCAAGCCGTCGGCAAGGAAGTGCTGGCGCTGCTGCACGAGGCGCATGTGGCGCAGATGCCGCTGGCCGAGGTCAGCATCCATTTTGCCGTCCTGCGCATCACCGCCCGCGAGCTGCGCGGCGGCGCAATTATTTTCCTGTTCCCGCAGACGGCATTGTCACCCATTTCAAATTGACTTCATGACGCTAAAAGAAATCAACCAGCTGGTCATCCAGATCGAAACCCACATCGAATGCTGGAAGCAGTTCAACCACTTCATCAACGTCGCCCGCGGCAAAAAATTCGGGCCGGTGGATGAAAACCATTTTCTCGAGATCAAGAGCGTCATCGCCCAGGAGATCGAGCTGATTTTTGCCTCCATCGAGGCCCAGTCACCCGCCAAGGAGGAGATCATTGCGCTCATTGGCCATGCGCCGTCGCTGCGCCACCTGAGCGAAATGAGCGAGGGCGAACTGCTCGGCATCGAAAACAACTGGCACAGGATTTACATCAGCTGGCATTCCGTTTTGGGTCAGCTCAAGGTCAAGCAGCGCGGCAGCGAAACGTCCTTCTTCGGCAAAAAAAAGTGAACGGCGGCCCGACTCCTGCCGCCGGTCGCACCCGTTCGCCTTGAAATGCCATGCTTAATTATTTTCAAATCCTGATCCTTGCCCTGATTCAGGGCGCGTGTGAGCTGCTGCCGGTTTCCAGCTCCGCCCACGTCATCGCTGCCGAGAAAATCATGGGACTCGATCCATCCGCTCCCGAAATGACGATGCTGCTCGTCATGCTGCACACCGGAACGATGTTCGCCGTCATTGTCTATTTCTGGAACGGCTGGCGGCGCGACTACTTTGCCTCCAGCGGACAGCTTCAATGGTTCGCGGTTCAAATCGTCATCGCTACCCTCTGCACCGGAATCGTCTATTTGGGATTGAAAATGGTCATCGAGAAAATCTTCATGCGCGGCGCGGACCATGCTGAAATTGAAAAGCTGTTTTCCAATCTGCCCTTGATTGCCGGGGCGCTGGCGGCGGTTGGCGCGCTGATCATCTACGCCGGCTGGCGCGAGGAGAAAACGCCGCGCCATTCGGAAATCCAGCCCGCGCATTCCGTCTGGATCGGTCTCGTTCAGGGAATTTGCATTCCATTCCGCGGATTTTCGCGCTCCGGCTCGACCATTTCCACCGGCCTGCTGCTCGGCCTGCCGAAACAAAAGCTGGAGGAATTCAGCTTCGCGCTGGCCGTCGTTTTGACACCGCTCGCGATCGCGCAGGAAGCGCGCCGGCTCATCAAGGCGCACTCGTTAAGCCAGGAATCCGCGCTGCATCTTTTAACGCCCGGCCTCGTCGGCATGGTTTTCAGCTTCTTCGCCGGATGGCTCGCCTTGAAATGGCTTTCGCGCTGGCTGGAAGGCGGACGCTGGAAGTTTTTCGGCTTTTACTGCCTGATCGCGGCGGCAGGCGTCCTGGTTCTCCATTTCAAGCTGCCGCATTGATGATTATTGCGGCTTGGGAATCCAGATTTTCTGTCCGACTTTCAATTTGCCCGGATTCAAGCCCGGATTTGCCGCCAAAATCTGTTCCTTGGTCACCTTGATTCCCTTGTCCTGGTATGCCTTTGCGATGGCGGAAATCGTGTCGCCGCTGCCGACCGGCTGCCAGAAGCCGTTTTGCCTGTCGCCCGCGTTTGCGGTTGTTGAATTGTCCGTTGGAGCCGGCGCCACTGCGGGCTGCGGTTTGTGACTAACCGCTCCGCCGGCCTTGGCGAGCTTTTCAAACTCCTTCAAAACCAGGTCGTTGTCATCCTGCTGTTTCTTGGCGAGGTCCTTCACCTGCTCGGCGAGCTTCTTCAAATCATCCGAGCTGGCGCTGTTGTTGATGACGGGCTGGTTCAGCTTGTCGCCCAGATCGCCGATGCTCTTTTCCAGATCGGCGAGCTTTTTGCCCTGCGCGGCCTGCGCGTCAATCAGGTCCTGAATCCGGCCGTTGATCTGGTCAATCTGCTGCTGCGTCGCCGAGTCCTGCCCGCGCGCGATGCCGGACGTGAAGGCGGCAAAGGCGAAAATAAACAGCCAAAACGAAATCTTTTTCATCCGCCGAAAATAACCTCCTGCGCGGCTGCGTCAAGATGAAGTGCGAGCGTCGGGAGAAGTCACGCCGCAGGGGGCGTATATTTGCAGATTGCCTTCATCAAGAATAGCCGCCAGAAGAGCTCCTCTCTTTTTGCCACCGGCGAAATAACACCAACATCATCAACATCCAGAACAGAACAACAAACACTGGACGACGGAAAAAATCCCCTCCGGCCGGTTGTGGCAGGAACATATTCGCGAAAATAACCAGCGCCACAAAAAAAGTCAGAACGGCCACCATAATCCAGAAATCTCGGCGCGCCATAGAGCGAGTGATCTCGGATGGGCGCATCAGAACGAGGGACGGCAAGCAAAAGCAAATCGTGATGATGTCAATTGACACATGAGTCGCCAACGACACACATCCGATACTGACTAATAGCGCAGCGATTACAAACTGAATCACTCTGGACTTTTTCATACGCGAAAATGTCTAACGTTTAGGCAGACCATCAGTTTTGTGGCCTGTCCTGTTTCACGATTTTGACCTTGTGCCCGGCAAAATGGTTTGTCCAGCATTCTTTGCTCCAGATTTTCCCCGCAGATTTCGCGGATGCCGGAGGTTGAAATTATCTGCGAAAATCCGCGCAATCTGCGGATGTTTTTCCTCGCGTCATGCCAGCTTTCCGTATTTCCGTATTTGCGGCCAGATCCACGCCACGGCCAGCACCACCAGAATTGTCCCGATGCCGCCGGTGACGGTGGACACAATCGCGCCCGACGCCGCCGGGTTGCCCAAAAAGGTCGGCACCGTGAACATATACGCCACGATGCCCGACCGGAAGCCGCCCAGCTCGTTCGACGTGCCGATGAACAGGCTGTTGACCGCCGAGACGCGCCCGCGCTTTTCGTCCGGCGTCAGGATTTGCACCAGCGTCTGTCGCACGACGACGCTCACATTGTCCACCGCGCCCGCCAGCGCCAGCATCCCGAACGAAAACCAGAACCAAAACGCGCCCGGCAGCGCCAGCCAGCCGCCGAAGCAATTTTTGTTGGCGACGCCGAACAGGATTGTCGCCACGCCGAAAATCGCGACGGACAAAAGCATGGCGCGTCCGGCTTTTTGCAGCGGCGGACGGTGCGCGATGATGACCATGCAAACGACCGCGCCGATGGGCATGGCGTTGCGCAGCCAGCCGAATCCGCCCGCGCCGACGTGGAAAATGTTCTGCGCGTAAATCGGCAGGATCGTCACCGTGCCGCCCAGCAGCACGGCGAACAAATCCAGCGTGATGATGCCGAGGATGATTTTGTTCTGATAAACAAACCGGAAGCCCTCGACCAGATTCTTGATTGAAACCGGTTCGGCGGGTTTGGCTTTGTGGATATGCTTGATCGGCACGACGAGTGCGAAACAGGCGATCGAAGCCAGGGCGTTCAGCGCATAAACAGACCAGGCCGTCCCATGCGCCTCCGCGTTCGGCGTCATGGCGATGACCGCGCCAAACGCCGTCGGGCCGATGACGGACGAAAATTGAAACGCACCGCTGTTGAACGTGACCGCGCGCGGGAACTGCTTCAGCGGCACGAGGCCGGTCACGAACGCCGCGCTGGCCGGCCACAAAAACGTCCGGGCCGCGCCCAGGACAAACAGGCAGATGTAAATCCAGAACACCGGCGCGGCGAAATAGGAAATCAAGGTGAGGCCGCCGCTAGCCGCCGCCAGAATGAGGGTTGAGACGAGGATGATTTTTTTTCGGCTGAACGTGTCGGCGAAATGCCCGGCGGGAATCGTGCAAAGGATCATCGGAACCATCAGCGACAGTCCGACGAACGCCAGCGACAGCGCCGAGTGCGTCCGCTGGTAAAGCTCCCAGTCAATCGCCACGACGAGCATTTGCTGGCCGAGCGACGCCACGAAGCGCCCGATGAGATAGCGGGAAAAATCCGCGTTCCGCAGGACGGCATAGGCGCCATCGTCGGCGGGTTGGGCCGCCGGCTCGTCGGGCAGATTTTCTGGTGATTCCTGATCGTGCATGAAACAGCAGCGCACAATGTAGCTGAAATTTTCCGCCGGTCGAGTTTTCGATGGAGGATTCACCCCGCCCGTCGCCTCAATCAGCGGGATTCGTTTCGGGGACATTTTTTGGGCTTTGGACTTTGGATTTAGGATTTATGATCCATCCGCATGGACGATGAAAACAAGAATCCGCGCCGTTACCAATGGCCGTGGTTTGCGCTGGCGGCGGTGCTGCTCGGCATCGTGCTGGCGGTCGCGTGGGTGAGCTTCGCCGCCAAAAAGGTCGAGCGTGAGCGCAATTTCAGCACGCCGGTTTCCGCCGGGCAGAAATGATTTTGTTATTTGGTCCGCCCCAGCAGCGCGGGCACCACTGAATTGGTGCTGGCGCCTTCCGGAGGTTTCGTGAATGCGATTTGCGCCGCCGTCGGCAGAAAATCCTGCGCCGACCATTTGAAGCCGCTGACGACTCCGGCCGGAACGGCTCGTGGCCAGCGGATAATCATCGGCACGCGCGCGTCGTTGGTGGAAGTGACGCTGTGAAAGAAAACGGGGTTCACCGCGCCGGTTTTGTCCGGCACCGTCGTGCTGGTGAAGAAGATCGCCACGTTGTTGGTCATGCCGAGCTTTTGCAACTGCTCCGTCAATTGGCCGACATAGCCGTCGAGCCGCGCAATCATCGCGGCCTTGTTCCGGGCCGGCTGCGGCCACGGCTCCTCCGAAAACGGCGCGTCGGTCGGCACCAGGCTTTTGCCGTCGCCGGGGATTTTATAATTCACCAGCAGGAAAAACGGCTGGTAATGGTTGAACGGGTCGGGCTGGTTGAGCTTCACAAAATTCAACGCGGCCTTGGTGAACAGGTCGGGGATGTATTGGTTCCGGCCCCGTGTGTTCGCGTAAATCATTTCCCGGCCGCCGGTGGACGGCCCTTGCTTGGCCGGATCCCAATCAACCCATTTGCCGCTGGTTTTGTCGTAGGAAGACGCCGGCGTGCAGCGGAACATGTAGTCGGCGTAAACATTCGCCGCGTCGCTGGCGTTAAGATAGCCGGCGAATTCCTCGAAGCCTTTTTTCCACGGCGCGCCGCTGGAATTCTCATCGCCCAAGTTCCATTCGCCAATCAGGCCGGTGCGATAGCCGGACTGGCGCAGCATCTGCGCGACGGTGATTTCATCCGCCGCCAGCGGAATGTCCGCGTCCGCCCGCTGCCGCAGATGGCCGGAATCTTTTCCCAGCACCAGCGTCGCGAATGCCGGCGAATCCGCCGCGGCGCCGGCCTGATAATTCGTGAAGCGGATGCCCTCGGCGGCGAGCTTGTCAAGGTTCGGCGTCTGGAAATTGGTCTGGCCGTAGCAGCTCAAATCGCCATAGCCGAGGCCGTTGGCAACCACCAGGATGATGCTCGCGCGGCGCGGGAGGACGCGCGGCGGATTGTTGGTGAAGGCGGATTGCGCATCCGCGCCCAGTGAAACGGCCATGGTCGCCAGCGCGAGCCAGAGGCGGCACAGCCGGTTGAAACAGGTTGAATTCATTGCAAGCTTGGATTCTGGGGAATCCGGCGCGTTCAAACAAATCATTTTCCGTTGCGTTTGCCGAATTCCGCGTCCAGCGGCAGAAACAGCACGACAATGAAGCTCGGAATCGTTGCCAGAATCACCCAGACGAAAAAGTGCGGGTAGCCAAGCATTTCCTGCAACTGACCGCTCCAGCGTCCCGGCAGCATCATGCCCAGCGCCATGAAACTGGAGCAAATCGCGTAGTGCGCCGTGCGGTGTTCGCCGCGCACGATGTAGATCATGTAAAGCATGAACGCCGTGAAGCCGAACCCGTAGCCGAATTGCTCGACCGCCACGCCCGCGCCAATCGCAAACAAATTTTCCGGCTGCGTGTAAGCCAGCCAGATGAACACCGCGTCCGGCAGATGAATCGCCAGCAGCATCGGCCAGAGCCAGAACTTCAAGCCGTTTCGTGCGACGACAAAGCCGCCAAGAATTCCGCCCAGCATCAGCGCGCCGACGCCAATCGTGCCGTAAATGAGGCCCATTTGCGTGTCGTCGAGGCCAAGCCCGCCGGCGGAGCGCGAATCGAGCAGGAACGGCTGCGCCATTTTCACGAGTTGCGCCTCGCCCAGGCGGTAGAGCAGCAGAAACGCGAGCAGCGCCACAATTTTTGGCTTCCGAAAAAACCCCGCGAATGTTTCCAGAAAATTGCCGGAAAAATTTCCCGGCGAGCCGGGCCGGTCCTCTTCCGGCTTCGGCAGGGCGGCGCGATGATAGATTCCCAGCGTAAAAATGGTTCCCGCAACCAGCGCCAGCGCCGTTGACCAGGCGGTGATGAAACTGCCGGTGCGCTTCTGCAATTCGCCGGCGAATATGACCAGCGCGCCCTGCGCCAGAATCGTCGCCATGCGGTAGAACGTGCTGCGGATGCCGTTGAAGAACGACTGCTCACGTTCCGACGTTGCAAGCATGTAAAAACCGTCCGCCGCGATGTCGTGCGTCGCCGAGCTGAACGCCAGCAGCCAGAAAAATGCCAGCGTGAGCTGGAAAAAATGCGGCGCGGGAATTGCCAGCGTGACGGCGGCGAGAATGGCTCCCATGAACATCTGTGCCGCCCAAATCCACAACCGGCGCGTGCGGAGTTTTTCGACCACCGGGCTCCACAGCGATTTGATGACCCACGGCAAATACAGCCAGCTTGTGTAAATCCCGATTTCCCTGTTGCCGATGCCGAGATTTTTGTAAAGCACCACCGACACCGACATCGCCAGCGCATACGGCAATCCTTCCACCAGGTAAAGCGTCGGAATCCAAAGCCACGGGCTGCGGGAGCTGGTTTTTGTTTCGGCCATCACCCTTGAGTAACAGGCTTTGCGCGCGGGCGCAAAAAATTTCCGGCTTGGCTCTTGGGCCGGACAATGGTTGAGTCAGCGCATGACAGGCGCATTTCTCAACGCCCTCGGCATCTTGCTCGGCGGTTTGTTCGGCGTCGCGCGCCGCGCGCCGCTTACCGCCCGATCTCAAATTTTTTGCAGGAACGCCCTCGGCGTGGCCACCGTTTTCTTTGCGCTGCGCCTCGTCTGGCTGGGCGTCAACGGAACATTCCTGTCGTGCCTGAAGCAGCTTTTTCTCGCCGTGCTCGCCATCGTGCTGGGCAGCCTGCTTGGCAAGCTGCTGGGCCTGCAAAAAATGTCCAACCACCTCGGCCGTCACGCCAGCCGCCTGCTGGCGTCCGCGGAAACCGATTCGTCCCGCAAAATGGCCGACGGCTTCTGCGCCTGCACGATTTTGTTCTGGGCCGCGCCGCTCGGCGTGCTGGGCGCGGTGGCGGACGGATTGTCCGGCTATTTTTGCCTGCTCGCCGTCAAGGGCGTGATGGACGGGCTGGCGACGGCGAGCTTTGTGAAAATGTTCCGCTGGCCGGCGGCGTTGTCCGCCATCCCGGTTTTCGCGCTGCTCAATGCCATCAGTCTGGCCTGTCATCTCTACGCGCGGTCATTTTTGGAGCAACGGCATCTGGTGGATTCCGTCAACGCCACCGCCGGTCTGGTTGCCTGCGCCGTCACGCTGGTGATTTTTGAAGTGCGCCGGGTGGAGCTGGCAAACTTCCTGCCGGCGCTCGCCGTCGCGCCGCTGCTGGCGTGGCTGTTCAAATAAAACCGCTTGCCTTGTGCGGCGGTTTGCCAAATGATGCGCGACATGAGCCACAAGCCGCACCACAAACGGCATCACCGCTTCTCGGAGCGCACCCAGGTTTTTATCCTCGCCGGTTTCGGAGTGGTCATGGTTCTGGCGCTGCTGGGTCTGATCCTGTGGTGGATGAACAAGCCGTGACCGGCCCGTAAATTTTCTTCGCGTTCTTGGCGGTTTCCATCAAAAACTTTGTTCGCTTTTCCGTTTCGACGGCCATGTAATAGATGAATGCAGCCTGACGACATGACGCTGGTGCGCGAATACGCCGCCAGCCAGTCCGAGCCGGCCTTCGCCCAGCTTGTGGCGCGGCATCTGGATTTTGTCTATTCCTCCGCCGTGCGGCGCACCGGCGACGCCCAACTGGCCGGGGACGTGGCGCAGGCGGTGTTCATCATCCTCGCCCGCAAGGCTAGGACCCTCGGCGCGGGCACCGTGCTGACCGGCTGGCTCTACCGCGCCACGCAATTCGCCGCCGCCGACGCCCTGAAACAACGCCGCCGCCGGCAGCAACGCGAACAGGAGGCCTACATGCAATCCCTTTCGGACAGCGGCTGCGACGCCTCGTCGCAACAGGAAATCTGGAAACAGATTGCGCCCGTGCTGGAGGCGGCGCTGGACAAATTGAACGCGCGCGACCGCGACGCGGTGTTGCTCCGGTTTTTTGAGAACAAGACGCTGGCGGAAGTGGGGGCGGCGCTGGGCGTGAGCGAGGACGGCGCGCGGGTGCGGGTGAACCGCGCGCTGGACAAGCTGCGGAAACTGTTCACCCAACGCGGCGTGGATTCCACGGCGGACGCCATCACCGGCGCCATTTCCGTCAACTCCATTCAAATCGCGCCAACCGGATTGGCGGCGGCGGTGGCAGCGGCGAAAGGCGCGGCGGTGACGACAGCAATTACAACCCTTGTGAATGGAACTATGAAAATGATGACGTGGATGAAACTAAAATTCGTGTTTTATGTAGGTGTAACCGCATTATTGGGCGGAGCGGTGGTAACACTGGCACTTGCAAACAAATCTGCTGAAGAACAATCACCGCAACCAAATGGCAACATCCCGCCATTTATTGCCGAGGGATTGGTTTCAACCGAGGGGCATCAAAACCCCTTGGATACAAATAACGTCTTTAAGTCAGATGGCAAAGTTTTGTTTTCGTATAGCAACGGCGTATGGTGGATTCAATTCACTTACCTGCACCACACTGATCCTCCGGGATTCCCGGCTCCCAGCGGACACATGGTCACGATGATAGATGACAAGCGGATTCCAGATGGCATGAGGGAGATAATGACTTTCCAATCCATGACAAATGAGACCAAACCAAAAAATTGGAGCCCTTCGGCGTTTGTCACTTCAGACACATTTCCAAAAGAAGAACAACGGGAATTGTTTCTGCCTTGGCTGACTCTTTGTCCATCACCAGAGTTACCACTGGTTGGCTCGAATCAAATCCATTTAATCTTTGAACGTGAACTTTTCAACAATCCCAAGAATTCGGGCGGATTCAGGGCAACCTACATTGAGCCCGAACGGCAGTTTTTGTCAGAATTGATTATTACAAACAACGGAACAATATTTCTATCCGACGGCACGACCACGGAATGGCCTGAACCGTATAAAAATGGGTTTGTTGAATTTTCATACAAGGTTCTTGAAACCACAAATTGTAATGGAATCACCTTCCCGTTGACTGCCGTGCTCTATCATCTTGAGCCATTGGAGAATGGCAAATCGTCCGAAGACACATATCCGGCCGTAGTCGCCCGTTTGAGTGTGCAACAAATTGACGTCGGGGGTCGCCATTTGGCCCTCGCGCCAGTTCTAACAGGCGTGGTTGCTTTGGATAAACGACCACCGGGGCTGCCAAACGGCATGACGATGAAATATGTTGTTACCAATGATCAATATTATGCTCTGACAAACCAAAGAATGGAACAGCTTGCTCATTTTTACGAACGCCTGTCCACCAATAAATCCAAAGTGCTGCCACGGCCCCGCCAAAAATGATCGAAACGCTTGTCGTCGAAAAGATGAAATAGTTTCGCCGGCCCGGCGCACCCTATCCGTTTTCTGAAAATAGCCCACGGCTTTAGCCGTGGGTTTGCGCACGTCAAAATTCCCAAGTCCCGCCAGGGACGGCAGATTGGTTCTTTCGTCCCTGCCGGGACTTTTTATTTCACGCCTCCGCCAACCCAGCCTTGAAAGGCTGGGCTATTGTCGGCAGGGCGGGCAGTCCGCTGAGTGCTGCGGGGTAACGGGCGCAAATCAGTAAAACGACTGGTTCGTGCTGTCCTGATTGCCGGGTTTGCCGTCCGCGCGTTTCAATTCCACGGCATAGGCCTGGTTCGCGCCGCTCATGTTGGAGCGGAAGATGAGCCATTTCATGTCCGGCGAAAACATGCCGTTCGGCTCCAGCGCGTAGTCGTGTCTGCTCATGTTGACCAGTTTTTCGGAGTGGAACACGCCGGGCTTGATCAGTTTTTTGGTGTCCACCTTCCCGTCGGACTGGTCGGGCAACAGCTCCGGGTAAAACAGATACAGCCATTTGCCGTCCGGCGCATGGGCGACCATTTTGTCGTCGCCGCCGTCGCTGGAGAAGAGCGTGTTGTCGGGCGAGACGTTGAAATGCACGCCCCATTCGTTGCGCTGCAAATGATACCACGTCCGCGCGCCGTTGGTGACGCCGTAGCCCGCCACCCAGAAATCCTGGCCGCGCGGCGTCTGCAGGTCATACCAGATCGTCTTGCCGTCGGCGCTCCAGAATTCGTGGCCGGCAATCTCCATCGTCATCGTCCGCTGGTGGATCAGTTTCAAATGCGAGCCGTCGGTGTGAATCGTCCAGATGCGGTCCACCTTGTGCCAGGGTCCCTCGTGGCAGAACATCAGCAGGTTCGGATCGGTCGGCGAAAATTGGAGATGGCCGAGCCAGTCGTCGCAGCGGTTGACTTTTTTGGTCTTGCCGGTCGCAATGTTGTAGAAGAACAGCTCCATGGGATAACGTTTGGCGAGGCGCTGCTCCATCATCGTGCCTTTCTTGCCGCGCTGTTCGTCGGCGAACTGAATGTCGTTCAAACGGTTCGGGCCGCCGTCAAAAAATTCATTCGTTCCCCAGTCCGTGCGCTCGGTAAAAGTGCCGCACAGGAGCGTTTCGTTGGCGTTGACCGTGTCCACGGACTGGCCGCGCGCCAGCTTGAGAATTTCATGGGTGACCTTCGTTTTCGGGTCGGTTGCGCAGACGAAGTGGTTGGTGACGCCGTTTTCGATTCGATTCAGGACGTAATAAATCTGTCCGGTCTTGTGGCCGACCATGATGATGTGGACTCGGCCCTCGACGATTTTTTCGACCGCGTGGCTTTGCAGGTCAATCATCGAAATGCCGCTGGGCGTGGTGATGACCATTTTTTTTCCGTCGGGCGTGAACGGGTTCAAGTTGAAATACAGGCTCTCGCTGCCCGGCTCGGTCGAAAGCTGCACGACGCGGTGGCCGGTGTCGGCGTCAATCCACTCGGTCGGCGAGGAATTTGTCTTTGTGCTGCTGGAAACCGAATTTGTATCGAAATTCCATTGGTAAGAGAGCGGTGCCGTCCCGCTGTTGGTGACGGAAAATGAAACCGCAGTTGCCGCAACAGTTGTTTCCGCCGCCAGAACGCGGGGGGAAATCAGGCAGCCAGCAGCCAGCGCGATGACGGCCAGCGGTTTGAGATTCGATGTAATTTTCATAATTTTACCAGTTGTCGGTTCGGAACTGGGCGGCGGGCAGGCCGGCGGCGTTGAACAGGTTGCAGCCGTCGGGGAAATTCACCCATGCGTAGCGCACCGCGACCGGCGCGGCCACGTCGGGGCTGCTCACCACCACCGTGTCGCCGTCAATCTTCGCCACGGCAGGAACAAATTTCTTGTCCGCGCCCGCGATTTCAAACCACTTGAGCGGTTCGCCGCCCCTGGCAACAAGCCCTCCGCCGAGGTGCGAGAACTTCACGCGGATCGCGCCGCCCTCGACCTGCATGGATTCATAGGCCGGCCCGGAGAATTCCATTTTGAGGCCATAAACGTTTGCCAGCGCGATGCGCGAGAGGCGATCGCCCACGTCCTGCTTGTTTTTCGGATGGACGTTGTGCGCCTCGCCGATGTCGGTGATGACAGCCATGCCGGTGTTCGGCAGTGAGAGCACCGTGGCCTGGGCTTCGCGGACCCACGGGCTGTTGCTCGCCGCTTCCTGCCCGGGGAGTTGAACGATGTAAAACGGAAAATCACCTTCGCCCCAAAGCGCGCGCCAGTCGCGGATGAGCGCCGCCTGCACGTGCGGATAAAGCGCGATGCCGCCCTTGTTCGCGTCAATGATGGATTCGCCCTGATACCAGATGACGCCGCGAATCGCAAAAGGAATGACCGGGTGGATCATGCCGTTGAAGAGGACGGTGGCGTTGTGCTGGTCCTGCACGGGGTCGCGCGGGCCGCTGGGGCCGCGACGGCGGCTGCCACGCGCGGCCGCGTTCGTGCCGGCGGCGGGCGCATTGGTGGCGGCGACGACTTCGTTCGTGGCATTCACGTCTTCGGAACGCGGCGGGGCGACCACGGCCGGGCGGTTGGTGCGGAAGCTCTCCACCGCCGCGTCAAACCGGTCGAGCATCGGTTTCAACTGCGGATCGTTGGCCATGGTTTCGCGGTCAATCCACGACTCCGCCGTGCTCGCGCCAAATGCCTCGGCGATGATGCCGACGGGCACCTTGATTTCCCTCTGCAAATCGCGCGCGAAAAAATAGCCGACGGCGCAAAACGCCGGGGCCGTCTCCGGGGTGCAAACCTTCCATGCGCCGGTGACGCACATTTGCGGCGCGTAAGCCTTGGACGCATCGCCGATGAACATGCGGATGAGCGGATAATTCGCGGCGGCGATCTCCACATCCTCATTGGTCACGCCCGCAAAATACTTCACCTTTTTCGACATGCTGAAATCCATGTTCGACTGGCCAGACGCCAGCCACACTTCGCCGACCAGCACGTCGTCGAGCGTGATCGGTTGCGCCGTGTGCGAACCGGTGACGGTGAGCGTGCGGCTCTCCGCCGAAACTTCCAACGGCTTGAGATCCGCGCGCCAGTTGCCGTTGGCATCGGCCTGCGCGGAAATTTTCTGCCCGGCGAATTCCACGGTCACGGTTTCGCCGGCGTCCGCCGTGCCCCAGACCGGCACCTTCATGTCGCGTTGCAAAACCATGTGGCTGGTGAACGGGCTGGCGAGGCGCACCTCCGCGCGGGCGCACGGCGCGAGCGCGATGGCGCAGAGGAAAAGAACCGCACCAAAACATTTCGGAAACATAGTGTTGATCATAAATTTCAAGATTGTGGCAATGCCAGATCGTTTTGCAATGGACAATTTACAAGCCCGCGCAGGCCCTCGATGACCGAGGCGGCGTTCAGCACCGCGCCCGTCGGATTTGTGTGCGTGTTGTCGGCGGGCGTGAAGTATTTCAGCTTGATCTGCTCCGGTGTCATCCCGGCGTAACGGCCCATCACAATCCGGTTCAGGTGGATGAACGGCGCGTTCTCATTGGTGGCAACTTCGCCGGTCCAAAGGACATAATTGCTCGGCTCCACGTCGCCCGCCTTGACCGCCTGCTTCGGCACATGCGGAACCGGCGAGCAGACGATGGGCGTCATGCCTTTCGCGCGCGCGTCGGAAATGTATTTGCGCAGATACCAGCCGTAAGTGTGGACGACCTCCGGCTTGTGCATGACCGGATTGTAAATTTCCCTTGTCTCGTCGCCGATGCCGGGAATCGAACCGCGCGCGCGATTCGTGTCGTCGAGCGGTCCGCCGTCGTTGTGGCCGAGCTGGATCAAGACAAAATCGCCGGGCCGCGACGTCGCAAGAACGAGATTCCACCAGCCTTGCGTAATGAAAGTGCGGCTGCTGCGCCCGGCCAGCGCGTGGTTTTCGACACGGATTTTGTTCGTGTCGAAATATTTCCCGATGATGTCGCCCCAGCCGACCCTGCCGCCACTTGAATTGTGAACCGTCGAATCGCCGATGATGAACAGCATCGGGAGCGTGCGATGGGCGTCGGTGGAGAAATCCGATTGGTAGGCCGTGCGGTCATGTTGAACGTCAACGTTGGCAAAATCCTGGGGGAAAACGGCGTTCGTCGGGGTGGCGAAGATTGGCGCGGGTTGGGCAGGGGGCGCTGGCGCGAGGGTTGATTTGCATCCGGCGAGAAAAAGTCCGAGCAACAACGGCGCGAGCCTCGTCAGTTTGGATTGAAAAATCCAAAAAGACGACCGGGCTGAAGGGACGGTTGCCTTCATGATGTGAATGCGCGCAGTTCTGCCATTTTCATCGCTTGAAAGCAAATCAGACGGCGCAAATGTTTTTTGGTTTCAAAAAACTTCGCACCCCGGCAGCCGGAAGATGGCGGACTATTGAAACACAATGCGATACCAACGCGCGGGTCAGTAGCCGGAGAACCGCAGGCGATAGAAGGCGTTTGTGCCCGACGGTTGGATGGGCTGGTAGTATTGATCGTTGGTCGGAATGGGAATCGCGGTCACGGGCACCCAGCTTCCCGGAGACAAGTCCGGTGAGGTTTCCAAAACAAAGCCCGCCGGGTTGGTCGGCCAGAAGATGAAGAACGCGTTGCCCGAAAATGTTGTCGTCAACGGCGGCAGGCTGACCACATTGATGGCATTTGCCAGTCCGATGTGTCCCAACCCGTCAGCCGCCTGCAAGACCAGATTTGTCACCGGCTGTGCAATCACCACGGCACCCGTCCACACCCCCTGCACGAAATTGCCCGAAACCGGCGGAGTGACGGCCACCCCGTTGGTGGACCCCAACGAAACGCTGCCGTTGAAATTGGTGAACAGGCCATTGGCGGCGTCGCGTGCCTGGAGCGAAACGGCCATTGGCGCGCTGACAAATTGCGGTGACGGAATCGGATTCCAAGTCAGATGATCCATTGTTGGAACCGTCAAGATTGCATTGGAACTGACGACGGAACCGAAGTTATTGGTCACCAGCACTGCGTAATTGCCCGCTTGGCAGGATTGAACATTGGAGATGGTCAAGGTAGCATTGTTTGCCCCGGCTAGATTCGTCCCGTTGAAATTCCATTGATAACCCAACGTCGGCGCGCCGTCTGCCAGGATCGTGAACGTCGCCGTGCCACCCGCCAACACGGTCTGGTTCACCGGCTGGTTGGTGATGATGGGCGGGCCACTCAACGTTTGGACATCCCAAGTGGACCCGCCATATTGTCCACCGGCGACAAACCCCCGCGCCCGCAAGCTGGCATTCGTGGGCCAGGCCAGCCCGGTCAACTGCCAGCCGCCCGCCACGCGGGTGCCGGCTCCCAGCGCCGTCCAAATTGTGCCGTTGGTCGCGGCGTCGAAGGATGTTCCCCAGACTTCCGGACAGCTCCCACCCCGCTGCCAGTTAATGGTTGAGCCATCGAATGTCAGACTTTGCGGAGCCGGGATCGTGGGAGTCAGGCGCCCGAGATATGAACGGCTCTGACCGCCCAGCGTGGCGAAAGCGCCACCACCCAAAACCTTGCCATCCGATTGCACGGCCACCGAATACACCGTGCCGTTTGCTCCGGAATAAAAATTGCCGTCCAGTGTGCCATCGGAATTGAGTCGTCCAATATTTGTGCAGCTTTGGCCGCCCAGCGAAGTGAAAGCCCCGCCCACCAGAATCCCGCCGTCCGCCTCCAGCGCGAGCGAATACACATAACACGTCTGACCCGAACGATTAGTTGCTCCGGAATTAAAACTGACGTCCAGCGTGCCGTCGGCATTGAGCCGGCCGATGTTCGTGCAACTCGAGCCGTTCAACATGGAGAATGTGCCACCCAGCAGAATCTTTCCATCCGCCTGCACTGCCACCGAATACACCGTGTTGCTTGCTCCGGGATTGAAGCCGGTGTCCAGTGTGCCGTCGGCGTTGAGCCGGCCAATACGCACATGATTCTGGCCACCCATCCGGGTGAAAGTGCCACCCACCAAAATCTTTCCGTCGGCCTGCAATGCGAGCGAATACACCGATCCGGAGGTCACGGAATAAGAAAAGTCCAACGTGCCATCGGAATTGAGCCGGCGGATAAGCGGTGAACCACCCACCAAAATCTTTCCATCAGCCTGTAGTGCGAGCGAATAAACCGTTCCGCTTGATCCGCCAACGAAATTGGTGTCCAGCGTGCCGTCGGTGTTAAGCCGGCCGAGATACGCATGGCTCTGACCACCCAGCGTGGAGAAAACGCCACCCACAACAATCTTGCCATCTGTCTGCACCGCCAGCGAATAAACCGTTGAGCCTGCTCCGGGGTTGAAGCTGGTATCCAGCGTGCCGTCGGCGTTGAGCCGTCCGATATACGCACGGCTCTGGCCACCCAGTGTGGTAAAGCTGCCACCGACCACAATCTTTCCGTCGGTCTGCGCCGCCACGCAATAAACATTGCCATTCGCACCCGGATTGAAGGTGTCCGGCACACTCGGAATCGCCACCAGCAACATCGCATTGGAACTGATTGCCGATCCATACACATTCGTCACCGCCACCGCATAGGTGCCAGCCTGGCTTGATTGGACATTGGTCAATGTCAGCGAAACATTTGTCGCCCCGACCAGGTTCGTCCCGTTGCAACTCCACTGGTAAGTCAGCGGCAATGTTCCGCCAGCAGCCACCGCCAATTCAACGGTGCTGCCAATGGGCGCCTCCTGACTCATCGGCGACGCTGCAATGAATGCCGGAACCGTATAAACCGCCAGCAACGCGTTGGAACTGACCGCCGAACCCTGCAGATTTGTCACCACCACCGAATAATTCCCCGCCTGCGCCGGTTGAATATTATTCAGCATCAGCGACGCATTGGTGGCTCCAACCAGATTCGTGCCGTTGCAACTCCATTGAAAATAAAACGGCAGCGAACCCGCAACCTGCACGTTGAATATTGCCGTGCCACCCGTCGCCACCGCCTGGGGCGCAGGTTGAAAGGTGATTGCCGGCGACGCATCCTGAACCACCAGCACGGCATTCGAGCTGATCATCAAGCCGGCCGCGTTGGTCACCACCACCGAATAATTCCCCGCCTGTGCCGGTTGGACATTGTTCAGTATCAGGTTCGCGCTGGTTGCCCCATCCAGGTTGGTTCCGTTCAACTGCCATTGATAGCTCAACGGGAGATCGCCGCCGGCCAGCACGGTGAAGGCCGCCGTGACGCCCACAAGAATCGTTTCGTTGGTGGGTTGAAAAATGACGACGGGCGCGATTGATGAGCTGTTGGTCATCAATAAAAATATATTCCCGCCGCCAGCGCTCCCGCCGCTCGATGTCGTGCCATAGAAATTGCCATTCGCGCCCTGCACCAATTCCCCATCCGGGCTGGCGCCGTTATTGGTGCCGTTGATGCCGAACGAAAACAGGCTGGTGAACGCGCCCACCGGAGTGATTTGAAACATCGTGCCGCATCCGCCCGTGCCGCCGTATTCCGTGGTGCCATAAAAGTTTCCATCGGATCCCTGCACCAAAGCTGCCGTCGGACTGCTGCCATCCGTTCCACTGAATGTGTAAAGCGTGGACGCGGTGTTGAAGGACAAATATTGGATATCGAATATGCCTCCGGCTGATGAGGCAGACGAACCATACAACTGCAAATTCCAGCCTGACGTCAATCTCGCCACCGGATTTCCGTTCACGCTGTTTAAACCATTAACGCTTGAAACAACTCCCGCGTATGACATTTTGAATGCCGTTCCATAGGAAGACGCCCCACCACTGTAATTTACTCCATACAGATACCCGTCCCATCCAGGCGTCAACCCGTCCGGCGGATAGAAACCATTCGCATCGGAAAAATTAAATGATATCAGGGATGTGAGGACGCCATTCGTAGTCACCTGAAACACCGTGCCGCAATCGTTCGACCCGCCCCGGAATGTGGTGCCGTAAAAAAGGCCGTTCGTTCCCAAGACCAGTCCGCCCGCGGGATATGAGCCGTTTGTGCTGTTGAATGAAACCAACGTCGTCAGCGCACCACCCGGTGCCAGACTGAAAATCGTTCCAAGGTTGCCCGCGCCGCCGTCGCAGGTCATGCCATAGAAAACACCGTTGGAACCCAGCGCCAGGCCGGCCACCGGGTAGGCGCCGTTGGTGAAATTGAAGGCAGCCAGGGTATTGATCGTTCCTGCGGACGTCAATTGGAAGACCGTTCCGCAGTTGTTCGTGCCGCCATACTCTGTTGTTCCGTAATAATTTCCATCGGTTCCGAGCAGCAACCCGGCATGGGGATTGGCGCCTTCGATGCTGTTCAAATACGCCAGTGTCGTCAGTGTGCCATTTGGGGACAGTTTGAAGACGGTGCCATTGCCACCGGGAATGCTGGATTCGGTCGTGCCGTAAAAATTCCCATCCGCCGCGAGCAACAGCGGCGAATCTGGCCCAGAACCATTTGCACCGTTGAACGAAACCAGCGAGTTGAGTGTTCCCGAAGGCGTGACTTGAAATACCGTGCCGTAGCCGCCAGTTCCGCCGCCCACCGTGGTGCCATACATGTTTCCATCCCCGCCAAGCGTCAAGCCGGCCCGCGGACCAAAGCCATTAATTCCGTTGAAGGATGCCAAGGTGGTCAGCGCACCGTTCGTCGCGACTCGAAACACCGTGCCGCAACCATTTTTTCCGCCCGTGTAAGTCGTGCCGTAAAAATTCCCGTCCGCGCCCTGTAATAATTTTCCGGTCGGATAACTGCCGTTCGTGCCCCTGAATGAAACCAAGGACGTAAGCGTGCCACCCGTGGTGACTTGGAAAATGGTTCCCCGATTACTGATGCCGCCGGATTGCGTCGTGCCGTAAAAATTGCCGTCCACACCTTGAACCAATCCTGCCCACGGCACCGCACCATTCCCGCCGGTGAATGAAGCCAGCGTCGTCAGTGCGCCGGAAGGTGTGACTTGGAAGACCGTGCCGCTGCTGCCGGCGCCTCCGGATTGTGTCGTGCCGTAAAAATTGCCGTCCGTGCCCTGCACCAATTCGCCAAATGGCGAAGCGCCATTAGTGCCGTTGAAATGGACGAGGGTGTAATGGAAGAGGGTGGTGAACGTTCCCAACGGCGAGCGTTGAATGCTGCCACCGCCCGCCATCCTTTCCGCCGGGGTGAGTTGAAACACCGTTCCACAACCGTTCGTGCCACCCGATTGCGTGACGCCGTAGAAGTTTCCGTCCGCGCCCACAATCAAGCGCGATTTCGGATCGGCGCCATAGGTTCCGCTGAAAGAATACAGGGTGGTGACCGCGCCACCCGGCGTCATTTGATAAACTGCGCCATAACCTCCGGGGCCGGTTTGATGCATCGTGCCGTAGAAGTTGCCATCCGCGCCCTGCACCAGCCCGGCGGGCAGAAAGTCAGGATTGGGAAAGGCGTGAATTTCAACCGGCATGGCGGCACGCGTGATGAATCCGGGCAGCAAAACCAACAGCCCCACCAACGATATGATGCGTTGAAACTTTCCGCGCCGGCAAGTGTGATTTTGTTTTGTAGGTTTCATGGTAATCGGTGGTGGTTGGCAGGTGTAAATCAATGGTCCAGTTCAAGGCAATTAAGGATAAAATCTTCCTGTTCTTGTGATTGGCTTGATTCGGTCACAGAAAATGTCTGAATCAAATTGAAAGCCTGGACATTTTGTGAGAATTGCACGCTACCGTCGGTAAAAAGCACATTCCAGCCACGCTCGCGGAAATGTGAAATGGAATTGGGACTGAATGACGTGCCACTACCACCACCGGCAAAATAATCCACGGCAAACAGCTTGTGCGGCGGTAAATCGCTGGTTTTTTGGTAGAGACGGAGAAAGTTACTATTGGTTGGATCAACCGTTCGCGGATTAAATGCATAGCTAGATCTGACAGTCCCGGTTCCGTCGGTTGTCAATAAAGGCGAATAGATATTTGCACCCAAAACCGTGCCCCACTGCTCCGGGCAGTAAAAAATGCTTCCGTTACCCGCTAGGCTGGCGTGGTAGAGAAGTCCCAAATCCGTAAAGCCGTAAGTAGCCTGATTTCCGTTTGTTGGAATGAATATATAAGGACTTCCATACGTCGCTACATATCGTGTGTAGTGCATGCCGTTCAAAACATTGACGCTTTGCGGATGAACAAGGTTTACAGGCAGCCAGTCCCGGTATTCGGTCGCGTAGATCATGGACGCGACATAAATCTGGCGGAGATTGTTGGCGCATTGCGCGCGGCCTCCCTTGTTGGCAACCCCGGCCAGTGCCGGCAGCACCAGTGCCGTCAGCACGGCAATGGTTGCAATCACCACCGCCAGTTCAGTCAAGGTGAAGGCGCAGTTCCGCTTGTCCAAAAATGACAAGTGCCGACGGGTTTTGATTAAATAATCTGAAGGGTTCATGTTTCGCTTTTAGCATGACAGTGAAGTGTGTCAAGTTGAATCGTGCAACTCTTGGAAAAAACTTTGTGCCGCGGCGTCCTGGCGGTTAAATTTCCCGCCATGTTTTCATCCGAGATCAAATCCGTTCATTTCACCGGCATCGGCGGCACGGCGATGGCGTCCGCCGCCGCCGCCATGTTTGACAAGGGCTTTGCCGTCACCGGCTCCGACCAGAATGTCTATCCGCCGATGTCCACCTTCCTCGCCGCCAAGCAAATCACGGTGATGAACGGCTACGCGGAGCATAACCTCGCGCACAAGCCGGATCTTGTGGTCATCGGCAACGCCATTTCGCGCGGCAATCCGGAGGCCGAGTTTGTGCTGGACCACAAGCTGCGTTACTGCTCGCTGCCGGAGCTGCTCCGGGAGTTTTTCATCCGCGGCAAACGCGCGCTCGTCGTCGCCGGCACGCACGGCAAGACCACCACAACCTCGCTCCTGGCGTGGGTCTTCGAGCACAACGGGCTGAATCCAAGCTATCTCATCGGCGGCATCCCGAACAATTTTTCGCAGGGCGCGCGCTTCACGGACAGCGAGTGGTTCGTCATCGAGGGCGACGAATACGACACGGCGTTTTTCGACAAGCGCAGCAAGTTCATCCATTACCAGCCGGAGGTCGCCATCATCAACAACCTGGAATTCGACCACGCCGACATTTTTGAAAACCTCGCCGCCTACAAAAAAACCTTCTCGCATTTCATCCGGCTCGTGCCGCGCAACGGCCTGCTGCTCGGCAACGGGGACGACGCGAACCTCGCGCCGCTGCTGGATGTGACGCACTGCCCGGTCAAGCGGTTCGGGCTTGGCGAAGGAAATGCGGTCCGGGCGTTCAACCTGCGCTTCGGCCCGACGGCGACGGAGTTTGAAATTCCCAGCTTCAAGTTTCACCTGAACATGGTTGGCGAATTCAATGTCCGCAACGCGCTGGCGGTCGTCGCGGCGGCGAAGCATTGCGGGCTGAAGAATCAGCAAATCCAGTCGGCGTTCGACACGTTCAAGGGCATCCGGCGGCGGATGGAGGTGCGCGGCATCGCGGGCGGCGTGACGGTGATTGACGATTTCGGCCATCACCCGACGGCCATCCGCGAGACGCTGAAGGCGCTGCGCCTGAAATATCCGCGTGAAAAAATCCGGGCCGTCTTCGAGCCGCGCAGCAACACGACGCGGCGGAATGTTTTTCAAAACGAACTGGCCGCATCGTTCGCGGATGCCGACGTGGTGATTGTTTCCGAGGTGGCGCGGCTGGAGCAGCTCGCGCCGGAGGAGCGGCTCAACCCCGAAAAGCTGATGCAGGATTTGAAGGCCGCCGGCAGGGACGCGGTTTATCTGCCGGATGCGGACGCCATCGTCGCGCACCTGTCGAAAACCGCCGCCGGCGGCGACGTAGTGGTGGTTTTCAGCAACGGCGGCTTCGGCGGCATTCACGCCAAACTGCTCCAGCAGCTCGGCAGCCGGTAGGCGCCGTCGCGCCGGGAAACGGGGCGTTGCACCGGTGAATAACTTTGTGACATTTTTGCAAAATTTCACTAGCCAGACCGGACAAAGTGGGTTAGTTAGAACCAAGTTCAGGTCATGAGGACAATGAACAGTTCAACAACTGCCAACCTTCAACCGGAGGAATTCCAATGGACATACATCATCCGTTCGTGAGTGAATTCCCCGAACATCGCGAAACCATCCGCCACCTGCGGCTGAGTGACGGCCAGTTCCGCCAGATGTTCGAGGAATACCATCAAGTGGACGACGCCATCTGCCACATTGAAGAAGAAACCGAGTTCGGCACCGATCAGGAACTCGAGGAGTTGAAGTTCAAGCGCGCGAAGCTCAAGGACGCGCTTTGCGCCGCCATCAACCGCACCGCTGCCGCGACGCCTTGAGCGCGCGGCGGATTTGATCCGGCGGAGCGACCCGCCACCGGTTCGATTTTATCGAAGCCCGGGAGAATTTGATTTTTCTCCCAAAGATTTAATGCATTTCCCCGGCGGCCTTCCGTTTCTTCGCCTCCTCGATCACTTTTTCCGCCGCGTCGCGGGGCATTTCCTCGTAGTGGCTGAATTCCTCCGTGTGGACGCCGCGTCCGCCGGTCAATGAGCGCAGCGTGCTGGAATAATGGTAAAGTTCCTTCGTCGGCACACTGGCCTTGATGACCTGGAACGTGCTGTCGGTGTCCATGCCGATGATCTTTCCGCGCCGGGAAGACAAATCGCCCATCACCTTGCCCATGCAATCCTCCGGGATATGGATTTCCACCGTTTCAATCGGCTCCAGCAAAACCGGCCGAGCGGCCATGAACGACTCCTTGAACGCGAAGTAGCCCGCGATCTGGAACGCGATGTCCTTCGAGTCCACCGGATGCATCTTGCCGTCGTAAAAATCAATCTTCACGTCTGTCACGCGGCAGCCGGCGATGATGCCCTCGGTGCAGGCCTGCTGCACGCCCTTCTCGACGGACGGCACGAAATTGCGGTCCACGTTCTGGCCGACGAGCGAGTTGGTGAACTCCACACCGGCGTCGCGCGGCCGGGGTTCGATGCGCATCCAGACCTCGGCGAATTGTCCCGCGCCGCCGGTCTGCTTCTTGTGGCGATACTTTGAATCGCCCTTGCCCTTGATGGTCTCGCGGTATTTCACGCGCGGCTCGGCCAGCTCGACGTGGACGTTGTGCCGGCGGCGCAAACGGTCGGCAACGACTTCCAGATGCAATTCGCCCTGCGCGGAAATGATGGTTTGATGCAGCTCCGAATCCACGACGTAAAGGAACGTCGGGTCTTCCTGATGCAGCGCGGCGAGGCCGGAGGCGATTTTGTCCTCCTCGCCCTTGATCTTGGCGATGAGCGCGGCGTGGATGTTTGGCTTGGGATAGACGACCTTGGGCAGCGTAACGGGACGCTTGACGGTGCACAGCGTGTTGCCGGTGTGCGTGTCCTTGAGCTTGACCACCGCGCCGATGTCGCCCGCACCCAGCGTGGCGACGGGCACGCGCGTCTGGCCGTTGAGCTGGTAAATCTGCCCGATGCGCTCGGTGATCTTGCGGTCGCTGTTGAACAAATCCTTGCCCGTCGAAATCGAGCCGGAATAGACGCGGAAAAACGACAGCTCGCCGAAATGCGCCTCGGACATCGTTTTGAAGACATAGACCGCCGTCTCGGGGCTGTCGAGCGACACTTCGGTTTCCTTGCCGTTGGCGTCAATCGCGGGAACGTTTTTGCGGTCCACCGGTGACGAGCCGAATTTGGCGATGAAATCCATCAGCCGGGCGACGCCGATGTTGGTTTCCGCCGACGCGGCGAACAGGGGGATGAACAATTCCCTCTGCACCGCCGCGTGGATGCCGGCACGGAATTCCTCCTCCGACAAATTTCCCTGCTCAAAAAACTTGCTCATCAGCTCGTCGTCGGATTCCGCGATGTGCTCAATGAGCTGGCCGTGCAATTCCTTGACCTTCGCCTCCCACTCGCCGGTCGCCGGCTCCTCCGTGTATTTTCCGCTGCCGTCGGTCGCGTAGGTCACGATTTCGTTGCGCAGCACGTCCAGCACCTTGTTGAAGCCGGGGCCGGCATTCACCGGGTAGTTCAACGGGAAAACATGCCGTCCAAAATGCTCCTGCGCCCCTTTCACCGCCGCGTCAAAATCCACGTTCTCCTTGTCGAGCGCGTTGACGACGATCATTTTGGGGAGGCCGTAGCTGGTGGCATAATTCCACACGCGGTCGGTGCCGACGCCGAGGCCGTGCTGCGCGTGGATGACGACCAGCGCGAAATCGCCGACGCGCAGCGCGCCCAGACCTTCGCTGATGAAATCGAGGTAGCCGGGCGTGTCAATGATGTTGAACTTTTTCCCCATCCATTCCGTGTGGAGCAGCGACGCCGACACGGAAATCTTCCGGGTCTTTTCGCTGACGTGGTAATCCGACACGGTGGAGCCGTCGGCGATGCGGCCCATGCGGTTGATGACGCCGCCGCACATGAGCATCGCCTCGCTCAACATGGTTTTGCCGGACGAGGCGTGGCCGACGATGGCGAAGTTCCGGAGTTCTGCAGGTTGATAGGTTTTCATAATTGTGAGGTGTTCTGCGGTCGCTGAAAACGGCCTGTGGGGAAATGAAGATTGCAGGAAGCAATTTCCCAGATGAGGCCGGGTGTTTTCATCTGAAGAAAAGTGTAGGACAAGACCGCCGTGTTGAGAAGAAAAGTTTTTGCGGCCGCGCCGTCCCCATTTTTTTCAGGCATCCGCGACATTCTGGCATGCGACTTGCGACAAGGGCGGCATGGCCAGAAAAATCAATTCAATGAAAAAGGCGGAGGAAGCCCGCGGACGGGCGGCATCGGGCAACTGTGCGTCGGCATCGCCGACAGCCGCGCTTTATCTGGCGCAGCTCCAACCGCGCGTCCCCAAAGTCCCGCCACCGGTGCCGCGCCAGCAAATTGCCATCCAAATCGAGGAGCCGCCGCAGGTCCCGCGGGTGGTGAAAATCATCCACACTGATTCAATTTAGGACACGGTGTTCAATTTGCGCACGGTCCGGCGGTTTGTTTCAGACTTTGGCCTGGCTCACCGGAACTCCACCGTCTCGAATCCCGCCTGCTGGAAAAACGCCCGCAGTTCCGCCCGCGCCCGCTCGCTCGCGTCATTCAAAATCCCGCCCTGCAGCGCCGCCCGCCGGATGTCATCCACGGCATATTGCCGCGTCGTCTGCTCCAGGTCCTTGTCCAGCGACCGCAGAAATCCCGTCGTCCGCTCGATTACCTTCGTCTGCGCGTCGTCGAGATAGGCGTCGGTGATTTCCGGCCTCGGCAGGGTGATGGTGAGAGTCTTGCCCGAAATGGCCACATCGCCTGATGCGATTTTTTTCAAATCAATGCCCGCCTTGACGATGCCCTGCGCCAGCAACAGCACCTTGTTGTCGCCCTGGACGAATTGCCCCAGCGTGCTGCCCGGCGGAGAATCCACGAACTCCACCTTTTGCATCACATATTTGACCGTGACCAGGTCCGACAGTGTCTGCACCTGCTGGATGATGGTTGCGGTGTTTTCGACGCGCAGGCCGCTGCCGTTCCAGCGCGCCACGGTCAGGCCGAGATAAACGCCGAGCGCCAGCGCCGCCAGCATTGTTGCCGTCCAGAAAATTTTTCTCAACCGCTGCATGGCGGCAATGTAGCCCAACCCGGAAAATTGCAAAGCCGGAACAAGGAGTTTCGCCGGCGGATTTCGCGGATTCAATCCGTGTCAATTGCGATATCCGCGTCCAACCTTTCTCTGCTTCCACCACTTTGCAGGATTATTCCCACTCGATCGTGCCGGGCGGCTTGCTGGTGAGGTCGAGGACGACGCGATTCAAGCCGCGCACTTCATTCGTGATGCGCAGTGAGATTTTTTCCAGCAGATCGTAGGGCAGCTTCACCCAGTCCGCCGTCATGCCGTCCTGCGATTCCACGGCGCGGATGGCGAGCGTCCAATCGTAGGTGCGCTCGTCGCCCTGCACGCCCACGCTGCGCACCGGCAGCAGCACCGCAAACGTCTGCCACGTCTTGTAATAAAGCCCGCTCATCTTCATCTCCTCGACGACAATCGCATCGGCGCGGCGCAGCACCTGCAATTTCTCCGGCGTCACTTCGCCGAGGCAGCGCACGGCGAGGCCGGGCCCGGGAAACGGCTGGCGATAAACGATCTCCTTCGGCAGGCCCAGTTCGAGGCCGAGCAGGCGGACTTCGTCCTTGAACAGACATTTCAACGGCTCGACGAGTTGAAATTTCATTGTCTTCGGCAGCCCGCCGACGTTGTGATGGCTCTTGATCATCGCCGCCGGATTGCCGCCAATGGGCACGGATTCAATCACGTCGGGATAGAGCGTGCCTTGCGCGAGGAATTTCGCCCGGCCGGCGCGCTTGGTCGCCGCCTGAAAAACCTCAATGAACGTCCGGCCGATGATTTTGCGTTTGCGCTCCGGGTCGGTGACGCCCTTGAGCCCCTTCAAAAACAATTTCGAGGCGTCCTCGTATTGCAGCTTCATCTTGAAGTTGCGCCCGAAAACTTCCTGGACCGTTTCCGCCTCGCGCGCTCGGAGCAGCCCGTTGTTGACGAAGATGCAGGTGAGTTGGCCGCCGATGGCCTTGTGCAGCAGTGCCGCCGCGACGCTGGAATCCACGCCGCCGCTCAAACCGAGAACCACCTTCTCGCCGCCGACCCGCCGGCGGATTTCCGCGACGGCCTGCTCGACGTAATTGCGCATCGTCCAGCCCTTGCCGCAGCCGCAGATTTTGTGGACGAAGTTGGAAATGATTTCCCGGCCGCGCGGCGTGTGGACGACTTCGGGATGGAATTGCAGGCCGAACAGCTTCTGCGCGCGGTTCTCAATGGCGGCGAACGGCGAGTTCTCCGTGACGGCGACGGGCTTGAAGCCGCGCGGCAATTTCGTGAGCTTGTCGCCGTGCGAATTCCAGACCTGGAGCGAGCGCGGCAATTTTGAAAACAGCGCGCAGCTTGAATCCTTCACCGTGAGCGTGCCCTTGCCGTATTCGCGTTTCTGGCCCTTCTCGACCCGGCCGCCGAGAAATTGCGCGAAGAGTTGCACGCCGAAGCAGATGCCAAGCACCGGCACGCCGAGCGAGAAAATAGCCTTGTCCGGCAGCGGCGCGTCCTTGGCATAGACCGACGACGGCCCGCCGGAGAGAATGATTCCCTTCGGGGCCAGCGCGGCGATTTTCGCGGCGGGCGTGTCGAAACGCAGGATGGTGGAATAGACGTTGCACTCGCGGATGCGGCGCGCGATGACCTGGGTGTATTGCGACCCGAAGTCGAGAATGACAATTTGTTCGTTCATGAATTGAAACGGAGGTGAATTCTCTTTTGCCGGCGGATGTTTTGCGAGAGAAAAATGCTTCTTCCGTCGCCCGATTTCGGCTAATTAAAATCCGGTATGCCTGAAAGAACACGCCGCTGGCTGGCCGCGCACCCGAATGGGGCGCTGGCGCTGCTCACGGTGGCCGTGCTCGCGCCGTTCCTCGCCAAGCCGTTCAACATGGACGACCCGCTGTTCATCTGGGTCGCGCAGCAGATTTATCTGCATCCCGCCAATCCCTACGGGTTCGACGTAAATTGGGCGCAGACGGTGTTTCCGATGTGGAACGCGACGGAAAATCCGCCGCTGGCCTGTTATTATCTGGCGCTGGGCGCGGGCGTTTTCGGCTGGAGTGAAATCGGACTGCACCTTGCCTTTCTGGGGCCCGCGCTGGCGCTGGTTCTGGGAACGCGCAGGCTGGCCGGACGTTTTTGCAGGCATCCGGCGCTGGCCGCGCTGGCGGTGCTGTTCACGCCGGTGTTCATGGTTTCGAGCCTGACCGTCATGTGCGACGTGCTGATGCTGGCATTCTGGGTCTGGGCGGTGGTGTTGTGGGTCGAGGGAATGGAACGTGACGACTTCGGGCGGCTGGCCGCATCCGGCCTGCTCATCGCCTTCGCCGCCCTGACAAAATACTACGGCGTGTGCCTCATTCCGCTGCTGGGCGCCTACGGATTGCTTCACAAGCGCCGGCCGGGCCGGTGGATGGTTTATCTGCTGATTCCATTGGCGATGCTGTATGCGTATCAAGTCGCCACGCTGGCGCTCTACGGACACAATTTGCTGATTCACGCGATGAAGTTCACATCTGTCGTGAAAGGAATTTCCGGCAATTCCAGAACCGCTGCCGCGCTCACCACGCTGACATTCACCGGCGGATGCGTGGCGGTGGCGGCTTTCTTCGCGCCGCTGCTCTGGCGGCGGGCGTTGCCGGTATTCGGCGGAGCGACGGCGTTGATCGCCGCCATCATGGTATTCCTCCCGGCACTCGGAAAAAATCCCGGCCCGTCGCCCTGGACATTCCCGGCGTTCGTGCAATTTCAAGTCGCCATTTGGACCGTCGCCGGAATCGGCGTGCTGGCCCTGGCCATCGCGGACCTTTTTCACCGGCGTGATGCCGGCTCGTGGCTGCTGGTGCTGTGGGTGCTCGGAACTTTTTCGTTCGCGGCGTTTTTCAACTGGACGGTCAATGGTCGTTCCCTCCTGCCCATGGCACCGGCGGTGGGAATTTTAATTGCGCGGCGTCTGGAGAGAAATTTTCCGGACGGCCACAAGGCATGGTCGCAAGGCGTCGTCCTCTGCCTTGCCGCCGGCGCGGCGCTGTCGCTGCTCGTCGCGCGCTCGGATTTTCTCCTCGCCCGCGCCGTCCGCGAAAGCGCGCGGAAAACTTGTTCGGAATTGCGGACCAAGGGAAGACCGCTCTGGTTTCAAGGCCACTGGGGATTTCAGTATTACATGGGAAAATCCGGGGCAATGGCGATTGATCTGGCCAGTCCCCGGTTGGAACCCGGAGACACATTTGTCGTGCCCGCCAACAATGTGGACATTTTCCCACCCAAACCGGGCTCGGCGGCGCTGCGGGAGATTTTGCCCGTTCCCGGTCCGCGCCTGTTGACCACGTGCAGCCTCGTAACCGGAGCCGGCTTTTATGATGCGTCGGCCTGGGAGCCGCTGCCGTTTGCCTTTGGCCCGGTGCCGCCGGAAAAGGTGGCTGTCTACGACTTCGAGCGGCTCGCGTCCGCGCCAGGCCAAAATTCAAAATGACTTTTCACCCCCTTCTGGCAAAACCCGGTTCAAAAACCGGCGGGCGCCAGATGGTTGAGCCGCCAACTTTCCATTGCCAGAAATGATAGATTGCACTAGAAAACAGGTGTGAAGGTGTCAAAGCAACATGACCGCACACCAGCGAACGGCCTTCAGACCATTCGCCGCCGTTCGTCCGCGCCTTCAGCGGGTTTTTCGCTCATCGAACTGTTCGTCGTCCTGGCGTTGATGATTGTCATCACCACGATGATGTGGGGATTCGGATCGGAAAGCCGCCAGCACGCGGCGCAACGGGCCTGCCGGCAGAATCTGGAAAAGATTTACGTGGCAATGCAGATTTACGCCAACGACTTCGGCGGCAGACTGCCCGCGAATGCCAACGCGCAGACTTCGGAAGAGCCGCTCGGCCTGCTGGTGCCGCATTACACGGTGGACACTTCGATTTTCATCTGCCCGGGCGGCAAGGACTCGCCGCTGCCGTCGGGCATTTCGTTCACCAACCGCAAAATCAGCTACGCCTACTACATGGGCCAGCGCCTCGGCGACGCGCAGCAGCCGTTGATGTCCGACCAGCAGGTCAACACGCTGCCGAAGCGCGCCGGCGATCCGGTTTTTTCCGCCGATGGAAAACCGCCCGGCAACAACCACTCCAAATACGGCGGGAATTTTCTTTTCGGCGACGGCCACGCGGATTTGACGCCGCCGCAGCTCTCGTTTTCGCTCGTGACGACGCAGGGCGTTGTGCTATTGAATCCCAAACCATAGGCACTCCATGAAAATCCAGTGCGCTTGCGGCGCAAAATACGCCTTCGACGCCACGCCGGAAATGCTGCAAAACCCGGTGCGGTTCGTCTGCCCCACCTGCGGGCTGGATTCATCGGAATCCGTCAACGAATTGATCCGTCGCGAGTTCGCCGCGCAGACACCCGCCGCACCTGCGGCCGAATCCACGCAGCTCAAAATTTCCCGCGACGAACCGCAGCCGTCCGCGCCGCCGGAAGAATCTGCGCCCGCGCCGGCCGCGGAGCATTGTCCGAGACACCCGCGCGAACTGGCAACGGATCACTGCGTCGTTTGCGGAAAACCGATGTGCCGGCAGTGCATGAAATTGTTCGGCCACGTCTGTTCGCCGCTGTGCCGCGCGAAGGCCGCGGCGCAGAATATCAACATTCCCGTTTATGCCGGGCAATCGTCGATGGCCGAGGCGCGATATTGGCGGAAGGCCGGCGCCATCGCCGTTTTGGCCGTCATTCTCGTCGTCGCGGCGCTGGGCTTCTGGATTTGGTATGCGTGGATCGGCTCGGTGCCGCACACGGCTTTTTCGATCCGCTTCGACGACCGCGCGTATGCCGGCGAATCCACGCTTTGCGGCACGAACCAGATCGTGTTCCTGCACGGCGGCACGCTGGCGCGCTGCGACATCAAGTCGGGAAAGGAAATCTGGTCGCAGGAGCTGGTTACAAAACAGCAGATCGCCGAGCTGGCCTCACGCGAATACCAGTCGCAGCCAAACGACCGGTATGAGCAAAAAATCCCCGAAAGCAAACTTGCTGAAATGGTCGCCCGCAGCCTGGAGTCGGAATTGCAACTGCGCGTTTCCGGCCAGAACGTCTGGGTGAAAGCGCCGGGCAAACTCACGCACTACGATTGGGACACCGGCAGGGTGTTGCAGGAAATTCCGCTGGCAAACCGCGCCGGCGAATTCATTGCCCGCGCCGACGATTTTCTGGTCATCGGAACCGGCGCAAACGGTCAGGCGCTTGTCACGCACATCAATCCGGCCGGCGGCGAACCGCGCGTCGAGGAAATCGGCCAGCCGGGTCAAATGGCGGTCGCGCAAAATGCGCCGGGAGGCAATGACATTAAATCGTCCGGCGGTCTTCCGTTGACGTCGGGAACCGAGCCGATGGACCCGGCGAAAGTGGCGGCGCAGGCGCAAAACTTGTCTCTGCCTGGCCGGCTTGCGCTGCCCGCGTTGCTGGCCAACAGCTCGGAGCAGGAACGCATTTTGGCGGAACTCAAAGACCAGGACCAGGCGGCTTCCGGCGGGCAGCCGCCGGCTCGCCAGCCGAAGCCGGCCCAAAATGAAGCCGGTCATTTCACGCTCATACCCGGCCAGAACGGCTATGTCCAGTTCGCCGTGCGGTTGCTGGAATCGCACATCGTCACGCGCGAGGCGATGAAGGCCTCGCCCGCAACATCCGCGCTGAACGGCGGTTTGAATTCCTCACAAACGGCGGCGGTCGCCAACGAAACCTTGAATGAAATGCAGCGCAACCGCGGCGGCGACAAAATTTCGGAGGACGAAAGCCTGTATGAAGTCACCCTCCGCCGGTCGGATTCAGCCGGTGCCGCCGACTGGATCGGCACCGTCACCGGGCCGCCCGCGCTGTTCCCGCTGAAAACGGTGAACGTGCTCGCCGCCGGCAAAACCGTCATTGTTTTCGACAAGACCAACAAAAAACTCTGGCAGGCCGCGCTGACTTACAACGTCGCCGGCGGCGGCCGCGCCGCGAACGGAGAAGCCGCGCCATTTGGCGACGGCCCGTGCGTCGAGCGCGACGGCACACTTTACATTTTTGACCAGGCGGTGCTGACGGCATTCGACCTCGCGACGGGCAACGCGCGGTGGCGTCTGCCGTCCGTCGGCGTCGTCGGTTTGTTTTTTGATGACAAGGGAATGCTGTTCGTCAACACCACCACCGCCGACCCGGAAAACATCCGGTATTCCCGGCAGATTGACATCACGCAAAAAATTGAGGCAAACCTGCTCAAGATTGATCCGCAGACCGGCCGGATGTTGTGGAGCGTCAAACCGGGCGGCTTCATTTCCTACCTGTCGGGGCAATTCATTTACACCGTCCAATCCTACGATCCCGGTGATGAAGAGGCCTCGCCGACCGGAATCCAGTTGCCGGCGTATCTGAAAATCCGCCGCATCAGCCCCGCCGACGGCCGGGTGCTGTGGGATCATGAGCAGGACCGCGCGCCGCTCGATGTGCGGTTCAGGGACAATTCCATCGAACTCGTCTTCAAGAAAGAAGTCCAGGTCCTGAAATTCTTTTCCTTCTGAGTTTCAAGAATCCCCGATTATGTAGCAGCCGGCGTGAGTCGGCTCCATTTTCTCTGATTCTTGAAGCAATACATTGAGCGGGCTTACGTCCGCTGCTACGCGAAATTATATTTTGAAAGACCCGCAGCCTCACTGGTTTGGGACCACTTTCACCGTCCCGCCGGCCGGGTCATAAACGATTTTGGAGCCGTAAGGCGCGTCGGGAATTTTGGGCATGAAACCCGGCACGAGTTCTTGAAGGTCCTTCGGATAGCGCCCCTCCTGCACATAGAACAACTGAATTTCCTGATTGATGGATGTCACGTCAATCGTCTTGTCCGCGGACTTCTGCGCCTCGCCCAGCGACTTCACATAGCCGCCAAATCCGTTGGTGGCCGTGCTGGCCTGCGAACCGGAACCGGACCTGCCGCAGCCAGCCAGCAACCCCGCCACCGCGATGAAAATGAAAATGGAATGAATGCCTTTCATGGCAGCAAACTACTCCGTCGTGCAAAAAACGTAAAATGGAATGTGTAGCGTCGAGCCTGTGGCTCGACTCATCCGGCCACAGGCCGGACACTACAAACTCTTCGCCACCAGTTCCCGCGCCTGTCGGATCAAATCCAAATCCTCCACCAGATTGCCGAAACGGAATTTCGGCACGCCGCTCTGCTCGCGTCCCAGCAGTTCGCCCGGCCCGCGCAATTTCAGGTCCGCCTCCGCGATTTTGAATCCGTCGTTCGTCTCCTCCAGAATTTTCAGCCGCTCGCGCGCCTCCGGTTTCCTGGCGTCTGAAATCAAAATGCAAAAGCTCCCGTGCGCGCCGCGCCCGATGCGCCCGCGCAACTGATGCAACTGCGCCAGCCCGAACCGCTCGGCGTTTTCGATGAGCATCACCGTCGCGTTCGGCACATCCAGCCCCACCTCGATGAGCGCCGTCGCCACCAGCGCCTGGATTTGGTTCGCGCGGAACGCCGCCATGACGTCCTCCTTTTCCGCCGGCTTGACCCGCCCGTGCAGCAAGCCCGCCTTGAACGGTGCGAGCGTCCGCTGGACGTTTTCAAATTCCTTCGTCACCGCCTTGATGTCGTTCACCGTGTCCTGCTCCTCCACCCGCGGATAAACCACGTAAGCCTGCCGCCCACCGGCGATTTTTTCGCGGATGAATTCCCAGACCTTCGGCAGCTTGTCCGCCGCGCGCACAAAAGTTTTGATTCCGCCGCGGCCTGCGGGCATTTCATCAATCATCGAAACGTCCAGGTCGCCATAAAGCGTCAAGCCGAGCGTGCGCGGAATTGGTGTCGCCGTCATCACCAGCAGATGCGGATAATTGCCCTTGCGGACGAGCGTCTCGCGCTGCGCCACGCCGAATTTGTGCTGCTCGTCAATAATGACCAGGCCGAGCTTCGGCAAATCAAAGCCGCCCGTCAGCAAAGCGTGAGTGCCGATGCAAATGGCAGTTGGGAGTTCGGAGTTGGGAGTTGGGGAATGTTTGCCAGCTTCCAGCTTCCAGCTTCCAGCTTCGCCGCTTTTCTTGCTGCCCGTCTGCAGCTCCACCTTCACGCCGAGCGGCTCGAACCATTTCTTGAAATTCCGGAAATGCTGTTCCGCCAGAATCTCCGTCGGCGCCATCAGCGCGACATTAAAGCCGCTTTCCAGCGCCATTAGCGCCGTGCAGGCGGCCACGACGGTCTTGCCGGAGCCGACATCGCCTTGCAGCAATCGCCGCATCGGATGCGCGCCGCCCATGTCCGCGCGGATTTCCTTCAGCACGCCGGTTTGCGCTCCGGTCAGCTTGAAACCGAGCTGCGCCAGAAACGGTTTCATCAACCGGTTGTCGCCGCCGCACGGCAGCGCCTTCGACAGCGCCTCGAATTTCTTCCGGCGCGACTGGATTTGGATTTGCAGCTCCACGAATTCATCCAGCGCCAGCCGCCGCCGCGCGATTTCCACGTCCGTCAATTCCTCCGGGAAATGAATCATGTGGACGGCGTTGGCGCGGGAGGGCAGGGTGGCATTGTCGCCTTGAACCTGAAACCTTGAACCTGAAACCTGGGATCTGCTCCAGCATGGTTCTTCGATTTGTCCCTCAAACTTTTCCAGCGTCCGCCAGATCAGCCCGCGCAGCCAGCGTTGCGGCAGACCCTCGGTGAGCGGATACACTGGCGCGATGCGGTTGATGTGGATGAAGCCCTCCTCGCCGCCCTCGATGACCTCGGTTTCGGGATGATCCATCGTGCGCGGCCTGGTCTCGACGAGCTTGCCGAAGACGAACACCTCGTCGCCGACCGCGAAATACTTTTCCATGAACGGCAGGTTCCACCAGCGGCAATGCAGCCGCGCCGCGCCGTCGTCGAGGATGAATTCAAAAACGGATTTGCCGCCGCCGCGAAACCGTTTCAGCCCCTGCGCGACAATCGTGCCGCGCGCCGTGAACGGCTCGTCCTTCGTCAATTCGGCGATGTTGCGGAAATGCCGGCGGTCCTCGTAACGACGCGGCGCGTGCAGGAGCAAATCTTCCACGGTGACGATGCCCAGCCGCGCCAGTTGTGCCGCGCGTTCTCCGCCAACGCCCCAAAGCGTAGTGACCGGCCATCGCAACGGAGGCGTTGCTTTGTCCCGGCCAGCGGGCGCGGCAAGCGGAGCAGTTCTGTTTTCCGGCGGCGACATCACCCGCACGATACAAACCGTTCATCGCGGCTTCAATCGGAAATGGGGAGCGCACCCGCCCCGGCTGCGGTTCGGCGCGCCCTCGCGCCGAACACTTCACGTGGCGGATGTGCACATTGATTTGTTTATCGCACCGCGAAGGTTTTCCGCGAGGGCGCGGAAAACTGCGCCCGAGGGCGGGTGCGCTCCCCAAACGAATTCCCGCGCGGCGAACTCAAGCGCGATTTGGAGTCTTTCGATTTTGCGGTGGCATGAGCCAAAGGACTAAAGCCAAGAGCAGCAGCGGAAAAATTAAGTTATGGCTTAAAGCCGTCCATGCTGGTTGCGGGTCAATCGTCAATCTGAAAGCTCCATGTGGCAACGGCATGGATCGAATCAGATTATTATTTTCCACGAGCGTATTGTTGTATGAAAGCGTGTTCAAATAAAACATCACTCCATTTACTGTAATCCACAAACTCACCAGTGTTGAAATGAGGAAACGCTTCCGCGCAAAAAAATTTAAAATAAAATCTTCACGCACGCGCCCCTTTGCCAGAAGAATGGCCACACCAAGCAGCGGCAAAATATTGAGCAGCATCAGCAATCCAGTTCCGAAATATGCGGTTAGTCCAATCCACTCGGATTCGAACCCGAATCGAATCGAAAGAGAGGTAATGGAATTGGAGATGACGCAGCACAAAATGCCGGCGAATTCATTCCATAAAAAGGCCAATAAAATTGCCGATGCCATCCAAAAACCTCGCTCGCGCCAAACTATTGCTGGATTTGCCTTCACAAATTCTTCGCCGATTTGTTGTGGCTGGCCGACTCGGCGGCGTGCGAGCCAGAATGATTCTTCTTCGTTCAAACCGCGTTGCCGGAATCCGGCGATGGCGTCGCATAGGTGCGCTTCCAGTTCGTGCCGGTCGTCGGACGCGAGATTCGGTTGCGCGGTCAATTCGTTTCGCCAGCTTTCAATGGCGACGTTCAGATCGAAGCGGGTTTGATTTTCCATAATTTGCACAGGGTGTTGTGAACGGCCAGCCATTGCTGGCGTTCGGTTTTGATGGCTTTGCGTCCGTCGGAACTCAAGAAATAGTATTTCCGCTCGCGTCCGGTGTCGGCTTCCTTCCACTCGGACTCAATCAGGCCGTCGCGCTCCAGCCGGTGCAAAACCGGATACAGCATCCCGTCGCTCCATTCAATCTGCCCGCCGGAAAGCTCGCGCACCTTCTGGATGATTTCGTAGCCGTAGCTTTCGCCGCCCGCCAGGATGGAAAGCAGCAGCGGCTTCGACGACGCGGCGACCAAATCTTTCGTTAGCATGGCAGTCTTATACATTGAGCTGCATGATATGTCAACAGAAAAATTGCGCCGGCCGTTTTACCGGGCTATTTTTGGCCGATGTCCAAACCTTCGGTCCAAAGCCCGGCTTCGCCGCTCTGGCTGCTCGTGCGCGTGAACGTGCTGCACAGCTGGCGGCGGCTGCTGGCCGTGCGCGAACAGTCGCGCCTGCTGACCGGCGTCATCGGGCTTTTCATCGCGGGCTACCTCTTTTTGTCGTTTGAGCTGTTCTATCACGGGATGAAGTTCATCGCGAAGTTTCCCGGCCTTGGCGCGGTGCTGACCGAGCGGCTGCTTTACGCGCTGTTCGCGTTCCTGTTCGCGCTGCTGCTGTTGAGCAACCTGGTCATCAGCTACACCAACCTGTTCCGCAACCGCGAGACGATTTTCCTGCTGTCGCTGCCGGTTCCGGCGCAGACCATTTTCCGCTGGAAATTCATCGAGTCCACGCTGCTGGCGTCGTGGGCGTTTTTGTTTCTGATCGCGCCGCTGCTGGCGGCGTTTGGGCTGGTGCGCGGCGTGCCGTGGCATTTTTACCTGGTGACGCCGGTGTTGATTGCGATGTTCATCGTGCTGCCGGCGGTGCTGGGCGCGGCGGTGGCGATTGCCGTGGGGCGTTTTCTGGACCGGCGCAATTTTCAAATCGCGCTGGTGGCGACCGGGCTGGTGCTGCTTGCGCTGGTGGCGTTCTGGTGGAAGGCGACACCGGTGGACGACGACCTGCTCGACAAGCGGACGCTCCAGGCGCTCGACCAGTTGCTCACCAAGACGCGCTTCACGATGTTTCCGTTCCTGCCGAGTTACTGGCTGTCGTCCGCCGTGCTGCAATGGGCCGAGGGCATCCTGCGTGGCGCGGCCTTCTTCGCGCTGGTGCTGTTGAGCCACACGCTGTTTTTCGGCAGCATCGCCTTCACGCGGTTCGGCGCGCTGTTTTATGACACGGCGTCGGCG